>Ga0302324_100000028_pt1 | contig 320341 bp, 252 predicted proteins | sample Palsa_T0_1_FD_201949 | JGI IMG/M metagenome (GOLD analysis project Ga0302324, IMG submission 201949) | Peat permafrost microbial communities from Stordalen Mire near Abisko, Sweden - Palsa_T0_1 | ecosystem: Environmental > Terrestrial > Soil > Palsa > Peat permafrost | place: Sweden: Abisko... | reverse complement strand
TGGGGCCAAACTTCGTCGATGCCTCCCACGGTCGAGAGCGATCCGTCAAGCGGGAACATGGTCGTCGGGAAGGTAGCCAGAGCTGCGGGCAGGTTCGCCGGCCCGAAGATGGCGCGGTAGTACTGCATCGAGAACAGCAGGTTATTCGCAGCCTTGGCGCCAAATGCCCGGTTCCAGCTGACCTGGGACTGATATTCCGGCTGGTAGCTGGTCGAGTTGAAGATCGGGTTCAACGCGTCGGTAGCGGTGGCTTGCGTGCCAATGTCCTCCTGTAACCGCACGAATACCTTGTCATTGTTGGTGACGTTAAAGTCAAACCGGCCGGAGGTCACATACTCATGCGTGAAGTTGCCGACCGTATTTGAGAAAGTTGTCGTGCAAGGCAGTTGCCCAGCGCCGCCACCGAACGTCGTGCCGGTCGCCAACAGCGGCCCGGTGGTGTCGGTAAAAGTAATGCCTTGGCAGCCCGAAGGATCCGCTGAACCGGGACTGCCGGGCGTGCCCTTCGAGAGTCCGGGCGCGCCGTTATAGACCGCGAATGCCTGGTTGTAGAAAGGAACCGAATCGCTAAAGCCAGTGGCATTCAGGTTGTCAGTGATCGCGTTCTCGAAACCAGGAGTCGGCGCCAGCAGACCGTTATTGGTAACCGGGATGATCACCCGCAGGCCTTCATAGTTCCAGAAGAAGAACGCCTTGTTCTTCCAGATGGGCCCGCCAAATGAAGCTGCATATTGGTTGGCATTATCGAAGCCTCGCGGGAGATCGAGGGCCGGGTTCACGTAGTCTGTATGGAAGTAGTCGTTGGCGTTCATCACGCGCCCGTTCCACCAGTAATTCGCATTGCCGTGCCAGTTGTTAGAACCGGATTTGGTGATGTAGTTCACGTTCGCGCCGATGAAGCCGCCGTACTGCCCAGAGTAGCCATTAGTCACGACCGTCGCTTCCTGCACTTCGTTGTTACCCAGCAACAGGTTGGTGGCGCCCGAGTTATTCAGGTTAAGGAACGGATCGTTGTCATACATTCCGTTCAGCGTGAACAGATTCGAACTTGCCGAAAGCCCGAAGTTGGAGAAGTTCCCATAACCGGACCCAGTATTCATCACTGAACCCGGCGCCGTTTGTGCGATGAAGCTCAAGTCGTTGCCCGGGTTCGGTACTTCCGAGATTTCCCGTTCATTAAAGGTCGTAGAAATTTCCGACGTTTCCGTCTGGAGCAGCGGAGCTTCGCTCGAAACCTCCACTGTCGTCCCGGCCGATCCCACTTCCAGCTTCGTGTTCACGATCGCGTTCTGCTCCACGCTCACGGTCGTGGCCGTCGTCGAGGTCTTGAAACCGGCAGCCGAGATCGTGACTGTGTATGTTCCAGGCTCCACGAGCGTGAACTGGTAGAAACCCTGGGTGTTGGTCTTTGCCTCTTGGGTGAAACCCTTCTCCGTGCTCTTCAGAGTGACGGTTAGACCGGGCAGAACCGCGCCGCTGGGATCTGTTACCGTTCCGCTGATCGCGCCGTTCGTCGTGCTCTGCGCCAGCAACACCGTCGGCAGCAGTATCGTAACCGCCGCCAACAAAGCCAAGAACCACACCGATGTTTTAAATCGCATTTCCTGCCCTCCTCTGGGATATTCGCGAATCTTGCTTTTCAGAACTTGCTCTTCAGAACTTGAGATTTTGCTTCTGTGGAAACTTTAGAACTGGCCGACCCCGCTTTGTGGCGCTCTCTTCGCTCCACGAACAACGCTCGACGGACAACACTCTAACGCTTGATTCCTTGCGGGTGCCTGATCGCCATACACCTTAACCTCACCAGAACAGCAACTCACAATCCAAAGACGGCAGTGCCATAACAGTCCTGTTTTCAACATATTGTGATGCTGTGATCCAGTCGTGCTACCGAAATCGGTATGGCTAGGCAGGCCACGTCTATGGTTTGTGGAATTATTGGGCGATCCTGCTCTCGTCGCGTCGGCTGAATTTTCCCATGGCCCCGGCCTTGGATTCTTTGCTCGCTGCAGTGCCATCCTCGTCGCGTCGCCCCATATTTGCCAAACTGAGCCTTGCCTCCGATCGGGCAGCGTTGATCCGTGTAGCTAGCCCACGCTCGGAACAAGCCACGCTCGGAACGCAACGGTCACGAGAGGGCCTCATGCGGCAACTTTTCCTTATAACACACGCATTCCGGACTGATCGCCTGCGCCTGCTACAATCCCTCTTTCTGTGACTGTTTCCCCCACAAAGCGCGAGGCTTCCGTGCCAGCTTCGGTGCCCGGATCTCAGACGCTCGATTCTGTTCCTCTGCTCGACCTGCAGCGGCAGTACGAACAGATTCGCGCCGAGGTGCTGGCTGCCGTGGGCCGAGTCTGCGCCTCGCAGCATTACATTCTCGGAGCGGAAGTCGAAGCGCTGGAGCGCGAACTTGCCAGTTTCTGCGGCGCGAAAGATGCGATCGGTTGCGCCTCGGGCACCGACGCGTTGTGGCTGGCGCTGGTCGCCGCCGGCATTCAGCCTGGAGATCACGTTTTCACTACGCCGTTCAGTTTTTTCGCTTCGGCCAGCGCCATCGCGCGGGCGGGCGCACGCCCCGTGTTTGCCGATATCGATCCGCTTACCTTCAATCTCGATCCGGCGAAGGTTGAATCGCATTTGCGCGCCGGCAAGCATCGCGCGCTCCGCGCATTGCTGCCGGTTCATCTCTACGGCCAGTGCGCCGACATGGACGCATTCTCACAACTGGCCAAAGAATTCGATCTCGCGTTGATCGAGGATGCCGCACAGGCCATTGGCGCGCGCTGGCGCGATGCCAGCGCCGGATCGCTCGGCGAGTCCGCGGCTTTCAGTTTTTATCCCACCAAGAATCTCAGTGCCTACGGCGACGCCGGTTTGGTGACCACGAACAGCGCAGATGCCGCCGCGCACATGCGCCGGCTGCGCAATCACGGCGGCTCGCGCCGCTACGTCCACGAAGAAATGGGATGGAACAGCCGCCTCGATGCCATTCAGGCCGCCATCCTGCGCGTGAAGTTGAAGTTTGTCGACGGATGGAACCAATCCCGCCGCGAGCGCGCCGCGAAATACGATCAACTATTTGCCGCCTCCGGCTTGACATCAACCGGCCAGCAACCTGAAAACGCCGCGCCCATTCGATTGCCGCAGACGTCGGAACACGCTCACCATGTTTTCCACCAGTACGTCGTCCGCGCCTACCGCCGCGACGAACTTCGCGAATTCCTCACGGCGCGCAAAATCGGAAACGAAATCTACTATCCCATTCCGCTGCACCTGCAGCCCTGTTTCATTTATCTGGGACACCTCGAAGGCGATTTTCCCGAAGCCGAGCGCGCCGCCAAAGAAGTGCTGGCCCTGCCCATGTTCCCCGAACTCATCGAAGAAGAGCAGCGCTGGGTGGTCCAAAGCATCGCCGACTTTTACTGCTAGGCGTCAGACAACGCATTCCTCATCCCTCGCGGTCGACAAGTCTCCCCAGTCTAACGCCGTCGCCGCTTCGCCCCAGTCTTCGGAGCTAGCTTCTGCTCTCCCGGCGCCAGCACCCGCCGCACGTTCGGCGTGTTCAGCTTGTATTTGCGCTCGATGACGTTGCCGCTGTCGTCTTTCACGCGCACGATGAAGACGGGAAGCGTGCCTTCTTTGCCAAAATCTTCGGTGGTCACGGTCACCGGCAGAACTCCGTTGAGGCCGTGCTCGCGGTAGGCGGTTTCGTAGCGGTGTTTTCTTGCGTTCCAGGTGAAGACGCGGATTTGGTTGTAATCGTAGGGCAAGCCGTCGTGCGGCTCGGTGATCACGCACAGATATTGCGAAACTTTTTTCTGTACGCCGTTGTCGTTGTCGTCCACCTGGTTGAGCGCAAAGAACGCGACGAAGCGCTGGCCTTCTGCGTATTGAGCGACTTCGAGGGGAACGTCTTCATCCACCATGCGGGCCAGCACCCAGCCCACGTGGTTATCGCTATCGCGCACCAGCCACCAGTCTTCCAGCGCCGGACCGGACGCCGACTTCGCTCCCTTCGGCGCTGCCGGCCGCGGAGCAGGGGCGGGCGCAGTTCCCGGCTGCTTTTCCGCCGTGCCCCGCTTCAGGACTGCAACCTTCGCGCCCGCCGCAAGCTGATACAGATGTTCGGTTTCGCGTCCGGGCGTGACATGCAGGTTGCTCTCGTTGCGCAGAATGCCTGGGGCCTGCACCGGATTGTTCGCATTCTCTTGCGTAAGCTGCTGCAGAAGATCATAGGTGCGTTGATCGACCAGGTAGCGCTGCTCGATCCAGCCTTCGAGACCGCTCGCGGTGCGCACGCGGGCGAAGCGCTTCTCGTGCTCCAATACCTCCACACGCTCGCCATTCTTCACGTTGCCCACGCGGTTGAAGATAGTGGCTACCTGATCGCGCAGCGCCGCTTGCGGCGCGGAAACGTAATTGATTTCGAGCACGCGATGATGGCCGCGATTGCAACCGGAGATTCCAAGCGCAAGCAAAGAGACGGCGGCCAGCGCGAAGGCCAGCCGGAGCCGGTGCGGGTGTCCGTGCGAGTGTGATGAGCGAAACAGTCTCACGAATTCGTGGCTTGATGATGGGCGCGAGGTCAACTTTTTACTATAGCGCGTTGCGGCTGCGCTTTCCCGGCACGAAGGTTGACGCACCATGCACCTGCTCCAACCGAATGGCGGGAAGTTTCTTTATCTGTGCCCCTCGTGGCCGGATGCCCGGCGTTATCCCGAGGTAACCATGCCGGCCGCACCTCCCTGCCGTACCGGCCCATGGCGCCAACCTGACATCGATGAGCCGCTTCGGTTACCATAAAAGTCATGTTCACAAGATTCATGTTCAGACGAGTCATGTCGAAAAAAGTCATGTTCAGGAACCGGCTTCGTTGCGCGTCGCTGGGGGCTCTACTCACATTGGCGGTTTTTTGCGGCGCTTCGGCGCAGGATACGCCCGCCACTGTGTTGCATCCGCCCAAGGGCGCGCAGACGGCCATCGTGGTGTTCGAAGATTTGCAGTGCCCGCAATGCCGGCGGGTTGCGCCCGTCCTGGAGCAGGCGGCCAGGACTTACAAGATTCCCCTGGTGCGGCACGATTTTCCTCTGCCCATGCATAACTGGTCGTACAACGCCGCGGTGATGGCGCGCTACTTCGACACCCACTCGAAAGAGTTGGGCAACGAATTCCGCGATTACATTTTCGCCAATCAACTGGAAATCAATCCCCAGAACCTGCGTGGCTACGCCGAGAAGTTTGCCGCCGAACACAAAGTGGATTTTCCTTTCGTGATCGATCCGGGAAGCAAACTCGCCGGTGAGGTGAACGCGGACCGCGATCTGGGCACCGCCATCAAACTGCAACATACGCCTACGATTTACGTGGTCAGCGACCGCAATCCCGCCCGCCCCTACGTCGAGGTGTCGGACACCAGCCAGCTTTATGTGATCATCGATTCGATGATGAAGTGATGGACACGAGGCGGACCTCGGGCCTCAGACCTCGGGCCTCAGACTTCGGACCTCAGACCTCGGACCTCAGACCTCGGACCTCGGACCTCAGACCTCAGACCTCAAACCTCAGACCTCGGACCCCGGCGGTTGATGCCCGGTACCTAACCGGCGCTTCCCGTTCCGGTGTGAATTCCACCTGAAGCCCTGCGAGCATGATTTCTTGCTGACGATTCGCGATCGCGAGGTTAGGTTGCGAGCATTGGCGGCCCGCTGCCAGCGCCTGCCTGCATATTCAATACCAGCATTGAGTATGGTGTTTGGGTAGACTCGGGCCGCCCCGCCGGCGGTGGATTTCTGCCGCGAAATGAATCTTGAGCGCGCCTGCAGAAGGGACCTGGGCTGGGGCCGATGCTAGTTTTATCTGAGTGGTGAATGGCAGGGGGTACCCCTACCCCCCCGGTCTATTAGAATCATGAAGTTAGGCAGGAAATTCGTCGCAAAATATAGTTTTCAAAGAACTTAGAGACAGAATCTAGAGAACAAAGAACTTAGCACGCGATCGCTTGGTGCTCTCTACTTTCAGAAAACGGTTACTGCCTCGACGCGGTTAGTGCCTCGACCATGATCTCGCGAGTGGGATTGTGGGCGCAAGGTTAGATGTCACATCGTGAGTGTATAAAAGTCAGAACCATGGGGCGAGGTCGGTGGTGCCCACCTTCCGAAAATTCGCGGAAGGTGGGGGCATCCACAGTCGAGATGGTGCTTGCGCTAGGAAATCAAAGGGCCAGCCCCCAACGCGAGAAATAGAGCAGCCGGACTTCATCACCAGCGCCCGCTACTGCTTGACCTTGCTAACTGCGCCAGTCTGGGTGCCGGTGACGGTCAGCGTGGCCGTGGCGGAAGCGCTCGTCCCAGGATAAGTCATGATCACGGAATACGTGCCGGGTACGGCGTTGCCGTCGGTGGAGCACAGCTCTGTGTTGCCCGATGCGATGCAGCTCAGGTCAGTGCCGCTGGTGCTGGGCGTAATGGTGAGGATGCCTCCATCGTCAGTGGTGATTTCGATGGATTGCCCGTTGGCCGTAGCTGTGAACGTGTAGGTGGCCGGCACACCGGTGTTCCCGTTGTCAACGCTGCCGCTCGTGGGCGTGACCGAGATGGCCGAAATGTCACCCAGGTAAACCGTCGCTGTGGCTGACGCGGTCACAGCCTGGGCGCTCGCCGAAATGGTGGCCGTCCCCAGCGAAACTCCTGCGAGTGAGCCGCCGGCACTGATGGTGGCCACAGACGGCGTTTCACTCGACCAGGAGACACCGCTCGATACCACGCCCGTGCTGCCGTCGCTATATGTGCCGTAGACCGAGAGCGGCGGGACTAACGTAGTGTCGAGCTCTACTTGCGGGGCGGCGGGCGAGATCGTGATCGCGGTCAGCGTAGGGTTCACGAAGAAGCCGCGGCAGCCGACGGCCAGGGCAAGAATCGCGAGTACGGCGAAGGCGCCGGCCATGCGGAGTTTGCGTTTCGTGGATGACATAGTTATCTCAGACTCCGTGTTATCTCAAACTCTGCCCTCGGACGACCCAGGATCCTTGGACGCGCCGGGCCGGCTCGGAACTTCTATGCTCGAAGTGCCTCGGTGCGAACGCACTTGTTCCTAAGTGACCCGCCGCCCGGCACCCTCCGCTGTCACCCGGAAGACGTAGCGAGCTACGTTTCTACAATACGATTTCTGTACGACGACGGTTGTAAAAAATTGTAGCAGAGAAGATTCCACGGCAAGCGCCTAACTGCCCTTTCGTGCAACGCGCGGAACCAGCGCGGCTAACGCCTCGCTCTCGGGTAAGAACGCCGGAACGCGACGGGCTTGCAGGGGAAAACGGAGAGTCGGACCTCGGACCTCAGACCTCGGACCTCAGACCTCGGACCTCAGACCTCGGACCTCAGACCTCGGACCTCAGACCTCAGACCTCAGACCTCGGACCTCAGGCCTCGGACCATCGACCTTCGATCTTGGACTTCGGATATGCCGATGTCCGAATGCCGAACGGTTGGGAAGAACGGAGGATCGAGAACGAAAAAAATGGCCGATGCCGAAACCAGCCACCGGCCATTCGATCGTTCACCTGTCCTCAGGTTGTTGCGTCCTCGAACATTACCGACCCTTGTCGTGCTTCTCCTCGTGCGGCGCACTCGGTGGCTTGGATTTGGGCGCCGGAGCAGGCTTGGCCTTCGGCGCGCTTTGCGGATGCGCTTCCTTCTGTGGACGCGGCTCGCTCTGCGGACGGGGGTTCTCAGCGCGCGGCGCGGTTTCGGAACGTGCGGGTTCGGCTTTCGGCTGCGGTCGCGGCGCACTTTCCTTTGGTGCCGGCGCGGTGTGGGCCGTCGGATGTGACTCTCCGGACGGGCGGCTGGCTTGGGGCTGACTCGGCCGGCTGTTGTTCTCCGGAGCCTTGCTCTTCGGAGGATTGCTCTTGCTGGGCGGAGTGAAGGGACGGGCGACGTTTGAATGTGCTGCTCCAGCGGGCTTGGCTTCGCCGGGTCTCGATTCCGCCGGCTTTGATTCGGCCGGTCTTGACTCGGCTGGTCTTGATTCCGCCGGCGCGGGACCGCGTGCCTCTTTGGGCGAGATGGCGGGCGCGTGATAGGGAGCTCCAGCGGCTTTGGCGGTGACTACGCCTGTCTTGAAATCGCCGGGACGCGCGGTGGCGGCCACCGCCGGACGGCCATGGTTTTCTGACGCGAACAAGGCGCGGTTCTGGCTGGCAGCGTGTGCCTGCTGAACCTGCGCCGCCACAGGAGCCTGATGCGGCTCGCGAGAGTAAGCTTCTTCTTGTGCGGTGGGGCGAACCGCTATTCCGCCTTCGCCGCCGTTGAACGCGACGTGAGACTCATTGTTGACGATGACGGTGCGGTTGACATAGACGTTGGTGATGTGGACGGTGTCGACGTGCATGACGGCGGTGTTGTAGAAGAATGCGCCGCCGCGCCATTCGCCGCCGCCGAAGCCCACGCCTCCGTAGCCGAAGCCGTAGTTAATGCCGCCGTAGAAACCGATGTGCGGTCCCCAGTAGCCGGCGTTCCAGCCATAGAAGCCGGCGTTCCATCCCCAATAGCCGGGCGTCCACAACATGCCGACGGGCGCAACCACCCAGGTGCCGGGCACCCAGTAGTAGCCACCGTCGTCGTCCCAGGCCCAATAGCCGGGCGTCCATAGATAGCCAGGGGCGGGACAGATAGGCTGCTCGTAAACCGGCAGCGCGGGCGGACCGATGCGGACCGAAATGCCAACCGCGATCTGCGCCGGCGAAAGGGCGGGGATCGTGAGCAGAAAAGCTGCAACCAGAAATAAACAGACGGAACGGCTTTTCGTAACTTTCATGGAAGTTTCCTTTGCCCCAGCGCGCCGGCCCCAAGAACGGCGAAGCGAGCAGGGAAGTTGATTCTACGTCGAACGCTGATTTGGCCTTTTGCCATTGCAATCGGCCGGGGACGCGTTCTTTCCCATATGAACCCCGGTCCATATGAACCCCGGTCTTCGATGTATGTTGCTGGGGGAAAAGTTGTTGGAAATGTGCTGCTTAGCTCTGGGGTGGGACGCCCGCTTCTTCAGTTCGTCAGTTGGTTCGCTTGGATCGTGCGATGCGTTCGTCGATGGGCTTGCGGGCCGAGAAACCTTCGTCGGTACCGTGCCAGTGGGTTATGGCATGCTCGCCCAGCTTCCAGCAGAGCAGGACGACGCGGCCTTCGATTTCGCAGGGGAAATCGAGCAGGCCGATATCGAGGTCTTTGACCTGCACGCCGATGGAATCGATTTCGGCGAGAGCGTCTTTGGCGCGCTGTTCGGCCTTCACGCGCCCGGCTTTGCGGCGGGCGAAAGGGGCGACGTCGACGAAGGTGCCGCCATTGACGAAGATGCGCTGCTGCAGCGCCTGCTGCTCGTCCTCGAACTCTTCGATCCCCTTCTTGCATTGGATGGCGCCGCGCAGAAGCGATTCAAGCACGGGAAGCAGCGACTGGGCTTCGTCGAGAGTGAAGGTGCGCGAGGACATAGGGGGATCGCTAAACATTCATTCTACCGCATTGTGTGGGCGCGCCGTTTGGCCGATGGCCGCTTCGTCGTCGGCCATTGGCCATCATGATCGCGCCTCGCCGCGCTCGGCTGTCCCGCCGAGGCGGCTGTCCCCACATGACTCGCGCGCAACCACCAGCGGCTAACGGCCAACGAGACTGTTGAGTTTCCGTCTACTCTGTTACTCCGTCATTCACCTGGCCGCAATCCATGCGGAGGGTGCCGCTATCGTTGAAGAGCAGTCCATTGAAGCGCAGGACGCTGCCCGCCGCCAGTGCCTTCGTGTTAAGCATCTGCGTGTTGCTGTCAACATAGACCACGACGTTGCTTGGATCGCCCAGGAGAGTGGTTTGTCCCTGCTGCACGGCGAGAGCGGGGATGAGGTCGTAAGGAGCAAGCGCAACCGTGTAGGTGGCAAAGCCGCCGTTGTTGGCAACGGCGGCAATGGTCCCGTTGATGGTTTGCGGCATCAGCGTGACTGTAGCCGCGGGAACGTAGGTAGGACCATCGTCGACGACGGTCGCATGAGAAGTGATGTAAACGTTCTGGCCGTCGAGCATATTGCTGGCATTGAAGCTGGCGGGGAATGGGAGATTCCCTAAGTTTGCGAACTGACCTGAGGTTTGGAATACGGCGCTACCGAAGCTGTAATATTGTCCGCCGTTAAGCTGGATGCCCGTGAACAAGTAGCCCTGTTGTTCGCGCCCGAGAGTGGTTAAGGCGGGCAAAGAAGCCGCGACGTACAGCAGCGGACCGCTCGTTATGCTCAGAGTGGTCGTGTCCGTGTCTTGCACCGCGACCCGCGTCGCCAGCAGCGAGCCATCGGTTTGGATGGCCGCGTCCATATCCACGGCCATGCCGGCGACGAGCGCGGAAAAGTCAGTGATGCCTTGATACACCGTGCTGCCGCTGGAATTGATCGGCAAGGTGGTGCCGTCGGTGGTCAGCAAGCTGAAGCTGTTGCCGCCGTTGCTGACAGAAGAAATCTGTCCGTCGATGCCGTCCGCTTTGCCATTTTCAACACTTGTGGGCTGGGAGGAGATGACTACCGGGCTGACGTTGAACGTCGGTGTTATCGAGTAGGTCGTAAGGGCACCGCCCTCACAGTTCGAGAAGGTCGCCGATTGCCCCACCTGTAGATCCAGCGACAAGCCCATGGCCGTTCCGGTGATCGTAATCGGCGAGGACAGCATCAAGGTCGAGGGCTGGGTTCCCAGGATCGAAAACGTGCTGGTGTCAAGCCCACCAGATGGATCGAGCGACACGCAGGTGAATTGGGAGCCTCCGATGGTCGCGGTGGCCGCGGTGTAGACGTCTTGCGGGACGCTGACCGTCACCAGCGGCTCGCCGGTGCCATTTAGATGAATGAATTCGGGGAACGGGGGTATGGCCGGGCTGAACAAGTTGACCGTCTTACCCGACTGACTGGTCAAAGTGATGCTGTTGAAGTCGATGTTGAATTGAGATAACTGATCATTCGCGGTGCTCGAGAGCAACAGGGTGACCGATGTGTTCCCGCTCAAGACTGGACCTGTCGAATGAGACATACTCCCGCTGGAGCCGCACCCCGTGGTGAGGCCGACAGCGACCGCTAAGGCCGACAGGACGAAGAACACGGGGAAGCGGCGACGAATGGACTTGATCTGCACAGATCCTCCAGGTGAAATTATGCGTCCTAGAAAGATCTGCGATCGGGGTGCGATCTACGAGGGTCAGTCTCTCTCAATCATTAGAATTCTCTAATTATTCTCTCACGAAACAGGCACAAGCGCGCGAAAGCACAACGTAAACCGCACGCAGATTCCGCTTGAAAATCGCCTCGCTGCGCTCGGTGACGGGCGAGAACACCGCCCTGAACAAGCCGAAGGAATGTCCGCGCCACACGGGTCAGTGGGATCTGCCATTGGAGGGGTCCGGGCTGGTGGCTGTGTTCACGTCTACATGGAGTTGTTGCGCGGGGGAAATTCCCGGCGGATAGCAGTTGCCGTCGCGATTGTAGTTGGAGCAGTGAGCGGCGACCTCTTTGCGCTGCGGCGATTGCGCGAACTGCCAGACTTCGGCGAAGCGGACGCCGCTCTGGGCGGGGCTTGGCGGGCTCTTTGGAAAAGCGCAGCCGGGCGCGGGCGGGCAGGAATCGTTGATGGCCCAGTAGGTGATTTGTCTTCCAGCGGCGTTTTGGCGAATGTCTTCAGCCGTGACGATGTTGTTATCGTCGGTGGCTGCGATGCCGGAGCAGTAGATGCCGGCGCGGAATCCGGCGGCGGTGACGGCGTCAACCCAGGCGTAGATGTAGGCTTTTTGCTCGGGCAACATGCGTCCGCCTTGCTCCTGGTCGAGGAAAATGACGGTGTGCACGGGAAAACCTTCGCGGCGAGCGGCTGATTCGGCGGCTTGCGCGTCGGACTGGCCGAGACGCGTGGCGTTGGCCACGGACTTCAGTTCGGCGTAGAGGCGTCCGTTGAAGAGCACGAGAAAGCCGAACCCGGCAGATTCGACGGCGGCACGGTGGCCGGCCCAGGTGTTCGTTTTTTCGCCGGGAGGGTGATTGAGCCAGTAGCCGGTGTAGGAGAAAGTCTGGTGGAGAGCTTTGAGGTTGGCGTCGCCGGGGTAGGTGTTGCGGTCGAAGCCGAGATAGTCGCCGGTCTGAGCCTGCGTTCCCTTGATGGCGCTGAGCAGAAGGGAAATCGAGATGATCTTAACAACCAAGCGGGTGTTCACGCCTTGATGTTACATGCAGAGGAACTGGAGGCTATCTCGCATTGCGAGGCGGTTCAATCGCGGAATACAATCAGCCGGAGCAGCGGCTGGGGTTGCCTGATCCCAGTGAGCCTGGAGGATGACCTTCGATGCCGCATCCGCATGAGGTTGCGGTTAGCTTTTGGCGTTCAGTCTTAATGCTGCTGCTACTTTTTCTCCCGGCAGATATGGGAATCGCGCAGAGTAGCGCGCCGGCTTTTTGGGAACTGCGGCCGGAACGAGCAGACGCAATGCTGCTCCAGGTTCCTGACGGCGACGATCGCCGATATGCGCATTTGCGCGAATACTTCGCGGACCTTCACTGCACTTCAAAGTTGATGGAAGAGCAAACCATCCCTAAGCACATTCGTAAGAACCTGATGTGCGTCCTGCCCGGGAAAGATAGCGAACGGATACTTGTTGCTGCCCGGTACGAGCGTCGTCGCGATATAACTGGTGAGGGTTGGAGCGAGGCAGTAATGCTGCCGATGCTCTACAACGCGCTTCAAGCCCAGCCCAGGCAGCATACATTTATCTTCGTTGAACTCGACGGGAGTGCCGGAGAGAAGGAATTTATCGACGGCGTCCGGAACAATCACCGGCAGCCGCCGAAAGCGATTGTTGTGTTGGATAGCCTCGGGCTCACAGCGCCGCGGTTCTACACGGTCCCCGCGTCATTGGTTTCTGCGAAAGGCCGGGAGCGGACGGCGAGGAACAAACTGCTGGAATCCGAAGCGTTTTTTGCGGCTCACCTGCTAGGGATTCCGATGGAGGAACCGCCCTCGCCCATAGCGGTTGCGAATACGCTGCTGTTCCGGGCAGACAAGATTCCTTCGATATTGGTCTATTCGGATTTCAACAAGAAGGTGTCCGCTCCGGCATTCCATGAGGAGTTTGATTTCGTGGCCTATTTCCTTTGCAGGATTGATAACAAATTGGCAGGTCTGCCGTCCTCCTCGACTCAATAACGGCCTCCAGCCGATGATTCTGTTCTCTGCGGACAGGTTTCCGGATTCTTGTTAACATTATGCTGTAGCGAAGTGTTTTAAGGAGAATGTTGTGCTCCCGGGCCGACGCTGGCTGTTCTGGCTGGTTCTTTCGTCCATGGTTGTGGCTTCGCTCCAATCCCAAACTTCAACGCCTGACTCCACCGATGTTCGCCCGACTTTCAAGGCCAGCGCGCGGGTTGTTGTTGTGGACGTAGTTGTGACCGACCGCAACGATGAGCCGGTCCAGGGCTTGCATAAAGAAGATTTTCAGGTTTTGGAAGACGGCCAACCGCAGACGGTTTCGTTTTTTGAAGAACGCACCGGCGCGGCGCCCGCCGCGACCAAGCCACCATCTTTGCCGCCGAACACCTTCAGCAATCTTCCGCGAACCGACACGCCGGACTCACTTAACGTGCTGTTGTTGGATGCGCTCAACACGCCCTTGCAGGATCAGTCGTATGTCCACAAAAAGATGATCGACTACCTGGCCGGCATTCACCCTGGCACGCGCCTCGCCATCTTCACCTTGTCGTCGCGGCTGCGCCTCATCCAGGGATTCACAACCGATCCCGCCTTATTGTTGGCAGCGCTCAACGACAAGAAATCAGGCCCACAGGCGTCACCGCTGCTCCGTTCGAGCGCTGAAATCAATGCGAACCAGCAACTTCTCGGACAAATGGAAAGTGGCTATGCGTCGCCGGCCTCCATCGACGCGCTCCGGCAATTCATGGCTGAGACCAACGCCTTCCAGACCAACAGCCGCGTCGCAGACACGCTTTTCCAACTGCAGCAACTCGCGCTCTACCTGGGCGGCTTTCCCGGGCGCAAGAATGTGATCTGGTTTTCCGGTGGTTTCCCATTCAACATTTTTCAGCCTTCTCTAGAGAACCCAAACGCCGAAGAAATCCGGAAGACCGCCGACCAACTGACCAAGGCGCAGGTGGCCATCTATCCGGTCGAGGCTGGCGGCTTGCTCTATTCCCTGTACGACGCCAGCAGCCTGCCCACCAATGTGAACGCGACGGCACAGCAAGCCACTCACGCTCAGGTAAAGGACCTCCAGAGAGACATCGGTCAGCGCAACGGCGACCACGCCACTATGGACGAAATGGCGAAGGACACCGGCGGCGAAGCCTTTTACAACACCAATGGACTGGACGATGCGCTGTCTCGCGCCATGCACAACGGCGCCCGCTACTATACGCTGGACTACACGCCGGCCGACGCGAACATGGACGGAAGGTATCGCCGCATCCAGGTGAAGCTCGCGCAGGGAAACTACAACCTCGCCTACCGCCGGGGCTACAACACCGACGATACCAATACGGCGCCTGCGATCGGGCAAAAGCCAGCCACCGATCCTCTGCAGCCGCTCATGGCACTGGGCATGCCTGATTTCGCCCAGATTGTCTATCTGATGAGCGTGGTGCCGTCGAATCCCCAGCCTGACCCGAAGGCCCCACGGGCTGGCGACAACGCGAAATTTGAAGGGCTTTTTACTCGCTTCGGTGTGGATTTTGCGATCAAGGAAAAGGACCTGAAACTCGGAGCCACTTCAGACGGGATTCGTCACGGTAGCCTTGAATTGACGCTTGTGGCCTATGACCACTACGGCCACCCCATGAACTGGATGGTAAGAGAGATGGAGTTTTCTTTGAACCCTGAGCGCTACGCAGCCTTCGAGCAAGTGGGGCTCCAGTTGCATCTGGAGATCGATGCGCCCCGGGGCAGCGCCTACCTGCGCTCCGGCGGCTACGATTCGGCGTCGGGCAAGGCCGGTACGCTTGAGATTCCGCTGATCGCCCCAGCCATCGCGCCAGCAACGGCCTCCAGCCATGCTGCGCCTCCGGCAAAGCCGAATTGAGCATCGCCAACGGATAGAACGATCACGGTTGAAACGCGGCAGAGTAAATCTGCAAGAATTTTCATCTTGCCGACGCCGCTGCCCGTCCGAATTTCATGGTTCCTCCGCCAGCCCCCTCAGTCTTCGAACCAAGAAGGATATGAGCCAATAAATGCCGCCATTCCCTATCACAAGTAGAACAATGATCATGATCTGTTCCGGTTTGCTGGCGCTCTCGGTCGTCATGAGACCAATCGATGGGGGAAATAGAATGAAGAAAACAGATCCGCTGATTTTAGCTGCACCTGGATGAGAGTTGGAATAGTAAGCATTCCAGGTCAGGAGCGTTGCCACCAACATCCCTAATACCGAAGGAAAACTTGTCGATCCTTTTCATACTGAACACTCTTCGAAACTATCCCCCGATGTGCACCATCGTCCTTGACGCGGGCACGAAATCCGGCTCGCCGATGTGGTGGCGCTCTTCTTTTTTCTGCACGACTCCGCGGATGAAATCGGCCAACTCTTCGTCGCTGACGCCGCGGCGCATTTGGGCGTGGAGATCATGGTCCCATACCGAAAATAAACAGGTGCGGATCTTCCCGTCACTGGTGATGCGGATGCGGCTGCAGTGTCCGCAGAAAGGATGCGACACCGGCGCGATGATGCCGATTTCGCCGACGCCGTCGTCGAAGCGGTAGCGGCGGGCGGTTTCAGAGCGCGCGTGCGGAATTTCGACCAGCGGCCGGTACTCGCCCATGCGGGCCAGGATTTCGTCGAGCGTGACTACCGTCGCGGGCGACCACGTGCGGTCTTCTTCGAGCGGCATGAATTCGATGAAGCGCACGGTGACGCCTTCTTCGCGGGCGAACATTCCGAAGGGAATGATCTGGTCTTCGTTGAAGCCGCGCATCAGCACGCAGTTCACTTTCAGGGGCCACAGACCGGCGCGGCGTGCGGCGCGAATGCCGGCGAGGACGTGATCGTATCCGTTGGGCACGCGCGTGATGCGGGTGAAGCGGTCGGGATCGACGGCGTCCATGGAAACGGTAACGCGGATAAGCCCGGCATTCTTGAGCGGCTGCGCGAGGTCGGCGAGAAGATGGCCGTTGGTGGTGAGGGCGATGTCGACAGGATCACCGCAACCGTTTCCGTTGGGCGTGCGGAGTTGGGCGAGGTTGTGGACGAACTCGACGACGCCTTTGCGCAGAAGTGGTTCGCCGCCGGTAAGGCGGATTTTCGTAATCCCCATGCCGACCAGCACGCGTGCCATGCGCAGATAATCAGAGAAGGGAAGGTCGCCGTAGAGCGCGCCTTCGTTGCCGGTGCGGCAATACACACACTTGTAGTTGCAGCGGTCGGTGATGGATATCCGCAGGTCGGTGATGGCGCGGCCGAATTTGTCGGTGAGGGGCAAGCTTCTATCTCTTAGCCGTTGGCTCTTAGCTCACATGCCGTGGCTTCCTCGCTCCGGTTGAGCCAAGACCTAACAGCCAAAAGGCAAACGCTAAGAACTGTTCTGGAAAGGAGTGCAAAACAGGCGGCGCAATCCCGGCAGCTATTTCCTTTCCAAGTGCGCTCCTTGCGGAGCGCGGGAGGCGCGGGCGTTTCTGCTCGCACCCTCGGGAAACTCTTCTGCGCGACCTTTGCGATTCCTTGGCGAACTTTGCGGTTAAAAGCTCTTAACCGCAAAGGACGCAAAGATCACGCGAAGGACGCGAGAGAACCATATCCCTCGCCGCCGCAGCCTGGGTGTGCCCGAAGGCCAAGGCGGTCGGAAACCATACAGTCAGATTATAGGGCTTCTGGAGGCGAAAAGCGTTTCAAGGTCAGAGTTTCAAGGTTTCCCGGCCAGCACCTTTTCGATCGCCGCTTCGGCCAGCGGGACCATGATCTTGTATCCCGCCGCGTTGGGGTGCAGGCCGTCGTCGGCGAGATCTTTCTTCATCAAGCCCTTGTCGTCGACCATCGCGCTGAAGTAGTCGAGATAGAGGCACGCGCTAGATGCGGACGCGCAGTAATCCCTCAGCCAGCGGTTCAGGTCCAGAATCTTCTCCGGAGAGCGTTGCGCAAAAGCATCCTGCGACCGGGGCATGTAGTTGTGCACAGGCAGGACCGACGAATAGATCACTTTGATCTCGTGCGCGCGCGCGAGTTCAGCCAGGGAGGCGTAGTTGGCCTCAATGTCTTCAAGCCGCATGGGCCCGGTGTTGCCGGCGATATCGTTGGTGCCCGCCAGAATGATGACGACCTTGGGATGAAGATCGATCACATCCTGGCGAAAGCGGACGAGCATTTGGGGCGTGGTTTGGCCTCCGATGCCGCGGTTGATGTAGGGCTTGCCGGGAAAATATTCGTCGAGGTGCCAGATGTCGGTGATGGAGTCGCCGAAAAAGACGACGCAGCTCTCACCGGGCGCGGGAGCCTGGAGGGCGGCGTTGGCGTCGCGATAGCGAGCCAGTTGGCCGAAATCATTGGTGAAGACCGCGATGCGTGAGGCCCGGTATTGGTCAAGGCCGGGGAATCCGCTGGACGGGATGCTGGGCTGCGCCTGGGGCGCGGGCTGGGCCGGTTGCTGAGCCAGGGCGGAGACGGCAAGGAACAGAAGGGAGAACGTTCTACAATATATGTTCGATTTCAAGGTTGCCCCATTTGCCTCTTAGATACTCCGCCACCAACCTCCGGTGGCAATTCTCCGGTATTGCCTCGCTGCACAGCAGGCAACCGCCGTCAATCAACTCCTGATCGATATTATCTTCTACCTTACGATCCACCATAAGAGCAAGAAACTTAGTTTCATAGTCGAGCCAGGCGCCGGCGTTTTTCCTATACTCGTTGAGCATGGATTGGGTCGGCGCGAGTTCCGGCAGGTGCAGATATCCGATAGAAAGTATGGCTTCGCAAAAGAAAAGAAGATCGTTCCGCTTCGTGAACCCGGCCAACTGCGAGACGTTATTGAGCCGGACGTCAATCAGGCGCTTGAGGCCAGGACGCCGCAGCTTGTCAAAAAACTCCCGCGCGGATTTCCTGGTAAATCCGATTGTAAAGACGTTCATGGACGAGGCCTTCCTGGACTAAGCTGGCTGCGAAAGCTGATTTTGCGATACCTGACTCGCGGCGTACTCGATTTGCTCCGCTTGCCTCTCGTAGGCGATCGCCACAAGCTCGTCTTTGGTGTAGAACAAATTGCTTTCCTGCATGCCGTGCAAAGCCAGGAGACGGAGGAGCGAGGAATCATGATCCTCAAGACTGCCGTCTTCGAGGATGTGCCGGACGTCGAAGCTTCTTTCGTGAAGATATCTGCCGATCAGTATCGACCGATGGCAGCTGAGTGGTTCTTTCTCGGCGCACAGGATCGCGACCCGAAGATTTTCCATCCCCGCCCGCAAACGCTCGATGCCCCGTTCAAAAACCGGAGTCCTGGCAATCAGAGAGTACTGCGCCCGACCCTCCCGGTAGCAGGCGGGGTCGTTTGACCGGGCCCCAAGCTCGCGGCCGAGAAAAACGTACTCCAGCCCGGAAGTCTTAAGAACGCTGGCCAATTCCTCGCGATTGAACTGAGGATTGAAACGACTGTAGGGCTGGGAGCGAACGTCAGCGATAATGGCGATGCCGTGCTGGTTCAGCAGTGCCAGCAGGCGCTCAGCGGTGCCGTTCGAATGTCCAATCGTGTAAACGGTCTTCGTCATGAGTGAACGGTCATGAAAAACGGTCATGGATAAACGCGCATCACGCCGGCAATGAGCTTGTAACAGGCGTTTTGTTGTACTTTTCACTGAGGCTAATACACAGAATTGGGTTCTGCAACTCGTGGCTGAAGCCGTCGGAGTTCGACATGATCTATTTTTCGACGATGGGATCGGTGATGGCCAGAACGTAATCGTGCGCGGCCAGAGAAAAATGCCCTCGAACTCTCCGCCTCGGGTTTCCAACATCCGCGCCTTCGGTGCCCACCGTGATCGTCAAAAGTTCCGGCTGTACTAAGATAAGAGAATTTTGCTGTCGCTCCGCAACTGCTGCCGAAACTTTGTCGTTGAGGCCGTTCCCGGTCGACTCCCCGTTGGCCCACAACGGCCCCGTGGGCTTGTCGAGAGCGTGCACCAGTTGCCGCGCCGAAACGTGCCCGGCATATTTCCATCGCACGGTCGTATCCACCAAGTGATTTTCGGTTTGGAAAGCCGACGGCCGCGGCCCCAGCAAGCCCACTTCAATTAAATCCAGCAATTGGGGATCGCGCCACGTCTTGGAATACCAGCGCTCCGCGGTCAGTTCGCCGCGGTCCCGCGCACTTACCGGACGGCACCAAGCGCCCAGGTTGCGCCCATCCCACTCTTTGCCGGCTACGCAACGTCCGGCAAGTTTGCGTGAATTAGCCAGGCACACAATCGTCTTGGTATAGGACATGACCACCTACCAAGGACCCGAAGAAACATCTGGCCAAGATTGTAAGGCCTGGGAGGGATTCGCAGCTTGGTCTTAGCGGTTTCGAGTTGGAGGATTTTCCCGAATTGATCCGCACCTGTCCGCGTGAATCGGTGGCACGGACACTTTCGAGACAGGAACGTTGTGCCACGGGCTTACATCCCGTCATAATTCGGGCCGCCGCCGCCTTCTGGGGGGACCCAGGTGATGATCTGGTAAGGGTCGGCGATGTCGCAGGTCTTGCAGTGGACGCAATTCGAAGGGTTCAGGCTGACGCGCTTGCCGCTGGGTTGAGTGGCGTCGTCGACCATTTCGTAAACGTTGGCGGGGCAGAAATTCTGGCAGGGGCTGCCGAATTCCTTCACGCATCTCGTGTTGCAGATGTTGGTGTCGTGAATGACCAGGTGCGAGGGCTGGTCTTCTTCGTGCTTGGTGCCGGAGTGGTAGAGGTCGGTGAGCTTGTCGAAGGTGAGTTTGCCGTCGCCTTTGGCGGGGCCGAGCAGATGGGCTTCGGCGCCGCCGTCTGCGGGCAGGGCTGCGAGCTTGCGCATGTGCTCGTAGCCGGCTTTCGCGGGATAGCGGTTGCGCAGGCCGCGTCCACCCGTGACCATCTGGAGCGCGGTGTGAAACATGCCAGCGTAGAATCCGCGCGCGAAGCCCTGGTGCATGTTGCGGACCTTCCAGAGTTCGTCTTTGATCCAGCTGGATTCGACTTTTTTCTGGAAGTCGCCGAGCGTGGCAGCCGACGAATCGTCTTTCTTCAGCGCGTCGTTTCTCAGAACCTCGAAAGCGGTCTCGGCGGCGAGCATTCCGCTCTTGATGGCGAGATGAATTCCCTTGAGACGAGCGGAGTTCACGAAGCCGGCGGAGTCGCCGAGGATCATCCATCCATTGCCGGCGACCGGCGGAATCGCCCACCAGCCGCCGTAAGGCAGCGACTTGGCGCCGTAGCGGATCATCTTGCCGCCTTCGAGCAGTTTCGTGACGAAAGGATGTTGTTTGAAATCTTGCAGCACGCGCTGCGGGTCGAGGCGCGGGTCGGCGTAGTCGAGTCCGGTGACGAAGCCGAGCGAGACGATGTTGTCTTTCGAGCCGTAAATCCAAGCGCCACCGTATTCTTTGGTGGTGAGCGGCCAGCCCATGGTGTAGATCACTTCGCCCGGCGCGATGCGGCTGGAAGGAACTTCCCAAAGTTCCTTGATGCCGACGCCGTAGGTTTGCGGGTTGGCGTTTTTCGCAAGATCAAATTTCTGAACGAGCTGCTTGGTTAGCGATCCGCGCGGTCCTTCAGCGAGGATGACGATTTTAGCATTCAGATCGTAGCCGGGCTCGAAGTTCGATTTCTGGTGGCCTTCTTTGTCGACGCCCTTGTCGTCCGTGCGGACGCCGGTCACGCGGTTGCCGTCGAATAGAAGCTCGGAGCCCGCGAATCCAGTGAAGATGGTGATGCCAGTCTCTTCCACTTTGCCACCCAGCCACTTCACGAAGCGATTCAACGAGATCACGTAGTTGCCATGGTCGCGTAGCGGCGGCGGCGTGATGGGGAGTTTGAACTTGCTCTTCTCGGTGAGGAAGTAAACGGCTTCTTTGGTGACTTCGGCGTCGAGTGGAGCTTCTTTTTCAAATCCGGGAAGCAGTTCGCGCATGGAACGCGGATCAAGCAGCGCGCCGGAGAGACAATGCTGTCCGATCTCGCGGGCTTTCTCGAGTACGTAGATGTTTTCTTTGCTACGCTGAGACTCGGGATTTTTCGCATTGTGCACATCAATGAGCTGCGACAGCCGTAGCGCGCATGCCATGCCCGCCGGCCCGCCGCCGACGATGACAACGTCGGCCGGCATTTGCGGGCGGTCGATACCTTCGATCGGTTTGCGGAAGATCAGCATTTAGCAATCAGCGGAACAACTTCTGCGCCACAGATTCACGCGAGCGAACGCGGATCAAAGAACTTCAAGTCGTACGAGTTAATTTCCCGCTTTCGCCTTCTTTACTTCTTCAATCAGCGGCGGGACGATGTCGAAGAGATTCCCTACGATCGCGTAGTCGGCGATTTCGAATATCGGCGCTTCGGAATCTTTGTTGACGGCGATAATCGTGCGCGAGCCCTTCATGCCGACGATGTGCTGAATCGCGCCACTGATGCCGAGCGCGAGATAAAGCTTGGGCGCGACGGTCTGGCCCGAAGACCCAATCTGGCGGTCCATGGGCAACCAGCCGTTATCGCAGATCGGACGCGAGGCGGCGAGATCGCCGCCAAGAGCGTCGGCAAGCTGCTTGGCGATCTCGATATTTTTCTGTTCTTTGATACCGCGGCCAACCGAGACAATAATTTCGGCCTGCGTGAGATCGACGGCTTGCTTGGCTTCTTTGAAAACTTCCTGCGGCTTATTGCGGATGACGTTGTCGGCAATGTCGACATTGATCGTTTCGACCGGCGCTACGCTGGCGCCCGCTTCGGCCTTGTCTCCGCGAAAAGCTCCGTTCTGGAAAGTCGCGAACCACGGTGCATCGCTCGCGAAACTCACATCGGCGGCGAACTTGCCCTGAAACATTTGGCGAGTGAAGACGAGCTTTCCGTTCTCGTGCTTAAAGCCAATACAGTCGCTGATAACGGTGCGTCCCATGGCCGTAGCCAGCTTGGGGACGAAGTCGCGCACCTGATAGGTATGCGGCATGAGAACGAGCTTCGGATGTTTCGCGGCGATAGCGTGTTTGAGCGCGGCGGCGAAAGCGTCAGGCGTGTAAGGTTCGAGCTTCGGCGATTCGACGGCATAGACCTTCGCCACTTTTTTCGCGGCAACTTCCGCGGCGATCGCGGAAGCTCTGCTGCCGACTACCGCGGCTTCGAGCGTCCAGCCTGTGGCCGCGGCGATCGCCTGGCCGGCAGTGACGGTCTCCCAGGAGACGCGGTTGAGTTTGCCTTCGCGTTGTTCGACGACGACTAAGATGGTATCGGGCATAGAAACAGTTCTCGGTTCTCAGCGAGACACGGCCGAGTTTCGCTCGGCTGGACAGCCGAGGGCGGCTGTCCACCGCATGGATCTTAACCAACCCAAAAATTCTTTTACAGCACGCGCAGTTCGTTGCGCAGTTTGTCGACCAGTTTCTTGGCGATCTCGGACGGCGTGCCTTCGATGTGCTCGGTCTTCTTCGTTTTCTGCGGCACGTAGAGGCGTTCGATCTTTTGCAAATTCTCGCCGATGGCGGACTGCACTTCGGCGAGCGCCACTTTCCGCAGCGGTTTGTTCTTGGCGTTCTTGATGCCAATCAGCGTGGCGTAGCGCAGCTTGTTGATGCCGGATTGAATCGTAAGTACGGCTGGCAGTGACATATCGACGAACTGGAAGAATCCGGCTTCGAGTTCGCGCTTCACCTTAATGCCGCTGTCGGTTTTTTCGATCTGCATGATGATGGTGGCGTGCGGCCAGCCCAGCAACTCGGCCAGGATGACTCCGGTCTGTGCGTAGCCGTAATCGTCGGATTGCAGCCCAGTGAAGATCAGATCGAATTTTTCATCTTTGATGGCGGCGGCGAAGGCTTTGGCGGTATTGAAGGCGTCGAGGCCGACGAAGGCATTGTCTTCGAGATGGATGGCGCGATCGGCACCCTTGGCCAGGGCTTCGCGCAACACTTGCTGTGAGCGGGCCGGGCCGGAGGTGATGACCACGACTTCTCCGCCATGCTTTTCTTTCTGGCGCAACGATTCTTCGAGAGCGAATGCATCGGGCTCGTTCACTTCGTACGAAACATCTTCGCGGATCCAGGTACCGGTTTCGTTGAGCTTGAGCGGCGCGTCTTTCTGCGGCACCTGCTTCATGCAAACCAGAATCTTCAAAACAGGACTCCTTACCTGTGGCTTCCGAGGCCAGCAGGAAACCTGCCAGTATAAATCAGCGGCCAGCCGTTAGCATCGCACTTGCCGTTGAGATGGAGCGGTTCGGGGCCTGCCGGGAATCATTCTCCTCTTACTGGCTCGAAGCGAGAGGCACCGGACGCTCCGCCTGCGAGCAGAGTTTGTCGCTAACGGCCGACCGCTAATTGGCAACGGCTCACTCGGTGAAAACTACCGACTGCACGCCGGAGATCTCGAAGCGTTTGCGACAGCGCAGATTCTTGCAGGCCATCACGTCATCTTTGCGGAGCATGTAGGAGCGGGCTTTGGCGAAGCGGGCGCGGTCACGCTCGTCGGCGCGGCCGGGAAGTTGGCGCTTCTTGGTGCGCACCAGCCAAGTAACCTCGTACTCGCCCGCCTGCTGGCAGTGTGGACAGTTCAGCGTGGCATTCTTCTTTTCTTGCCGTTCGTCAAAAAAATCGCGTTCTTCCATGAAATCGTCGTTGGTCCCTTCGCTCAGCTCAGGGCAAGCTAAGAACAGTTGTTGGTCGTTCGCCGGTCATACGCTTTTTCAGCCACGGCGGCCGGATCCAACCGCGAAGAACGATTATTACAGTTTTGCTGCAGACAAAGCTATGGCAACATGAATGTTGAGGTTCGCAGGAGAATGGCGCGCAAGAAAAAAGTGAAGCGATTTCGGGCGGTGCAGGCGGTGAAGGCGCTGGCGCGCGAGCGCATCGGCACTCCGCCGTCCGGGAAAGTGGTTCTCGAGAAAAAGAAGAAGCCGGAGAAGCACAAGCCGACGCTTGGCGGGTTGCTGGGTGAGGCCGAGTAGCGGAAATCCCACAGCCGCACTTGCAGCACATCAATTGAATGTAGCTGTGACGGTGGTGCTGTTCTCCAAAAAGACAGTGCAGCTTGCGCCGTCTGTCGTGTTGCAGCCGTCCCAGGACTGAAAACCGCTGGCCGGAGTCGCGGTCAGGGTGACGGTTTGGCCGGTTGTGAACTGTGAGCTACACGAAGATCCTGTGTTGCAACTTATACCGGCTGGAGAACTGGTGACATTGCCGCTGGTAGTGCCGGTCACGGTCACCGTGAGTATAGGCTGAGGGCCGGCGGGCGTACAGCCGGAGCTGGCCGGGCCGTCTACAGTGATAGTGGCGTAGTTGCTGACAATGTCGTTTGGACTGTCGGTGAAAGTGGCGAAAATATTAGCGATGCCGCAATTGATATTCGGCGACACCACGCCGGAGCTCGTGACCTGCACCACTTGCGGGTTATCCGACTGCCAGTCCACTTGGTTGGTAATATTAACCGTCTGAGGAGGGTGGATGTAGGTTCCGAAAGCCTGGAAGTCGATGTAAATGCTGGGATCGGCAGCGCCAAAGGTGGCGCCTGCAGAAGGCTGGATTTCGATGGATACCAGATGCTGGTTACGGGCGCAACTGCCCAGGCTGAACAGCAGCACTGCGGCGGCAATCAGGGTGAAAAGGCTGAACCACTTCCGCTTCATGAAGACTCCTGGGATCGAGTAACCCGAACCACCGCACTCGCGACGGGCGAATGGCCAATTTAGTAAAAGATTGGGCAAAAAGCAAGGGGGACCGCAGCCTTGTGCGTTGACATAAACTCCTTCGGATGTTAACTTTAACAGTTTTCATAGCCCTCATTTCCTGGTCTTGATCTTCACCCGATGGATCAAACGCTGCGCCAACTAGGCGAATTACTGCTCGGAGCAGTCCCGACAGTAATTTTGCTGACGCTGCTCTACGCGCTCTACTCCGTCATCGTGCACCGGCCTTTGCAGCGGGTGCTGGCGGAACGGCGAAGCAGCACCGAAGGGGCGATCGAGAAATCGCGCGCCGACATTGCCGCGGCCGAAGCCCGCACTTCGGAATATGAGCAGCGTTTGCGCGAAGCGCGCGCCACAGTGTTTCGCGCGCAGGAAGCGCGGCGGCAGGTCGCATTGCAGGCGCGGGCCAGCGCGCTTTCCGAAGCGCGCACCCGGGCGCAGGGGCAGTTGCAAGATGCAAAAAAAGAGATCGAGACGGATCGCGATGCGGCGCGGGAGGGTCTGCAGGCAGAAGCGGCCGCGCTGGCGCGAGAAATTGTCCGTCGTGTGCTGGAACCGGCGGGAGCGGGACGCTGATCACGGGAAGAGACTGGAAATGACTTCCACGGCTAAACGAGGGCGTGTCTGGGTGCTGGCTCTGTTGATGGTGAGCCTGACGGCCGCGGCGGGAACGCTGCGCGCGCAAGAGCAGAAGGCCGCTCCGGAACCGCAAAAGCAGGCCGACCACCAGACCCAGCAACCTGGAGGCACCGCGCGCCAACTGGTTCACGAAACGCGCGAGGCCGCGGGCGAAGAAACAGACGAGATGGCCGAGTTCAAACAATCGGCCGCGGTGCGGCTGATCGCGAAATGGACCGGCCTCGGCCTGCGCCACGCGTACTGGTTGAGCGTTCTCTCGAATTTTGTTGTGATCGCGGGAGTGCTCGCATGGGCCGGCCGCAAGTATCTGCCGGGAATGTTCCGCGACCGTACGACTGCGATTCGAAGGGCGATGCAGGAGGCGCAAAAAGCCAGCGAGGAAGCGCGCCGCAGGCTGGGCGACATTGAAAATCGTTTAATGAAACTCGATGTCGAGATCGGCGTGATGCGCGGCAATGCGGAAAAAGAAGCTGCGGCGGAAGAAGCGCGCATCCAGTCGGCGGCGCAGGAAGATGCGCGGAAGATTGTCCAATCGGCGGAACAGGAAATTGCCGCGGCAGCCAAAGCGGCGCGCCGAGCACTGACGGCTTACGCCGCCGACTTGGCTGTAGGTCTGGCGCAGAAACAGATTCACGTCGACGCGGCTACCGACGACGCCCTGGTTCGCAGTTTCGCCAGGCAACTGGGGACAGCGCCCGGCGGGCCATCTTCCGGAAGTTCGGGAGACAGCGCGCGAAAGGATGGGCGCTGAAACATGGCTTCCGTTGCCAGCCTCTACGCCCGCGCCTTCGCTGATGTGGTTCTCGGCGCGCGTCTCGACGCGGGCCGCGCCGTTTCCGAGTTGGACAGCATCGCAGCGCTGCTGGCGGAGAGTTCCGAGTTGCGGCGGGTGTGGGAGAATCCCGCTATTCCCGCCGAGCAGAAGCGCCGGGTGCTGGACGCGATCGCGCAACGCTACGAGATCGCAAAGCCGGTGCGCAATCTGATCGCAGTATTGATCGACCACCGCCGCGTGCAGTTTCTTGCCGCGATCATTCGGCAACTGGAAAAGGAATTCGATGCGCGGCTGGGATTTGCAGAAGCACAGATCACTAGCTCCCGCGAATTGGGCGAGGCGGAGAAGCAAGTCCTGGAAACCCAAGTCGAGAAGCTGACCGGCAAGAGAGTGCGCGCTTCGTACCGGCAAAATGCTTTGCTGCTAGGCGGCGCAGTAGTGCGCGTGGGCAGCACGATTTACGACGGTTCGGTATTAGGGCAGTTGCAAAGGATGAAGGATGCGATTAGCTCCTAGCTACTGATTTCTGGCCTGTGAAGGCTAGCAGCCAGGAGCTAAGCGCTAACAGCTAAAGGCTTAAGAGCTGATTTTATGGCACAAATCAAGGCAGACGAAATCACGAAACTGATCCGCGAGCAGATCGAGAACTACGAGTCGAAGATCTCCGTGGACGAGACCGGCACGGTCATTTCGCTGGGCGATGGCATCGCTCGCGTGTATGGATTGGACAAGGTCATGGCCGGCGAATTGCTTTCTTTTCCGCACGGCGTGGCCGGCATCGCCATGAACCTGGAAGAAGACCAGGTCGGCGTGGTCTTGCTGGGCGAGTACACCGAGATCAAGGAAGGTGACGAAGTCAAGCGTACGGGGCGCATCATGAGCGTGCCCGTCGGCGACGCCATGATCGGGCGTGTGGTCAACTCGCTCGGCGAACCCATTGACGACAAGGGCCCCATCGCGAGCGACAAATTCATTGCGCTGGAGCGGCTCGCCCCCGGCGTCATCGACCGCCAGCCAGTGCGTGAGCCGATGGCCACGGGACTCAAAGCCATCGACAGCATGATCCCGATTGGCCGCGGACAGCGCGAGCTGATTATCGGCGACCGCCAGACCGGCAAGACCGCCGTCGCGCTCGACACTATCATCAACAGCAAGGGCAATGATCTGGTCTGCATCTACAACGCGATCGGGCAGAAGCGTTCGTCGATCGCGCAGGTGGTGAAGATTCTGGAAGATGCCGGCGCAATGGAGTACACCATCGTCGTGGCGGCTTCGGCGTCGGAGCCCGCGCCCATGCAGTACATTTCGCCTTACGCGGCGTGCGCCATCGGAGAGTATTTCCGCGACACCAAGCGGCACGCGCTGGTCATCTTCGACGATCTTTCAAAACATGCGGCCTCATACCGCGAGATTTCCCTGCTGCTGCGGCGTCCGCCGGGTCGCGAGGCCTATCCCGGCGACGTGTTCTATCTGCACTCGCGGCTGCTGGAGCGCTCGGCTAAGCTCAGTGACAAGAACGGCGGCGGATCTCTAACTGCTCTGCCCATCATCGAGACCCAGGCGGGCGACGTTTCCGCCTATATTCCGACCAATGTGATTTCGATCACCGACGGTCAAATCTATCTGGAAACCGATTTGTTCAACCAAGGCGTTCGGCCCGCGGTCAACGTAGGATTATCCGTGAGCCGCGTGGGCGGTAGTGCACAGATCAAGGCCATGCGACAGGTAGCCGGAACGCTGAAGCTGGAACTCGCTCAGTACCGCGAACTGGCCGCGTTTGCACAGTTTGGCAGCGACCTCGACAAGGCCACACTGGCGCAACTGAACCGTGGACAACGGCTGGTCGAACTGCTGAAGCAGAACCAGTTTTCACCGTTGCCGTTCTCGAAGCAGATTCTGATCATCTTCGCTGGCACCGGAGGATTTCTCGACGACCTGCCGGTGAACCAGGTGCGCGAATTCGAAAAAGAACTTTACAAGTACGTGGACGCGACGCAGGGCGGGCTGCTGCGCACGATCATGGAGAAAAAGATTCTCGACGACGCACTGAAGGCGCAGATGACAGATGTGATTAAGCAGGCGAAGCAGCAGTTTGTGTCTTCGCGGGAAGCGGTGGCGAAGTAGTACCGAGTACCTAAGTACCGAGCGAAGCGTTGACTCGGGACTCGACACTCGGTACTCGCAACTCGGACAATGGCCAACATCCTCGACATCCGGCGCCGTATCCGCAGCGTGATCAATACGCGGCAGATCACCAAGGCCATGAAAGTGGTCTCGGCGGCGAAGTTGCGCCGCGCGCAGGAGCGCGCTCTGGCGGCGCGTCCCTACGCGCAGATGCTGACGAATGTGTTGAAGTCTTTAGTGGCGCGCGCGGAGATTTACGATCCGGAGACCGGTGAGCCCAAACATCCCTTGCTGGCGCAGCGCCCGAAAAAAAATATTTTGCTGATTGTGGTCACTGGCGACAAGGGCTTGGCCGGCGGATTCAATGCCAATATAAACAAAGCGGCAAGCCGGTTCTTGGAATCGAAAGTCGGAAAGAATATCGACATCGAAGCCGTCGGCCGCAAGGGGCGCGACTTTCTGCGCCGCCGCTATCCCGCGGCGAAGGTGCAGACTCACAGTCTGGCCGACCTGGACGAGAGTCTGGAAACAGAAGTTGCACCGGCGGAACGCGCCGCAGTTGTGCAAATCACGGGCGAACACGTCGGGATTCTCGGCAAGGTGGAGTTTGCGCAAGCGCGAGCGCTCGCGGAAGCTGTGATCTCGCGCTACACGCGCGAAGAAATCGACGCGGTCTATGTGGTGTTCAACGAATTCAAGTCGGTGATCGCGCAGCGGCTGGTGGTCGAGCAGATTCTTCCCGTCGAACAAGTTGGAGAGCCGGCAGTTCGCATGGCCGAAGAAATGACGCCGGAGGAAAAAAAGAAAGCAAAAGATGCCGCGATCAGCGCCGGTGTGGGTATGCGCGACGGAGACTCTGCGGCGGACCAAGCCGCAGGGCAGTTCGGCACCGCGCCGGTGGATTATATCTACGAACAACCGCCGCAAGAGTTGTTCCGGGCGTTGTTGCCTAAGTATGTGGCCATCCAGCTTTTCCGGTCGCTGATGGAATCGGTCGCGGCCGAGCATGCGGCTCGAATGACTGCGATGGATTCGGCCACCAACAATGCCAGCGACATGATCGACTCGCTGACTCTGGTCATGAACCGCGCACGCCAGGCTAAGATCACGAAAGAGATCATCGAGATCGTCAGCGGTGCGGCGGCGATGTGAAGAAGAAGCTGCTAGCTTCTAGCTACTAGCTTCTGGCGAAACGAAAATTTGCGAGTCTGTTCCCGGCGAGACTGCGCCGCCGAACAACGGATTGACCAAGCTAGGAGCTAGAAGCCAGTAGCTGGAAGCTAACTTATGCCAGAAAACGTAGGACGTGTGATTCAAATTGCCGGGCCAGCGGTGGACGTACAGTTTCCCGAAGGCAAGCTGCCACCGATCTATCAGGCGGTGAGAGTGGTGAGCGACGGTTTCACCGTGCCCAGCCCCATCAGCGTGATTCTCGAAGTGCAACAGCATCTGGGCGAAGGGCGCGTGCGCTGCATCGCGATGTCCGCCACAGACGGGATGGTGCGAGGCATGAATGCCATTGACCAGGGCGGCCCCATTTCTGTTCCCGTGGGCCACGGAACTCTGGGACGCGTCATGAACGTGATCGGCGAACCGGTCGATCAGCTGGGCCCCATCGAGTACAAGGAGAGAATGCCGATTCACCGTCTTGCTCCGGCGTTCGACGAACAGGCCACCACCGCCGAGATGTTTGAGACGGGCGTTAAGGTCGTGGATCTCATTCAGCCCTTCCTGAAGGGCGGCAAGATCGGCTTGTTTGGCGGCGCAGGCGTGGGCAAGACCGTCGTCATCATGGAACTGATCAATAACGTCGCCAAGCAGCACGGCGGCTTCTCGGTGTTTGCCGGCGTGGGCGAGCGTACGCGTGAAGGCAACGACTTGTGGCTGGAGATGACCGAATCCGGCGTGATCAAGCCGGGCGACCCTGCGCACTCGAAGGCCGCGCTGATTTACGGGCAAATGACGGAGCCTCCCGGCGCGCGCCTGCGCGTGGCATTAACCGGACTTACCGTCGCGGAATATTTCCGCGACGCCGAAGGCGCCGACACGCTGCTGTTCATCGACAACATTTTCCGCTTCACGCAGGCCGGGTCGGAAGTTTCGGCGTTGCTTGGCCGTATGCCCAGCGCCGTAGGTTATCAGCCCAACCTGGCCACGGAAATGGGTGAACTGCAGGAGCGCATCACGTCGACCAAGAAAGGCTCGGTCACGTCAGTGCAGGCGATTTACGTTCCCGCCGACGACTTGACCGATCCCGCGCCGGCGACGACGTTCGCTCACCTGGACGCGACCACGGTTCTTTCGCGTGCATTGACTGAAATCGGAATTTATCCCGCGGTTGATCCGCTGGCTTCGACCTCGCGTATTCTCGATCCGCGCATCGTTGGCCAGGAACATTATGACGTGGCGCAATCGGTGAAGAAAACGCTGCAGACGTACAAAGATTTGCAGGACATCATCGCAATTCTCGGCATCGACGAGTTGAGCGAAGATCAGAAGCTCACAGTGGCGCGGGCACGCAAGATTCAGCGCTTCCTGTCGCAGCCGTTCCATGTGGCCGAACAGTTTACCGGCGCGGCGGGACGCTACGTGAAAGTCGCCGATACGGTGAAGGGCTTCAAAGCCATCGTCGAAGGCAAATACGACGACATCCCCGAGCAGGCTTTCTATATGAAAGGACCGATCGAGGAAGTGCTGGAAGCCGCAGAGAAGATGAAGGCGGCAGCGTAGCAGGACGTCAGACCTCAGACGTCAGACCTCAACTCCGCGAGGACGGAACTGAGGTCCGAGGTCCAAGGTCCCGACGTCCGACGCCGGTTTTGCATGGCAGACACTTTCCAACTCGAGATCGTCACGCCGGAAAAGAAAGTCGTAGACACGGCGGCCGAGGAAGTCCAGATTCCGGGCAAGAACGGTTATCTGGGTATTCTGCCCGGCCACGCGCCGTTGATCACCGAACTCGCAGTCGGCGAAATCACTTTCCGCACCAGCAACTCCACAGAAACGTTGGCGGTGGCCTGGGGATTCGCCGAGGTCCTGCCCGACAAGGTGACGATTCTGGCGGAGACCGCCGAGCGTCCAGCGGAGATTGATGTGGAACGCGCGCGCAAAGCAAAAGCACGCGCCGACGAGCGGCTGACCAGCGGCGACACAAACGTGGACGTCGATCGCGCGCTCGATTCGCTGCACCGCGCCGAATCGCGGCTCGAAGTTGCCGCGAAGAGCCGGTAGCCGTTTTCGGTTTCAGGATCTCAACTTCTTGCGGAGGACGTAATGCGGCTTCCTTCAGCCTCTTATCTGTTTCCGGTTCTGTTGGCCGTCGCCGGATTCGCAACCGCGCAGCAGAATAAACCTGCGCAAGCGCCTCCACCGCCGCCCGCACCGCTGGTTTCTCCCGAGGTTTACCCTGACGGCAGCGTGACCTTTCGCTTTCGCGCACCCAACGCGAAAGAAGTCAATCTCGCGCGCGAAGGCGCCCCACCGGAAGCCATGCAGAAAGACGCCCAGGGCATCTGGAGCGTGACCACTGCTCCGCTCGCATCCGATTACTACGGTTATTCGTTCGTCGCCGACGGCGTGCGCTTGATCGATCCCGAGAACCACTGGCTGAAGCCGAATCTGCTGGCGACGGAGAACTCGGTCCATGTTCCCGGGCCATCCTCGCTGCCCTGGGAGCTGAACGATGTTCCGCGCGGGGAGATCCATCACCATTTTTATAAATCAGGGGTGGCTGACGATCAGCGCGATTTTTACGTCTACACTCCGCCGGGTTACGAGGCATCCGGCAAGCGGAAATATCCGGTGCTCTACCTTCTGCACGGCTTCAGCGACGACGCCAGTGGTTGGACCGCCGTCGGCCGCGCCAACGTCGTCCTCGACAATCTGATCGCCCAAGGCAAAGCCAAGCCCATGATCGTAGTCATGCCGCTGGGCTACGGCACCATGGAAATGGTGCGTCTGGGATGGGGCGCTTGGCAGCATACCGACGTGCGGGATCGCAATTTCGCCAAGTTCGCGGAAGCCTTGCTGACTGAGGTCATACCGCGAGTCGAGAGCGAATATCGCGTCGTGAAAGACCGCAATGCGCGCGCCATAGCCGGACTTTCCATGGGGGGCTCGGAGTCCCTGCTAACTGGCCTCAATAATCTCGACAAGTTTGCCTGGATCGGCGCTTTCAGTTCAGGCGGAATTCCCGACGATTTTCAGACGGACTTTCCCTCTCTGGACGCAAAGGCGGCGCAGCAGCTTCGCCTGTTATGGATTGCCTGCGGCACCGAGGATCGTCTCATCACGGTAAACCGCAATCTCCGCACGTGGCTGAAGACCAAAGGCATTCAGCCCACCGAAATCGAAACACCCGGCATGCACACCTGGATGGTGTGGCGCCGCAACCTCGCCGAATTCGCCCCGCTTCTGTTTCGGTAGTCCTATCCGGATCCTCGTGGCGGCCAGAGTCTCGCCGCCGGAAGATAACGACTGAATCATGCTCACTCCCGCGTGCCGAACCAACGTAGTTTGGTCCCTGACAGTTTTTTTCCTCTGCTCTGTTTCTTCTCGAGCCCAGGCTCCGGTCACCATCCGCGTCGATGTTTCCTCGCGCCTCGGCCCGTTTAATCAGGTCTGGAGCTACTTCGGCTACGATGAACCCAACTACACCTACATGCCGCACGGCCGTGAGTTGATCGGCGAACTCGCCGCGCTTGGTCCCGGACCGGTCTACATCCGCGCACATAATCTGCTCACAACCGGCGACGCTTCCGCCTCGCTCAAGTGGGGGTCGACCAACGCCTACACGGAAGATGCTCGTGGAAATCCCGTCTACGATTGGAAAATCGCCGACCAGATCTTCGATATCTATCTGCACTCCGGCGCCAAGCCGTTTGTCGAAGTCGGTTTCATGCCCGAAGCGCTTTCCGTACATCCGGAGCCTTATCGGCACACTTGGCCGCAAGGAGATCTCTATACCGGTTGGACTTATCCTCCCAAGGATTACCAGAAATGGGCTGAACTCGTTCATCGCTGGATACTGCATTGTGTGGAGCGTTACGGCAAAGCCGAAGTGCAGTCATGGTATTGGGAAGTCTGGAACGAGCCCAACATCGGCTATTGGCACGGATCGCCTGAAGAATACGACAAGCTCTACGACTACACCGTCGACGCCATCCGTCGTGCTCTGCCCGCCGCGCGTGTCGGAGGTCCCGCCACAACCGGTCCCGCGGCAGCGCAAGCCGCCGCGTATCTGCGCCAGTTTCTCGAACACTGCGCTCGCGGCACCAACTTCGCGACGCAAAAGACGGGCGCCCCGCTCGACTTCATCACCTTTCACGCGAAGGGCTCGCCCAAAGTAGTGGATGGCCGCGTGCAAATGGGGCTCGCCACAAATCTGCGGGATGTGAACGAGGGCTTCGCCATCGTGGCTTCTTTTCCGGAGTTCGCCAGGTTGCCGATTGTGCTGAGTGAATCCGATCCCGAAGGATGCGCCGCTTGTTCGGCGCGTGTCTACCCGCAGAACGCCTACCGCAATGGCGCGCTTTATCCCGCCTACACCGCGGCGGCTCTGCACGCCATTCTCGAACTGGCCAACCAGCGCCATGCCAACCTCGCGGGAATGTTGACGTGGGCGTTTGAATTCGAAGACCAGCCCTACTTCGACGGTTTTCGCACCTTGGCCAGCAACGGCATCGACAAGCCGGTGTTGAATCTGTTTCGCATGTTGGGTCTCATGCAAGGCGAAAGGGTGAAGGTTGAGGGTGATGGCGCGGTGGAGGGAAGCACGATGCTGGAATCGGGCGTGCGCCAAAAGCCCGATGTCGACGCCATGGCCGCCACCACCGACCACAGTCTGACTGTGCTGTTGTGGAATTACCACGACGATGACGTTCCTGCGCCGGAAACGCCGCTTCGGCTGCGCGTGGCTGGTCTGCCGGCCGCCGCGCGGCATGTGCTGGTGCGCCACTACGCGATTGACCACGACCATAGCAACGCCTACAGCGTCTGGCAAAGCATGGGCTCGCCGCAGAATCCCACGCCCGAGCAATATTCGAAGCTGAAAGCCGCAGGACAACTCGAACTGCTGGAATCTCCGCGTTGGCTGCGAACGGATGGAACCGTTGAGTTGAATTTTCCTTTGCCGCGGCAGTCGGTCTCATTGGTTGAGTTGAGCTGGTGATTCTTGCCGGGGCGTCTGTCTCCGCGTCTAGCTCACGGCACATTCACCTGATCGTGCTGCTCCGCCGGCACATATTTCACCGCAGCAGTTCTCTCCAGCTTGTCCCACGCGAACTTGCGGCCTTCCACCGCGCGCTTCAGCGTCTTGAACAGCACCACGGAAAATAGCTGACGATAGGCGAAGCGCTGCAGCCAGACCTGGCTGAGCAACCACACATCTTCTTTGTCGTCCGGCCGCCGTCGTTCCAGCGCAAAGGCGATGGCCGACGCCAGGAAGTCGATCACCAGGAAGGCGAAGAAAAACGCCACCAGTTTGTGGAAGCTGGCCGGGTCGGTGGAATCGGGGTGAAAGTGTTTCTGAATGAAATACCAGATCGCGCCGAAGGCGAACATGATATCGATGAGCGGGGAGACCAGCGGCAGCAGAATCTGGAAAATGACAATGTTGGGCAGCGCCACAAAACCCAGCACTCCTTTGCGGGCGAAGACCGCGCTGTGTTTCCAAACCGCCTGCAGAATCCCGAATGACCAGCGGAAGCGCTGGCGCATCAAGCCGTTCGCGTTGGTCGGCGCTTCGGTGAAAGCCAGCGCCATGTCTTCATATTCCACGCGATAACCCAGGCGCAGCAGGGCCATGGTGAGGTCGGCATCCTCGGCCACGGTATCAATGTGGTAGCCGCCGGCTTCGAGCACGGCGGAAACTCGCCATGCGCCGATCGCCCCCGGCACCACGCTCACCGCGCCCAGCACGTCTAAAGCGCGGCGCTCGAAGTTCTGGCTGGTGATATATTCCAGGGCCTGCCAGCGCGTCCACAGGTTCACGCGGTTGCCCACCTTCGCGTTACCCGCCACCGCCGCCACCTGCGCGTTCATGAAATGCGGCACCAGGCGCGCGATGGCATCGTGCGCGATGATCGTATCCGCATCGATGCCCACAAAAAGTTCGGCGTCGCGCACGTGTTGCAAGCCGTAATTGAGCGCCTCGGCTTTTCCGGAGTTTGTCTTGCCTAGAATCAGCACGCGTCCCCGGGCTTCTTCCATGGCAAAGGCGCGGTGCGCAACCTCGAGCGTGCGATCTCTGGAACCGTCATCGATCACGATGACCCGCAGGTTTGGATAACTGGAGTTCAGCGCCGCGCGCACCGTCTTCTCGATGACTTTTTCTTCGTTGTAGGCCGGGATCAAAACCACCACCTTGGGTTTATACGAAGCCACATCGGCAGTTCTGCCGGAAATCTTTTCCCTCAGGCGGTCGTACACGGCAAAAGTTCCAATGAAAAGCAAACGCCCCGTCATCAACAGGTCGCCGAGAAAAAAGATCCAGGTGATTCCCATAACGCCGGCATCGAAAAGCCAGAAACCAAGCCGGTCGAAGCGCGCGGCCCACCGTTGCCCGGTGGGCAACGGAGACATTACGTCGGCTCGGGTCTTGCCCAGCAATTCGTACACGGGTGCGATCTCAAGTCCGCGCGCGCGAATGCCCTCAATGATCATAGGCAGCGCACGCACAGTTTCCGCTCGATTTCCGCCGCCGTCATGCAGAAGCACGATGTTGCCGCAACGCAGGTCGTTGGCGGCGCAAGGCGGCAGGTGCGCCAGTACGTAGGCGGAAATCTCCTCAGCGGTGTTCCGCCGCGGCTTGTCGCCGTTCCCCGTCCGCGCGATGTCGCTCCAATCGTCGGGATCAATCCGGTTGCCCACGGTGGTATAGCCCAAATCCTGCGCGATTTCGAGCGGGCGAACCTGGTCGGCCGTGTCCGGCTCTTCGTCAATCGCGTAAGGCGGGCGCAACAACGTGGCTCGAATTCCCATCAGGCTGGCGAAAAGCCGCTCCGTCAGGTTCAACTCCACTTTCATGTACGTGGCAGAGATATTGCTTACGTCGGGATGCGTGAAGGTATGGTTCCCGATCGTATGGCCTTCGTTGTAAATCCGTTTGGCCAGGCCTGAGAACTTGTCGGTCTGAATGCCGATCAGGAAAAAAGTCGCCGTCGCGTGCTCCCGCTTGAGCACATCCAGGATCTTCGGAGTCCAGTCCGGGTCGGGACCGTCGTCAAAAGTAAGTACAACCTCATTGGGGCTATAGCCGTAACGGCCCACGCGGTAAGGTTCGGGCATCGACTGAAAATTCTCGTCCGTAATCAGCCTCGTCTTCGCGTCAATGGTGAGATCGCGTGTGCCGTGAGTGGGCCGTTCTTCGATGCGCAGGATTTCGCCTTTGCCCTCCATGTCCACATCCTGGCCCGGCGGCACGTCGCGCAGCCGGTCGGCCGCGCCGGCATCGCCAGGGACGTCCCAGACTTTCCACAGCGAACGGTCTTCGCCTCCCAGCCGCCAGAGCGCGAAAGTATCGATGCCCAGTGTCTGCGCGGCGCGCATGTGGTTCAACGCGGAAACCGCGTCGAGAAACCAAACGTCGTGCCGGACGCCGCGTTCATCGAGGTAGCTGAAGTGCGGATTCAGCGCGTCGTCGTCGAAAGTTACGTCTTCATCGGAATCGCGCGCCTCCAGCCATGCTTCCTGCACCGAAACGGTGCTGTCGCGCTCCCCCGGCGGCAGCTTTCCTTTTTTCGGCTTCAGCACCCAGTCGTAGCCGTAGTTGGCGATGGCGCAGATGATCTTGGCCCGCGGGATCAATTTTTCTACGGCCTTGAGATTGTCGACGAACCAATCCTGCGATGCCACCGGCCCCGATTCGCTGTTGGGATAGTGCTCGTCATAGTTCATCACCACCACTCCGTCGGCCGGCTTGCCAATGGCCGCGTAGTCGAACTCCGGGTTATGCGCCGGCACGCTCACATAAAGCTTCATGCCGCGCGCGTGCAGATCGTTCGACAACTCGTTCAGCAAAGCGATGTATCCCGGCTGTCCTTCTTTGGGGAAGGCCTCAAAATCCACCATCACGCCGCGGTAATGGTCGGAGCTCAGAAACATACCCAGCTGGCGGCGAAACAGCGCGCGCGCATCCGGATTGTTCAGAAAACCGGTGACGTTCTGCACCCAGTTCGCTCCGTCGAAATTGTTGATCATGGGGAAGACTTCCATGTTGATGTTTTCCGACTTCAGGAAAGGCATCACCCGGTCGTCAACCTTGCCGGCCCGGTTGTTCTGCACCAAGTCGAAAAATTTGTTGGTTTGGTCGTCCACCGCCTGCAGTCGGCCGTCCGGAGTCAGCACGTGCAGCCAGTCGGGATAGAGCAAGTCGACCTGCCGCGCATACTCGCGCAACGAAGAAAAACTGGCCGCGTCCCACGGCACGTAGAAGGCCGCGCGAATGCCTTCTTCCTGGTTCAGAACCACTTGCGATGGCGCCAGCTTCGATTTGCGGTGCAGTCCGTGGACAAACTGCCGCTCTCGCCGGTGTTCGCGAGCTTTCTCCTTTTCGTTCTCCTTCAGCGCCTTGAAGGCGCGCTTCTGCGGCGAAAACAGCAACTCCGGCAGCGGTTCATCGCGCAGCGCGCTGTACACAAAAAAGATAACGAGCGCCGAAAACGTTACCGCCAGCACGTCGAACAGCCGCCGCACTCGCTTCCAACGCGCTCTTTGGGGATCGTAAAAAACGGCTTCAGCCATGGAGAGTGTATGCGTCAATCGTATGCTGCGGGCGGCAGCCGGTCAATTCTCTGCAGGACAGGTTTGCCAAACGCGCTATATTCTCAGCGTGCGGGAATTCTTGCGAAAGCACGCGCGCTTTTTTCTCGTGTCCAGTCTGGCCGCTCTCGTGCTGCGCCTGCTCTTGGTCTTTCGTTTTCCCGGCATTGTCGACGATTCCCACCTCTACGCCAACCTCGCCAAAAACTGGATGCAGCACTCCGTCTACGCCGTCACCGACTCCGGCCAAATCGTTCCCACGCTCTCGCGCCTGCCCGGATATCCCGCGTTCCTCGCCGTCATTTTCTTCTTCTTCGGCGCAGACAATTTCCGCGCCGTTCTGCTCGTCCAGGTTTTGTTCGACCTCATCACATGCTTCCTCGTCGCCGATATCGCGCGCCGCCTGCTTTCCCCGCGCGCCGCCAAGGCAGCGTTCCTGCTCGCTGCTCTTTGCCCGTTTCTCGCCAACTATGCGGCCGCCGCTCTCACCGAGACATTGGAGATTTGTTTCACCGCGCTCGCTCTCGATTTCGCCATCTCCGGCCTGAACGCTCTGCAAACTGCAACCCACAACCATTCCCACGCTGCGTCCTCCTGGATCGCATGCGGCCTCTCGATCGGCGCATCCATTCTGCTCCGCCCCGACGGCGGAATCCTGCTCGCCGCCGTCGCCGGATATCTCTCTCTGCTGCTCCTGCGTACCATTCCCTTGCGCAGCATCATTGTTCAACCCACGAGCCCCGCAACTCCCGCGCCGCTTCCCATCGTTCCTGCGGCAATCGCTCCCTCGGCAATCCTTCGCTCGGCAATCCTTGTAGCCCTCTGCGCTCTCGCCCCACTTGTCCCCTGGACCCTCCGCAATCTGCACACCCTGCACCGCTTTCAGCCGCTCGCGCCCCGCTACGCCAACGATGCCGACGAGCCTTCCATGACCGGCTTCAACCGCTGGATCAAAACCTGGATAGCCGACTACGTTTCCGTCGAAGAAGTTTATTGGAACGTCCCCGGCGACCCCATCGACGTTCGCCAATTGCCCCGCCGCGCCTTCGATTCCGCGCAGGAGCGCGACGAAACCGCCGCCCTCTTCGCCGCCTATAATCAGGATCACGACATCGCGCCCGACCTCGACGCTCGTTTCGCTGCCCTCGCCTCCACGCGCATTCACGCGGCCCCGTTGCGCTACTACGCATGGCTCCCCGCGCTGCGCATTGCCGATATGTGGCTCCGTCCGCGCACCGAGTTGCTGCCTTCCGATCCGCGCTGGTGGCAGTTCAACGACGATGCTCGCTGGCTCGCCGTCAGCGTCGCTTTTGGCTCGATCAACCTTCTGTATCTCGCGGCCGCCTGCGCTGGAGCGTGGCGCTCCCGCAAAATTCGCGGCCTCGGATTGCTGCTTCTTTTTCTCCTTCTGCGCTCGCTGTTTCTCGCGTCGCTTGAAAATCCCGAACCTCGCTACACCCTGGAATGCTATCCCGTGGTCATATTCATGGCCGCCGCGCTCTTCATCGGAAACTCGCATCGGAACCATCGAAAACCCGCATAAACAGCCTTCCAAATGTGGAACCCAGAATGTGAAAACTTAGATTCCACCATTTGTAAATGTCGCGGATATTGAAAATTCACCTTGAACATGATGGCAGCGCAGTTGCACAATAGCGCCTCATCAGGGCCCCAGGGTCTCAAACCAATCTCTAATTTCCTGGGATCGCACAAAATCCGAAAATGGTACGCCCTCGTGGGTGAAGGAGCTCCACCATGCGTTCTGGCTCACGTGTAGTTACTCTGCTGGCCGCGTCTCTCCTCGCTTTCCCAAGCCTCACCTTCGCTCAATCGGCGACTACATCGCTGCGCGGCACCATCTCTGACGCAAAGGGCTTGGTGGTCGCCGGCGCCGGCGTCACCTTGAGCAACGCAGCCACGGGATTTTCGCGCAGCACCAAAACCGACGGCCAGGGCGCCTATCAATTCCTCGAGCTTCCTCCCTCCACCTACGTGCTCACCGTCGAGGCCGCGGGTTTCGCCAAGGTGAAACGCGAAAACGTGGTGCTGCAAGTCAGCAGCCCGGCCACGCTCAACCTCTCCTTGGAAGTAAAAGGCGGCACCGTCGTAGTCGACGTCAGCGGCGAAGCCCCCATGGTCAACACCACGGATGCGACGCTCGGCAATAATTTCAACACCCGCCAGTTAACCGACCTCCCCTCCGAAGGCCGCGACCCGGTCGCGATTCTCAGTCTGCAGCCCGGCGTCGTCTACATCGGCAACACCACCAACGATCAGCAGATGTACGACAGCCGCGGTGGCGCGGTCAATGGCGCGCGCAGCGACCAGACCAACCTTACTCTTGACGGCTTAGACGACAACGACCAGCTCGAAGGCTTCGCCTTTGAAGGCGCCATGCGCACCACCCTCGATTCTTTGCAGGAATTCCGCGTCACCACCGGCAATTACGACGCAGGTTCCGGCCGCTCTTCCGGCGCGCAAGTCAACCTCGTCACCAAGAGTGGCACCAACGCGGTCCACGGATCGGTCTACGAGTACCACCGCCCGTCCTTCACCGTCGCCAATGACTGGTTCAACAAGCAGGCCGAACTGCAGGCCGGCGAGCCGAACGTCCCGGGACACATCTTGCGCAATACCTTCGGCGGCACCTTCGGCGGCCCAATTAAGAAAGACCGGTTGTTCTATTTCGCGGCCTATGAAGGCCAGCGTACCGCCGATACTGTGCAGACCACTCGTGAAGTTCCAACCCAGAGCCTGCGCGATGGCGAGTTGCAATATCTCTGCGATCCGAACAGCGATGCCAACTGTGTGCTCGGCAGCAACGCGGACTTCTCGGTGAACACCAATGCGACATTCGCCCCGGATTATGTGGCTACCCTCACAACGGCGGGCGTCGCCTCACTGGATCAAGGCTGCTCCGGCAACGGTACCTGTCCCCCCACACCTGGGAATTCGGCCGGTCCCGGTGCTAACGGCCTGCTCGCCAATATCGGGGGCGCCAACCCTAACGCCTTATTCACAAAATATCCCCTCCCCAACTCCTCGAGCGAGGGCGACGGGTTGAATACAGGAGCTTACACTTTCCCCGGCGCCGACCCGGTCAAGCACGACACTTACATCGCCAAGCTCGACTACAAAATCAACGCCAGCGGCAGTCACTCGCTTTTTGTCCGCGGCAACCTGCAGAATGACCACGAGTCGCAGCCGCCGCAGTTTCCCGGACAACCTCCCAACGATTTCCTCACCAACAACAGTAAAGGCATCGCCGCCGGGTACACGGCCTTGATCAGCAATAACCTGATCAATAATTTCCGTTACGCGTTCATTCGCCAGGGACTGGGCACCGGAGGCCTCAATACCCAGGACTTTGTCACCTTCCGCGGTCTGGACGATACCCAGGCGTTTTCTTCACAGACCATCCTGACCAACGTTCCCGTGCACAATTTCATCGACGACGTCTCCTGGACCAGGGGCAAGCACACCATTCAATTCGGCACCAACTGGCGCCTCATCCATAACAACCGTCAATCCAACGCAGACAACATCTCCTACGGCGAATCGAACCTTTATTGGTTAGACCCCTCCTTCATCGCCAACGAAGGAGTTAGCCTCGATCCAAGCATTATGCCAAGCTACCCGCTCGTGGATACTTCGTTCGGAACTTCCTATAGCTTCGCGGCCATGGACGTTGCCGGCATCATCAGTGAGGTTTTTACCGAGGCCAACCAGAACAAGTTCGGGACGCAGATTCCCAACGGCCAGTTGGTTCCGCGCCACTTCCAAAACTTTGAGGGCGAGATGTATTTGCAGGATAAGTGGAATGTCACCCCCAATCTGGTTCTCACCTACGGGCTCCGCTACTCGCTGTTGCAGCCTCCTTTTGAGAACACCGGCAATCAGGTTTCCCCCACCGTGGACATGCATCAGTGGTTCACCAACCGCTGGCAAAACGCGTTGCAGGGCGATGTGGTCCAACCCGATTTGACGTTCAACCTTTCCGGGCAAGCCAACGGTGGCAAGCCTTACTGGGCATGGGACTATAGGAACCTTGCTCCCCGCTTCGCCTTTGCTTATTCTCCTCATGCCGCCGGCGGCTTCTGGCATAGCCTCTTCGGCGACACCGGCAAAAGCTCCATCCGCGCCGGATATGGGATGTACTTCGATCATTTTGGCGAAGGCGTCGTCAACACCTTCGACCGCAACGGCTCCTGGGGATTGACTTCCACCTTCAGCAACCCCGCCGGCGTTTCCACGGTGGATGATTCGCCGCGCTACACTGGCCTCACCGGCCTGGCTAACCTGCCGGCCAGCGAAATCGCTCCCTCACCCAGCGGTTTTCCCTACACGCCTCCCAACAACCCGGATACCTATGGCTTGGCCATCGCCTGGGGCATCGACGACCACCTGAAGACGCCTTACTCGCATGTCGTTGATTTCTCCATCACTCGCGAATTCGCCCATAACTTCGTGCTGGAAACCACCTACACCGGACGTTTCGCGCGCCATCTCCTGCAGGAAGTCGATCTGGCTCAACCCCTCAACTTGGTCGACCCGCAGAGCCGCATGTCCTATTTCCAGGCGGCGCAGGCCTTCGCTAAAGACGCCTCACAGAACGTCTCCATCAACAATGTGCAACCGATTCCATATTGGGAAAACCTGTTCCCCAACGCGGCTGGACCAAACTTGCTTTCCGGCAACGGAACTGGGACCGCTCCATGCGCTCCGGGTACTGCTCCCGGCGCAAACGCAACCGCTACGCAGAACATGTACGACGAATTCTATTGTTTCGCGGGCAACGAAACCACGGCTCTGGAAATCGCCGACGCGTTCTGCTATCCCTCCTGCGGCGGCGGCGCCAGCGACACGCCTTTCCAGTATTATCAGGACCAGTTCTCCTCGCTCTACGCTTGGCAAACCCGCAGCAACAGCAACTACAATGGCCTGCAGGTGACGTTGCGTCGTGCCATGAGCGCTGGATTGGAGTTCGACTTGAATTACGTTTATTCCAAGTCCATCGACTCCAGTTCCAACGCCGAACGCGTCAATGGCTTCGAAGCCGTGGGCGGCGTTGCCTTTAACAACCAGGCCATTAACGCATTTTTCCCTGACCTGTGGCGCGCGGTCTCGGACTTCGACACCACCCACCAGATCAATGCCAACTGGATCTGGGATGTTCCCTACGGCAAGGGCCGGCGCTGGAGTTCGGCCAATGGTTTCGTGAATTCGGTTTTCGGCGGATGGGGATTGAGCGGCCTGTACCGCTGGACCAGCGGTTTTCCCTTCAGCGTGGGAGCCGGCACCGGCTGGTCGACCGATTTTGAACTGGAAGGCACTTCGTTTGTCGTCGGGCCGAAGCCCAAGACCGGCGTCTTCATCGACTCCGCTGGCGATCCCAACGTTTTCCAAAACGCTCAGAATATCGCCGCTCAGTGTCTGTGCCCTTATCCGCCCTCCAGCGCCACGGGCCCGACTATCTTCCGCGACACCTTCCCCGGTGAGGCTGGCCAGCGCAACAACTTCCGCGGACCGGGCTTCTTCGACATCGACGGCGGGCTCAGCAAGACTTGGGATCTCAGCGAAAGCAGGCTGATCCGATTCTCGTGGGAAGTCTTCAACGTCACCAACTCAGTAAGATTTGACGCGGCCAATGCGCTGCCTGGCGAAGACCTGGTGGACGCAACTGGGTTCGGCAAGTTCCAGCGCACTCTGACCACGCCCCGCGTGATGCAGTTCTCGCTGCGATTCGCGTTTTAATTTTGCCAGTTGGAAACTGGAAAGGAAATTGGAAACTGGAAAGAAATCGGAAATCAGAAGTGGAAAGACGACTCATTCGCGGGTGGACGCGACGCCGTCACCCGCGATGAGTAAACCGTCGAAAAACGGTCGCGAAATTCGCAAAAACGTCCGTTATTTCCCCTCGAAACTTCCCGCAACTCGTGCGCTTTCAGCGTGATGCGCAGAATTAAGCACTGAGAGAAATTTCGCAATCCATGCCAACGCATTAAAATCAAGCGGGTTATCGAAACTCCACGCACCGGAAAAAGGCGAAAAAGACGAAAATCGCATTACGCGAGCGGAGAATCGCTCATGCGGAAGCGCGTGCGCACATGCTCGGAGAGCAATTCAATCGCGGATCGATTATTCACCGGATCTGTCTGCGCCAGGTACTTCATGGCTTCCACCAGCAGGCGCTGCCCATCGACGTAGCGCGGATCGGAGGTGCGCTCCCTTTTCCTTGGGCCCAACTTGGGAGGCGTGGGAAGCGTGAAAACTTTAGCCATGAATAGGAACCCTAACGCAAACCCTGAACAAAGCAAACCCTGACAAAGTAAACCGTGGGGTCAGTATAGCCTCCCCAGTGCAATTTTCAGCAGACATTCTTGCGCTTTAGATTCAATAGCTTAACCCTGCGGCGAGACGGTCTGGGTCTTCGATGTCGTCTTTATCCGGAACACTTCGTTGGGAATCTTGGGGTTGTTGAGTTGAATGGCGGAATACTTCACCAGCAGGTAATTGCCATCGGGCTGATCGAACTGTTGTTGCACAGAGATGCCGCGATCGAGATCGATCCACAGCAGGATTTGTTTGAAAGTTGCGCGCACCTTGTCGGATTTGGGAATCAGTTGCAGCTTGGCGGAGGCCACGTTGTCGATGGTCTCCGTGCCTTGCAAGGAGACGTCGAATGATTTCACTAAATCCTGGCCGCTTCCGCCGAAGCCCAATACGAGATAGCTTTCGAACTCAGCGCGATTCTTGCCGGCATGATAAATGGTGAGCTGGTCGATTTTCGGTTCGTACACTTTGATATCGCCGCCGCTGAAGAGCACCGATTTCGCATCGGGCTTGGTGAGGTCGAGCTTCATCTCGATGCTCTTGCCGTTATCTTTCCCCCCAGCTTTTCCTTCGCGGCGATAGTAGACGACGCCGGACTGCGGGATATCCAACTCCTGGATGACGCGCTCATATTGTTGCCTCGACACGTTGGCCTGTGCGCTTTGAAAGTTGGCCGCGGCCGCGTCCATTTTCTTGAGCACGCTTTCCAGAGAAGGAGTTTGCTGCTGGGCAGCCGAGAGCAGGCTCAGGGCAGCGAGGAACAGGGGGAAGAAGAGCGTCATAGTCCGTTTCGCCAGTATCTGTCGCAGCAGTGTCTGTCGCGCCAGTGTTATTCCCGTTTTACCCACACTTTGTAGCTCTGCACCTGCCCTCTGCTCCCAGGCACGGCTTCGTACTTCACAATGGAGACTGCGCCGGAAATCGGCTCGATGATGCGCAGCAACTGATCGTGAACCGAGCGATCGTCGCCCGGCGTTATCGCTTCGGTTTCGATTTGATAGATCAGATCCCCCTGGCCATCGGGCATGACCAGGACTCCCGTAGGATGCGGATTGCGGAGCACGGGTTTGTCGTTGAAGTTGATCCAGAAGGGCGAGGAGAAGACAAAGACGAGAATCAGCGTGACCATGATGTCATAGTGCAGCGTGCCACGCTCATGCTGCCACAGAATGTAGCTGCGAATTGTGCGCCAGAAGCCGTTCATCGGCAGGGAGGGCGCGCTCGTGTCTGCGGCGCTGATTTCCACTCCTGCAAGTGTAGTGAGCCGTGGCAGGTCTTGGCAATGCCGAAGCGGCGATCGGCAAGTGGTACTGCGTCACACCCTGGCCTTCCGGCGCTGCTCGGATTTACGCTTGAGCCTTCGGGCATCGACCGGGGGAACATGCTGGCCACGGTCAAGCGCGTCCAGGCGACGGCCAAGTTCCTGGTTGAACCCGGCAAGCTGCAAAGAGCGCGCCTGATCATGCTCTTCCAGCAACCGGAGCGCTTCCCTGACCACTTCGCTTGCAGAGTTGTAGCGCCCCGATTCCACTTTGGCGCTCACAAATTTCTCAAGCTCGCTAGTAAGAGAGACGTTCATGTGGTTATGCTCCCAACTTGTAGACTCTAGCCGTAATATCAAAGATTGTCAATCTTTGATATCGGCGCTTCTCCGCGCTCAGAACTTCTTCGGAGTGACTCGATCGGCGCCGATATAGGAGCGCAGAGCCTCGGGAATCGCTACGCTGCCGTCGGCCTGCTGATAGTTTTCCAGAATCGCCACCCACGTCCGGCCTACGGCCAGGCCGCTGCCATTCAGCGTATGCACAAACTCGGGTTTGTTCTTGCCCTCGGGGCGGTAACGGATGTTGGCGCGCCGCGCCTGGTAGGTCTCGAAATTGGAGCACGAAGAAATCTCGCGAAACAACTGCTGCCCCGGAAGCCAGACTTCAATGTCATAGGTCTTCGCCGAGGATGGGCCCATATCGCCGGTGCATAACGCTACCGTGCGGTAGTGCAGGCCCAGCTTCTGCAAAACTGTCTCGGCGTTGCGGGTGAGCTTTTCGTGCTCTTCGTAAGAATTCTCCGGACGCGAGAACTTCACCAGCTCAACTTTTTGAAATTGATGCTGGCGGATGATGCCTCGCACATCCTTGCCGTAAGACCCGGCCTCGCTGCGGAAACATGGAGTATACGCGGTGAGCGAAATCGGAAGGCGCGCGGCATCGAGAGTTTCGTCGCGATAGAGATTGGTGACCGGAACCTCGGCGGTGGGAATCAGCCAGAGGTCTTTCTCGTTATCACCACCATCGCCAGTATTTTTTCCCAGCGGCACGCGAAACGAGTCAGCGGCGAACTTGGGCAACTGGCCGGTGCCGTACATCGAGTCGGAGTTCACAAGATACGGTGGCAGGACTTCGGTGTATCCATGTTCGCGCGTGTGCAGATCGAGCATGAAGTTGGCGAGTGCGCGCTCGAGCTTTGCGCCCAGATCCCAATAGACGGCGAAGCGCGCGCCGGTGAGCTTGACGGCGCGTTCCAGATCGAGGATGCCCAACTCGGCGCCGAGATCCCAGTGGGGTTTGGGAGTGAAGTCGAACTGCGGCGGCGCGCCCCAGCGGCGGACTTCGACATTTTCTTCCGCGCTGCGGCCGACGGGCACGCTCGCGTGCGGAATGTTGGGAATGCCGGCAAGAATTTCGTGCAGGCGGGCATCGAGATCGGCGGCAATTTTTTCGCGGGTCTGGATTTGTTCGCGCAACTCTTTCGTCTGCGCCATGGCTGCGCCGGCATCCTGGCCAGACTTTTTCAGCTTGGCGATTTCGTCCGAGGCCTTGTTGCGCTGGGCCTTCAGGGTTTCGGCTTCGGTGATGGCCTGGCGGCGCTGGGTGTCGACTGCGGAGAAATCCCTGAGCACGGCGGCAGCGTCCAGGCCGCGCTGGCACAGCATTTCTTCGATTCGGGGAAGATTGTCGCGAACGAAATTCAGATCGAGCATGGGAATGACTAATGTAACGGAAACGGGGCGGGAAATGCACGTCTTGAGCTCGGCGGACGTTTCCTGGAGTCGTCAACCACAGCGGCCACAGGGTTACACAGAGGCAGGAAATGGTTGGGACTTCCTTTCACCTTGGGCTTCCGGCTGTGTACACTAACTTCGCGATGAGATCCCTCCCCCTATCTGTCGGCGCCCGGCGCTGCCTCCTCTTCCTCTTTATCTTTGCGAGCGTCTTTCTTCTCGGCTTCACTCCTGCGAGTTTCGCTTCGGCCTACAACGGGCATCCCAAGCTGGTGGTGGTGATTGTCATCGATCAGTTTCGCGGCGATTATCTGGAGCGCTATCGCGATGAGTTCGGCGAGGGAGGGTTCCGTCTGCTGCTGGAACACGGGGCGAACTTCACGGATTGCAACTACAATTACGTCAATACCCGCACCGCTCCCGGCCATGCCACGCTGTTTACCGGCGCGTACAGCAACGGGCATGGCATTGTGGCCAATGAGTGGTGGGACGCGAAGAAGAAACGCATGGTCACTTCGGTGGAGGATGACGATACGAAAATTGTGGGCGCTGGGGATGGCTACAAAGACAAGGCCGGGGCTTCGCCGCACAATCTGCTGGCCGATACTTTGGGCGACGAGTTGAAGCTGGCCACACAGGGGAAGTCGCGCGTGTTTGCGATTTCGCTGAAAGACCGTGCAGCCGTGCTTCCCGGCGGTTTTGGCGCGGACGCGGCTTACTGGATCGAACCCAAGAGCGGCGCGTGGATTACTTCGACCTACTACCGCAGCGATTTGCCTAAGTGGGTGCAGGATTTCAACGGCGGCCGCGCGGCGAAATATTGGGATCGCGAATGGAAAGACGGCAGCGGAGCAACGCTGCGCTCAACCGCGCACCGGCAGGCGAAAGACGGATCGGATGCGGGATTCTACGAGGTGATCGGCTCGACTCCGTTTGCCAACGAGTACGAACTGGAGTTTGCGAAAGAGTTGATGATGTACGAGAGCCTGGGCACGGGCAAGACCACGGATTTGCTTTCGATCAGCCTATCGGCGAACGACATTCTGGGTCATCAGGTGGGTCCGGATTCGCCGGAGATGAAAGAGATGGCGCTGGCGCTCGACCGCGAACTGGCCGAGTTCTTCCGCTTTCTCGGCCATCAGATCGGCTTGGCCAACGTGTGGATCGCGCTTTCGGCGGACCATGGGATTTCCGCGTTGCCCGAGGCGGCGAAGAAGTTGCGCATCCCGGCCGCGAATATGGATGCGGGCAAACTCGAAGCGCAGATCAACACCACGCTGACGGTGAAGTTCTCGCCGGGTCATGCGGCGGCTTACATCAAGCTGGATTATCCGGTGGCGTGGCTCGACGAAAATGCGTTCGCCGCGGCCCATGTGAAAGAGCGCGACGCCGAGTCTGCCGTCGGCGAAGCCATGAAGCAGTCCGGCTTGCGCGACTACTTCACCAAATCGCAACTGGCGCAGAGCGAAGTTCCGGCCACAGCTTTCGGCAAGAAATTCCTGAACAGCTATTCGCCGGAAGCCGGATGGTATGTGCTGGGCGTGCCCGAGCCGTACACGGTCGGCGCGTCGAAAGGCACGGACCACGCGTCGCCTTACACTTACGATACGCACGTGCCGCTGGCGTTTTATGGATTGCCGTTTCAAACGGGCACGTATCGCACGCGCGCCGAGCCGGTGGATCTTGCGGCGACGCTCGCTTCGCTGCTGGGAATCAACGCGCCTACGCACGCGGTGGGGCGCGTGCTGACCGAGGCGCTGACGCCGGTACATCACGCGGAGGACGCCGAAGGATCCGCGGCGGGAGTTGCTCCGCGATGACCGCGTCCAAGAACTCGGGGCGGCCCAAAGCCGATCTCAGCGTGAACTTTGCCGGCGTGGCGCTGAAAAATCCCATCATCGCGGCCAGCGGAACCTTCGGCTACGGCGTCGAGTTCGAGGATGTGGTTCACCTGAGCAAGCTGGGCGGATTCGTGGTGAAGGGCTTGTCGAAGGAGCCGATGATCGGCAATCCGCCGCCGCGTTTGTGGGAGACTGCGGCCGGCATGCTCAATGCCATCGGCCTGCAGAATATCGGCGCGCGTGCGTTTCTCGACGAGAAATTGCCCAAGCTGCAGCCCATGAAAGACATCGTCGTGCTTGCCAACGTGTTCGGCTACACCCGCGAAGACTACGAGAAGACGATTGAAATTCTCAACGAAGGCGAAGGCATCGCCGCCTACGAGTTGAATGTTTCCTGCCCCAACACGGCGCACGGCGGACTGCAATTCGGCAGCGATCCGCGCTCACTCGATGAAGTGGTGACCACGGCAAAACGCGTCGCGCGGCGACCGTTGATCGTAAAGCTTTCGCCCAACGTCACCAGCATCGCGCAAATGGCATACATCGCGCAGGAGGCGGGCGCCGACGCGATTTCGCTGATCAATACCTTCGTGGCCATGGCCATCGACCCGGAAACGCGCAGGCCGCGCATCGCCAACGTCACTGCAGGGCTTTCCGGACCGGCCATCAAGCCCATCGCGCTGCGCATGGTTTACGACGCCGCGCATGCGGTGAAAATTCCCGTCATCGGCATGGGAGGAATCTCCACCGCCGCCGATGTAGTCGAGTTCATGCTCGCCGGCGCAAGCGCCGTGCAGGTGGGCACGGCCAGCTATTGGGATCCGTGCTCGACCGAAAAAATCGTGGACGAACTGCAGCGCTGGTGCGAGGATCGTGGCATCCCGCGCCTGGCTGACCTGACCGGCGGATTGATCGTGGAGTAGTGATCAGTGGTGAGCGATTCGTGGCGGTGATTAGTGGCCTGTGTCCGAGAGAATCCTAACTGACCACTGACCACTGTCCTACTACCGCCCGTGCGTGTACCAGATCGAGCCTGGCGACTTGTAATTGCGGCCTTCGCCCCACACCGCGTGAGTCGATCCCAGGTTGTCGATCGTAAGTGAAAAGTAGTCGCCGAAGGGAAAGCGGAAGCCGGTCGATAGGATGTAATCGTAGCCGCGCGCGGGGCCGGAGAGTTGCGACTCGGCCGACCAGGTCGCGCCGCCGTTGGTGGAGGTGCGATAGAAAGTGTTCCACAGCGGATGGTTGCGCGAGTCGGCGGTGCTCATGTCGGTGGCTCGCGTATCCATCCAGGCGATGCGCACATCGCCGGCCGCGCCTGCGACCATGGCGGGAAAGGCATGTTCCACGCGCGCGCCAGCCGCGGAGACATCGGTTTTTGCCGACCAGGTGTTGCCGCCGGTGGTGGAAGACGAAAAATAAATCCGCTCCGGTCCGCCCTTGGCGCTGCCGGAATTCCACAGCGCGTAGATCGCTCCCGAGGCATCGGAAGCCAGAGTGATTTGAGCGCCCAGGAAGCCGGTTTCGCAGGCCTGAAGCGCGCAAGGCGGCGGCGCGCCGGAGACATCCATGAGGCTGGTGTTCCAGTTGTGGCCGCCATCTGACGATCGGCTCAAGTAAACGCGCACCGGCCGGCTGCTGAGATCGTGGCGGGCGTAGGCGGTCCAGGAAAAATAAACATTGCCGGAGACGTCAATCGTCGCTCCGCCGGCCAGCGACCAGCCCGGCTCGGCACCGGGATTTACATTCACGGAAGAAAAATTCTGGGCGAAATCATGCGAGGCCGCGACGAAAAAATTCCCATCATGATTGAATCCTACGTATACATCGGGGCCGCGCACGGCGAGCACGGGCTTATCGGCATCGTCGGTGGAGTGTTCCGCCAGCGCGTAATTCCAGCTACGGCCAAAATCCTGCGAACGGGCTACGATCACGTCGCGTTTCTCGTTCTGCAGCCACGAGGCATACAGCGTTTGCCGGTCGGCGGGATCGACCACGATCTGGGGATCAAACTGGCCGGTGGGGTAGGGAAACAGAGGCCGTGCCGGCTCCCACGAAATGCCGTTGTCGTTGCTGGTCAGCAGCGCCATGGTGGGAGCGGTGCAACCGGGGCAATTGGTTACGGGGCCATACTGCGGAAAAAGAATGTAGATGTGTCCGCGCCCGTCGGCGGCGATGGCAGGTTCCCACTGATCGCCTGTGCTGTAGCCCACGCGTCTCTGCGGCTCGAAACCAGAAACGGCGAGCGCAGATTGGGATGCCGCCACGAGCAGAAGCGAGGTCAGAAAAAAGCCCGCAAGTTTCTGCGCCCTTCTGGCGCGGCTGGTACGCAACTCCACAGAACTCCCCCTGGGGACAACGACAACGCTGCCCGGACTTTAACCCGAATCGCGAACAGCGTCAATTGCCCAAATAGGCCACTGGTTGCGAGGTCCGTGACTTTCTTGCGGTTTCGTCATCTAATAGAGCCTGCGGGCAAACCGGCCAGCGGAAATTACCGTCCTCGGGGAGCGATTGAAGACATGGCAAAAGCCACATTTGCAGCGGGATGTTTTTGGGGAGTGGAAGCAACCTTCCGTCAAATTCCGGGAGTGCTATCGACGCGCGTAGGCTATACCGGCGGGCGCACCGAGAAACCTACCTACAAAGACGTTTGCACCGATAGCACCGGCCATGCCGAGGCGGTCGAGGTGGAATTCGATCCGGCCAAGGTTCGCTATGAAGACCTGCTCAAAGTTTTCTGGGAGAATCACGATCCCACGCAGCTCAACCGTCAAGGCCCCGACTGGGGCAAACAATATCGCTCGGCGATATTCTTTCATTCTCCGGAGCAGGAGACGGCCGCGAAGGCCTCAAAAGACTCGCTCGAAAAAGCGCATCGCTTCTCCAAGCCCATCGTGACCCAGATCGTTCCGGCGGTCGAGTTCTATCCTGCCGAGGATTACCACCAGCAGTATCTGGAAAAGCGCGGCCAGGCGAGCTGCCACATCAAGGCGTGAGAGACGAGTAGGACTTTTGCGCAAACCCATCGGTAGGTGGCGCAGATTTTGGGTGGCGCAGCGCTTCCAACGCTGCGATCATCGCTCCTGTCAGCAACGCGGGCTTTAGCCCCCGAGGCTGTTCTACGCTGCCGTGAGCAGCATCGGCTCGCCCTTCGTAATCACCAAAGTATGCTCGTAATGCGCTGACGGCCTGCGATCGGCGGTGCGAACCGTCCAGCCATCCTGCGCCAGAAAGGTGCGGCCAGAGCCGGCCGCAATAATCGGTTCAACCGTAATCACCAGGCCTTCGGTGAGGATCTGGCGAGCCTCGGGATCGGCGTAGTTCGGCACTCGCGGCGCTTCGTGGATGGTGCGCCCGATGCCGTGCCCTCCCAGCTCGCGAATCACCGAGAAGCCACTGCGCTTGACCTCGCCTTCCACCATGCGCCCGATCTCAGAAACCCGGAAGCCTGCCCGCGCCACCAGCATGGCTTTCGCGAAAGCACGCTCCGCGCAACGGACCAGGTGTTGCAGATCGTCCGCGACCTCGCCCACCGGGACGGTGACGGCGGCATCGGCCATGAAGCCGTCTTTCTCGATGGTGACATCGAGCTTCACCAAATCGCCTTCCCGCAAAGTCCGCTCGCCGGGGATGCCGTGTACGGCCTCGTCATTGACGCTGATGCAGCTTACTCCGGGAAAGCCGTAGACCAGCGCCGGCGCCGACCGTGCTCCGTGCCCGCGCATCACTTCCGCGCCCACCTCATCGAGCTGCGCGGTAGTGACGCCGGGGCGAACGGCGCGCTTCATCGCCTCCAGCATCTGACGCACGATGCCACCGGCTGCGCGCATTCCTTCCAATTCTTCCGGCCCATTGATGGACACGCTATTCTCCTAGGATGTTCGGCCAATGAGCCGATGGGCGCTTGCGGCCTGAAAAAGAATAGCAGAACGAATCCGCCAACGTAGAAGGGCAGGCATTGCTGGAGGCCGCTGCGGCGAAAGCATAGCGTCTGGCCGGCTCTTCGCTAAAGAAATTCTTCAGTGCCGATGTGCAGCCGGGCGCAGTCCCGGTCGCATGCGCAAGAAGATTTGGAACGAAACGGGATAATTTCCGTAGGCCGCATCCAGCACGGCTGGCTTCGAGTACACGGTCACATCCGCGCCCAGGCCCAATTGCCAGACGCGATTCTGCAGCAGGTCGCGCACGCCGCCAAGAGTGTAAGCGCCGATGCGGTAGGCGGGATGAACCGCCGCCTGGGGAAATAATTCGTCTTTGTCGACCAGTTCCATCCGCGTGAAGACGTAATCGCGCCGCAGAAAATTGAGCGTGGATTCCAGCAGATAGCCGTTGAGGTTGGTATTGGTGGCGAATTTGTGAACGCGTCCCCAGACCAGGGAAGTCGCCCAGTTTCCCTTGGCCAGCGGCCGGTTGTGCTCGATGGATGCGGTTTGCCGTATCTGGTCGCCGGGTTCGAGCGCTTCGGGGTGTTCCAGGCGTCCAATGCTGTACTGCCCCGTCCAGTTGCGCCCGGGCGCGATGCTGGCCCGCGCCGACCACGAATCGAGCGGCGCCAGCTGAATGCTCCACCGTTGTTCATCGGGTTCGTGGCCGTTGAAGGCCGAAGCCTCCAGCTTGATTCGATCGATCACAAATCCCGTAGTCACAACGCCGAAGCTGGTGTGCGTAGAGTCCTGTAAATGATGGCTGAGCGGGGCCAGCGGCAGTTCCGAAGCGGAAGTGCGGTGAATGTAGGTGACGGGACCGAGCGCCGGCTCCGCCGAGGGTCCGCCGTAAAGCTCCCAGCTAATTTTCTGCGACAGCGGCAAAGTATAGAACAGGGAAAGCTCGGCGAAAACATTGTGTGGATGCTGATGATCGACCAGCGGCTCGCCATGATAAGTTTCTCCGGTCTGAAACAATTCGGGAAAGCCGGGATGCGGCGAAGTCAGCGACTCGGCGGAAAACATCTGCCGGAAAAGAATCGTGCCCGCCCATAGTTTGTGCTGCTCCATCGTCATGCCCCAGTTCACCGACTCGGCTTTGCCTTCGCCGCGCGGCCCGCCCTGCTGGTTGTAATCGATAAAGATCACGCCATGCGCCATCAGCTCCCAGCCGCCGCGCATCAGCATCCACTCATGTGCGGGCACCGACGCCGGCTCCCACGCCGTGCCCGAGCCTGCGTGCGGCGAAGGCAGCGCGGAGTTTTCTTGTTCCCCCATCTTCATATCCATTCCAGGGTTCATGTCCGTTCCCGGCATCTGCATCTCCGGCATAGCATCGTTTTGGCTCGACGAATCGGGAACCGGCTGGCTGGCAGATGGTTCGGTCGCCGTCTGCGGATTTGGCATCTTTGTCATTTGGGCCGAAACCGGCAGCCCCGCAGCCAGGGACAACAAACAGGCGACCGTGGAATACAAGATGCAATTTCGCTTTCGCACAAAACCTCGCTCGCAAGCGGCAGGGAAAATTTGCCGGCATCCTCGTCCGGAGCTTCACGAGATTTATTCTCGGCCCAGAATCGAGGGGCGTGTCCGGGCTGGGGATGAACAACCAGGAAAGACTTGGAGCGAAGTCTAGATTCTGAGAGGAGCGAGGCCTGGCGGGCTGCCGGCTTGGGGAGTTGAGACCGGAAAGTTAGGATTCGCGCTTGCGGTCACAGGAAATGAAGTTGTGTTCGCCAGGTTCGCCTGCAAGTCCAGCGGACGCGGCGAAAACGAAGCCGTGAGCATCGCTGACTGATGTCCACTCACGCAGCAGCGATGCGGAACGGGTTGCGGAGCCGGAACAGCGCCCGCCGGCATGATATGACCCCGCATGCCATAACTATGACAGTGACCCGCAGCCGGCCACTGCGCAGGCAAGAAACAGACAACTCCCCCAAAAGCGCCCAACAGAACGCCCAGCAGGGCGATGGTTACGATTTGTGAGGCACGCAGAGGCAAGTGTCAGGTCCCGGTAATTTTAACGCGCAGTTCTTCCGGCAGCCGCTGGCGAATTTCCTCGGGCAAGCGATCATGCACGCGGCGCGCACCTTGTTTGGCGGCATCCAGCACGGTGACCGGGGCGGGCGTGGCCACAGCCACTCCCAGCCAGATCAGAGCCGACAACGCAAACCCGGAAAGAGCGGCAACTTCGAGCCAAAAAGCATGTCGCGGGCCGAAGTGGCGAATCACTCCAAACGCGAGCAGGAAGACGGCGGCGGAAAGCGAAGCCAGGGCGATCAACCCCACGTCGATCATACGGTGCAGGCGTTGGCGGCGGAGGCAACGATCGCAGGCGGTGAAATGGCCCTCGTAGTCGCCGCGCATTTCCAGCGCCAGGCCGGAAATGTCATAGCGCCAGCCCGCCAGGATCTTGCCCACGATTGGATCGACGCACTGCTGACTCATAAGTTACTACAGGCGAATCGGCGGCAGCACCCCAGACTGCGCCGCCAGCAGTACCCGGTTCTGGAACAATCCACCGCGCTCGGCCAGCGCCTGTTCGGCTTCTCTCCGGGCAATTTCCGGATGGTTGTTCTCTTCAGAGAGATGCGCCAGCACGATAAACGCCGCCCTATTATCATAGTCGCTGGCGAAGAAATCGGCCAGACGCTTGTTCGAGAGGTGGCCCAGGCGGTCGGCGATGCGCTGCTTCACCGGCCAGGGATAAGGCCCGCTGCGCAGCATGTCGAGATCGTGGTTCGACTCGATGACCAGCACATCGCAACCGCGCAGCGCATCGCAAACGTTTCGCGGCAGGTAGCCGAGATCGGTGGCCATGCCTACTTTGGTCCCTTCGGCCTGGAAGGTAAAACCCACCGGATCGGCGGCGTCATGGGGAATGGTGAAGGGCCTCACCGCGATATCGCCGACTTGAAAGCCGCGTCCGGCTTCGAAGCGTTCCAGTTTCTCCAGTTGCGGGCGCTCGCCGCTTTCGTCGCGCAGGGCGCGCGCCCAAGCCTGATGCGTTCTTCCCGTCATGAATACCGGAATGCGCAACTTTCTCGCCAGCACCGCCAATCCGTAAATGTGATCGGAGTGTTCGTGGGTGATCAGAATGGCCGACAGGGAGTGCGGATCTTCCCCCCGAGATTTCATGCGCTTGAAGGTCTCGCGGCAGGAGATTCCGGCATCGACAAGAATTTTGGTGCGCGCGCTGGCCACGACAGCGCAATTTCCCCGGCTGCCGCTGGCCAGCATCGAGACCGTCACACCCATGCTGGCAGCATACGCGCCCAGCCTGTGGAACCGGAAGTAACTTTTCGACTAGCCTCGGAAAAGCTCTGAGCTTCGAGTTCTGAGCTTCGGGCTTCGGCTGGAAGCTGAGAACTGACAACCGGCGACTGGCAAACTCACAACTGCTTCACTTCCCCTGCCAAAGATTGTCGATCACCCGCCGCATCACTGCTCCTCCATAAGCGCCGGCAAGACCGGGCAAGGCAGTAAGGAATGACCCGTAAATCTGGGCGCGCGTCGGTTTGATCCTGGTCAGCAGGGAAGCAGCGAACTGGGTGAGAAGAACGAACGCCACAACGGCTGCAATCCACCGCCACGGGCGCCGCGGCCGCAGCAGTCCCAGCACCATGCAAGCCGCCAGCACCAGCAGCGCTGTGAGAAGCAGGTCGTTAATGGTGACATCGGCCCAGCCGGTACCGATGCCGGCCAGCGCGGCCAGAAAATAGAACGGTGCATCGCTCCCGATCTGCGGCGAAACTGGCTGGGTGGTCATTCCGTTCAGCGCGTTTTCAATTGGCACTCGGGCAGCGGCAACCGCAAATCAACCGGCCTTTACTCAGCACTCGGTACTCAGTACTCGGTACTCGGGACTCAGTACTTGTAAAACCCGCGCCCGCTCTTGCGCCCCAGCCAGCCCGCATCCACCATCTTGATCAGCAGCGGGCAGGGCCGGTACTTAGGATCGCCCAGGCCGTCGTGCAGCACTCTCATAATGTCGAGGCAGACATCGAGTCCGATGAAGTCGGCGAGCGTCAGCGGCCCCATGGGATGCGCCATGCCCAGCTTGAACACCTCATCAACGGCTTCAGGCGTGGCCACGCCTTCCATCACCGCATACATCGCTTCGTTGAGCAGCGGCATCAGCACGCGGTTCGAAACAAAACCCGGCGCGTCGTTCACCTCAACCGGCGTTTTGTCGAGCTGTAGCGCCAGGTTACGAGTTTCAGAAAACGTCTCCTGCGAGGTGGCCAGCCCGCGAATCACCTCCACCAGCTTCATCACCGGCACCGGATTAAAGAAGTGCATGCCGATCACTTTCTCCGGCCGCTTGGTCAGCGCGGCAAGTTTGGTGATGGAGATCGAAGACGTGTTCGAGGCCAGGATGACTTCCGGCCGTGCCAGCCGGTCGAGATCGCGAAAAATCTCCGTCTTGATCTCAAACTTCTCCGTAGCCGCTTCCACAATGAAGTCGCAGTCGGCAAGTTTGGCGCGTTCGGTCACGGGTGTGATCCGCTTCAGGGCGGCTGCGTTGTCCTCGGCAGAAATCTTTTTCTTGTGGGCTTCACGGTGGAGATTGATGGTGATGGTGTCGAGCGCGCGGACGAGAAACCGCTGCTCCACATCGCACAAAACCACCGAGAAACCGCTCCGGGCAAGCACGTGGGCAATGCCGTTGCCCATTGTGCCCGCGCCGACTACGCCCACAGACTTGATGTCCATGAATCCGCCTCGGTATTTCCTCGATAAAAGTGTGAGTCTATCATCCGTCATCACAGTCCAGGACACACACGCGGGGACAGCCGCCCTCGGCTGTCCGGTCGAGCAGATCTCGACGGGCCGATACCCACTATGTCAGGGTGTAAAATACTGCGGTAGCCCTAATAATAATCAATTCCTCAACTTCTGAAAGGATTCCCCCATGGCAATCGCCGAACTCCCCATCCGCCCGCGCACGTCCTCCCATCAAGGCCCATTCATCAACGAACCCTTTTACGACTTCCGCCACGAAGACAGCGCCCGCAAGATGCGCGCCGCCATCGAGCGGGTTCGCGGCCAGCTCGGCCGCGAGTATGACCTCATCATCGGCGGCCAGCGCGTCAAGACTGCGGACAAGATCAAATCGCTGAATCCTTCGCGTCCATCGGAAATTGTCGGCATCCATCAGAAGGCGGGCAAAGAGCACGTCGAGCCGGCAATGAATGCCGCGCTCAAGGCTTTCGAATCCTGGAGCCAGACTTCGATCGAAGACCGCGCCAGCCTGCTGTTCCGCACCGCCGACCTTCTCCGCAACCGCAAAATGGATTACATGGCCTGGCTGGTTTTCGAAGTCAGCAAGAACTGGGGCGAAGCCGACGCCGATATCTCCGAGACTATCGACTTCTGCGAATTTTACGCGCGCGAAGCGCTGCGCCTCGCGCAGGCCAAAACGCCGGTGCAGTTGCCCGGCGAGCGCGACTCGCTGATGTACATTCCGCTGGGCGTGGGCGCGGTGATTCCTCCGTGGAATTTTCCCTGCGCCATCATGGCCGGCATGACGCTCGCTTCCATCGTCAGCGGCAACACCGTGATCCTGAAGCCTTCGAGCGATTCGCCCACCATCGCCGCGAAATTTATCGAACTGCTCGAAGAAGCCGGCATGCCCGAAGGCGTAGTGAATTTCGGTCCCGGCGCGGGCGCAAGTTTCGGGGATGCCGTGGTCGCCCATCCCAAAACGCGCTATGTCGCCTTCACTGGTTCCCGCGAAGTTGGGCTGCACATCAATAAAACTGCCGCCACGCAAGCTTCCGGCCAGCTCTGGATCAAGCGCACCATCCTCGAAATGGGCGGCAAAGACGCCATCATCGTCGACGCCGACTCCGATATCGACTCCGCCGTCGAAGGCGTCGCGCAAGCCGCGTTCGGCTTCCAGGGTCAGAAATGTTCTGCGTGTTCGCGCGCCATCGTCGATGAGCGCGTTTACGATAAATTCCTCGAGCAGCTCAAATCCCGCGTGGAAAAAATCACCATCGGCGATCCCGCCGAAAACAGCAACATGGGCGCCGTGATCAACGAAGGCTCGATGAAGACCATCCTCGGATACATCGAGCAGGGCAAAAAAGATGGACGCCTCGTCACCGGCGGCGAGCGCGCCACCGAAGCCGGCGAAGGCTACTACATCCGGCCCACCGTATTCGCCGATATTCCCGCGAAGTCAAAGCTGGAGCAGGAAGAAATTTTCGGTCCGGTGCTGGTGGTGATCAAGGCTCACGGCTTCGACCACGCGCTCGAAATCGCCAACGACACCGAATTCGGCCTCACCGGCGCGGTCTATACCAAGTCGCGCGATAAGATCGAGCGCGCCATTCGCGATTTCCACGTAGGCAATCTCTACATCAACCGCAAATGCACGGGAGCGATGGTGGGCGCGCATCCCTTCGGCGGTTTCAACATGTCAGGCACGGATTCCAAATCCGGCGGCCCGGACTACCTTTATCTATTTACGCAGGCGAAAGTTGTGGGCGAGAAAATCGGCTAGCTTCTCCGCTTCTCGTGTTGGAAATTTGTTGGAAATTGCCGCCGCTCTGCATCGGGCGCGGCACAGGCTACGTCCCGGTCCCGCTCAACGCGATCTGCTGCGGACTGCCGCCCCCACCGTCGTGAATGTACACCGTCGCACTCCTGCTCCCCATGGCCCTCGGTGTGAAAGTCACGGTGATGGTGCAGGTTCCGCGCGCTGCCAGCAGGCGGGTGCAGGTGTGGGTTTCCGAAAAATCGTGCGGGTCCACTCCCCCGACTGAGAATTCATAGAACGAAAACTGCGCGCCGAGATTGGTCAAGGTCACAACCTGAGCATTGCTGGTTGTGCCCACAGCCTGGCTGCCGAAACTCAGGCTTGCCGGTGAAAGCCTTACCTGGGTCGCTACGCCGCCGAGAGGGATGGTTTGTTGTCCTTGCCCGGTATTGTCGGCGATGGTCAAGTTGGCGGTCAGCACGCCGATGCTCTGCGGGGAGAACGTCAGATTCGCCGTACAGCTCTTTCCCGGCGTCAAGCTGGTTCCGCAATTATTGTTCTGTGTGAAATAAGCCTGATCGGCTCCGGTGATCGTGATGCTTCCAAGGTGCACCGTCTGTGGACCGACATTCGTCAGGATTACCGGCTCCGGCTGGCTGCTGGCGCCGATCAGAATCGTGACGGGAAAGTTCACCGAGCTGTTCGATGCCGCCAGTACGCTTCCCACCAACACCGAGACTGCTGAGCCGTTGTAGTCGGCGGAGGCCATGTCGAGTCTGCCGTCGCGGTTAAAGTCGCCTGTTACCAGCGACTGGGGTACGACGCCGATGGGATAGCTGAGCTGTGGTTGGAACGAGCCATCGCCGTTTCCCAGCAGCAGAGAAACCGAACTGGTGATCGTCGTAAGCTCGCCCCAATTGGTGATGGCCAGGTCGATTCTGCCGTCATCGTTGAAATCGCCCGCCGCAATCGACCACGGCGTGGTTTCCGCTCCACCGTAGTCAGCCCGCTTCTGCAACGTTCCATCCCCGTTTCCCAGGAATACTCCGGCCCCGCTCTGGCCGAAAAACATGCCGGATTCGGCAGCCGCCACGTCGAGATGGCCGTCTCCGTTGAGATCTGCGATCACCACCGAGGTTACGCCTCCGTCGGTGATGTACTCCGTGCTCGGCTGAAACGTGCCGTCTCCCTTGCCCAGCAGCACCGATATTTCTCCGGTGCAGATCGGTTGACCGCAGTAGTAATCGGCCGCGACCACGTCGAGTTTTCCATCGCCATTCAAATCGCCCACGGCGAACTGGTACGCGGCAGAGGCGTTCTGCAGTACGGTCTCAATCGGCGGTTGAAACGTGCCGTCTCCGTTGCCCAGCAGCACGGAGATGGCGTTGAGCGGCTCGTCGCCGCAATTGGTGCACAGGTTGGCGGTTGCCAGATCGAGTTTGCCGTCGCCATTAAAGTCAGCCGCGGCGATGAACCACGGACTCTGGCCGGTCGCGTAGGTGGCCGCGCCTTTTTCGAAGGTCCCGTCGCCCTTACCCAATAGGATGGTCACCTCGCCGCTGGCGCAAGGCACAGTCGGGCAATCCTGGTCGACTAATGCCAAATCCAGCTTCCCATCGCCGTTGAAATCGCCGCCGGTCAGAGAAATAAGAAAATCCGCGGTGATCGGATACTTGGCCCCGCTTACGAAGGTTCCGTCGCCCTGGCCCAGTAGAATCGCAAGCGTGTTGCCATTGTCATCGTAGACCTCCGCCAAGTCGGGAATCCCGTCGCCGTTGAAATCGCCCGAAAACACTGCCTGAACCAAGGCCCCCGGCGAGTAGTCGGTCCGCGTGAAAAGCCCCGGAGTCCGGATTGGCGTAGCAATCTCGAACCATTCCGTATTCGACGTGCCCCCGCCCGGACTCGGACTGACCACCGTAATTTCCGCTGCGCCCGCCACCGCGACCTCCGCTGCCGGAACCGCCGCCGTCAACTCCTTGCCGTTGATGAAAGTTGTCGCCAGGCGGGTGCGGTTCCACTGCACCACCGACCCCGAAACGAAGCCCGTGCCGTTCACCGTAAGCGTGAACTCATGCGCGCCGGGCGAAACGCTCGCAGGATCCAAGGGCTGAGACACAAATGGAACCGGATTCGATTGCGCCAGACTGGCCACGCTGACGCACAAAACCATAAAAAACAAATATGCAGATCTCATAGCACACCTCCGAACGAATCGACAGCAGCCGCCTGCGCAACACACTCATGCATACGCTCTACGTTCCCGTCCCCGACACCGGGATGGTTTGGATCTGTCCGCCCCCATTGTCGGTTACCCCGAAGTTCTCGTCGAATGCCCGCTTCAATGGCGGCGCAAATTGCACATTGACGGTGCAACTTGCTCCCGGCGCAACCATGGTTCCGCAGTCGTTGGTTTGAAGAAATGCCCCCGGGAACTGGCCAATGAAGCCCAGTTGCGAGATCGTCAGCGCCTCTTTGGCGATGTTGGTCAAGGTGACGGCCTGAGCCGCGCTTACCGTCCCCACCGGCTGGCTGCCGAAGCTCAAACTGGAAGGTAATAAGGTAACCGATCCGCCAACGCCATACAGCGGGATCGATTGCTGACTCGGCGCCGTGTTTGCCGTCACTGTCAGCGACGCCCCGCGCGCTCCCCTATCCTTCGGCGTAAACGTGACGTCGATGTTGCAAGTCGAGCCGACACTCAGGCTGCTTCCGCAATCATTGCTTTGCACGAAGTCGCGCGGGTTGGTTCCGAGCATTCCAATATGAGCAATATCAAGCCTCTTCTTGCCCACGTTCGTCATCGTCACTGACTGAGCCGCGCTTTGCGTCCCCAGCAGTTGCACGCTGGTAAAGTAAACGTCTGAAAACGAAAACAGCTCTGCCGGACCGCTGGTTTGCAACGCTAGATACCCGTAGCCGGGAATTACGTTAGCGCCGCCAGCCGGAAGAACAAGATCCATGGCTCCGTCCCCGTTGAAATCGCCGGCGAGCAAAGGCAGGTTGTAGTCGCCAAGCCCTCCCTGGAAGTACTCGGCGGGCAGGAATGTTCCGTCTCCCTTGCCTAGCAAGATCGCAATTTGATCGATAGAACCGCCGACATAGGCGTCATCGGCTAAGGCAATATCGGGTATTCCATCGCCGTTGAAATCCGCAATCGTGACCGGATGTCCCCCTTCGACACTCGTGGGATAAGTCACGGAAGCGCCAAACGTGCCATCGCCATTCCCCAGCAGCACGGTGGCCCCGCTCGTGCTGCCCACCACCAGATCGAGCACGCCATCGCCATTCAGGTCGGCGGTGGCTATTGCGGTGGCGTCTTGCTCAGCGCTATATCCCTCGCCCGCCTTGAAAGTTCCATCGCCTTGCCCCAGAAAAATCTTGACCGCCCTTGGCGGCTCGCCCTCATAGGAGGAAGCCACCGCCAGGTCCAGAATCCCATCGCCATTGAAGTCCCCGGCGCAAATTCCCCAACTTAAGTTGTAAATCATCTGATGTGAGGTGAAGGTACCATCTCCGTTCCCCAGCAAAATCGCGACGTAGTTATATTCGGCCACTGCCAGATCCAGTTTGCCGTCACCGTTGAAATCCCCGGCCACCGCATTCTGCTGAAACGCGCCTGCCATGCTGGTCACCGCTGGCTCGAAGGTCCCATCGCCGTGTCCGGCATAAAAGGAAAGATTCTTTGAGAGATAGCCGTCGCTTTCGAGCACGATCAGGTCCGGCTTCCCGTCGCCATTGAAATCGCCGGACAGCACGCCATCAGGAGCGACCCCCGCGAGTTGAGTGTCCGTCTGGCGGAATGTGCCGTCACCATTGCCGAGCAGCGCGACCACGGTGCTGTGGGCAACATTATCGATGAAAATGTCGTTGGTCGCAGCCAGATCTGGGATTCCGTCGCCGTTGAAATCCGCGACCGCAACCGCCGAAGGGTTGGCCGCGGAGGTGGAAAACTCTGAGCCGCTGAACGCGACCTTGGTCACCGGCGTCACCACCGAGAAGAACGTCACGTTGGAAACCAGATTTCCAGCACCCGGATTCGTCACGCTCACCGAGGCCGTTCCCGCTTTCTCCACGTCCGCCGCCGAAATTGCCGCCCTAAGCTGTGACTTGCTCACAAACTGCGTGCTGCGCGGACTGCCGTTCCAATTCACCACCGATCCCGAAACAAAGCCCGTGCCATTTACCGTAAGCGTGAACCCCGGCGCGCCGGGCGCGACGCTGGTGGGCACCAACGGCTGAGACACAAACGGAACCGGAGTCGATTGCGCCCACATACTTACAGCCGCAAGCAGAATCAACAGGAAGAAACGGGTAGGCCTCATCGCAACTCCTTCAAATGCGAACACATCGCGAACGGAGAAACTGGAAAGACAGAAAGAAGAGGGGAGTGGTCCGCGCCAGAATTATCCTGCCGCACCGATGGCGCGTCAATGTGTAAGATTTTGCAACATAGCCTTATTGGGGCGAACTAGCTGGATTTTGGCAAACCTGCGCGCGACACCGAAAAGGCCGCCCGCAGGCGGCCTTTGATGTTAAGAAATTATCGCTCGAGCAAAAACACAGCGTCAGAATTACGGCGCAAACATTGGCGTAAACACTACGGCGTAACTCCCGCCGGAGGCTGCGGCGCAGGGCTGCCCGCGGCCGTCGCTGCGGCCGCCTCATTCAGAATCCGGTGATGAATCGTGAACAGCGCCAACTCCAGCCGGTCCGAGACGCCGATCTTGTCATACACATTGCGCAGATAATTCTTGATCACCTGCTCGGTTGTGCCGAGCTGCGACGCGATCTCTTTGTTCTTGTAGCCCTGCACAATCAGCGCCACAATTCGCAACTCTTTCGCGGTCAGCCGGTCGCGCACCCGCAGCCCGACCATATCGTTTTCGGTGAGTTCGCTGGGCACGGCGACATCCTGCACCCAGGTTTCGCCGCGCGCCACTTTGCGCACGCAGTCCACCAGCGCGGCGCTGGTTACGTTGCGGTAAACCACGCCGTGGGCGCCGTTGGCCATCTGCCGCTGCGCGCTCTCGCCGGTATCGGCCAGCACCACCACGCGGGTTTTCGCCCGGTTCGCCGCCGCCACAATGCCGGCAAAGTCGTTGTGGAATCCCGCCGCCACCACCAGCACGGCCGCGCGAAACTTGTCCAGAGCCATAAACATCTGCTCCGGCGTCTGCGCCTGCGCCACGATCCGCATCTCGTCTTCCACGGCCAGCACTTTCGCGATGCCGGCGCGGAAAATTGCCTGGTTATCTGCCAGAATCAGTTTGAGCATGTTGTCTGCGCTCCAAACATGTTACGAGTTTCTCACGAATTCATACGAATCGATTACGCACGCCACCCCGCGGCCTTCATCGTTGGCGCCGGAGGGATCGGTGCGCACCACGCGCCCCTTGCATTGAATCACAACATTTTCCTGGCCGCCGGTCACGTCCGGTGGCAGCGTGATCTCAAACTCCACCGGCGATCCTACGTCCAGCGACGCGTCGGCGCGAATATAAACGCCCGCCGCACTCAAGTTTCCCGTCGTTCCCTGGGCATCGCCGCTCGCTTCGCCCTTATGAATCTTGATCGGCAATTCCAGCGGAAATCTTTTTCCGGTCCGCGCTTCGGACACAGTTCCTCCTCATTTGTGGGCTGATCCGCCGCGAATGACTCAAACTTAGCGGCGCGATGGACCTGCGAACCGGGCCAATGCCAATCCAAAACCCGTTTCCAGCAGGCGGTTGCCCACTTTCAAGCTCCACGGGCGTTATATCACGTATGGTAGCGCGATAAAAGCCTGATAACCAGTTAGTCAAGGGTAGGAACTAGATTCCCCCCAGCCGCGGATGTGGGCGGCAGCCGCTGCGCGGCCCTCCCGGCAACCGGCAGCCACAATTTCTAGACGCTACTTGGGTGTATTGCCACGACGCCGCTGTAACGGCTGAAGTCGGCAACGTTCAGCGTTAGTACGTGGCCGATGCCGTGGACGAGCATGGCGGCCGCGAGGCGAGCGTCATACACCTGAACTCCTGAGACGGAGTGCTTCGCGACGATCCTGCGCCACTCCAGATAAACAGCCTCGTTGTCCGGCAAAAGGTCATGCCCGCATCGATCACGCGGACTTCGTGCTCCGCTTCGGCGGCCGTCAACCCAAAGCCATTGCGGGCGACGGGCCGTGTCGTCACGTTCCACAGTTCGGCGATATTCTGGTGCGTGTAGTACAGAGTTGTTCCGTCCCATGCCAATTTGGTAAGAGCGGCATCGATGAGTCCGTGTTGCGGATCAGAACGTCTCGCGATGCGGAGCAGGATATTCGTGTCGACTAAACACGAGGCGATGGCCATCTAGTCGTGGTCCTGATAAATCCATTCACGCGAAATGGTATCGGGCAGCGGCGGAATCTTTTCGGAGAACTGTGCCAGGGAGTCGAGCCATGCGCGAATTTGTTCCGGCGTTCGCGATTGCCGCCCAGTCGGGACCGAAGTCACCTGCTGGGCCAGAAGCTCTTCGACATACTCCTCCACCGGCACGCCGCGAGCTTGCGCCTGCGCAGCCAGTTCGTCGGGAACATTTACCCTGATCTCCATGACCAAACTTTAGCACGAAGCAGGCCGGAAGCCTGAGTTTTCAACCGGCCGCGATCCACAGGTCCGATGTGACATCTAACCTTGCCCACAGCCCGCCACTTAGGCAATGATGGTCGAGGCCATGACGCTCAGGCGAGCCCACCATGCGCCCCTAAGTCATTGGTTTTAAAGAACTTAATATCTAAATGATTTGACATCAGTACTTTGCGGCGAATTTCCCGCTAAGGTGTTGAGTCCAGATATTTTAGAAAATGGGGGGGAGGGGAGGCAGCCTCCCTCCCAAAACGAAACGAGCCAACGGGAGCCGTTTGGGTAACGGGGAGAGCGTTTTCGCAGTCAGAAATTCACAGGGGTTCAAGCCAGCGCGGACCTGTCGTAAGCAACCGTGCGCTGATGGAGCTTTACCCTGCAACCGAGCCCGTCATGCTACCGTCAAATAGAAGCTTCTTCTTCCCAGGAGAGCTAACTCATGCTCGGTCTATTCCTCTCTCGCGCGCACGCCAAGCGCCGGCGCCCGATTGCCGGTCTTCTCGTCTTCGGCCCGCTCGTTACCTACGTGCTCGTTACTTATACGCTCGCGCCCTATGCGCTCGCGCAGCAACCGGCTCAGAACGCCGCGCCGGCCTCCGCTCCAAGTGCGCAGGCCCAGAAGTCGGCAGCGCTCGCAGAGTCGGCCTCGGCGCAAGGTCCTTCAGCCCTGGTGCAACTCAACGACGCGCTCGAAGGCCTTGCTGCCAAAGTATCTCCCGCAGTCGTTCAGATTCTGGTGACCGGCTATGGCTCCGTGCGCGAAGAAAGCCGCGCGCAGACCGCGCTCATCGTCCGCCAGCACGCCGTTGGCTCGGGAGTGATCGTCGATCCCAACGGCTATATCATGACCAACGCGCATGTGGTCGAAGGCGCGCAACGAATCCGCGTAGCATTGCCCTTGCCCGGCGATACCGGTCGCGCCGTCCCGGTGGGAAAGCGCCACATTCTCGAAGCGCGTCTCGTCGGAGTGCACAAAGAAACCGATCTTGCCCTGCTCAAGATAGAAGAAACCGACCTGCCCACGCTTCCCCTGCTTACCCAACGCCGGCCCCGCGTAGGCCAGCTCGTGTTCGCCATCGGCAGCCCGGAAGGTTTGCAGAATTCCGTCACCATGGGAGTGGTCAGCGCTGTCGAGCGCCAGCCCGATCCCGATAAGTCCATGACCTACATCCAAACCGATGCTCCCATCAACCCCGGAAACAGCGGCGGACCGCTGGTCGATACCGCCGGGTCCGTGATCGGCATCAACACTTTTATTCTTTCTTCAGGCGGCGGCAGTGAAGGCCTTGGTTTTGCCATCCCCGCGCGCGTTGTGGATTTCGTCTATCACAGCTTGCGCAAGTACGGGCACGTTCATCGTGTGGAGATCGGCGCAGCCGCGCAGGAGATAACGCCCACGCTTGCGGACGGCCTGCATCTCGCGCAGCACTGGGGAGTAATCATCGCCGACGTTACGCCCGATGGGCCGGCCGCAACCTCGGGTCTCAAAATTCAGGATATTGTTCTCACCGCCGACGACCGCCGCATCGAAACTTTGCCGGCGCTCTCGTCAGCCTTGTATCTTCATCGCCTGGACGAAGTGCTGAAGCTGGAGATCCTGCGCGGCAACGAAAAGAAGACTCTCTATATTCCTGCCATCGAGCATCGCGACACGCTCGATCAACTTCTCGACTCGGCCGATCCCGGCAAAAGCCTGGTGCCGCGCCTGGGCGTTCTCGCCATCGACATCACGGCCGATCTGCGGACGCAAATCGGCTCACTGCGCATTCCCTCGGGAGTGATCGTAATCGGACGCGCTGCGGACCTCATCATGCCCGATACAGGCTTGCAGACCGGCGATGTCATCCATTCGCTCAACGCCATTCCCATCACTTCGATGGACACGTTGCGCGCCGCGGTTCACGATTTGAAGACCGGAGATCCCGTCGTCCTCCAGGTCGAACGCGACGACGGCCTCACCTATCTCAGCTTCGAAATGGAATGAGCTTTCAGAAACGAGATGGAATGAGCTTTCTGAAAGAAGTTTGGCCCGAGGGGTTGGCGCAAACTGGATCCAGTGATCAAAAGGCGCCACCACCGCCGCCGCCGAAGCCTCCACCGGAAAATCCGCCGCCACCACCGAACCCTCCTCCTCCGCCCCAGCCGGAACCACCTGAGCTGGCGCGTGGAGCCGAGACAAACACCTGATGCATATCCGTCGCCATACTATGCATCGAATTCGAGAAGAGCAGAGCGTTGAAAGCCATGCCGGACGGGTATCCGCCGGGCGCGGCGTACCAGCTTGGCGGATCTTTCACAATGCCGGCGAAGGCCTGCGCCCAGTGGTGTTCCACGCCGAGCGCCATCGCGTAGGGAAGAAATTTTTCGAACGTAGTGGGCGGCATCACCTTGAGGCGTTCGGCGTCCACGCGGTTCATGAACTCCTGAAAGCCGAGCACTTCGATGCGGGTGCGCGCGCCTTTGACGGTCTTGGCGCTCATCACGCGGGCGAACAGCCACCAGATCACGCCCGAGATGGCAACGCACAAGACGATCAGCGGAATGGAATTCAGAAAGTCTGCGACATGGAACAATTGCAAGACGGCGAAGAACATGAGAATTACGCCGGCCGCGACCACGCTGTATCCGTTGGCGGATTCGGGATCGAGCAGGTAGATGCCCTTGCTTTTCAACTGCGACATGATGTCTTCGCGGATGATGGGCACGGCAGTGTAAAAGCGGTTCTTCAGGCTGGAGAGGCGCGTTTCCGGGCCTGCGGCGAAGACGTTCTCAAGCATCACGCGCTCGTGCGGAGCGAGATCGCTGTTTTTCCATTCCGCAACCGGCTTCAGCGAATGGAAAATGTAATCTTTGTGATTGAAGACGAGACCTTTGTCGGCAGTTTCTTCAATCTTGATGTAGCCGCGCACCGCCAGATCGACCATGGTCGAAGTGATATCGCGGGGATGAATGCTGTCGTTGAGCAGCGTTCCGGCTTCGGCGGGAGAAATATCTTTCGGCGGCCCATACATGGGCGCGACTGACATGCCAGGATCGGGGTCGCGGCCCGCGAACCACCACAGCCCGAACATCACGGCGAAAGTTGCCAGCGGAAGAAAAACAATAGGATTGCTGCCGAGGAACCAGAATAGTTTGGTCAGCGCTCCCGGCGCTTTGAGAATGCCTTTGGCGATATAGACGTCGATGGTCATGCCGCCGCGCATGGGCAAGGGCGCGCTGGTTTCGAATTGAGCGTCCGCGCCGTTAGCGCTGGCGGTCGCGTTCTTCTCACTCGATCCGTAGACGCCGGTGAAAGCCTGCACGCGCAGGGAACCGGCAGCATTGGGCGGAAAGTGAACCGTAGCTTCCGCGTGCTCGATGGGCACGGGCCAATCGTTGCCGGTGACGTTCCAGTAAAACTCGTCATAGTCCGGGAAGAAGCGCGTGCCGTTGCGCACCCGATAGGCGATTTCCACGGTGCGAGTCGCGTCGCTGGCATTGGGAATGTAGATCTTCAGATCGCGATAAGCGCCGGAGGTCGATGAATCGTATTTGAGCTGGTTGCCGCTGTCGTCGGTAATGCTGGTGATGTCGATGAACAGTTGGTAATTCGTGCCGTTCGGGCCCGGGTATTCAATGGGAATGGTGCGGTGAATGCCGTGGAACTCGCCCGCAAAAACCAGCGTGATGCGTTCATTGACCACGGCGCTGCCGTCGCCGGCGACGGTGATCGAATCTTGAAAGTCGGAGATGCGCCAGGATTTGGCTGATGCCGGCAGCGGAACGGCAACAGTCCAAATTGCCAGCGCAAGCCAGATCGAAACTTTAGCGAGTGTGCGCTTCGCCATACGTCTCAGAAATTCACGGCGACCGGCTCGCGGTCGGCGTCGGTGGTTTCGAAGAACTGGCGCGCCGTGAAATTGAACATGCCGGCCAGAATGTTCGTCGGGAACGACTGAATCTTGGTATTCAAATCGCGAACCACGGCATTGTAATAGCGGCGCGAGTTCTGAATCGAATCTTCGGTCTGGCTCAGCGAACCCTGCAGCTGCGTGAATTCTTCCGAAGCTTTCAGCTCGGGATAATTCTCCGCCACAGCGAACAGGCTTTTCAGCGCGCCGGTCAGCTGATTCTCAGCCACGGCTTTGCCCTCAGGCGTGGTGGCTTGCATGGCCAGCGAGCGGAACTTGGCAATGTTTTCGAACGTGCCTTTTTCGTGCGCCGCGTAGCCTTTCACGGTCTCGACCAGGTTGGGGATGAGGTCGTGGCGGCGTTTGAGCTGCACATCAATGTCGGACCAGGCCGAGTCGCAGCGCACGCGCAACTGCACCAGGGCGTTGTACATGCCGATGAGCACGACGGCGATGACAACCAGGATTGCGAGAAAGATGATGCCGACCATGAGTGTCTCCTTGGGAAATTAGGGCAGTGGTGCAGTTTGTTGAATTCGACTCTTTCTTGTTGAGCTGTCGTCCCGAAGCTCCGCGTTTTCACCAGCGGGGCGAGGGATCTCGCGAGCATTGCAGCCGCCGGCGAGAATCAAACCGCACCACTACCGGAAATAGCGAAGCCTTGATCCCGGAATCATGATCTCGGAATCTTGATCTCTGAATCAATGGGACGTTAGCACAGTGAAAGCGCAGGCGCAAACGAACCGGAGCAGGGGCAGCGGTCAGTTTCCCCAAATCCACTTTAAATTGATTCGCCTCTTTTTAAGTTCATATGTGAGCGGTTTGGCACAGACACCAAGGTTCTTGTCGAATAGGATTGCAGTGTTTCCCTGGATGCTCCAAGTTCTCAGGCCGGAGCCCGAAAGCCCCGAGGGTTCGACATCAGAATCGGAAGCAGAATTTAAATCCCAAGCGAAATTTCACACCGCTGCAAGTCGAGGTTCTTCGGAGGATTCCATGAAGAGAGCATTCCTGTTGATCGTTGTACCGGCCCTGCTGGCCGCTCTGGCGTTTGCACAGAGTCCAGCGCCAGGCACCAATACAGACCAGACCAGCATTAAGGGTTGCCTGGGCGGCTCGGATGGCAATTACACCGTTGTAGAAGACAACACGGGCCACGTTTTCAAGGTCGGCGCCAGCAGTGTGGATCTCAAGCCACATCTGGGCCATGACGTAACCCTCATCGGACACACAGCAAGTGACGCAAGTTCCGCCGCTGCCGCTAACAGCTTTGCCGTGACCGAACTGAACATGATCTCCGAACATTGTGCCGCTGCACCCGCGGCTGCATCCGCCGCCGCACCCGCCGCGACTGCCAGCACGCCTTCGGACACTGCCGTCCCACCTGCTGCAGCCGCTACTGTACCCGCCGACACTACCAGCCCACCTGCGCAGACTGCGGTCACGCCCGCTGCGGCCGCTACTCCACCTGCGGAGACCGGCGCCACGCCCGCTACAGCCGCCACCCCACCCGATGCGACTGTCGCCACACCTCCAGAGACTGAGGTCGCACCCGCACCGGCCGCCACTGCAGCCGCTGCCCCCGATGCGACTGTGGTCACACCTGCAGAGACTATGGTCCCACCCGCTGCGGACGTCGCTGCCCCCGTCGCGACTGTCACCACCCCTGCGGAGACCGCCAGCATACCTGCGGCGCGTCCTCGCAGACGGTCAGCAACAGCTGCCGCAGCCACCGCTGCCCCCGCTGCGACTGCCAGCACGTCCTCAGAGGCTGCCAGCACACCTGCTGCAGCCGCCGTTACACCTGTCGCGACCGACAGTTCGTCCTCGGAACCTGTCAGCCCACCTCCTGCAGCCGCCACTACACCCACTAAAACCGCCAAAACATGGTCCTTTACGCTCATGATTGCATTGGGTGTGCTGGTAATCGTCCTTGGCACGTTGGCCCCTTTTCTCCTCAGGTGGAGAAAACGGAAAATGTTGGAGCGCACGGGAGCCCCAAATCTTTCTTTTACCCGTGAAGCGAAATCCGACCAGGACAAGATTGATCCGCCAGTAATACGCAAAGCCGCCTAGTTTGCGTGCGGAATAATGATTCGAACTTTGTCGCCGGTGGCAACCGCTGCCGGCGATTTTTAACAGCGGCTAGCTGTCCTTGCGGTACAGGAGGTCGCGCATCGCTCGCTTCCGAGCCTGGTTCGCTTCACTCGCCGTCTTGCGCTCGCCGGCGTCCATGCGGCGCTGGGGGACGGGCGCCGTTGCTTCGGGGATACTGCATTCCGGGCAGCGGTTGGCGAAACCAGGTTTATCCGGTTTCAGCTCGAACTCTTCCCCGCAGACGCTGCAGGTTTTGATGGGGAAAGCCATCAATATCTATGATACGACGCTCGTAAGGCTGTAAGGCGCGATGATTACGCAATATCCTTCCTCTTTGCCCAGGATGACAATCAAACTGTAAGCTTCCGGGAATTCTTACTGCTGCGGGGCGAAATAGCCTTTGCGGGCGCGTACTTGCAGATCTTTCCTCAGCGCGGAGATTTCAATGGAGCGGTAGCGGCCGTCGGCGTCGAAGTCGGCGGGCTTGTAGGAGACCACGTACTGGCTGCGCAGTTCGTCTTCGATGGCCGCGAACGAGTGCGTGATGTCCTTCATCTTGTAGGGGAAGAAAGCGCGTCCGCCGGTGGCTTCCGCAATCTGCTCGAGAACTTTGTCGCCGCGGAGAATCAGGCCGCTGTCGTCGGTGGAAACGGCGTAGATGATGACTTCGGCGCGCTGCGCCATCTCGATGGCCTGCGACCGGGTGATTTCGCTCTGATTGTCTTCGCCGTCGCTGATGATCACGATGGCCTTGCGCACCGGATGATCCGGCCGGTCTTTCAGTAATTTTTCCCGGCAAGCCTTGTAGATGGCGTCGTACAGAGCAGTGCCGCCGCCATCGCGCATGTTGTGAATGCCGGTGGAGAGCAACTGCACATTATCGGTGAAATCCTGCGTCATCTGGCTCTGCGTGTTGAAGCCGACGACGAAGGCTTTGTCGTACCCGGCGCGGACGGCGTGCTGTAAAAAGCTGATCGCTGCGTTTTGCTCGAAATCGAAGCGGCTGTGCACCGATCCGCTCACATCGACCAGCAAGCCCAGATGCAGAGGCAGATCGGTTTCGCGGTGGAAATTGATGATGGCCTGCGGCGGCTTGTGATCGTCGAGAATGGAGAAGTCGGCCTGATTCAGGTCGCGGACAAACTTGCCGTGCTTATCGGTGGCGATGAACAGGACGTTGACCTCATCCACGCGCTTGTGGATGGTGAGCAGCGCGTTGGACTGATCATCGGCGGAAGTGGCCGGAGCGTCATAGGAACTGAGGCTGGCAGCGTCGGTTGCATAAGCTGGCGCAGGGGTTGCATAGGAATCTTGCGCCGAAACCTGAGACGCGAAGGCCCCGGCGGCCAGAAGCAGAGCGAGCCGAAAAATGGCGTGCGAGTATTTCGTGCCAGAAGAATCCAAAAAATTCACTCCCAACCATGGCCAGAGGCGCTTCCATGCTGTTAGATGCACGCAATGGGCCGAAAGGCGTGCCAGTCGCCGCTTTTGTAGTATTGACTCTAGAGGGGGTAAATGGCGGTGCCAAGTTACAAAAGGAGCACACGTTTGGTCATAACGGAACATCGGGCGGAACATCTGTAGGATGTGAAAGTTACGCGTGGCAGGCGGGACTATGTTGGGTCATGCCAAATTTGCAAGCCCTATCCTTGCGGCTTAAGATGAAGGGCCAGTCGTGTGCTGCACAATGTAAAGCGAACTGACAGGCTGTTTACACCCGTGAAGAAGCTGATGGATGCGAGGTCCCTCAAGAATCTGTCGGACCCGAAGCCGCTGGAGTGTCTTTCCCTGATTGCGAGGCCCTGGGTGCGAGGCCGCGCATCGTCAAACATGCCGAACCAAAAGAGAAGCAGCCGAACACCTACTCGTTGCGCATGGGCGTGCAGCGACTTGGCGATCGGCTATCACGACAAAGAATGGGGCGTGCCTGCGCACGGGGACGGCACGCTATTCGAGTTTCTTATTCTGGAAGGCGCGCAGGCGGGGCTTAGCTGGGAAACGATTCTCAACAAGCGCGAGAATTATCGCGCCGCCTTCGATCGATTCGATCCGCGAGCGGTTGCCCGTTATGACCGGCGCAAAAAACAGCGCTTGCTGAACGACGCGGGAATCGTGCGCAACCGGCTGAAGATCGATTCGGCGGTGAAAAATGCCCGAGCGTTTCTTCGCGTGCAGAAAGAATTCGGCAGCTTCGACCGCTACATCTGGCAGTTTGTTGGCGGCAAGCCGCGGCTCAATGCCTGGAGATTGCCGCGCCAGGTTCCGGCGCGCACCGCTGAATCCGATGCCATGAGCAAAGACCTGAAGAAGCGCGGGTTCAACTTTGTCGGCTCTACCATCTGCTACGCGTTCATGCAGGCTGTGGGCATGGTCAACGATCACAGCGTGAAGTGCTTCCGGTACAAGGTGCTGATCAGCAAGCGTTGACGCGCCTTGCCGAAACTTAGGAATTTTGTCCTAGGCCGTGGCAGACGCGGTCTGTTGAACAGCAGTCGCCGGGCTCGGCCAAGTCTCCGTCGGGACCGATACAGGTTTGCGTGTGCAGGCACCAGAACAGGCCGTCGTTCGAAGGTTGCGCCCTGACGTCTTCGGACTCGGAATATAGGAACTGACTTTTCCAGCGCAGTGCGGCGCAAAGATTTGGGTGAGTGGTGTCGAATCGGCCAGGCTTGTGGATCACGCGGTGCCTCCCGAGGCAGCCTTTAGAATCGCGCGTTCCACCGCGACGCGGGCGAGCCTTACTTTAAAGGCGTTTTGCGAAAGCGGCTTGGCGTTTCGCACGGCGGCGGCAGCGGCGAGCTTGGCCGTTTCCGCACTGACGATTTTTCCGGTCAATGCCTGCGCCGCTTCTTGCGCCAACCACGGGACCGGCGCCACCTGGCCCATCACGATTCGCGCCGATTGCACATGGCGACCGTTCATGCGCAGCACGACCGCCGCCACGGCGAGTGGCCAATCGAACGCCTGCCGATGGCGGATTTCGTAGTGCGCCGCGCTCGCGTATTTGGCGGGTGGCAACGACACCTCGGTTACCAGTTCATACGGCTGCAGGTTGTGCTCGCGTTCCGCTTCCGTTGTTGGAATTCTGTAAAACTCTTCCAGAGGAAGTTCGCGCCGGCCTTTCGGGCTTTCCAATTTCAGCGTAGCGCCATAGGCGATCAGCGCGGGAACAATCGTCGACGGGCTCACGAACTTCGCCGGACCATCGTTGCCCAAAATCGCGTGGTAGCGGTTTTCGCCTTGCGCGATGAGTTCTTTGCCGGTTTCGTCTTCGGGCAACAGCCCGAATCCGTTGCGGAAATACCAGCATCGCGGACGCTGGCACAGATTGCCTCCCAGCGTAGCCATGTTGCGAATCTGCGGGCTGGCACTTTCGATCAGCGCTTCGGCCAGCGCGGGATAGCCGCGCTGAATCTCTGCATGCCCGGCCAGATCGCTGAGGCGAGTGAGCGCACCGATGCGCAATCCGCGGGCATCGGCGCTCACGCCTTCGAGATGTGTGATGCCCTTGATGTTTACCAGGCGTCTGGGCGCGACGATGTCATCTTTCATTAGCGCGAGCAGGTCGGTGCCGCCGGCCAGAATTTCCGCCTGGCCCCACTCGCGTGCGAGCAGGCTTACTGCCTGCTCCGTGCTGGTCGGGCTCGCGTATTCAAACGATTTCATCACGCACCCGGTTGTTTCTCGAGCAATTGTTCCCGGCTGTCGAGCGCTGTCAGCACACGGTCCGGAGTAAGCGGCAGAAACGGAACCCGCACTCCAATCGCATTGGCGACAGCGTTCGAAATCGCTGCGCCGGGTGAAATCACCGGCGGCTCACCGATTCCGATGACGCCGCGTTCGTCATATTTTCCGCCGGTCATCAGGTGAACCACAAGCTCAGGAATGTCGTTGAAGCCCGCCAGCCGGTAGAACTCCATGTTTGGATTCAGCATCTGTCCGCTGGTCCGGTCCATTATTTTTTCTTCGAATAGCGCATAGCTAATGCCCATGATCAGTCCGCCGTAACAACTGCTCTCCGCCAGTTTGCGATTCAGGATGAGTCCGCAATCCTGCACCGCGACCATTTTCCGCGCTCTTACCACGCCAGTATCGGCGTCTACTTCAACCTCCGCCATGGTTACGCCGCCGACGCCGCTGCCGGTGAGATCGGGAGGCGTATTCCGGTTGGGATTTCTGCCGCGCATGTTGAGCGATATAGCTCCGAGCTTAGAGCAGGCTTCTTGCCAGCTCAACCAACGCTGAGGATCGGTTTTTACCCGAATCGTTCCATTCACTGATTCGAGCTCTTCCGGCTGCGCGCTCAGTGCGGATGCGACTCTGGCAAAAAGCGCATCGCGCGCGTCCACGGCGGCCCGCCGCGTGGACGCACTCACACCACCGGGCGTGGTCGAACCTCCAGAGCCCCCCGAAGGCGGATACAGAGTGTCGCCGATGTGCAACGCGATCGACTCCATCGGAACTCCCAGCGTGTCGGCCGCGACCATCAAAATAATGGTGCGGGTGCCGGTGCCAATGTCTTGCGTCGCCACCTTGATTTCAACCGAACCATCCGGATGGATGCTGAGGTCGCAATCGCTGGCGTGACCGCGTCCGCCTCCGGTGTGGATCGAGAAACCAACGCCGCGAACCACGCCACTGACGCCACTTTTCGGCCACGGGCGCCATTTACTTTTCCACTCCATCAAGCTGGCCGCAATCTCCACCTCTTCGCGATAAACATCCTGCATCGGCCCGGTGAGCGCCAGGTTCTTCAGAAAAAAATCGAGCGGGTCCATCTTGAGCTTGGCTGCAAGATCGTCGAGCGCGCACATTGTGATCACGGCCGCTTGCGAGTGGTTCGATCCCCGCCACGGCCGCGCCGGACCTACGTGGTTGCGAATCGCCGTATATTCCAGGCGCTGGTGGGGAATATCGAATACATAAGGGATGGGCGGCATCGCGCCTGCGCCCGGCCCTGCTGTTCCCCAGGATTCCGAGTGCCACGCGAGCAGAGTGCCATCTTTCTTTGCGCCGACTTTCACGCGCGCATACGCCGAAGGCCGCGCGCCCGCGACTTTCAGTTCCGCATCGCGTTCCAGCATGATGCGCACCGGCCTGCCACCGGCTTTTCTGGAAAGCTCCGCTGCGGCGATGCCCCAGCGATCCGGGCCAAACTTGCTTCCGAAACCGCCGCCCACGTGATCCTGATGCACTCTGATATTGGCCGCGGGAACCCGCAACGGTGCAGCCATTTGCCCGGCGATACCGGATACATTCTGCGTCGACATGTGCACCAAGAGATGATTGCGATCGGTCCACTCGGAAATTGAGCCGTGACTTTCAAGGCAGCAGTGCGCGATGGCTGATGCTCCGTACAGACCCTCTGCAATGAAGTCGGCTGCCGCGAAGGCTTGCTCAGGTTCGCCCTGAATTTGAACCGGATCCTTCCGGTAATTTGCTCTCCGCACCTCGCCCGAAGGATGCACAAACGCCCCGCGGATCGCGTCAAGCACCGCATGGTTCACACCGATCGTCTGCAACTCATCGAGTTCATTCTCGGAAACTCTGGCAGTCACACCTTCTCTCTGGATCTGCCTAATGAGCTCGTCTGCGGGCACGCCCTTGTCGAGCATCTCGTTGATGTCGTCGACGCCGAGTGGGAGGCGGGCGAGATCAGAATCCGTGGGAGGTTCCGCATCGTTGACTAAGTGCGGAAGCCTTTGGTATTTCACCTCAATCGCGCGGATCGCTTCTTCGGCCGTTACTTCATCGACCGCGGCAACGGCAGCCACATCATCGCCGGCCCAATGAATGATGGAGCCGGGCCCCTGAATCACGTGCACCGCTTTCACGCCTGGCATTCGTTCGGCGGCGCGGATGTCGATGCTCAATATCTTCGCGTGCGCATAGGGGCAGCGGAGAACCTTGCCGAAGAGTATCTCCGGGCGCTTCACGTCATAGGTGTATTTGGCTTTGCCCGAAACTTTCAGCGGCGAATCCACGCGCGGGACGCGTTTGCCGATCAGGCTGCGATCTTCGGAATCAGGCCAACGATAATCGGGCATGGTCTTTAAGTTTTCTGCGTGAGAGCGAGTTGCGCCATCGCCTGCTGAATGCCGTGATAAGTTCCGCAGCGGCAGAAATTTCCGCTCAGGCCGCGGCGAATGTCGTCCACCGTGGGTTTTGGATTCTTGTCAAGAACAGCTTTGCACGCCACCACGAATCCCGGAGTGCAGAAGCCGCACTGCGATGCATCGTGATCGACGAACGCCTGCTGGATCGGATGCAGTGCGCTTCGTTGCATCAGCGATTCGACGGTAAGAATTTGCCGTCCCTGCGCCTCGATCGCCAGCAGGGAACAGGCATAAACAGTGCGGTTGTCAACCAGCACGGTGCAAGCGCCGCACTCGCCGCGGTCGCAGACCCGCTTTGCGCCGGTGAGGTCAAACTGGTCGCGCAGAGCGTCGAGCAGCGTGACCCGCGGCTCAAGGTTAGCTTTGTACTCTTTGCCGTTGATGGAAAACTCCATCGGCAGCGGACCCGGGCCGTACACCGGAACAACTTCGCCGGCGGCGAGAATCGTCGATCCGCACACCAACGATTCGCTCACCAACGATTCGCCCGCCAACGAGCCGGCCAGCAACGACCCAGCCAGCAATGGCGCCGCAGCCGAAGCGCCTGAAATCTTTAGGAATTCACGCCGGGAAACGCCCGAGGAGTCTTCCGATTCGCCGCCCCGGCTGGAAGCATCCCGGCTCAAGTCGCCGCGCTTTGGATATTGGTTGCCCATCCCGATTCCAAGTTAGCAGGAAGAATTGCGCCAGCCTACGACCCGCCGTTTTCCTCGCGCGCCGGAATCAGCACGATGGCCAGTTTCATCTCTTCGCCGGCCTTGGCGGCGGGTTGCTTCGCATGGATTTTCACCTGCAGCACGCACTGGTTGGTGTCGTCGACCCCCACGGCAGGGAGTTCCTCAAGAGACGGGTTTACCGGTGCGAGGCTGATGATCGCGGCATGGGTCGTCTGCGACGCGCGCCGGCTCATAACCAGCAGCGTTTCCATGGGAATGGTTTGATGACTCTTCGCATCCGAACCCGCCGGACTCAGCGCGACAAAATCCGGATATGTACTTACATTTTCGTGTGCCCGAGTCTGGGGCATTTGCACATAGCGCATCGTGTAGTAGCCTGCCCGAATTTTCTGGTCCCGGCCATCGTCGATGGGGGTAGGAAAATACAGAACTCCCAGCAGCGTGCCCCGCTGCAGCTTGCCGTAAATCGCGTTCGCCGGTCCCATCGCCTTGGCGTAGGTGAAAACGGTTTTGGCCCACCACACTTCGCAGACGGTGATTTTCATGCCGTGCCCGAACGTAACCACGCGCATGCCCTGGGGTTCAATCGCTGAGCGAACCGTTGCCGACACCGGCGCAGAAGCCTTGAGCGGCGCCGGTTCCATCGTGTATGGGTTCTGTCCCCATGCCACACTTGCCAGGACGACAAAACTCAGCAGTAGAAGAACAGAAAATTTTGTGCGCATGATAGGTTGGCTCCGGCCGGATTTTGCAGCGTCGCGAAACATTCAGAAGGTTTAGTTGGATTGTAGCGGTCGACGCCTCCTCATTCAACAAGGCGCGCTCTCGCTGCCGGACACTCGATTTGCTTGACAAGGCCGAACTCCCCACCTAGACTTCCTGCTACCCGTGCAGTCCGTCGCCCGAAACCTAGGACTGGCGCGGCCTTTGCCACTATCCCCAGGAGGTCTGCCCCCATGTTGCCGTCCTTGCGTCCGTCAACGAAATCACTCGTCATTCTTGTTCTCGCGTTGCTCTCAGCTTCCTTCGCTTTCGCTTCAGGTCCTTACGTGATCGGCTCAGCGAATACCGTTACCGCCGATCCGAACATCACCCGCCCCACGACTACCCCATGCGTCGTGCAACTGTTCAGCGATGCTCAGTTCTACGATTTCAACGTCGAGAACTTTTCTTACACTCCGCCGGCTAGCTGCCCGGGTCCGTGGGCCAAAGTTGTTCTCGAGGCCGATATCAACGTTGCCGCCGGCATCCAGTACGACCGCACCGCCAACTTCTGGCTCGGCCCTACCAACATTTATTTCGGAACCACCGCCGAACCCTCGCCTAGCTTGGGGCCGTCGTGGCACGTGGAAAGCGACCTCACCGATTACAGTCCCATCTTCACCACCGCGCAGTCCGGACAAGCCGATATTGGAAATACTCTGTGCTGCGGCCTGACTTCCATCATCTTCGCTTCGGCGACGCTCGAGTTCTACCCCGTGGCCAAGGGCCAGACTGCTCCCGCGGCCGCCAATGTAGTCCTGCCGCTCTCCGCCGGACCCAGCGGAGGCACGGTAGCGCTGAATACCGGCACCGACACTCTTTCCGGAACCTTCACTCTGCCCACCAACATCGCGAACGCATATCTCGACGTCTACGCGCAAGGCCAGTCGACCGACGAGTTCTGGTATACCTGCGTTCCCAACGACGTTGCCACCGAACTCGATAGTTGCACCAACACCGCCTTCCGCGAAACCGAGATCACGATTGACGGCCAGCCCGCCGGCGTCGCCCCAGTTTTCCCCTGGATTTTTACCGGCGGCCTCGGCGATCCTTTCCTATGGTCCCCAATTCCCGGCGTGCAGACTCTCAACTTCGTTCCCTACCGCGTGAACCTCACGCCCTTCGCCGGGCTGTTGAGCAACGGCGAGCCGCACACCGTTGCCCTCAGCGTGTACAACGCCGATAGCTATTTCTCTGCTACTGCCTCACTGCTGCTCTATCTCGATTCCACCACGCCGCAAATCACCGGCGCCGTCACCACGAATACGTTGACGGGGCCCTCCCCCGTGGTCACCGAGAACCTGAACGTGCAACCCAACAGCATTACGGGCACTGTCAAACTTTCTTCAAACCGCGCCTTCGTGATCGCCGGCTACATCAAAGGATCGCACGGCGAAGTCACCACCAGAATCGCGCAAAGCTCCGACTTCTTCAATAATCAGACTTTCACTATCAACGATTCGAAATATGTCCAGGATATTTCCCAGTCGACTGGGCTTTACTCTTCGACCACCACATCGTCTCCAGGCGCCGCAACTACGGTCACTTCCCAGTCCTTCCAGTTCCCGCTGACGGTGGATATCGCAGAGGTGGTTCTATCCAACGGCGATATTAACCAGACCACCACCGCCGACCAGACCTATAGCGTCGGTGTGACCACGAAGCAAGGCAGCCAGATCACCTTCACCAGTTCGCTGATCGACGCCGGCCAGCATGCCGACACGCTGGAGTTCGACTCGTCAGGCAACTTCCTGGGAAACGAAAAACAGTCCAGCGCGCAACAGTACAACTACTTCGACTCGACGGCCGTGGCGTATGATTGCGCCATTTCCGCTGTGGCGAACCTGCTCAGTACATTCACGCCAGGGTGCCAGCAGTAAGACGGCCAGCAGCGGGTTGAGCTTAGAGCGTGTGTGCGTGAGGACGGAATCTCATGGGAAGAGGTGAACGGAATCATCGGATTCCAGCCCCGGCAGCGACCGCCCTGAGCAAGCGAAGCGCACCGAAGGCGACCGCACCGGTTCCCATGCGCGCACGCTTAACCGATGCGATGGAACGAACGGAACTGGATGAACCCAGCTAGATGCCATAGTTCAAGGCACGAAGCGCGTCTTTGTAGGCTTCTCGCGCTTCTGTGGCTTTCGTATGTGCGTCGTGCTCGCCGAAGTGGGCGGTATCCCAGTGCTCCATGGCGATCATCGAATGGTCGGGAGTGGCCAACTCTTCTTCAGCGCGAATAGTGTTTACCCATTCATCGACAGCCTTCTTGTAGGCAAGACGCAACTGATCAAGATCCGCTTTGGTCATAATCGCTACAGGTTAGTGCCCTCCCGCAGCCTGGTCAATTGGATCGGGACGAATTTAACGGAAAATTAACGTGGAGAGAATTCTCTTCTCTCGCGTGTCCACTATGCACCTGCCCGCGCGCGGAGCTCGAAATGAGGATTCCGGCGAGCTTCTTTCGATTCCTGGCTTGAACTCGGGAACCGGCGTTCAGAAGCGGGGATTTTCGGAAAGAAAGAAGCCTGTTATTTAGGCGCTCGCGTAATCGCTCCCTGCGACGCCGACGAAACCAGCGCCGCATACTTGGCGAATACGCCCGTAGGATAGCGCGGCTGCGGTGGTTTCCATTTACTCATGCGCTGCCGCAGAACCTCATCGCTGATCTCAACTTCCAGCAGTCGCCTGCCGGCATCGAAGTGAATCGTATCGCCGTCGCGCACCGCAGCGATCGGGCCGCCCAGTGCAGCTTCTGGCGACACATGTCCGGCCATGAGTCCGCGCGTCGCTCCGCTGAAACGTCCGTCGGTGAGCAACGCCACTGATTCTCCCAATCCTTCGCCCACAATCGCTGCGGTTACGCTGAGCATTTCGCGCATCCCGGGACCGCCCTTCGGCCCTTCGTTGCGAATCACGATTACATCGCCGGCTTGAATCCTTTTGCCGGTGACCGCGGCCATGGCATCTTCTTCCGATTCGAAGACGCGCGCCGGCCCCCGCTGCTCCAGTCTTTCATGTCCGCTGATCTTGGCCACGCAACCTTCCGGCGCGATGTTTCCTTTCAGAATCACCAGTCCGCCAGTTTTCTTCAGCGGTTTTTCCAGCGGCGCAATCACCTGCTGGTTGGGTGTCTCGATGGCGCTCTCGCTCTCCGCTTCGATCGAAAGCCCGGTGACGGTCTTCGCCGCCGGGTGTAGATGATTTCCGCGCAACAGACGCCGGGTCAGCAGTCGCACGCCGCCCGCGCGATGCATATCCGCGGCCACAAAACGCCCCGATGGTTTCAAATCGGCCAGCAGCGGGGTCCGCTCACTTACCCTCTGAAAGTCGTCGATCTCCAGAGCGACTTCCGCTTCCCGCGCCATCGCCAACAGATGCAGAACCGCGTTAGTCGAGCCGCCGGTCGCAGCCACGGCTGCGATGGCGTTTTCAAACGCCTCGCGCGTCAGAATATCTCTCGGCCGGATGCTCTTGTGCAGAAGATTCAGCGCCACTTGGCCGCAATCGAGGGCGACTTGATCTTTCCTCGCATCCATCGCGGGCACGCTGTTGAATCCCATCGGCGAAAGCCCGATCGCCTCCATCACCGTCGACATCGTGTTGGCCGTGTATTGCCCACCGCACGCGCCCGCGCCCGGGCAGGCCACATTTTCCAGATCGTGCAATTCTTGCTCGGTGATTTTTCCGGCGATGTTCGCGCCTATGGCTTCATAGACATCCTGAATTGTGACGTCCTTCCCCCGATAACTGCCCGCCGCGATCGTGCCTCCATACAACACCAGTCCAGGAAGATCCATGCGCGCCAGCGCCATGGCCGCGGCTGGAATCGTCTTATCGCAGCCCACCACGCACACCACCGCATCGAACATCTGCCCGCGGCACACCAGCTCAATTGAGTCGGCAATCACCTCGCGGCTCACCAGCGACGCTCGCATGCCTTCCGTGCCCATGGTTTCGCCGTCGGAAATCGCGATGGTGTTGAACTCCATCGGCGTTCCGCCTGCCGCGCGAATGCCTTCCTTCACCTTGGCCGAAAGCCGCCGCAGGTGAAAGTTGCACGGCATGGTTTCGATCCAGGTATTGGCCACCCCAATCAGCGGGCGGCTAAGATCGGCGTCAGTGAAGCCGATGGCTTTGAACATGGAGCGCGCGCCGGCGCGGTCGCGCCCCTCAGTAATTCCACGGCTGCGATGCTTGAGATCCATGATCAAAGATTACAACACAGGTGGCGATCCCGGCATGGGATCAATCCCGCGGGCGGCAAAGACGGAAGCAAAGAAAATAGGGGAACCCACATTTGAAAGAAGCGATGGAGAGCAAGCTCCCACCTCAAATGCATGTTCCCCAATGCAACACCCAGAGATCGCTGAACGGCCTGCCCACGATTCACAAAACAAGTTGCTCAACCCAGGGAAGAAGCCAACATCGTCTAAAGCCCAACCCAACAAAAATGAAGCCGGAACATAAAACCTACGCCAGCGCGGCCTGTGCCGAATCGTCCGCGCCTGCCGAGGCCGGCGGATGCGGCCCCGTCCATGGCTGCGCTTGATCGCCCCGCTCATGCAAGCTCGCGCTCGAACGCACCTCGGTCACATCCGGAATCGCATACCACTCGCGGTTCAGTTGCCCACTCTGCTTCGCCGTCACATCCAGCGCCAATGTGACGCGGTGATCTTGCCCCGCTGCTTCCGCATGAACCGAAGTCAAATCCAGCCCGCGCCGGGAAACCGCGTTCAGAATGCGCATCAGCGTTCCTTGCGTGTTCCTGTATCGGATGTGAAAGGCTTGCATATTCATTTCCTTAAACGAAATTTTTGCGATTGTGTGATTGGCGATTGAAAAACTCGCACGTCTTCGGAGTTCTTCAATCGCTCAATCGCTAAATCGCTAAATCACTCAATTCTTACTCTTCCTCGAACACCATCTCCGAAAGCGCCGCTCCCGCCGGCACCATGGGAAACACGTTGGCCTCGGGAGCGCAATCGAACACCAGCAACTCCGGTTCCGGCGAGCGCAAGAAACTCTCGATCAAGTCGCCGGTCTCGCTGGCCACTGGATACTCTCGCATGGCGTCCTCGTTCAGCCGCCAGGCGTGAATCTTGTAAGCCTTCGCGATCTCGACGAAATCCGGATTGTCGCTCAAATCGGTTTCCGCATAGTTTCGCTGATAAAAGAGCTGCTGCCACTGCCGCACCATGCCCAGATATTTGTTGTCGATGATCACCATCTTCACCGGCAGGCTCAACCGACGCACCGTTGCCAGCTCCTGGATGTTCATCTGAAATCCGCCGTCGCCGGAAACGCACAACACGCAAGTCTCAGGCTTCGCCAGTTGCACGCCCACCGCGGCCGGCAAAGCGAAACCCATCGCGCCCAGTCCGCCCGAAGTGATGAAACCCCGCGGCAAACTCGACCGGTAGCGCTGCGCCGCCCACATCTGGTGCTGGCCCACATCGGCAATCACCACGCTATCTTGCGGCAGATGGCTGAAGAGTTCGTCGAGAAAGCGGATGGTCGGCTGCGCCAGCCCGCGCGGATCAAGCTCCGCCCGCTCCGGCCCGCACGCCACGCTCCGCCACTGGTTCCAATCAGGCAACGAAGAAGAGGAAGAAGAACCATTCGAAGCAGAAGCCGCCCGCCGCACTTCGGCGTGAAACGCCGGAATCGTCTCCGCCAGGTCGCCGATCACCGGCAACTCGCAAGGCCGCACGCGATCCAGTTGCGCCGGATCGATTTCAAAATGAACGATCTTCGCATTGGGCGCAAAGCGCGTGGGATCGCCGGTTACCCGATCGTCCAGCCGCGCCCCAAACACCAGCAGCAAGTCCGTTTCGTGCAGCGCCATGTTCGCGGCGCGCGTCCCGTGCATCCCCACCATGCCCAGGTAATACGGCGACTGCGGTGGAACCGCGCCCAATCCATGCACCGTCGCAAATGTCGGAACATTCAACTCGTCGAGCAAGCGCCGCAGTTGCGGAATCGCTCCTGAGAGCTTCGCACCCGCGCCCACCAGCGCCACCGGCCGCTCTGCCTGCCGCAGCAAAGCGATAACTTCGCCGCCGAAGGCACCCTCAGCCGTCGCATCCGCGGGACGCGCCTGCGGAGTGAATCTCACCGGCCCGGCAAACTCCCGGCTCGCTTTCAGAATATCCGTAGGAATATCGATCACCACAGGCCCCGGACGCCCGCTGCGCGCCCAGTGAAATCCTTCGGCAATCACCGCCGGAATCTCCTCAATCGTGCGCACCAGCCGGCTCCACTTGGTCAACGAAAGCGTCACGCCGAAAACATCGGTCTCCTGAAACGCATCGGTCCCAATCATCGCCGTCCGCACTTGCCCCGTAATGCAGACCAGCGGAACCGAATCCATCTTCGCGTCGGCGATGCCCGTCACCAGATTGGTCGCGCCCGGCCCGCTGGTAGCCATGGCCACGCCCACTTTTCCCGTGACGCGCGCGTACCCTTCGGCCGCAAACGTCGCTCCCTGCTCGTGGCGCGTCAGCACGTGCCGCACGCCGCTGCCATCGAGCGCGTCATACAGCGGCATGATCGCGCCGCCGGGATACCCGAACACCAGGTCCACCCCTTCGGCCCGCAGGCACTGCAAAACGATTTCGGCTCCCTTAGGCATTTCTTGATCCGCTTAAGTCATCTCCAGATATTGTCATCCTGAGCGAGGATTGTTCTTTGCGCGAAGCGCAAAGAACAACCGCAGTCGAAGGATCCCTACCCGCCCAGCTCCGCTATCGGCCCAACACGCGTTCCACCGCGATCCTAGGCGTTCACAGCCTGTTTCGCCGCCGGCTTCGGCGCCTCCACCGGTTTCTTGTTTTCTCTGCCGGGCAGCCAGCTCATCATGCCCCGCAGCTGTGCGCCTACAATCTCAATCGGATGCTGCTGCTCTTTCTCGCGCAGCGCTGTGAAGTTGTAGCCGCCGTCTTTGTTTTCCTTGATCCACTCACGGGCGAATGTTCCATCCTGAATGTCGGCCAGGGTCTTTTTCATTGCGGCCCGCGTGGCATCGCCAACCACTTGTTCGCCGCGGGTAAGGTCGCCGTATTCGGCCGTGTTTGAGATCGAATAGCGCATGCGCGCCAAGCCGCCTTCGTAGATCAGATCGACAATCAGCTTCATCTCGTGCAGACACTCGAAATAAGCAATCTCCGGAGCGTATCCGGCTTCCACCAGCGTCTCAAATCCCTTCTTGATCAGCGACGTCAACCCGCCGCACAGAACCGCCTGCTCGCCAAACAGGTCGCTCTCGGTTTCTTCCTTGAATGTAGTCTGCAAAACCCCCGCGCGCGTCGAGCCGATGCCGTACGCATAGCACAGCGCATACTCGTGCGCCCGCTTGCTCGCATCCTGGTTCACCGCAATCAGCGACGGTACTCCGCGCCCCTCGCTGTACACCCGCCGCAGCAAGTGTCCGGGACTCTTCGGCGCAATCATCACCACGTCCACGTCATCCGGCGGAACGATCGTCTTGAAATGAATGCTGAAGCCGTGCGAGAAGCCCAGAATTTTTCCCGGATGCAGATACGGCTTGATGTACTGCTCATATACCGCCGCCTGGGTCTCATCCGGAGTGAGCACGTGAATCCAGTCGGCCCGCTTGGCCGCCTCGTCCGGTGCAACCACCACCATGCCGTCGGCTTTCGCCTGTTGTGCGCTCGGCCGGTTCGCTTCCAGCCCCACGATCACTTTGTAACCGCTGTCGCGCAGGTTCTGCGCTTGCGCGTGACCCTGGCTGCCGTAGCCCAGGATGGCAATGGTTTTGCCCTTCAGGGCATCGGTATTGGCGTCGCCGTCGTAAAAAATAGTAGCCACCAGCGTGCTCCTCTCGTTCACAAGGGGAGGGAAAAGCCCTTGTTTTTGGGGGATAACCTCAGCCGCCGTCACAGCAGCGCCGAGGGCGTTTAAAACCGACCGGTCGGTCGGTCTAGTTATGCTAAATGTGGACTCCTGCCCTGTCAAGTGCGAAGTTACTATAGCCGGGCCCTAAGCCCTCGGATTCAACAGCCGCTCGACGCGCTCGGGCTCGCACGCAATGATCTTTAAATAGGCTTGGGTCGGTCGATCCGGCTGCGCGCGGCCTTGCTCCCAGTCCCGTAGAGTGCCGAGGGGGATGTGGTAGCGCACGGCGAATTCCTCCTGGGTCAATGCTAAGGCGCGGCGAATGACCTTCGCCTGCGGCGTTCGCTTCATCCGCTTAAGCTCGCCGGCCGTCAGCGGCTGCGCGTCGCGGTCGGCGCGGGCGGCCGCCTCGATGGCCGCGGGCGCCATGGGCCTAAGCATTTTGCTGGAAGTAGTCATACTGCGTCGCCCTTCGGGCTGAGATAATTCGAACGCATTCCCCTCGTTCGCTACTGGCTTCGGCCTTGGCCTTGTGCCGCTCAAATTCCAGTTTCATGATACTACGGGATATCAGTAGTTGGTGAAATGTCTCTTCAGAAGAAATAGCCCCCTACGACCCGGCAAAGCTAATTCGCCGTCCTCGCCCCGCTTTTTTTCCACCGCCCGCATGTGACATCCAACCTTGCTATCCACAGGTCTATCAGCCGATCATGGTCGAGGCTGTGACGGTTGGCACAAGCCAACTCGTCGCGCGCTCGTAAGTCGTTTATTTTAAAGAACTTAATATCTAAATGATTTGGCATCAGTACTTTGCGGGGAATTTCCCGCTAAGGTGTTGAGTCCAGATATTTTAGAAAATGGGGGGGAGGGGGCAGCCTACAATAGCGCAAGAGCGCGGCTCGCGGTCTTCTCCGGAAACGTCGCATCAAACTTTATTTTCAGGGCTACCGCACGGTCGTCTTTTCCGGCGCGGCGACAAAGCTTTTCGTGTATGGGTTCGCCAAGAGCCAGAAGGAGATCAAGGCAATCCGCGAGCGAGAACACGTCAGCCAATCCGTTTTTGCCAACTACCTGAACGTGACCAGCAGTCTGGTCAGCAAGTGGGAGCGCGGCGAAAAGCGGCCATCCGGCGCCTCGCTCAAGCTGCTCTCGCTGGTCGAAAAGAACGGCCTCGCTGTCGTGGCGTAGGGAGCAGCCAGCCATAATTTCATGACAGCTTCCATGCATCGCTCAATTGCGGGTCAGTTCTCCTTCTTCCTTGCCAGTGATGGTGACGAAGCGAATCACGCCGTCGCTGTCCTCGAAAACCAGGCCCGTCCCTGCGGGGTTCACCACCGCGCCCACCAAATGACCGTACGACCTGGGAATCCCTCCATGAGTCGGGGTCCCGTCGTAGCGCGCGAGTTCTCCTTCTTTCATGCCGGTCATGCTCACGAAGCGGATCACGCCCTCCTTGTCCTCGAAGATCAGCCCGGTCCCAATCTGGTCGGGAATCACCGCAGCCACACGTCCATACGATTTCGGAACGCTGCCCTCTACCGGCGGCCCAGCGTGAGCAACCGTTGCCTGCCTGTTGCCGCACAAGTATCCGGCAATCGCCAGCAGCGCCCCACACAACACGAGCAGAATTTTCTTTTGCATTGGTTACAACCTCCTTTTTGGCAGGGATGGATTACTAGGGCTGGACCAGGATCTTGTGCATCATGCCCAGATCCTCGTGCAGCAGGATGTGGCAGTGAAACACAAAAGTGCCGGCAATGGTCGGATCGCGGAAATCCATGCGCACTTTCACGCTGTGGTAAGGACCGCTCCCCGACCAATACGGAATCTCAATCGTGTCGCGATAATCCTGGGTAGGCACGGGCTTTCCGTCGACTTCCAGCATTAGAAAGTGAATCTGGTGGATGTGAAAGGCGTGCGTCTCCAGCGCCCGGTTTTCAATGGTCCAATCCTCGACCGCTCCGACTTTGGTGGTGATCACGGGCTTTTCGTTGGGTTCGAAAACCTTCTGCTTTTGTCCATCGACGGTAATATAAAACTGAATCGGACCGTTGGTCCCTCCAAATTCCTCGGAGAAATAGAGATTCCGCGTAGCGGTTGCAGTCAAATCTCTCAACCCTGCGAATTTAAGGCTGTCGATGGAGATCCGCGGCGCGGACTCCGTGGGTTTCGCCTCTCGTTTCTTAACGCTATCGCCGCCGCTGGTTTCGATATTCGCAAGGATCTGTTCGAAATCCTGGTTGCCGGTGGGGCCGGTTGAATACGCTAAGGTGGAGAATTGCTCAGTCTGCCCTTTCGCTGGGGCCTGTACGATAAACTCTGCCCGTCCTGCCGGCGGCACCAGAATTGTTTCTACGAAGCGCGGCGCGGCAAGAGGATAACCGTCAAGAGCGATCAACTCCAATTTCTGCGGCGTGCCGTTCAGCGACACCTGTAACGGCATGAAATCCTGGAGCGTCGCATTTGCCACCCGCCAGAACTGCTTTTCACCCGGCATCATTTGAATGATTGGCGGAAGGCTGACGGGGGCGTTCGAGACCTGGAAGTTCAGCGTCAGTTGGTAGGGCCCCGGAACCCAGGGAACCAGGTACTGCTGGCGAATCACGAAAACGCGCTCCGTAAGTCCAGTCACCTCGGGGCGCACTTTCTCCATCCCTTCCACAATGATCGCCCCGGCGGCTCCGCCATTCACCTGAAACTCAGTAAACCCATGCACATGGGGGTGGTACCAGTACAGGCCCGGCGGTTCCGTGGTTGGAATCTGGATGCTGTATTCAAACCCCGGTGTGCCCGGTTGGATCAAAGTGGTGAGCACGTCATCTTGATGGCAGACCGGCGGAACATTCAAGCCGTGGAAGTGGACGTTGGTCGCCTGCAGAGTCGCGTTGCCTCCATCGCCGCAAGTGGCGCCCGCCGGCGCAGACATACGATCCATTGCGCTCATCGAGCTGGCGCCATCGCCCGTGATGCGGTCTTTTACGTCGAGCTCAAGCTGGTCGCCTGGATTGAGGCGCAACGTTGGCGCTTCCACGATTCCCGTGGGCGTTTGATATTTGTAGCAGTAATGCGAATAGCCGGAGACATCCACCGAATAACCCATGGTGAAGCCGGCGTTAAGCACCCCATTTTGCGAATACAGACTCAGCGCGTCCTGCACCACGGTACCGGCGGCAGGCCGCGCGGGACACTGCGCCGCCGCCTCCAGGCAGCAAAATCCGCACACCACGATCGCCAGCAGGCTTTTACCAACAGCGCGCATTTCTCACTCCTCAAATATTGCTGAACCCTCAGGCTGAACACCCAGAAAGCCCAAACTTCACGCGACGTTCTCATCTGCTAGAAAGATCGCGGCGGAAAAGTCCCAATCGACAACAACCCCACGCTGGCGGAATCCAAAACCGGTGAGCCGGGCGATTCTGCCAGCGTACATTTTCCGCCAGTCGAACTAACCTCAACGATCCCGATGTACGATGTCGAACCAAACTCGGCGACATAAACGACTCCGCCGGTCCCGGTGTTCGTGTCCAGCGTCAGACCTGCCAGGTAGGACCACTTCGAGCTGTAGCCTCTGAGCCCTGGGGATGCGCAACCGGCCGAAAGTTTGCCCGTGCTTTTGCCGAAGAAAGCGGCCGTGATCTCGTCCCCTTGCGTGTTGCTGATGTAGAGAAGCGTCTCATCCGGGCTCAGCAGAATGTTGCTGGAGTTGATCGCAGTTCCCAGCGAATTGACAACCGTCTTGCTCAGCGCGCCCGAGGAAATGTCGGAAACTTCCACCGTCGTCGACGTCGCCGTATCGCCGAACAGCGCGTAGTGCCCATCTTCTGTGATCTCTACGCTTGTCGGATAAGTGGCCCCTTGCGCCGCAACATAGGCAGTGGAATTCTGCTCGTCGCCATTCGATACCGGCGTTCCCGACGCGATGTTGAAGGATTCAATGGAGCCATCCCCGTAAGTAACGACGAGCATGTTTCCGCTCACCGCCATGCCATCGACGATTCCGGCTTGCAGGCCGGCCACGGAAACATCATTGACAAACGTAAGCGTGCAGCCAGGCTGCACCTGAAACGTCCCGATCGTGCTCGAGTCGGTGAAGCTGGCATATAAATATTGGCTGTTCATCGCCAAACCGATGCCATTCGAGATGCCGGTGTCCGTACCTGAACCCGAAGTAGTGCCGGCTAACTGCAGGGTGCTGACGTCGATTCCGGCGATGTCGCCGGTGGAACCGTCCGAGGCGTAGACGCACTCGTCGTTTCCACCGCTGAGCACGTTGATCCGGTTCGCCCCAAAATAGCCGCCCCCGGTTCCCCATCCGCCGGTTATCACTTGCTCCTTCAGGGTCAGCAAACCGTTTGCTCCCACCGTGTAAAAGCTGACGCTGTTGCCGAACGGGACATCGTCATTGGTTACCAAATAATGGGTAACCAAATAATGAGGCTGACCCGCGCCCGCGGCAAAGCCACTGGCGAGGCAAACCCAAAGCAGCGCAGCCGCTGCCCGCGATAACCAGCGCCTGACCATCGGCACGCCTATCCCCTGACCTTCGATTCTCAATCCTTCCCCTCAGGACTGCCTGAACAAACTCTAAATGAAGTTAAGCACACACGGCACAGCCCTTCAATCGCAATCGCCTTGAGCAAATGGGGAAGAAAGACTGCGGATGAAGGTAATGGAGGTCTAGCCCCTGAGCCCACAAAAATCGACGCTACATAGTTAGGGCGCCATGCGACTTCAGAAGGAAGAGTTCAGAAAAAACAGTCACGCCCGCGACCTTATCCGCAGTCCACTGAAACGTGAAATCCTCGTCCTCTCGCGGCAACCAGTCCATGCTGTTCAAGAAAGCCAGTATCGAAGGCATATCCTTAGGCCCAGACATCTCGTTCTCAAAAACGTCATAGCTGTAGACGGGATATTCCTCATCCTGCGTCTCGATCAGATGGTCACGCGAAACAACGCAATACTGTACAAGCGCGTAGTCCGTCAGGGGTCGCCGCACATAGCCGCGGTCGGCCAGGAATCCGGGCCCGGCCGATAGGAAAGACCTGACTGCCCTGATCTGCGCAATCCCCTTTCGTAGTTCTTTGTCGCGTTCGGGGAATTCGCGCGGAGCATAGGGCTTGCGCGGCCACTTTAGCTCAGCGAGAAGAAGCGTTCCACTTGCCAGGTCCTCAATCACAAGGTCAAGATCCGGGACTCCTTTCCCAAGGTTCAACGGGCCGCAGACAAGACGCGGAGGCTTGACCGCCGACTTCAATCTATCCCGCATCTCGGCTTCCTTGGTTAGAGACGTTTGCGAATAAACATTCGGTCTTCGATAGGAGCAGACACGGAGAATGTTCTCCTCGGAGTTGCTCTGGAGTGGAAAATGGGGGACCACGCCTAACAGTGAGCTATCATCCGCCAGCGGTACAAACGGCGTCATCTGGAGATCCTGAGATGCAAATGCGCCGAAGGTTAGGTCGGGCAAGATGTGTTCTATACAGGACACGGCCAGCCCCGAGTACTCCGAAATCAATTCGTTCCACTTGACGCGGGGGTATACAAGCACCAGCGATTCAAGTGGCCTCGACCGGCTCCTCGCCCATAAGAAACACAAGTGCTCATGTGCACCCACGACTGCCAACAGGCCCGAATAAAAGGCCCTGAACTGCTCAAGCGAGTAGTCGCCCACGGAGATGCTGGGGTACCGTCGCAGCCTATTGGAGAGGCGCTCCGAATACATCTCGGCCAGCAGGGAGCGAAGTCGCCCGAGCGGGCCGAATCTTACGCTGAAGAGGCCGCGCCCTTCGGCTCCTCGAATGGCCTCTTCAAACGCCTCGATGAGAGCGCGACTGAGGGATGGCAGTTGCTGCGGTTCCTCCGACGTTACGAGTGAGAGCTCGCCTGGCCGGATGCCCTTCCCATAGGCTGAAACCCTCCTCGCCAGTTGCGAACTGCCTATGTGGAAACGGATGGTGTTTGCGTCCTCTATCTCAGCTGCGTAAAGACCCCTATGCCAACCCGGAAAATGGAGGCAGAACTGCGAATACGGCCACGCAACATCAAACGCGAGCGCGCTTTCACGCGCAACCCGGGGGAACCAGCGGAACGCGCTGGGGGCACACTGTCTCGGCCTACCGTGGTCGTGAGCGAACCTCCAGAGCTGCCCTGCGACCCGGGCAAGATTCATGACAAGTATCTTGTGTTTCGAGCCTCCGTACTCGTTAGGGGTCAAATTTGTTTCTATGCGTCTGACGCACTCCGTCAGAGAAAGCCAAGCCGCATAGTTCCAGGCGTGGCCTAGCAGACCGAGGCCCGTGCAGCAGGCATCGCTCTGACGTTCCAGCCGCTCTATCGTTTCAACGACATGCTGCGGGCTCTCCGCCTTAGTCTTAGCTACCAAGAAGATCCGACCATTTCTCCAAACATGGCTGCCGGAGTATTATGCAACGAAGCCAAGCTCCTAACCACCTAGCCGCGAGAAATCCGCAGCACCGTGTGACATCCAACCTTGCCTTCGCCATCCCAACTGCGCGATCATGGTCGAGGCCGCAACCATGGCTGGGAGCACCGGCGATCTCGCCCCTGAGTCTTTTGCTCTCAAGATTTTGCCTCTAAGTTCTTTGAAAACTATATTTTGCGACGAATTTCCTGCCTAACTTCATGATTCTAATAGACCGGGGGGAGGGGTATACCCCCCAACTTTTTGCCAAAGAGCCCCGGCTCGCGGCCGCTCCGGCAACGTCGCATCAAACTTTATTTCCGCGGCGAATCCACTGCCTCGGAGAATCCGGCCCAGGCTGCCGACTCTGGCGACCTAGTGACGAACGAACATCAAAAGGTTTGGCTAGAAGCTAGGAGCTAGCAGCTAGAAGCCAATTGGCATTCCAGCCCGCAACTCGGTACCATGTCCACCGGATGACTCGCGAGACCCTGGTCGATTCCCGGCAGGAAATCCTGCGCACCGCTGCCCGTCTGTTTCAGCAGCGCGGCTACGACGCCACTTCCATGAACGACGTCGCCGCCTCGCTCAAGCTCAGCAAAGGCGGCCTCTACCATCACTTCCAAAGCAAAGACGAGATCCTGTTCGAGATCATGGACCACGCCATGGACCTCACCCAGGAGCGTGTGATCGATGCTGTCGCCAGCATCGCCGATCCCGAGCAGCGCCTGCGCGCCCTCATCCAGCGCCACATCGAAGTCGTGCTCAGCCCCCGCGACCGCGAAATCACCGTGATGCTGCACGAAAACCATCCCCTGCCGCCCGCGCTGCGCAAGCGTATCAACGCCCGCAAGAAAGACTATATTCACTTCGTGGAAAATCTCATCGCCGAAGTACAAAGAGAGGTACAAAAGGAAGTCCAGAACAAAATCCAGAACGCCGCGCAAAATGAAGCTCAAAAATCCCGCCGCGTCTCGGACCGGGTGACTCCGCGCGCCGCGGCCTTCGCCCTTCTCGGCATGATTAACTGGATCTATCAGTGGTATAAACCCGAAGGCGAGCTGCAGGCGCAGAATCTGGTGCCGCAGTTCACCGATCTGTTCTTCGGCGGAATTTTTCTGTAAACGTAATTTTTCTGTAAACGTAACAAGAATCGAATTCTCGCCAGAAACTGCCGTTCACGGGAGAAACTTCCAGGGCCACCGTTCGCATGCACCGCCAACACGGGCACCAGGAGAACTTTATGAAAACAACCCTTACCCACGCCAAGAATCCAGCTGCAGACTGGAATATTTCCGCTTCGGCCGCGGCCGATACCGGAGAAAAAATCGCCAGCGCACAGATTCTGGTCAATGGATCTACCGAATACGACAAGAGCTTCAACCCTCCCATCAACAACTGGCAGCAGACCCTGATCCAGAAGGGCCAATACCCCGGCGACAACACCAGCGAGTTGATCGTCACCAACGACAAAGGCGACGACACCGATGCCGAGGACTCGTGGAGTTGAGTTGAGCGCCGCACCTGCACGAGCGAATCGCTTCCGGGGAAACGCCGCCTCCAGAGCGGAACGGTAATCGCGTGCGAAACGATTATGAAGACTTAGGAGGAGAAGACTTAGAAATTAATAGAAATTAAGACTTACAACGCTAAGACTTACACGAGAGGCGCCAACATAAGCGAGCGAGACTGCAGCTTCTTCGAAATTTCCGCACTGGAGCGCGAACGCGGGCAAAGCCGTGATCGCTATCTGGAATTCCTGCGCATCCCGTCGATGAGCACGGGCCTCTACGTTCTGCCCGCCGGGAGCATCGACCTGCAAAAACCACACCGCGAAGACGAACTCTACTACGTGCTCCGCGGCCGCGCGCGCTTCAAAGCCGATAATGATAGTGATAATGAAGACCGGGAAATTTCCGCCGGCAGCGTCATTTTCGTAGCCGCCCAAGTTGAACATCGCTTCTACAATATTGAGGAGGAACTGGCCGTGCTCGTATTCTTCGCTCCCGCCGAAAGTGAATGAACCCGGTTTCGCCACCCACGCTTGCAGTTTGGCCAAGCGAGCTTTGCGGTTTCCACCTTAAGATCTTTTCTCTGTGCCTCCGTGTCTCTGTGGTGAAAGCATTCGGGATCGCCACTCGGTACTCGGTACTCGGCACTCGCTTACTACTTCCCCGGAACCCAATAAATTTCTTCCTTGACCCCAGTTCTGTCAACAAACCCGCGCCGCTTCAGAATCGCCTTGCTGTTCGCGATCATGTCGGGATGCCCGCACAAATACGCGGTTGTATTCGTGGCGTCCAGTCCCCATTGATCGGCGTACTTGCGCAACACATCGTCGGCGCGCCCGATCTCGCCGGGCCAGTCGGCGTGGTCCCACGGGCGGCTCACCGTCGGCACATAGATAAACCACGGTGCCGCCTGCGCAAATTGGCGCAGCTCGTCCACATAACCAAATTCCCACGGGCGACTTGCCCCGTTCAGCAAATACAATTTGTGCCCGCCATCGAACCTGCCTCCTTTCCACTCTCTATGCAACTCCCGCACATAGCTGACAAACGGAGCCACTCCCGTCACCGTCGAAACCAGCAGATGATTCTTGCGCCCGCTTTCGGTATCCAGCGTGAATCGTCCTTTCGCCACCTTCCGCATCAGCATTTCATCGCCCGGTTGCAGCTTGTAGATGCTGGGTGTCAACGCTCCTTCCGGAACCAGTTCAAAGAAAAACTCAACTTCGGTTTCAAACGGCGCCGAGGCAATCGAATACGGACGCTCCGTCCGCTTCCCTCCGATTTCCACCCCCAGCGTCGCATACTGACCGGGCACAAACTTGAACTCGCCGCCGGGTTCCACGCGAATCATCCACAAGTCCGGGGCAAAGTCGGCGCGCTTGGTGACCCGAGCGTGAAAAAACTTGTCGTCCACAACCGTCATCTTCAGAAGTCCTCAGAAGCCCCGAAGCATTCAAAACCGGAAAAGTCGATTTGAAGTTTCAATCAAAGTGGTTGCAAAGTGGTTGCGATAATATACGCGACGATAACAATTTGACAACCGAACGGTCGTTCTAGTCGACGGAAGGGACGCTCAGCGCCCCATTCCACCGCCCGCGAAATTCTTCGCCTGCAATTCAAAAGTCTCCGTCCCCTTCGTGCTGTACTTCATCACTCGCTTTTGTCGCCGCTGGCGAGCCTTCCGGCAATGCCCGCAGCCGCTCCAACTCATCGAGAACTTTGCTCCAGGCTGCGGTCTTTTTCCTGGTCGCGATGGGAGCGTTCAGGTTCGAGTAGAAAGCTACAATGTTGGCGCGCAACTGCGGCGTCATCTGATCGAAATTATGCCCCGCCAACTGGTCGAGCAGGCGCGCATAGGTATCATCGGTCAGAACATATTCGCCCGCCTGCGTGTCGTGTCCGGTATCGAAGTCTGTGTTCGTGAGAGTGAGCGTTCCATCCGCAGCCTCGCCCAGCAGTTTCGTGTAATTCTCCACAGTGCGGTCCACGCTGGCGATGTACAGGTCTTCCGTCTGCTGGGTAGGAATCTTGAAGTCGAGCGCCTTGAACGGCCCCACCTTCGGCACCAGCTTGAGAAAGAACGCCAGCACCCGCGTTCCGAAACCCGGACGTTTGTAAGTCCGGCCCCATTCCTTCTGATAATTCGTGCGCGACAAGTAATAGCGGAACTGGCGCGCTCGAGAATTCGGCGTCTCGCTCACCATCTCCTTGCGGCGTGTCACCAGCGCCACGCGGGTCATCTCCGGAATCACCACGCTGATCGCCCGCCGGAACGTGCCAAATGACAGATCTTCATTCGAGATTACGTCGCTCAGCGGAATGCCGTAGGTATCCAGAAACGCGCGCTCCAGTACCGGCTTGGAAATCTCGAAGCCGATAAAGTCGTGATAACGATCCGACGTGTAGCGATTCTTCGCCACCTGGGTTACGTCGAAGCCGAACTCTGTACGGATGTGATCCTTCGGGTTGTCAGCGTAAGTCACCTCTTTCCCAAATTTCTTTCGCAGCTTCGGAAATTCGATGGCCACTACCTGATTGATCGTGGGATGGCCCGAATTATCGGCGGAATAATGCGCCAGCGCGCCCAGCGCAAACGCATATTCGTCCAGGTCGGAAGCATCGTGGAGCAGGTTCACGACAAAATCCCCGCTCCGGACATAATGCGTCAGGTCGCTGAAATACTTGCTGCCAAACGGGTAGTAACCCATGTCCTGCACCAGCGACCCGCCATACGCAAATGCATGCGCCTTCTTGAGATCGTCATCTGTCGCCGCAGGGAAACGTTTCTTGAGCAATGGCAGCAGATTGTCTTTCCACACCAGGTCTACCACCTCTTCGTGCGTCAGCACGGAATACGCCGCGCAGTCCTGCACTCCGCAGCTCTGCACCAGCGCAAGCGCCAGCCCAAGCCAGATCCGGCTTCCGCCTGAATTTCGGCCGCTACTGCGACATAAATTCCGCCGGCAATTCCGCCAGAGATTGCGCCAGGAATGAAGGTACCATTTCATTTGCCTACAACCAGAACCACAAAGCTGTCGGGCTGGATGCTGCGCCGCGGATGCGGACTGTCCGTCGTCGCCGGCGGCGGTGGGCCGAATTTTGCCGTTACCACGTATACATTGTGAGTCTTGGCATCCAGCGCCAGCGTCCGCGCGCCCGGCTGCGTGGGCACAGTTTGCGCGACGCTGAATTTGTCGGGCGACTCTTCCCGCACCACGGTCAGCACGCCTTCGCCGCAGGAGGCAAAGGCCAGTCCGCTTTCGTCGTCGAACGTCGTCGCATCCACGCCCTCGCCGATCAGCAGCGTGGCCAGAACCTTGCCCGTATCGGCATTCACCACCGCCATCATTTTGTTTTCGCAGCCCACAAATAATCGCCGGTTCTTGCGGTCCATCGACAATCCCGAAGGCGACTCGCACGGGGCCAGCGGCCATTTCGCCTTCACTTCCATCTTGTTCGAATCGATGGCCGTCAGTTCGCTCTTGTCTTCGATGTTCACAAAAATCTCGCCCTTGCCGTCGCTCGCCGCAAACTCGGGCTTGCCATCGAGCTTGATCGTGCTCAGCACCGTGCCTGTTTCCGCGTCCAGCGCGGTCGCGTCCTGGCTTTTCCCGTTGAACGTGAAAACCCGCCTGGTCGCTGGATCATAAACAATCGCATCGGGATTCTCTCCAACTTTCGCCTTGCTGATGCTCCCGAGCGTCTTCCGGTCGAAGATGGTCACCGTTCCTTCGCGTCCATTGCTGGTAAAGCCGCGGCCCAGTTCCGGCGCGAGGGCGATGCCGTGCACGCCCGGCGTGTCGGCGATATCGCCGACGGTCTTGCCGGAATCCAGATCCATCACCATCACGTGCGTGGCCCGCGAAATATACAGCCGGCGTGCGGCCGCGTCCGCGATCAGGTAATCCCATCCGCCCTCGCCACCCAACTTGTACGTGTTCACCACCTTGTATCCCGCGTCATATCCCGCGGGACCCGTGGCCACAGCCGCAGACGCCAGCAAGAAAATCAGCGCCGTCCGCAACCCCTGCATCGCTGTTATCCTCATTCGCATGATGTTCGTTCGCATGATCTTCACTGGTATGATCCTTTCCACACTCTTGTTATCTGGGCCGGGTCCGCAGAACCGGGTCCGCCGTGTTGTACTGGGATGTTCCGCCAGGATGCGCGCTGCCGCCATCCTGCATCTAATCGTCTTTGGTTGAATCGCTCTTGTTCAGGGGCCGACCGGGAGTAACTTTACGGGATTCGGGCCAGCTTCTTAAACTGTTCAATGATTGGCAACCTAGCTGAAACTACTATGAATTGGTCTTTGCCACAATTTCGGCAACGCGGTTCGCAGGACAACGATCTGCACAATAGCGATCCGCAGAACAACGACTTGCAGAATGGGGACGCGCAGAATAACGACGCGCGCAACCTGGGCGCGCAGGGCCAAATCCTGCGGAATTACAATCTCGCGGTTCCTGCCGATCCCGCCACATCCTCGGAAGCGCTGACCAACTCCGCGCCGCAGCGAAACCCGCGCATATTTCACTTCGCCACAGTTCTCGCGGGCGTAGTGGCGGCGGTTCTGGTCTCCGGCGCTGGAGGCGCAAGCGCGGTGTGGGGAAAAGTTTCTGGCCTGTTCTCCTCGCGCCAGGATTCCCGTCTGGTCGCATCGGCCGTGCCGACCGAATCCGATCTCGATCGCCAGAAGCCGCAGCGTCAGGCCGAAATTCTGCTCGAGCGCGCCGTCAGCCGCTCCGATGGCGCAACCGGCCAGATCCAGGCGCGCGTCGCCCGCTGGCAAGGGAAGCTGCAATGGGATTCTCAGCTCAGCACCCTAAGCACCGCCGCTCTCAACTCCAATGATTTGCAGGTTCGCGCCTCCGCCGTCGAAGTCGAGTTGGCCGCCTACGGACTGGCCAAGAGCGAATCCAATCTCGACTTTCTCGTGGCCCAGTCCGATTCCCCCGATCACGCGCGCAAAATCTGGGCTCTCTGGACTCTCGGCCTCATGGGCAATCGCGGCGTCCAAGCCGATCGCGTCGTGCAGGTGCTCGCTCTTCATCTCAAAGATTCCGACGCCGATTCCCGCGCCTGGGCCGTGGAAGGTCTGGCGCTGGTGGGCACCACTCCAACCTTGGTGCCTCTGCTCCAGGCCATGCACGACGATCCCTCGCCCCAGGTGCGCGAACGCGCCGCCTGCAGCATCGCCGAGTCCGGCATGTTAAGCCCCGAACAACGCCGGGTTGCCGTGCCTCAGCTCATCAACTACTCGGAAGATCCCGCACTCGACGCGCAAACTCGCGCATGGGCCTTCAAGGCCCTTAGCGACATCACCGGCCAGCGCCTGCCCACCGATGCTGCCGCCTGGCGCAACTGGTACGCCAACAACTGAGTCGAAACAAAGAAGAGTTCAGAATCACGGTCAGGGCGGAAGTAGCGCTTGTATGCTGCCCGCTGCACCAGCGTTGGCCGTTTTTGCTTGAGCCACTCGCAGGCCAACGTGGAGTAGTTCAAGTCACTCGTCGCTACGGTTTCAAGGTGAAGTCAGGTTTGCCGAAGTCCGCAAGTTGGCGGAAGTAAATTGGGTTTGCCAGCCAGGTGCTCCGGCTCGCCGAAGCCAAAGTAGCCCACAAGCTGCTGCAAGAAGGCAAGAACCACGGGAAAGTCGTGCTTGAGAATCACTGCCGTCCCAGATAACGGACCCGGCCGTCGAGGGCGCGCCCGTTGCCGTCGATGAAAGTCGGGACTGGGTGGGCTGTATCAATGATGCTGTTGGCCAAATTGACATTGGCGTGGTTGGTGACGTTGTCGAAGCCTCCGCGCACCGCCCAATAGCGTCCGAACAGATGAATGCGCTTCTCGAACTGCAGATTCACGGAATAGTACGTGGGCAGCCGAAAGGCCGGATCGCCGGGAGCGATCTCTCCCTGATCGGTAGTCCCGAGAAAGGGCATACCGGTGCGCGCTTCGGCTGAGTAGACCACGTCGAATCTGTGAATGATGGGCAGCTTGAAAAACGGCACAATGCCCCAACCCACGAAGCGGTTAGGTGTGTCCCAGGAATAAGGACCGGGCAACTGCGGGCTCAACAGCGGAATATCCAAACTGAAGTCGAACATCTGGTTGGTGCGCGAACTGGAGCGCGTATAGGCGCCGAAGATTTCGTAATGCTGGCGAAAGCGGTGGCGCAAACTGACGGTGAAGGCGTCGTAGTGGTCGTCGCGTCCATTCCCGAGGAGATAAATGCCGTCCACCGCGCCGTTCAGCGTGTTGTAGGCGAAGCCATGCACGCCTCGTTTTTCGAGGAACTCAAGCTTTAGAAAGACCGCAGCCGGCAGTTTCTTCTCCAGCCCAACACTCCAGTTCAAAAAACGGGGCGCGTCGAGCGTGCTCCGGTCCACGACAAACGTGGTCGGCACGGGTATTGGCGCGGGCTCGGGCGGCGGCGTAGACGGAGTGCAACTGACCGTGTTGCCGTTCGCTTCTTGCGGGCACCCGTTCGCGTCAAAAAAGTAATCGATCCTCTGCCCCTCGAGGGGTTGATGGATCAATCCCAAGTTGGTTGAGTCGTAGATAATTCCGATTCCCGCCGACAGTTTGGTGTTGCTTTCATTGTCGAGGATGTAAGTGCCCGCCAGGCGCGGTGAGAACAACGGCGTCCGAATGAGTTCATCCCAGTCAAAGCGCAGGCCCGGCTCGATGAGCAGACGATTCGTGACTAGCCAGCGATCCTCGGCGTAGGCGCTGGCCTCGGCATTGTAAATTGGAGAGTAATTGCCTCCAGAGAACACCGAATAGCGCGCGCAAGTTATCGAGGGCACCACAGGAACGCTATTCGCATCGGTTGGACAAGGCTGAGGCAATTGGCCTTGCAGCGGTTCATTCGCCTGCAGAAACGAAATCGGCTGGCGCAGGAACTGCGCGCCATAGTTCAAGCGGTCCACATCTGTGCCGACCCTGATATCGTGCCGCCCGTGCCACTGATGCGGTGGAAGATAGAGATTCGCCACGCCCTGCACTCGGCGGGCGAGCGTGCTCTCGGTCAGGTAGTTGTTGCCCGTGGCTCCCTGCGTCATCAAGATGTAAGGACTATCTCCATGAGGAGTGAGCGACCCGCTGTACTGGTCCACACCGAATCCGGTTTCCAGCAATGCCCCGCCGCGGAAATAGTATTGGTCTTTGAGCGAGCCGATGTAGGCGGTTTCGGCATCCGTGGAGGTGCTCGGCTGAGGCTGGAGAACCGACAGCCCGTCGTTTGGATCGTGATAATAATTCGACAGGAAGCTGACGGTCACGATGTTGCGAGTGGTGAGGTTGGATTGCAGCTTGGCCAGGTTGTCCACGCGCCAGACATGGTCCCTATCGGAACCGGCCGGCAATTGCTTGGTGACGTTGTTGTCGAACTCACCGTCGAGCGCGTCGATAAACCACATCTTCCCTTTGCGAAGCGGGCCGGACATCGTGTAAATGGGCGTCCATTGGCCGATCGAGATCCCTTTGATGTCCTGCGGTGCAGGAATGAAGTCCGTCGAGATCAACCGGAAGTGATCGTCGCCCATTTTCGTGTTCAAGGCGAGCGCGCCGCCGGAGCCCTTGCCGAACTCGGCCGGTTCGCGGCTCGGAGTCACCTCAATGGAGCGGAATGAGTCGATGCTGGTCCGTATCGCCAGCTGGCCGTTCGTCGGCTGGCTCACGTTGAAACCGTCCAGCAGCAAGAGCGTCTGGTAGGCTTCGGCGCCCGCCACATGCGCCTGACCAAAGGCATCCGGCGTAACTCCAGGGATGAAGGTCAGCGCGTTGTGGTAATCGTGCGGTCCGGGGTAGGGAATATCGACTATCTCGGTCCCAGTGAGCTCCTCTTTGCTGGAGATTTGCGCCGGGTCGATGGCCGGCGAAGATTCCACCACGTCCACTACTTCCCGCGCCTCTTGCTGATGGTAAAGAGTCATGTCCACATTGGGCGTGACGCCGACTTGTAACTCGGGCTGCACCAGAGCGTAGTAACCGGTCTTCTCAACGCGCAGCTCGTAGGTTCCGGAAGACAAATCGGTGAATTCGCAATGCCCGGCGAAATCGGTTCCGCAGCGCAGTGGGAGGGTGGGCGGCGGCCCTTGCAACTGCACGCGCGCGGACCCGACGGCCACTCCGTTTTCGTCGGTTACGGTTACCGCAAGCTTCTGCCCGGCGGCAGCCTGCTCCGAAGAAACGTGGTCGGAGGCAATGCGCTGCGAAGCGGGGGAAGATGAAGACGAAGAGGACGAGGACGAAGGTGTTTGTGCCGAAGACGGCATCACCCACAAGGCTGCCAGCGCCAACAAGAGCGTGCAATCCACAGTCGCGCCCCGCCCGTGCATAGTTCAAGTATGGAATCATTCGGGCCGCTGAGTCCACTAAAACGGTTGTCGATTTCGTATCCCGGTGGCAGGTGTTCCTCCGCCGCGGTCCTCGGCGTCTCCGGCTGGCCACGATGAACCTGCCGGCTTTGGGTGGTTCGAAATTCAATGTCCTGAGTGCTGTTCTGAAAGTGCTCGGCAGGTCATGGTTCGAGTCCGATCGTCGGTTCCAGTCCTTTTCTCACCTGGAGCGTCCACTTTTTGGCCCTGCCGGTATGGACCGGCTGGGATTGCTTCACTCTGACGGGACGCTCCCCTGCCCTAACTAATTCTGCGCTCCCGGCGGCCCCGCTGGCTGCAAGTGGCTGAAACACAAGCGCATGCCAAGAGTGATTGGCCGGATGCACCGGCCTCATGCACTTTCGAGACCTAGGAGGTTACCCCAGGGGCAACCTACACTACCGCTGCTGGAAGAAGCCAGACCCGGCGGCTCCAGTGAATCGAATCCCCCGCCGTAGACGCGGATACGGCTTTAAGAGGTCGCCGCTTTGAACTCGCATCGGTCGCATAGATATCGGAATTGTTGTCTTGCGCTTGCCGCAAGTCTGGTCGCCCTTACTGGATGCCAGGGTCTTCCTGGAGCAGCCAGCGCAGCCACCAGCAACGCCAGCAGCTCGGTCCTGGTGAATGGCAGCCTGAACTTTGGCACGGTTGCCGTCGGCAGCAGCAAGACGCTGAGTGACACGTTAGCCAACTCCACACCCTCGAGCCTAACCATCAGTTCGATCAGCGGGTTGAACTCGGCATTTCAGATAACCGGGCTGGCTCTGCCGCTGCTCCTGGCTCCGGGACAGACAGCCCCCTTCAGCGTGCAGTTTCAGCCGGGATCGGCCGGCGAGCCTTCGAGCACCATTTCGTTTGTGGGCAGCAACTCCCTGAATTATGCCTCTCTGGCCGTTTCCGGCAGCGCGGTGATGGAGGGACAGCTTTCTTCGAATCCTTCGTCCATCTCATTCGGGAACGTCCAGGTGGGACAGAGCGCAACCCTGTCGGGGACTTTGACGGTAACGGGTTCTTCGAAGATAACGATCTCGAATGCGTATGTGGTCGGAGAAGGTTTTACGGTGAGCGGGCCAGCTCTGCCGTTAACCATCTCTTCTTCGTCGAGCGTGGCTTTCAAAGTTACGTTTTCGCCTACGGTGAGCGGTGCTGCAAACGCGACGCTAATCGTGGATTCCAACGCATCCAATTCGACGCTGAAGACAACGCTTTCGGGCACGGGCGGCGGATCGGTCTCCCAGGGGCAGTTGTCAGTTTCCCCGGGAACCTTGGGTTTTGGCGACGTTGTGGTCGGCGGCAACGCGGCGTTGAACGGCAGCATGACCGCGACCGGCGGGCCGGTGACGGTTAACTCCGCCAGCGTAAACAGCAGCGAATTTGCGCTCTCGGGCATTACCTTGCCGACGACCCTCAAGGCCGGACAAACGGTGCCGTTCACGGTTACGTTTGCCCCGCAATTGAGCGGGGCCGCTTCAGGGGCGTTGTCGGTGTCGAGCAATGCCGCCAATTCGCCGCCGTCGCAGACCCTGACCGGCGACGGTACCACAGCTCCTGTCCACAGCGTGGACCTGGACTGGGACGCAAGCACAACCTCGGGCGTGATCGGGTATAACATCTACCGCGGCAGCGTTTCGGGCGGGCCCTACGCGCAAGTCAACGCTTCGTTGGACTCTTCGACGGCCTATACGGATGACGGCGTCACAGCGGGAACCACCTATTACTATGTAGTTACTGCGGTGGACGAGAACTCCGAAGAAAGCGGCTACTCGAACGAATCGAAGGCGGTGGTGCCCTCGCCGTAGAGTTCAGTTTGGGCTGGAGTGATTGTCTTGCCAATGAAGGACTCATTGGCCAAGCCTCGACCGGATCGGCGAGATTGCAGGCGGAGAGTTCAGGCTTGCGGGGATGAACTTGAAGTTTGCCGCGAGAGCTGCGGAGAGTCTCTGTTGCGCCGCTGAGGTGGTAAATCTAGCCGGTCTGGCCGGCAACCAGAACCGCGATTCGTTCTCCGGCGTGCCCATCCCACAAAGGCGGCACGGCTCCAATCTTCGCATTTCCGGCGAGGACTCGGGAAAGCTCGGATCGCAGCTTGTTCGGATCGCGTCCCACCAGAACGTTGGTTCCTAGAGAAACTGTAATTGGCCGCTCCGTATTCTCGCGGAGGGTCAGACAGGGAATACCCAGATAGGTGGTTTCTTCCTGGATGCCCCCGGAGTCCGTGATCACGACTGCTGCTCGCGATTGCATGGCCAGAAAATCGAGGTAGGAAAGCGGATCGAGAAGCTGAAGTTGACTGGCATTCAATCCGAAGTCGGCGATGCGTTTTCGCGTGCGAGGATGGGCAGGGAATACCACCGATAGATCCTGGCTCACTTCCAGCAGCGATTGCAGAATGCTCTTCAGCGTCGCGCTGTCATCCACATTGGCCGGGCGATGCAAGGTAACCAGGGCGTAGCGCTCGGGGAAGCCGTTTCTCGGCTGCCGCTGCGCAATGGGCAGAAGACGCACCAGCGAATCAATCATTACATTGCCAACGCGGAAGATCCTCTCGGCGGGGATGCCTTCTTTCCCGAGGTTGAAATCTCCATCCTCCGAGGGCGTGAACAGCATGTCCGCAAGCTGATCGGTCACCAGCCGGTTGAGTTCCTCGGGCATGGTGCGATCGAAGGAACGCAACCCAGCTTCGACGTGGCCTACGCGCACGCCGAGCTTGGCGCAAACCAGAGCCGTGGCGACGGTGGAGTTGACATCGCCATAGACGAGCACCAGGTCGGGTTTGCGCTCCAGCAAGACAGGCTCGAAACGTGTCATGATTTCCGCCGTCTGGACTGCGTGCGTGCCGGAGCCGACCGCCAGATTCACATCGGGAGCCGGTATGCCGAGCTGCTCGAAGAACACCTCAGACATGTTGGCATCGTAATGCTGGCCGGTGTGAACCAGAGTCTGGACCACGTGCTTCCGCGCCTTCAGAGCATTCAGCACGGGCGCGACTTTCATGAAGTTGGGGCGAGCGCCCACGATGTGGAATACCTTCAAAGTCTCCTCAATTCTTTCATGCCACTCCGCGATCCGGCGAGATAGCCGCAGTGTTTGCCAGGCTTCGCCTGCGGAAATAGAAACCAGAGTATGCCTCCACCGTATAGGTCGGGAAAAGGGGCATTCTGATTCTGAGTTCCGGGGCAGACCATCGGTCCACCAGGTCGTAGCCCGCGTCCGCGAAATTCGCAATGAGTTCGGTGGAGTTCCATACCCGGCACGGATGCGCATAGGTTTTTCTGTGCTGTACCGTAAAAAAGGAACTCTCACGTTCTTGCACGGGAATCCGATTGACCAGAATGTGCTGCGGCGGGCCGGCGAACTGCGCGATGAATTCGCCGACACTCTTCTCCCAGTAGTGAAAGGCGCTGGAAACGAGAATGATGTATTCGCCGTCCAGGTCGGCGAGCGAATAGGTAAAACGCAGCTTGCGCTCGCCGCGTTCGGCGGCCAGGCGGCGGCCGTGGTCGATAGCGGCGGGCAAATCGAAGACGACCCACTCCGTTTCAGCGGCACAACGCCGCAGGTAATCCGAGTAGGAATAGTAAATATTCCCGATGTTGCCGCCAAAGTCGAGCACCTTCAGCGACTCCCGGGCGAGTTGAGACAGCCAGTAGAGAACGGCATAGTCGCTGGCGCGCAGTCCTGTCGTGAATCGGATCTGGTTTCGAAAGTAATCGGGATGATCGTGGCCGGCGTAGCCAAATCGCTTTGCGACTCGCCAGGCTTCATCGAACGAACGAAAAACTCCGCGGGGGTGGCTGGCCTGATTCAATGCGCCGGCCGCAAGCCGGCTGCGACCCAGCGCGGTCAGAACCCATGACAGTGGCGCGGTGGCCAGCAAATCGATCGCAATTTCTCGGATCTTCATCGCAAGCTCGCCTCGCCTGGCGCGCGCAGCGGAACAGCCATATGGTTGACCATTGGACCGGCCTTTGCAATAGCGGCGCGTTCCAAAACATGGCTCCCGGGGCCCTGACCACTTTAGCCCAGCCGCTTCTGCATCTTTTTTGCCCAAACCAGGGGAGCGACCGCGCGCGATTTTACGGTATCCAGCAATGCGGATTTTCCCGGCGGAGTCGGGTTCAGCCCCAGCTTGCGCAGCAGGTAGTTCGCCCGGTAGGCATTTGCCCTCCTGCCATCCTTGAACTGGAAATTCACGCTCAAAGAGACGGAAACGTTGTCGTCATTCTGCAGCCAATGCGGGCAGTTCACCGGAATATGCACGCCATTGCCGGGCGCGAGTTTGTACGAGGCTGCGCGATGCTGCAGGTGAGGTTTGTAGACGGCGGCGTTGAAATCGACCGACCAGAAACGCTCCAACTCTTCGTTGGAGAGAACTTCCCGATCTTCCCGGTCGAACACATGAATGGTTTTTGACCCGCGAATTTGCAGCAGGAAATTGCATTCGCGATCCACGTGATAAGTGGTAACGCGCTGGGGCGAAGTCACAAAGATAATGATGTCTTCCACCAAAATCTCAGATTCTAGCCGGGATCCGATCATGGCCTTGATTTCAGCCAGTCCCCGATCCAGGAAAACGCGGTAATTCGGATCGCGTTGCGCGCAGCGGAAGATGAACCACGCGCTGCATTCTTCAATCTGCCGCAGCGCCTGCCGCGGAAAAAAGGGCGGTTTTTCGATTGCATCCCAGCGCTGCTCGACCCGAATCTTGCCCATGTCATAGTGAAGATCGTCGGGCCGGTTCTTCAGCGTGCGGTCGGCAAGGTCCATGAGCGCGGGAAGCTGCAGCAGAGGATGCGCCGACAACTGGTGGGCCACTTGGAAGCTGGCCCGGTTGAACTTGTCGCTGAATTCCTGTTGTTCTGCTTCAATCCAGCGTGCGGAGGAAATTGCTTCTGGGGTCGTGATGGCTGGCATCGATTTTGGTCCTGTTGTGATAAGCCCAGTTCGATAGGGCATGCGGAGACGTAGGGGAATCGAGTTCAATTCTCTGAAGCAAGATCAGACAAGTCAGCCTGCATTCGCCGGGATGGCGGAGGGCTGGCCGGCGTCGCGTGCTTCCCTTTGCGCAACCGCCCGGTCCATGCAGAGCCTTACCGCCGAGGCCAGATCCTGAACGAAGGGTTCCAGGAGCATTCCTCCCGGGTAAACCGGCATACGAAGAATTTCATGCCGGGCAGCGAGACCGCTCCAACTGGTCTCCGGGCCTCCGTACTTGGAGTACTGGCGGAGCGGACGGAAGTCAGTGATGGTTCCAGGGTAGGGCCGAGCCACGTATTTCAGGCAGGCCCGATCATTGGTGTGCCAAATCCGCGCCAGCAGGCTCGACTCCGAGTCCGCCGCGTGCTCCGTGATCCAGCGCAGCATCGTGCCCTTCCAGACTTGTGTGCGGCTTCGCAGAGACGCGACTTTCTCGCGCAAGAAATTCCGTTTCCCGGCGAAATCGAGCAGCGAGAAGCTGCGAACGTGGAAGAGCAGCCTTTGCAGGTGATAGAAGCCTTGCGTCATGGCTGAGGCGCGGGAAATCTTGCACCAGTTGAGGGTATCGAACAGGGCCAGGAAAGCTACTTCTTCGCCTTTCGACACCAGCCGCTGCGCCATTTCCAGGGCCACCGTGCCGCCCATGCAGTATCCGCCCAGGTGATAAGGGCCGCGCGGCTGAACGCTTTGAATTTCGTGGACGTAAAGCTCGGCCATCTCTTCGATGCGCGTCAGCAGCGCGCAGGAGCCATCCAGTCCATGGCATTGCAGACCGTAGAAAGGCTGATCCGGTCCCAGGTGCTGAGCCAGAGCCCGATAGTTGAGGACGTTTCCGCCGGCCCCGTGGACGCAAAAGAACGGCGGCCGCGAGCCCGTGCCCTGAATTTGTACAATGGAAGACCAAGCCGAGAGTTGTGCCTTTTGCTGCAAGACGCGGGCCAGCTGTTCGATGGTCTGCGCCTCGAACAGAGTGGAAAGCGGAAGGCGAACCTTGAACCGGTCCTCGATCTCGGCGAACAGGCGCACTGCCACCAGGGAATTTCCGCCCAGCTCAAAATAGTTTTGCTTTCGTCCCAGGGTCTTGAGGCCCAGGGTGCGTTGCCAAATCTCGGCCAAACTTCGTTCCGTTTCGTTGGCGGCGACCGTGATCGGCAAAAGTTCGGGCGCGGCTGCGGGGCGAGACGGATTCCTGGCTTGAGGAGACCGCAAGTCCGCCAGCGGGACGTCCGGCTCTGCCGCCACACATTCGAGGAGACGGCGGTAGTCCGCCAGCAGCTGCCGCATGGTGGCGGGCAGGAACAAGGCCGAATTGAATTCCAACTGTGCGCGCACACCTTCGGCGCGCTCCAGTATTCCCATCTGCAACTCGGAGTGCGTGCCCATGCCGATATCGGGCAAAGGCTCCACCGTCAACTCGCGCAACTGGCGGGGCTGAAGGAACGCTTTTTGGAAAAAGAAATAGAACTGCGAAATGGGGTTGCGCCCATGCACCGATCGTACGTCAATATTGTCGAGCAGCACTTCGAACGGAATCTCTGTGTGGCTGAGCGCGTCCAGAACCACATCCCGCACATGCAGAAGAACTTCACCCGTGTTGGTTAAGGCCTTGAAGTTGAGGCGCAGCAGCAGGGGACCGGCAAACGGTCCGACGACCGCTTCGGTCTCGGGGCCGCGATTGGCCAGTGGAGAAGCAATGAGCATCTCCTCTTTTCCTGTGTGGCGGTACAGCAAGAGTGCAAATCCAGTCAGCATCACGACGAACATCGTGACCTGTTGGGATTCCGTCAGGTCCTTCAGGGACTGGACCAGATCCTGGGGCAGGAGCAGGCTCTCCATGCTGCCGGTGACGGCCATCTGATTGGCCGGAACGCGGTCGGCGGGAAAGTCCAAAGCGGGAAGAGGCGCGACCAGCTTGGCCTTCCAGTATTCCAGCTCCGCGCGGGCCGCATCTGACTTGAGCCACTCCTTTTGCCAGTGAGCGAAGTCTCCATACTGGAGCGGAAGGGCGGAGAGAACAGGACTGCGATCCTCGCGGATTGCATCGTACAGCGTCCAAAAATCGTGCTGAATGACCCCCTGCGACCACCCGTCAACAACGATGTGATGAGTGGTGATCATGAGCACACGATCGCCGGCGCTGAGACGGAACAAGCGAGCCCGCATGAGCGGGCCGCGGGCCAGATCGAAAGCGACGCCCGCTTCGGCGCGGATGCCCTCCCCAAGCTTGGCCTCGCGCTCGGCTGGCGCTAAATGTTCCAGAGTAGTCGAGGCCAAGACGATCCTTTGGAAGGGTGCGATCACCTGCAGCAGTTCGCCCTGCTGCTGGCTAAAGGTGGTGCGCAAAACTTCGTGGCGATTCACCAGCAACTGGAGGCTTTTCAGCGCGATGTCGGCAGAGAACTCTCCGCGAATGCGCACGCAAGCGCGCATATTCAAGACGGGCGCACCGGGCGTCATCTCCTCCAGCGACCAAAAGCGGCGCTGCGCCGGACTGGCGGGCAGCATCACCACTTCAGATGACGCCGGCTCGTCCAAGGCAGGCCCGATCGACAGAGGCTCGGTGACGGCCATTGCGGATTCCAGGGCGGCGGCTCCGGGCGAGAGCGGCGGTGTTGCTGGACTGACTGCCTGTGGTTTCGCTGGGCGTGCGACCTTTGCGCCGTCAGTTTGCGGAAATTCCGAGACACGGCGATTTGGATTCTCGACGACGTTTTCCAGAATCGTTTTGTATCCCGAGAGCAAACCCGTGATCGTCGGCAGTTCGTATAAATCGGTGTTGAATTCGCAGGCCAGACGCCACCCCTCGGTTCGCTGCACCAGAAAAACATTCAGGTCATAGAGCGCGCCCTGGGACTTCGAGGGAATGACTGTCAGCTTGATCCCGGCAAATTCCAGCGGCTTGACCGGATCTCTCTGGCAGATGAAGTTCAGGCGGAAAAGAGTGTGGTGACTGGGGTAGTGGTTGGGCCGCAGTTCTTTCAGCACCTGCTCGAAGCGAACGTTCTGATGGGCCAGGGCTTGCGTGCCGGTTTCCTGAACCCGGCGGATCAACTCCGGAAACGCGGGATCGCCCGAAAGGTCCATGCGTAAGACCACATTGTTGATGAAAACGCCGATCAGTTGTTCGACTTCCACGCTGTTGCGTCCGGCGACTTGTGTGGCCACGCCAAAGTCGTCTTGCCCCGTGTATTGATTAAGAACGAGAGCAAGCGCGGCCAGCATGGTATTGAAGAAGGTGGCGCCCTCGCGGTTCGCCAGATCTCTTACTGCATCGGTAAGAGTCACCGGCAGCAGGATCGAGGTGATGCTGGCGTCGTAGGTTGGAGACTCGCCGCGCGGGTGGTCGGTGGGAAAATCCAGCAACGGAAGATCCTTCAGTTGCCGCTTCCAGTAGTCCAGTTCCTGCCGCATCGATTCGCCATGACACTGTTCCCGCTGCCAGATGGCGAAATCGCCGTACTGGATAGGCAGTTCGGGCAAATTAGGAGCCGTGCCCTGCGTGTAGCTTTCGTAGAGCACTCCCAATTCGTTCGAGATCAGGCCAATCGACCAATAGTCCACGATCGAATGGTGGGGCGTAACCAACATGACGTGCTCGTTGTCTTGCACGCGGAGCAGGCCGACCCGGAACAGGGGGCCGGCAGCAAGGTCGAACTGCCACCGGGCTTCGCTGAAGGAAAGCCGATCGAGTTCCGCGTCGCGCTCTGGCTGCGCGAGGTGGCGCAGATCCGTGACCGGAACCCTCATTTGCAGGGAAGGCCTGATTACCTGCGCCGGCTCGTCATGCTCGCGGGTGAACGTGGTGCGCAGGACTTCGTGGCGGCGGAGAATCTCGTTGAACGCGCGCTCCACCAACGCAGGATCGAGCGAACCCGCCAGACGGAAGCGCACAGGCACGCTCCACGTAGGATTGCCGGGTTTGAGCCGGTCAAGCCTCCAGAACCGCTCCTGGCCAAGAGAGGCGGGGAGAACGAATACCTCATCGCCTCCAGCTTGCGCGCTGGAATTGTCGTCCGCGATGGAACACATTTTGACTTCCGCTGGGCTCACCGCACCGGCTCTTTTCGCGGGACGTTGAGAACTGTTTTCACGCGATACCGGTCGCGGGAAACTGGAACAATGGTGGGTGCGGCCATTCCTGCGTCGACACCGGCGGTCTCGGCTTGCGCCAGCACCGCCGCAATCGTCCGCTGCCTCAAGATTGTGGCTGGCGCGATCTTGATCCCGGCTTTCCCGGCACGGGCCACGATCTGGAAGATATGCAGCGAATCCGCACCCAGCTCAAACAGGTTATCGTGGATGCCGACGCGCTCGAGGTGCAGCACTTCGGCCCAGATATCAGTCATGGTTTTTTCGTGCGGGGTGCGCGGCGCGACGAATCCCGCCCCGCGAGCCGCGCGTCCCCCGTCGGGCGCCGGCAAGGCTTTACGGTTGATCTTGCCGTTAGGCGTGAGCGGCATCGACTCCACGCGCACCACGGCCGACGGCAACATGTAATTGGGGAGCTTGCCGGTCAGAAACTCGCGAATGGCCGCGATGGTGAAAGCCTGATGGTCGCTGGTGAGGTAGGCGACCAGGCGTTTGTCTCCGGGAACATCCTCACGTACCATGACCACGGTTTCACGGACTCCGGGGTAACGCGACAGCGCAGTTTCAATTTCACCCAGCTCGATGCGGAATCCCCGCAGCTTGATTTGATGGTCCATGCGACCCAGGAATTCGAGGGCGCCATCGGCCATCCGCCGCACCAGGTCTCCCGTTTTGTAGATGCGCGCGTTGCCGATTCCCTCAAACGGGGCGGCGATGAACTTCTCTTCGGTGAGTTCCGGGCGGTGGAAGTAAGCGCGCGCCAATCCATCTCCGCCGATATGCAGTTCGCCGGCGACGCCAACCGGTGCAAGCTGGCCCTCGGAATCGAGAACATAAAATTGCGTATTGTCGATAGGCGGGCCAACCGGCACGGAGCCTTCACTGGCGCTGATTTCCATGGTGGAAGACCAGATCGTCGTCTCGGTCGGGCCGTACATGTTCCAAACCGAGCCAGCGCGGTTTACGAGCTGGTTGGCCAGATCGCGGGGAAATGCCTCGCCACCACAGAGCGCTTTAATGCGCGGCGCCCCGTTCCATCCTGCTTCGATCAGCAGTTTCCAGGTGACGGGAGTCGCCTGCATCACAGTGGCGCCGCAACTGTTGAGCAACGCGAGAAGACGATTGCCATCGGCCGCAGTTTCGCGGCTGGCGATAACCAGCTTCGCACCCATACACAAAGGCAGGAACAACTCCAGGGCCGCAATGTCAAACGATACGGTGGTGACCGCGACCAGCGTGTCCTCAGCGCGCAGCCCGGGCTTCTTTGCCATGGAGTTGAGCAGGTTGACGACGGCGCGATGGGAAATCTCCACGCCCTTCGGCTTGCCGGTTGATCCCGAGGTATAGATGACGTAGGCAAGGTCTTCCCGAGTTACCGAAACTTTGCGCGGCTTTTCACTTTCCTCGGCGATCGCGGGCCAATCGGAATCGAGCCGGACCACAGTTGCCGCCGTAGAAGGCAAACCCTTGGCCAACTTCTCCTGCGTGAGCAGCACGGGAACGTTGGCATCGGCAAGTACAAATGCTATGCGTTCTGCCGGATAAGTGGAATCGAGCGGGACGTAGGCGGCGCCCGCCTTGAGAATTCCCAGCAATCCCACGATCATATCGAACGAACGCTCCACCAGCAGTCCGACGAGAGATCCCGGCTTCGCGCCATGCTTGCCCAGATAATTCGCCAGTTGGTTGGCGCGGTCGTCCAGATCCTTATAGGTGAGTTGCTCGTCTTCGAAGGCGACGGCGATAGCGTTCGGCGTGGCCTTGGCGTTCGACTCGAACCACTGGTGCAGGGTCGATTGCGGATAGTCGGCAGCGGTGGCGTTCCAACTTTCTAGAAGCTGATGGCGGTCGGCTTCGTTGAGCAGCGGCAGGCGCGAGAGCGGCTGGTTTGCGTCTTCCACCATGCCCAGCAACAAGGTTTCGTAGTGGCTCAGCCAGCGGGCAATTGTGGCTTCGTCGAATAGCCCGGTGTTATAGTCGCAATCCAGAGTAAGGCCGTCTTTCGATTCGACGATGTTGAGGAACATGTCAAAGTTAACGAAGCTCTTCGGATTGGGATCGACTTCGGTTTCGAGGCCCTCGAGGCGAAGCCCGTCGCCAACCCGCTCCAGATTGAATTGAACTTCGGTGAGCGGAAGCCGGCTGGGGTCGCGCTGCAGATGTAGCTTGCGTACCAGACGGCCATAGGTGTAATTCTGGTGTTCATATCCGGCCAGGACCGTTTGTTTCGTCTGGCTGAGGAAATTCGCCACCGTGAGGGTCTTCTTCAACAATCCACGCAGGGGAATAAAGTTGACGCAGTGGCCCACCAGAACGGAGTCGTCGAGTAACGACTGGCCGGCGGTGGGGATGCCCACCACGATGTCTTCCTGCCCGCTCAGGCGGCTTAGCAGCGCTTGGAATCCGCCGAGCAGGGTTACGAACAAAGTGCACTTTTGCCTGACGCCGAGCTTTTTCAGTTCATGGTAAGTGCCGGCAGCAATCTTGCGCCGGTAGGTTGCTCCCCGGAACTCGCGTGTGGCCGGACGCGGCCGGTCGGTGGGAAGATCAAGCGGCGATACCGGCTGCCGGAATTGTTCGAGCCAGTATTGTTCGATTTTTCCCCCTTCCGCGCTATTCAGGAATTCCGCCTGCGACTTCGCGTAAGTCGCGAAACTCATGGGCACGGGAAGATCGCAGTGGCCGCCGCGATTCAGTGCATTGTAGAGCTGGGAGAGTTCATCCAGCAGCACATTGGTCGACCAGCCATCGCATACGATGTGGTGTGCGGTAAAAATGAGCGCGTGCTGCTGCGGCTCAAGTTTCAACAATTGCATTCGGACCAACGGGCCCTGGCCGAGTTTGAAGGCGGTGTGCGCGTCCTGGCGAACGATTTCACTGAATCGCGCCGCGCGCTGGTCGGCCGACAGGGAAGCCAGGTCAAGAGTTGGAATCTCCAGCTTGAGACTGGCCGCCAAGGTCTGAATGTGTCCTTCTTCGCGGAACGAAGCCCGCAAGGCGTCGTGGCGATTGACCAGTTGCTGCAGCGCATTCTTGAGCGCGCCTTCATTTAGCGTGCCTTGCAGGTGCAGGGTGAACGATTCGTTGTAGCTGCAGGAAGCTTCTTCTCCGAGCTGATCCGAGAGCCAGACTTCAAGCTGCGGCTCGGTGAACGGAACCTCTTCGTGCGCCGATCCGGACGCCGAAGAAACAGAAGCCAGTTCGCGAACGCTCGCGGGTACGACTGCATCTTGCTTCGAGAAAAATCCCGCATTCTGCATCTCGGCCACGGATTCTTCAAAGGCGCGGACGATTTTTTCCACGTCAGCCTCGGTATGGGTCGTGGTGAGGAAGCAAGGGAATCCCTCGAGAACGTGAATGCCCTTGAGGCGCAGGTAGTAGTAGAAGAGGCTGGCGAATCGCTCTTCCGCCGGAAAGCTGAAATAGAAGATGCTGCCGAAGTGTTCGATGCGCGATGGAACCTGCGCTTTTTCGAAGCAGGCATTGATGCGCTTGACCAGCGTGTCCGTGTGGCGGCCGAGAGTTTCCTGCAGCGCCGGCCCCTCATCTTTAAGATGCTGCAGCACCGCCTTCATGGCCGCAACCGCAAGCGGATGGCGAACAAAAGTACCGGCAAAAAAGGTTACGCCGGTTTCGGGGTAGGAGTCGTCGCCGAACTGCCACGGGCCACCGTCGAGCGCGTCCATGAATTGCGCCTTGCCGGCAAGGATTCCGACTGGCATGCCACCCGCGATAACCTTTCCGTAAGTAGCGAGATCGGCGCGAATGCCAAACAATGCCTGGCACCCGCCGGGGTGCACGCGGAAGCCAGTGACCACTTCATCGAAAATGAGGGCAGTGCCGGCATCCTGGGTAATTTCTCGAATTTCTTTGAGGAACTCAACCGGCTGCAAGTGAGGGTGGCGGCTCTGTACCGGCTCGACTAGCACCGCGGCCAGATCTTTCGCATTCTGGCGGATGTATTCCAGAGATTCGGCGGTGCCGTAGTCGAGAACCACGATGTTGGCGGCTTTCTCGCGCGGGATACCAGGCGCAACCGGCGCGGCCTGTAGCACGCCGCCGCGCTTCACGCCTTTTACCAAAACCTCGTCGAACATTCCGTGATAAGCGCCTGCGAAGAGAACGACTTTGTTGCGCGCCGTAACTGTGCGCGCTACCCGCAGCGCGGCCGTGACCGCCTCGGACCCGGTATTGCAGAACGTCATGCGCTGGTTTCCGGTCATCTCGCAGAACATGGCTGCGACTTCCCCGGCCAGCGGCGTCTGCGGACCGATTTCAAATCCTTCGTGGAGTTGTTTGGCCACCGCTTTTTCCACGAACTCGGGGCGATGACCCAGCATGATGGGGCCAAAGCCGTTGAGAATGTCGATGTACTCATTTCCATCCACGTCCCAGAGGCGCGAACCCTGGGAACGAACCGTAGTGACGGGATATACCATCTCTTTCCACTGAGCACGGAATCCGGAAACTACTCGCGGGTCAGCCAGCGGACCGCGGTATTGCTGGGTGATGCTCTTGGATTTCGCGGTCTTGGCCGTGTAGCGCTGGATCAGGTTGCGCAGCGCTTGACCCTGCTGCGAAGTGATGCTTCCGGAAACTCCGCGCAGCGGGGGCTTGTAAGGTCCGAACGGTTTGAACTCTTCCTTGGCATTAACCACTGGAAGCGAAGGCGCCGAAGCAGTCGGGACAATCGGAGTCGCGGATGGAGTGACGGCTGGCATAGCCGCAGACTTTACCGGGGCAGCTACAACTGGAGTGGGAGCCGCATCAGGCGCGACCGCACGCAAGGCCTGCACCTGCAGAGCAAACAACTGGTTCATGGTTTGCAATTGCTCGCGCATAAGGCGCTCGAGGGAGGATTCCGCCATGTTGATTCCTCCGTTGCCACCAACGGGCAGAGGAATGGCGGCAGATCGCTCCGGCAGCGTTGTGGACGAGACTGGGATCGCCACCGATGCCGGGATGGGAGGGGCTGAAGCCGCTACGGGCGCTACAGCCGGCTCGGCCATGATGCTGGCAGCAAGCGTGGTATCCAGATATGAAGCCAAGTCCTTGATGCTCGACAAATCTCCCAGTAGTTGCCGGAACGTGATCTTCACGCCGAATTCGCTCTGCAGCGATTGCGTCACTTGGGTAAGGAAAAGAGAATCGAAGCCCATTTCGAGGAAGCTGGTGGACGGGTCAGCCTGCGACAGGTCGGAGCCACTGAGGTCTTCCAGAATGTCCTGCAATTTGTTGCTGAGTCGGGTTGCGCGGTTTGCGGTCTCTGTCACTACATTCTCCTGAGATGTCGCTTGCATGGAGGCTTCCTCTGCCGGTGCCGGATTGATGGCGCTGCTCGCTGCAGCCCCGCAGGTGGCTTCGATCGCCGGCGGTTCCGTCGACTGCTGTGAAGCCGGGAGATCAAGAAAATATCGCTTGCGCTCAAACGGGTAAGTGGGCAAAGAGATTCTGAGCCGTTGCTCTCCCTGGTGAAAGGAATTCCAGTCTGGCTGGACGCCGGCCAGCCACAGCGAGCCGAGGGCATTCATCAAGCTGAGCGCGTCGCCGTCTCCCGAGAATCCGTCGGAAAGCGAGGCGATCACCGGCTGGTCAGCAGAAGCGCCGGGGTGCTGCCGCGCCAGCGTGCTGAGAACATTGCCCGGACCAACTTCCACCAGAATATTGAGCGGTTCTTTGCGCAGCTGCGAAATTCCCGCAGAGAACTCCACTGTCTGCCTGAAATGCCGCGCCCAATAGGCGGGATCGGTGGCTTCCTGTTCCGTGATCCAGTTTCCGGTGACCCCGGAGATATATGGCATCCGGGGCGGCGAGAGCTTCACTTTCCGCACCCGAGCCGTGAAGGGCTCGACGACCGGATCCATCATCGGCGAGTGGAACGCGTGCGAGGTGACCAGTCGCCGGCAGGCGACGCCCGCGCCGGCCATCTGTTTCTCGAAGGCCTCCAGCGCATCGAACGGTCCGGCGACGACGCACAACGCCGGAGCATTTACGGCCGCCAGGGACAGTTTTCCGTTGAGCTGCGGCTGCAGCTCCGCCTTGCCCAGCCGTACCGAGAGCATGCCGCCGGCCGGCACCTGCTGCATCATGCGGCCGCGGTCGGCAACCAGAGCGAGCGCATCTTCCAGGCAGAAAACGCCGGCGATGCAGGCCGCCACAAATTCTCCGACGCTGTGGCCCAGCATACCGCGGGGACGGATGCCCCAACTCATCCAAAGTTGCGCCAGCGAGTATTCGATGCTGAAGATTGCCGGCTGCGCGACGACGGTCTCTGTGACTTGCTTGCTGATTTCTTCCGAGAGGCGGTCTGCCGGATACAGCAGTTGGCGCAAGTCGCGTCCGAGAGAAGGCTTCAGGATTTCCGCGCACCGGTCGAGCGTTTGACGAAACACGGGCTCGGTTTCATAGATCTCGCGCGCCATGTTGGCGTGCTGCGAACCCTGGCCCGGAAACAGAAAGAAAACGGCGGGATTCTCGATCGAACGCAAGCGCGTCTGCATGCGTTTGCGATCGCCTTGCGAGATCACGTTGGCCGCTTCCACCGAGTCACGAGCCACGACGGTCCGTCGGCAGGCGAAAGCATGGCGGCCGGTCTGCAGAGTCCAGGCCGTGTCCGGCAGATTCGTATCTGGATTTTCCGCAAGATGCTTGGCAAGATCCTTAGTGGTCTGTTCCAGAGCGGCCTCGCTGCGCGCAGAAATCGTCAGTACCTGCAAAGCACGAGACGGCGGGCTCGACGGGCGTTGCGGAGCTTCTTCGAGGACCACATGGGCATTGGTTCCACCCACTCCAAATGCGCTTACTCCCGCCCGGCGCGGCTGCATTTCCGATGACCACTCCGCCCGCTGCGCATTGACGTAAAAGGGACTGTTCTCCAGATCAAACTTTGGATTCGGTTTTTTGAAATGCAGAGTCGGCGGAAACACGCCGTGGCGCACTACTTGCGCAGCATGAATCAGCCCGGTTACACCGGCGGCCACATCGAGATGTCCTACGTTGGTTTTGGCCGTGCCCACGGCGCAGAAGTTCTTTTTCTGGGTGCGGCTGCGAAAGGCTTGAGTCAGGGCCGCCAGTTCTATGGGATCGCCCAACGGAGTGCCGGTGCCGTGAGCTTCGATGTATCCAATGCTTTCCGGATCGACTCCCGCTGCTGCATGCGCGAGTGCGATAACGTTGGCTTGGCCCTTCACGCTGGGCGCCGTGTATCCCACTTTGCTGGAGCCGTCGTTATTCATGCCGAAGCCGCGAATCACGGCATAGATCTGGTCGCCGTCGCGCACGGCATCTTCGAAACGTTTCAGCAGCACCGCGCCGGCTCCGGCGCCAAACACGGTTCCGCTGGCGTCCGCGTCAAAAGCGCGGCAATGGCCGTCGGGCGAGGTCATGCCGCCATCCTGATAAAAGGTTCCGCGCTTTTGCGGAAACGTAATGGAGCACGCCCCCGCCAGCATCATGTCGCTCTGGTAGCTGAGCAGCGACGTGCAAGCCTGACAAACTGCCAGCAGCGACGTTGAACAACCTGCGACCATAGTGAAACTCGGTCCGCGCAGATTCAGTTTGTAGGCCACCCGGGTGGCAAGAAAATCCGGGCCGTTGCCCATCATTTCCGGATAGTTCCCCACCTGGTAACCGCCAGTGAATTTCTCGATGAATCCGGGCTGGGTGCACAGGCGAGTCAGGAAATACGTGGAGGGGCTGCATCCGGCGTAGACTCCGATGAGTCCGGCAAAAGAAAAAGGATCGTAGCCGCCGTCTTCCAACGCCTGCCAGCAGCATTCAAGGAATACGCGCTGCTGCGGATCCGTCAGTTCAGCTTCGCGCGGATAGATGCCGAAGAAATCGGCATCGAACATCTCGACACCGTCCAACACCGAGCGCGCCCGAACGTAGTTGGGCTTACCCGCTATCTCCGATACCCGGGGAACTTCGAGTTCTTCGACGCGGAACTGCGAGATCGCTTCGATGCCGGCGATCTGGTTGCGCCAGAATTCAGCGACGCTCTGCGCGCCGGGAAAGCGTCCAGCCATTCCGATGATGGCAACGCCCTGCAAACCGCCGCCTTGCGGTTCAGACACACTCACTGCTGCAATCCTCCATGGGTGGAGAGATAGTATCTCCCTGCGGCCACCACTGCGACGCCCAACCGCCAGGAAAAACCTTCAGGGAGCGGCTTGAGTGTCCTCGACCGACCTCCGAGCAAGAGGCTAGGTGTTTTTCTCTGTTTTACCATACTCCCGCCAGTTCCTTGATGAGACAACTCCCGTTACCGATTACGAAAGATTCCACTCTGCATTTCAGCCTGAGACACTGCAATCAGAAGCCTTTCTTCAGCGCGAGGTACGGCACTAGCAGCGCCTCGATCAGACCCGGCAGGGGATCCTCGCGACTGAACACGGCTTCCACATCGCACTTCTTCAACGATTGAACATAGTTGCGAAAATTAAGGCTGCCGGTCATGAGTTCCATAAACGCGGCAGGGATGTCGGTGGTCATCCGGACCCAGCCGAATCCCGGACTCCCTCGACAGGGGGAAATGGGCAAACCGAGCTGATCTGCATATAGCAGGTAGCTGAAATCCACGCCTGCTTGCTCGCCCAGGCTGTGGTAGCCCCAAGTGCGGGCGTTTACATCGAGCAGCTTGTACTGAGAATCTCTGGGATCGAGCTTGTATTCCAGTTCGACCAGACCGTAGTAGTTAATTGCCCTCAGGAATCGCTCGGAGAGTTCCTCGAGCACCGGGACGTCGACGGTCTCTACATAAGTGCTGGCTCTGCCAAACAAGAGCGGATGCTGGCGCAGCCGCTGCGCCACCATTTTTCCTACGGCTTCGCCGTCGCGAAAGAATGCGCAATAGGAAAACTGCTGGCTGCCGCCGCCCGGAATTACCTCCTGCACCATCACTTCGCCCGGACCCACCAACTGCGATGCCTTGTGAAACATCGCCCGTAACTCGGCATGGCTGTTGGCGCACCACGCCTTGGCGCGAGTGGCGTAAATGAAATGCTCTTTGATGGCCGGCTTGACGGCGAAGGGAGGCGCAACATCATCGAGTTCCGCCAACTGCTCCACGCGTTCGACGTAATAAGTGCGGGGGGTGGGGATGCGCAATTCCTCCGCCAGACGGTAGGTGTTGCGTTTGTCCCAGGCCCATTGCACGCTCTCCCACTCCGGCGTGGGAACGCGGAACACTTTGCCGAGGTCGGATCGGAATCGGGAAAACGCAGCCACCAGTTCGTCGCGGGTGGGATATAAAACCCAGCCTTGCAGACCCAAGCGTTCGCCGAGATCGAGCAGGCTGTGAACCGCCGCTTGCTCATCGCGCAGATCCGGCACTCTCACGAAGTGAGTGGAGTAGTGGGAAAAGCCAGCGATGGAGCGTTCATCATCCACCACGCAGACAGGGATGCCCTGGCGTCCGAGGCTGCGAACGATGCCCAGGCCCTGATAATCGCCGCCAACTACCACTGCCCCCGCGAGTGCAGTCTTAAAAAGACTCGCGGCGGACGCCGTTACCGGGCTTGCGCAAGTGCTAGTCATTTCGATGCGTGCCATTTCTACGGACGACGCGAATCAGTTCCTTCGCTGCAAACTCTGTACCAGAAACAAAGCACAGAAGCGGACCAAAACTCCAGGCTGCCGGTCTGCCTGCAAAATGCAGTCCTGGGACGGAAGACTCCAAACCCTGCTTCAGCACGGGGTATCCGTTCGCAGTTTCTAATCGTGATTTGAGCGGGGCCGAAAGGAACCCATACTTTGAGGCGTCCACGCGGAAGCCGGTCGCGAGCAGCGCGTGATCGACCAGCCTGTCGCTTCCGTCATCCAAGTGCAGCCGCAGTTGGCTTCCCGCCACACTGGCGGAAGTGACCTTACGGCCCAAACTGATGGGAACATTCACCAGCCGGGGACGCAACCAGCTCGATCCGGCCGGCCGAATCGAGCGGTAGCTGGCTCGGTCCTGGAAGCCGCGAGGAAATCTCCGGAACAATCTGGGCAACGATACGAGCCGGCTCACGCCCGCGGGCCCAACGTCGCGCGAGGAATACAAACACTTTGAAATCGGTCCCAGATGATGCAGCCAGGAGTGCAGCCCCACCCATCGCAGAGCCTGCTGTCTTGCAATCACTTCCACCTCGGCGCCGGCCTCGTGCAGCAGCGCCGCCGATTCCAGCGCGCTCTGCCCGCCTCCAATGACCACCACGCGTTTCTTTTGAAACCGGCTCAAGTCGCGGTGCCCAGCCGAGTGCGAGGCGAGCTCTGAAGGGATGTTGTCGAATTCCGATGGCCTCGAGGCAAAAGCGCCGATTCCGACGGCAACCACCACCCTCCGGCAGCGGAAAGTTTCCCCGTCAGCCAGAGCCAGTTGAAAACCGCGCCCGCTGGCTTCGATTCTGGTGACTGTGCGCCTCTCGACGTGGGGAACGAGCTTGCGCTGAAACCATAGCCCGTAGTCGACGAAGCGATCAAGCGGTACGGGCGAGCCAAGATGGTTGCCCGAAGCCGAACGGTAGGCATCCAGCGTCAACTCCCGGTTGGGGTCGGCGATGTGGGAAGCTTCCCAGGACGAGCGAAGAAACATTCCTGCGGGCATCCGGCTCTCCCAGAACGACATGGGATCTCCAAACACACGGGTCTCGAGGCCTGCAGCCTTAAGGTATCCCGCGCAGGCAAGGCCGTAGGGACCGGCGCCGATGATTGCGACGTTACACTCTGGCATATTCTGTTCTGTGAGTTTCCAGCGACTGGGCCAAGACCTAGTCACTCATCTCGGGTGGGAGAGAGTTTTGTTTTCCGGGACGGCGTGCGAAATCAGCAAACGGCCGTCCTTAGCGCTCGCATAGGCAATGGAGGCTCGTTCTTGGCCCTGGCCCTCGATGCGTAATTCGCCGTCGACTTCGATGATTCTCATTTCGGCGCGCTGCCGCCACCACCGGTTCACCTCGCCCGGAGTGGCAACCCAAACGTTTTGCGTCTCGCGCAACTCCGCCAGATAAGCCAGCAGATCCCGGTAGGTGTTTGTCTCCTGAGAACTCCGGATGTAATCGGGATGAATCACGAAGCTCACCAGACCGTGCTTTTCCAGAATCAGCTCGCTCTGGCGCTTCCACAGCGCGATCGAATAATCGTTAAGAATGTGAAACAGAGTGTAGTCCTGGGTTGTGGTCACGGGCAGTTCCAGAACCTCGCCGATAAAATAAGGCATCACGGTGCAACAGCCGCCGCGCTGCGGGTCCAGATGGGCGACGTTGGGAACGGACATGTCGTACTGAAAGTCCAGAGCGTCATACCAGAGCTGGTTGCGGTACAACACGCCCGCGCGGAAACCGGACGCCCCATATTCGCGGCCGTAGGCGTTGATCTTGGCGGCCCGCTGCTCAAACTGCGCCCGGTCGCGGAACAGATGCCCGTCATGATTCAGATCATGGATGACTACTTCGAAACCGCGCCGGCGAAGCGAATTCAGAAATTCCGGTCTCACCGAATAGCGTTCTTCGGGAATGACCTGAAACGAGGCTTTGATCCCGAACGCGTCATTCATGTCCATCAGCGCGGGGCATTGGTCTCGGCCGGCAGCGGTTTCCACGTCGTGAGTCATTAGGACGCAACCGGACGCGGCGTCCGGCCAGAACCAGAGGAAGGGGATAGGCTCCTCGTTCCGCGACTGAAGCGATAACATCAAAGCCCGCTCCAGAACGTTCTCGACCGTACGGTCGACCGGCCAGCGCGGAAACGGGAGCCGATTCCAGCCCTGCAGGTATGTTCTTTGGATCCACTTGCGGACTCCGACCGGCAAGGCTGGACGCAGCAGGTAATACAAGCTGGCTAGCGCCGACTTCGCGCTTCCCCGGCGCCAGTCCTCGGCATACTTCTCACAGCGCAGATTTTCGACGACCTCGCTCAGATCGAAGGGCAGATGGACAGTCCCGTTCTCGACGAACGCGTCCGGCAGCAAATCCCGAAGTGCGTCTTGCGCAGACGCGGCGGGCAGCGCTCCACAACAGCGGCCGTAGAGGGTGTCTTCGCCGAAGCGGAAATATCCGCTCTTGTTGGCAAGTGGACCGGCCACCGCCAGCGAAACAGAATCTTCCGGACACCGGTAGTACTGGACAAGAGACTGCGTCATAGGTATAGAGACCGCAAGCGCGACGGTCAGTGTTGAAGCGGCAGACAATTGCCCGGCGGGGGTGCCAGGGATCGAGTCTCATGGATCTTTTTCGTAAGCCAGGTCCGAGCTTACCGGCTCAACCGGCCGCAACTGCCGGCCCTGAAAGTACAGCCAGTATAACCTCTCGGCCCCGCAATGAGAACGTTTCAGTGAACGGTATTTTTCAGGTTGGTAGGAGGGGCGATCAGGTTCCCTCCATAGCAATTGTTGGCATTGAACGACAAGGCGCTCCCCGTGCCCGCCGCAGTTCCGCCCATGGTGGTTGTGTAGCAGGCTTGCGCGGGATTGGCGTAGACGTGTCCGGTAGGATCGGACCCGCCAGTTACATCCGGCCCGGCCGCCGGCCAAGGCATGGTTCCCCACCAACTTGGTTTGGCGGACTGGTAAAGCGACGGGGGCAGACTCTGACCCGACGGCACTGCGTTGGCATACAGACTCAATCCGCTCGGCACTTCCGAGCTTACCCAGCGGGCGGCCTTGTTGACGGTGTCGTAATTTCCCCAGCGCATCAGCGTGGAAGCGGTAATGGAATCGGAAACCATGGCCGAGGCGCAGCCATCGTTGTTGCGTGTGCCCGTGGCCTCATTTCCACACCAGCCCAGAGTGTAGATTGAGACATCGCCCTTGCCGTCAGAAGTCGTGATGCAGGGAGAACTGCCATAGCAGTCACTGTAGTTTGTGTGGTAACCGGGCGTGCCCAGCACATTGCCGAGCACATTGAAATAGCGCGAATGGGTGTAGAGATCGACGGGGATGGTCTGCTGCAGTTTGCCCGTTTCCCATCCTGTGTACTGGTTGCGGAACAACGTGCCAAAGTGGTGAGTGCCGTGCACGTTGTCGGCGATGAACCCCGGACCCTCATCGCCCTCCCAAAGCATCATGTCGGTACCCTCGGCGTGCAACCAGTGAGCTCCCATCATCCAGTCGGCAACCACGGAATAGTAGTCGTAGACGGAATAGTTGTAACCCTGCACGCTGCCCTCGGTGGATTGCGCCAAGGTTCCGGCAGTAATCTTCTGGAAAATATTGTTCTCGATGAGGTCGTCGCTGGCCATGTACTGCTCCACCCCATAGCTTTCGCTGGCGGCGTTCTGGGTGCCATAAAAATAGCTGTCGCGTATCGTCACATGGGCCGACTGGTAGACCCAGACGTGATTCCGGTTTCCATTCAGGCTGCGCACGTTTTTCACCCAGCAGTTGTAACAGTTAAAGAAGTAGATGCCCGCATCCGCCGAACTGGCGGTATTGTCCAAAGAGAGATTCTCGATGCCCATGCCCGTGGCGGGCTGCGATCCCGCCCACCACGCGCCCGGCGACTGCGACGATCTCCAGTTTGGCATGTAAAGGCCAGGGCTGATTCCCACGGTAAACGGGCCGGTGCCGCTCCCGCTGACCGAGGTGACCTGAACCAACTGTTCTTCGCCACGACCGGCGCGGCCCGCTCCTCCAGGAATGTCGTTGCCGCAAATGTTCTGGGTTTGGCACTCGTATACGGTGCCATTGTCCGTGGCATCGTCGAGTTGATCGAGCACCAGAAGTGTTCCCACCTGCAGAGGCAGGCGTGACCCGCCATTCACCCCGTTGAGCGTGATCGAGGTCGCCCCCTGCGTGTATCCTGTAGTCCAGTTTGCCGAGGCAACGGCTCCTCCCGACCAATTCCCAACGTTGTCCCAGGCGCAAATATTTCCGCCCATGCCGCCGCAATTCACACCCGCCAGAGCGATCAGAAAAGTCTGATCCGGTCCTGCACCGCGCAGCGTGACGTTGTTATGGCCCGCAAAGTCGATGCCATTGATGTACCAGGTTCCGGCCGGAAGCATCACGACCTGCCCGCTGGGGCAGGCAGCGATGGCGGCGGTAATGGACTTCCCATTATTTCCCGCGATCGTGCTGCCACTGCCGGCGCTGAGCGTGGGAGTCGAACAAGTCTGAGTGCGGTTGGTAATGGTGGCCCCGGCGTGCGACCAATCTACAGCGCGGCTGGGGTCGATGATGCCCGACCATAGCTGAGCGCCGGCCACAGCCGGGAGCAAGGGCAGAAGTAGAACGGACAAGAACGACCATTTGCATTTCATGCCGGGGGGAAGCATCTGATGAATCCTCATCACGAGCTTACCCAATGGATGGATGAGCCATCTAGACACGAAGGTGCACTCGGCGGAACTCAAGAGTCTCATTGTGACTGGCACTTTGGTTTTGGCCTCGGCGCCGCAAACCGTCGCTTTGCATGGGATCGATGCTAATTCCCCGCGTGAACCATTTCCCGCCTCACTCGCCGCCGGCTGAAAGACCAGCACAGCCGTGGCGGAGGGCTCGGCCACATACTTCTCCACCACTTTGAAGTGGTTCTCGATGGTGTCCATGATCGCCTTATACCTGGTGTTTCCGTCGCACATCTTCACGATGAAGACTCCATCCCTCGTCAGATGAGCGGCATAACGATCCAGCATGGCCCGGATCTTCGCCCAGGGAACGTAGTAGATGGAATCCCGGAACGCGATGACGTCGAAGCGCTGGCTGGGCACATAACTGAAAATATCCGACTGGAAATAGCGGTTCATGTTGGCGCGGCCATTCTGCTGCGTCCTCGTTTTGGCCTTGTCGATTGCCACCTGCGAAATATCCACGCCGGTGTAGTCCGCGTAGGCGGCCGCGGAGATTTCGTTCGCCATGCTGCCCGACCCGCACCCGAGATCCAGGATGCTCCCCTGGCGGGCGAACTTCTCCAGGTATGGATACACGCAGTCGCCCGCCGTCTGGTCGAGACAATCCCACCGGCCTCCCGCGAACTCGCTGTTCCACAGAGAACTCTTCATCTTCTTGCTTCCGTAGGTCTGAACCAGCATGCGGAGGACGTTGCGTATTTTCTTGGCGAGACGCATGATTAAAGTAACGCTTCCCGAATTGCCTTCAGCGAATCAGCAGTTCGCGATTTTCAGGCTTGGACGCGAGCGCATTGTCGAAACCGGCGACGCCACTCGCGGCTGCCGCCGGCGACGAGGGCAAGAGCCCACGGCCCGGGATCATTTCCTCGACCAGCCGCCGGAGCTGGCGCAGCGGCGCCAGCCCGCGGTGCAAGGCAACGACCATCGCGAGATACAACACGGTAAACAACAACGAGTTTTCCGCGATGCGGGTAAAAGCGTGGAGCGCGCTTGCCGCGGGGGCGAACGACCAGGTGGCGCGAACGATCGCAGCGGCAGCGCCGCCCGCCACCAGCGAAGCCAAGGTAAACTTCCATACTGCCGCGATCACCGGACCCACGCCAAACCCGATCGGTTTTCCCGCATACCAGAATCCCGGCAGGGTCAGGATCCAAAACGATGCGGTCCATGCCACCGCGACGCCCACGGGCCCCCAGTGCAAGCCAATCAAGAAAAGCGCGGCCGTGACGGCGAACTCCACCACGACCCAGCGGAACCAGCGGCTAGCTTCCCCGATCGAGAGGTGGATCCAGCCGTGGGTGTAGTAGAGAAGCATGACTCCGATACCGGGACCGAAATACATGAAGATCCGCCCCGCCGTATCCCAGCCCGGCCCCAGCACGAGGCGAATCACGTCTTTGCCCACCAGCGTGAGGCCGGCTCCCAGTCCCATGCCCACGAATGCCAGAACCGAAAGCGTGCTCAGCAAATGGCGCCGGTACTGCGCCGAGCGCCCATCAAAGCGGCTCAGCGCCGATACCGCGACCGAGGTCAGAGGCGCCGAGATCTGGGCCGCAGAAAGTAGAAACAGGTCGTACGCTTTTTTGTAGAAACCGAGAGCGACAGGGCCGAACCTCCATCCCACCAGGAGATTGTCCAGATTGCGGGTGAAATAGTTGAAGCTGAAGCGGCCATACACATGCACCGCGAAGCGCACCATCGCGCCCGTGCCTGCCACGTTTCGGGGCAGCCCGGGAATCCATCGGCACTGCCACCAGGCTCCGAGAGTAATGCTGAGCGGGAGCGCGATGGCGCCGGCGACCAGAGCCCAGTAGCCCCATCCTGCCCAGCCCAGCGCGATCGATACGGCAACCGAAATTGCGCGGGCGGAGATGTCGTTGGCGGAAACCGCCGAAAATCGCATGGCTCGTTTGAGCAGGGCCAGATGCTCGACCGAAAGGCTGTTAATGAAAATGGTCGACGACATCGCAGCCGCCACCTGTGCTACTTTGGCGTCGGCATAAAACCGCGCCATCAGCGAGCCTGCGGCGGCGAACAAAGCTGCCAGAGCCAGACCGGCGCCGGCATTGATCCAGAACAGGTTGCTGACCAGGGAATGGTTGATCTCTTCCCGCTGCTGAATCGCCTCGGTGAAACCATTCAGGCCAAAGTTGGTCAGCAGCAGACTGAAGGTGGTCACCATGGCGACCACGCCGAAGTCTGCCGGGGTCAGCAGCCGGGCCAGCACCACAGTGGCGACCAGTTGCACGCCCATTCCGGCGCCCCCGGAAAGCAAGGTAAACGCGGCGCCACGAACGGCAAGCTGCCGCATTCCGCTGCCGTCGATCCCCGGACGAAAGGCGCCGCTGGCATCGAATGGCTTCACGATTCCTCCAGCGACGGCACCGGTTCGCGCGCGAAACTGTGGAACGCCACGGCAGCCTTGGTTTTCTTGGCGACGGTTCGCGGGTTCGCTGGAACCGCCGCCACGGCCAGCAGAAAGACGAGCCAGACAGGATGCATCATCTTAAAGGCAGCTTCCGTGCAGTTGAAGGCCAGAGCGGCGACAAAGTAAGCCAGGCGCAAAGGCCCGGTATCGGGGTTCCGGCGCAAACCCGCCACCACGTTGCGGTAGCCCATGATGAGCAAGAAGGCCAGCAGAGTTACGCCGACCCATCCCAGGTTCAGGAATATCTCGATGTAGCCGTTGTGGGCCTGCCGGGGATGCCACCAATAGAGACTCCAGATCCTTTCCAGGCGCGCCCCCAGCCAGAAGCTCTCATATCCGGTCCCAATCCAGGAATTGCCGGTCAGGCCGAGCACCACATTCCAAATCTCGGTGCGGCCGGTGAGCGTGGGATCGCGCCCCAGGGCTTGCAGAAGTCCGCCTACATCGCCAAACAAAGCCAGCGAGGAAACCAGCAGCACCGCTCCTACCATGCTATGCACGGCCCAAGGCCGGCGGGCGCGCGGGCTCAGGCTGGTGGCGATCATCAAGCCGCTGGCCATCAAGAAACAGGCCAGCGAAGTCAAGGACTGCGCCATCCAGAAAAGCCACAGCACCATGGCCAGCAGGACGCTGTAGGCGGCGAGGGCAGCCGTTCTCCGCTTTTCCTGCTTCTGGCGGAACGCCTGCAGCCAGCGCCAGACCGAGGCGATGCCGAAGATCAGGCAAATATAGCCGAGTTCGTTCTTGTTGGTGGTGACTCCGGTGTAATACGGCGTCCAGACCCAGGGATGGTAGCCGCGCCCCAGGCTGGGATAGTACTTAATGAACAGAACCGACAGCGGTATGAGCAGAAAACTCGCCCGCGCCAGAACCCGCTTGATCGCCGCCGACCAATCGGGATCGGTCAGCACCACCAAAACCATCGCCAGATCGCCGATTGCCTTGATCCAGCGCTTGAACGCCACTTCCGGAAAGTCTGACCACAGGATGCTCAACCCGCAGTAAGAAAAGAAAAGCAAAATAGGCCCGTTGACGCGGAGCACAGTCCAAAGCCTCTTCCTTCTCCACGCCAGCACGACCAATGCCGCGGCCAGCAACAGAGTGAGCACGGTGCGATCGATGGGGCTGCCCTCGAGATAGTAGTTGGGGTCGTAGGTGGCATCGCTGCTGATCTTTCCGGCGAAGGCATCTATCCACTGGGAAACAAGCCGCGATCCGGCAATCGCGAACCAGATTATGGGCAGCCACAAGGCGTTCGAGCTCCGGGGTTTTACTTCCCGGTCGAGGGCGAACAGGGCAACGATCCCCAGCGCGAAAATAATGGTGGCGATGATTGTCATTGCGGGTCGAGGAAAAGACGGTGAATCAGTTCGAGCGTCAGCAGCTTATGGATCTCGCTGGTGTAGTTGCGGCCGTCATCGAGGTGGCCGCGGACCACGGCTTCCACGCTGCCGGGCTCGAGGTAGGGCCGGGAAAGCGTTTTGGGGTCGAGCAGCATCTGCCGCACATAACCGGCCAGAGCATGCTTGTAGAAGGTGCGGAAATGGAAAAACTTGTGGCGCCCGAGAAAAAGGCGCTCCAAACGGAGGGGAGAAACGAGATCATCCATACGGGAAAGCCATTGGGGCATGCCGTAGTCGTAGGCATATTCCGCCTTGAAGGTGAACTCGAGAAATCCGCGGATCGCCATGGCCGGCAGGGGTCCAGCATCTCCGCCCACACCGCGGTCGCTGCACAGGCGGGCCAGAGCCGGATTGCCGTCCTTGACCAGCCGCAGGCGGACATCTCCGTTTTCGAGATTCGACTTGGGTGCGCGATACACGGTGCGCACAAAGTCGTTGTCTAGGTAAGGCGAGCGCACCGTGAGCTGGCTTTGCTCGAGGTTGAGAAGCCCATAGTGATACCAGGGCGACTGGCGAAAAGCGGCAAAGGTGACGGGATGCCCGCGCCGGACCTCTGCGTAAGTCTCTGCCGCCCGATCGACCGAAGCCCGAAAGTCAGGGGGGAACAGTCCGGCCGAGGCTGTGCCCGGTTTGAACATCACCGATTGGCGGATGATCTCGCTGCCGTAGGTGCCGACAATTTTTACCGGCGCGATGGCGCGCGCCTTCTCGCTGACGTAGAGATCGGGGGAGCGATAGACATCGACGCTGCCCTCCGAGAGATAGATACTGCGCTCGGCATAGCGGGCAAAGCCGGAGAGAAATTCGTCGGCGACGGTAATCACCTGGTGACTTTGCCCGCAGATGCCGGCCACTTTTCGTGCCACCAGCACATCCTGGCAGTCGCGGAAAGGCCCGCCAAAGGTGTAAGCGGGAAGCGTTCCGGGGGCGGGTTTCTGCCACGCCATGATTACGCGGGTATCGAGACCGCCAGTGAGGGAAATTCCGACCCTTTCGCCGCCATTGAAGTAGCGGGGCAGGTTCCGGGAAAGTACTTCCCGCAGCTCTTCGTAGTAGGCTTCCGGTTCCAGCGGCGACTGCTCTTCCCACTGGCGCGGATGAAAGTAGGTGCTTTTGCGCGGAACCGCGCCGTTTTCAAACACCCAGGTCGAACCGGCCGGCAGCGCGCGGATGCCGGGGAACAGAGTGCGATCCTCAAGCACGCAGCCCAGGCTGACCAACTCTCCCAAACTCTGTGCGTCGGCATGGCGGAGTTGGGGCCGGACCGCCAGAATTGCCTTCGCTTCCGGCGCGAAATAGAAAGCGTCTTTGCCTTCGTGATAGAAAAGCCGCAACATCCCGTAGCGGTCATTGAACAGGGTCGCGGTTCCCGGGTTCCGATCCATCAGGAGTCCGTGAAACCTGCCGTTCAGGTTCTCCAGGAATGCCGGATCCTCCTCGTAAAGATGGACCAGATACGAGGGGCCGGATACGTCCACGGCATGTCCCCGCTCTTTCAACCGAAGTGCGGTGCCGGGCTGGGGAAATTCCTCGCCGGCAAAAACCATAACCACATCTCCGCTCTCGTTGCTCAGCGGCATGGCCGCGGCGTCGGAATTCTGCCGCGCCACCCATCCCACATACACACCCAAAGATTCATCGATCCAGGTTCCAGTCTGGTAAAAAGACTCGTGGCGGAGCGCCGCCACCATTTTCTGCAGCTCGCGTTCCGCTTCCGCGCGCGGTTTTCTTGTAATGAGGCCGACGATTCCGGGCATGTTGTCCTTACAGGGGCTGGGTCGCGGATTGAAGTTTGCGGTTGTACCACGCGCGGCGCAGTTCGCGCAGCTTGGCGGGGATGGGTTCGGGCAGGCGCTCCACAAAGCTATGGTGCAGGCTCAAGCGCAGAGCCGCCCGTCCCAGCGCAGTCAGGGGAATGTAGTAGCGGGGCAGATCGACTCGCTCAAACCCGCTGCATTGCTTGAAGCCGCTCAGACCGTCCCCGGTCTTCTTGCCATATGTGAAGTGCCCGTAGACCAGATACGGGATACCGCGCTGAGCACAAGTCCGAACCGCATGGGCGATCAGCGCATTGGTCGGCGCCTTGTCCCGGTGCCGGATCATCGACACGATATTCATAATGCTCGCCTGAGTGTTGCCCTGGGAAACAACCATCTTGACAAAGCCAATCAGCTGCTCGTCGAGGAAGGCTCCGATGAAAATGCTGTGGTTGACGAAGGTGGACGCCTCGCGTTTTACCCGCTCGAAATCTTTGCCGTAGTTGTGATTGGGTTTTCCCTGCCGTATCGGACTTTCGTTGTAGACTTCCCAGATTCCTCGCGCCAGGCTGTCGCCGAAAGAGAGTTCGCGCGTCGTCACCTTCAGCTTTTCCGCCCGCCGTACCCGGTTGCGGGAACTCGTGCGGATCTGGCGGCTCCACCAGTGCTCGAACGTGGATACTGGCAAAACGGCCAGATTGTCCCACTCCATGTGGAATGCTTGACGGGGCTCGGTCTGGGGCATGATCTGCATGAAACTAAGGAGATCAACCCGGCTTGCCCCTGTTTGCAAGCCCTTCACCATGCTCTGGGGATCGTCGAGTGATTCGTAGGTATCGCCGTCGGGGCGGGCGATCCGAATCAGCCGTCCCTTGACAGTGATATCGTTTCCGCAAATTCTCATGAACTCCTCCTGCCCGGCGACTTCCCTTGCGGGGAAAGCATCGCGGTTCCTGCGGCGAACGCGGGAGAAAGTTGGATGCCGCGCTCTGGAGCACGAGTGGCATTGGAGGAGTTGTCTGCGGGCGCCGCATAACCATCCGCTGGCGCCGTCATTGTTTGTTTGGGCCGTTATCTGGTCCCGGCCGCGGCGTTCGGGGTCGGGACAGTGTGCTGAACTCAGCGTCTCAGACAGTGCCTGCGCTTCTCGGGGTAACGGCGGGCGATTCTGTCTTTTCGCTCCAGGCAGTTTCGGCCGCCGGCTGAAGCTTGCGCTTGTACCAGGAGCTGCGCAGTTCACGCAGACGCGCCAATACCGGTTCGGGGACCCGGTTGGTCAGTTTCCTGTGCAGACCCAGCCGAAGCGCGGCCGAACCCAGCAAAGTCATAGGAACGTAGTAGCGGGGCAGGTCGATGCGCTCGAAGCCGTTGCTCTTCTTGAAGTCGCTCAGGCTGTCGCGCTGCTTGTTGCCGTAGGCGAAGTTGGAATACGCGAGATAGGAGATTCCGCGATCGGCGCAGGCCCGCACCGCTTGCGCGACAAGCGCGTTCGAAGGCGCTTTGTCGCGGTGTTGGACCATGGAGACGATTTGCATCAGGCCTGCCTGGGTGCGAGTTTCGTCGCAGACCAGCTTGATGAATCCAATCATGGCATCGCCGAGAAATGCCGCGATGAAAATACTGCTGTCCGGGAAAGTGCCGAATTCCTGGCGCAGCGTCTCCATATCTTTGCCGTAGTGCGCAAACGGTTTGCCTTGGCGAACCGGGCATTCGTTGTAAACCCCCGAGATGCCCCGCAGCAAATTGTCGTCAAACGGCATCTCCCGCACTTGCACTCCCTTTTTCTCGGCTTTGCGCACCATGTTGCGGGTCTTGGCGTCGACCGTTTTTGTCCACCAGTGATCAAAGGTGGATACGCGAAGCACGGCCAGATTGTCCCGCTCCATCGGATAATTGAACTTTGGCTCTGTCTCCGGCGGCTTTTGCAGGAACGTGAACAGATCCACTCGTATTCCGGAGCTTCGGATACCTTCGAGCACCGTTTCGGGATCCTGCAAGAACTCGTACTTATCGCCGTCCATGCGGGCAGTCCGCAGCAGCCGTCCGTGCACCAAGATGTCCTTACCGCAAACCTTCATGAAGTGTGCTCCTTCGTAAATGCTGGCTGAGCCGGTCCCGGCGCGGCGTGGTTGCGAAAGTTGCAGGTTGCTCTCGGCAATCTTGCGGGCGCAGGAAATCAGCGCCAGCAAGACTCTTGGGGAGGGCGAAATGCGCCCAAGTTAGTCGGCCAGAGGCGAAGGCAGCGGCATGGGGCAGCGTTCCCGCAGCTCCCGCTCCTGCCCGTTAATCTGATTCCGGTCGAGTTGATTCTGGTCGAGTTGAACAAAAATGGAGTCCATGATTCTGGCCGTCAGCAGAATCTCGCGATACGGAATCGGCGGCGGGGCCCCTTCCACGATAGAACGATAGAAAGATTCGATCAGATGCTTCATTCCCGACTTCATATGAAAGTCGTTGCCGGCAAAAAGGCGCAGGTTGCCGGCCAGGTTTGCGAAATACTGTTTGGCGAAAATCATGGGCGGAACAAACTTCTCGGCGTAGCTGACCAGGCGCTTGCCTCGCAGTTTGATCACGGTTTCCTGATCATGGTCGAGAATGAGTCCATTCTTCGGCCCGTAAAGGCGGAACTGGTGCAGCGACGGACGCATTTGCGAAGAGAAGGTGAAATAGGCGGTGGCACGCTCTTCTTCGGCAATGATGACCCGCAGTTCGTCGATGATCTCGCGTTCCCCCATCGTTCTTAGAAATGGGCTGGAAAAGCCATAGGCGATGACTTGTGGCGAGTCCGTGGTCAGATGCTCGGCGATCCGGGCGATGCCGTGGCTGATGATGTTCTGCAACAGCTTGCCGGGCAGCCGGCGGACCCAGTGCTGCTTGTCGCTCAGCACGGCTCCGGAATAGCCGGAGCGGCTCATTTCATAACAGTAATAGCTTTCCATGTGAACCGGATCGCCGCCCAGGTATCCGCTTTCGACCAGCGCCCGCATGCGCCGCGCCGCATGGGTGAATTGATCGTCGTGGCCGGCCGTGATCTTGAGTCTGCGTTGTTCCGCCAGCGCGATCAGTTGCCGCGCGTCCTCCTCGTAGAGCGTGAACGGCTTTTCGACGTAGACATGGCATCCCCGCTCCAGGCAGAACTTGGCGAGGGCGAAGTGGCTTTCCGGCGGAGTGGTGATGTGCACCACGTCCGGCTTGGCTTCTCTCAGCAGATCTTCCAAATCGCTGAAGTGGCGCTGGATGGGGAAGCGCTCGTAGAATTGCCGCGCCATCAGAGGCTCGCGGTCGCACACTCCGACGATTTCACATCCTGGGATGCGCTGCATTTGCCAGGCGTGAGAATCGGCGATCTTGCCGCATCCGACGATGGCGACTCTAAGCAAGCTGTTCTCCCTGGCGGCAGCTTTCAAAGTGGCGCCGCAAACCTTCGGCGGTGGAAACGCGCGGCGTCCAACCCAGCCGCGTCTTTGCTTTTACGTTGCTGTAATTCGTCTTCTTCCAATACGTATGCCATTTGCCCCGGTCAAACGATGGCGGCAATTGGCCCATCGACCAGTCCGAATAACGCTCCCACAAATAGCAAAGCGCGTAACTGAGGGCATGGGGCACGTACAGCGACTTGAAGCGCTTTACATTCTTCTTGTAGAGACGCAGGAAGCGGCGGCTGGAAGGCAAATCGTCGTCGACCACGTTGAAGACTTCGCCTTCGACTCCCGGCTGCAAGCCGGCCAGCGCAATTGCATCGGCGCAATTATCGACGTAGGTGAACGGAATCGTGTTGGAACCACCCAGGTGCAGGAAAATACCGAAGGTGCCGATGCCGACGCGTCCGCTGATTCCGGGATTGCCGGGGCCATACACAAAACCGGGCCGGACGATGACCGCGGGAACCCCGAAGTGCTGGGCGTATTCCGTGACAATTTCGTCCTGCTTGGTTTTCGCAAACGAATAGGCATCATGCAGGCGGTCGGGATGAGTTTCCACCGGCGACGATTCGTCGAGCAGTCTCCAGCGCCTTTTCTGGCGGTTGGTGTAGGACGAAAATGAACTGATGCTGACAAACCTGCGCAGCGTGGTCTGCTCCCGCGCCGCATCCAGAAGATTTCGGGTGGTGACCACGGAATTGGCGAACGCATCGGGAAAAGATTTTTCGCCGCGCGCCGCCGCCAGATGAAAAATTACCGCTGCGTCCCGCGCCGCCGCCCGGCAGTCCTCGCGCGACAGCAGATTGCCCCGCACGACTTCCACGCGTGCGTCTCCGAGTCCGCGTTCCAACAGCGCTTCCACCTTCGCAGACGGGCTGGAAGGCCGCGCAAAGCAGCGCAGGTTGCGGAATCCCAGACCCAGCAGGCTTTCGACCAGCCGAAAACCGATAAAGCCGGTGGCCCCGGTGATCAGGATGCGATCGTCGCGGCCGATAATGTAAGCCTGATCTTCCATCTCTCATCTTTCTACTCAGTTAGATTTCTACTCAGTGATGTACGGCTCGTGGATAGGATTGATGCCCACCACCATCAGCAGTCTTCCCATATGGTCGCAAAGCTTCACCAGCAGCGTCATGAACCAACGCTGCCCCAGCACCAGGGCGAAGGGCAAGCCCACGGCGTAAGCGGGAACTGCAATCACCGATTTGGCAATGTCTCGGGCTCCAAAGCCGGGATGCGCCGGCGAAGTTGCGCCCCGCAGCAGCGCTCGGCGCAGCATGAAACTCCGTTTCCACCGCACCGGCGGGACCACTTCGTAGGCGACCGCCTCGTTGCACCAGACGAACACGTGCCCCAGGTCGATCATGCGCCGGAAAAAATCCTGGTCTTCGCCGGTGCGGAACTCGGGACGAAATGCCGGAGCACCGGAGGGAATGATCCGTTTTCTGAACAGCACATTGTTGGTTCGTCCCTGGCGCCCGTCGATGACGAAGCCGGTTGGGTAATTCGGCCGCTCGTAGAATTTGCCATCGACCACCCACTGCGGCGTCTCCTGATCGAAATGCGGCTTTACCGGCCCGAGCACGCCATCCACATTGCGTTCCTGGCAGGTCTTAAACAAAGTCAAAAGCCAGTCTCTCGCCGGGAACTCGTCGTCGTCGAGGAAGGCGATGAAATCGCCGCCGGCATTGGCCAGAGCCTTATTCCGCGTCAGCGCAATATTCTGCTGGGGCTCGATGCAGTAGCGGACGGCAATCGGCGACGCAGCGGCAAACTCCGCGGCCACAGACTTGGCCGATTCCAGACGGTCGTTGTCGGCCACCACGATCGAATAAGCAAACAGTCCGCCCGTTTCCTGGCGGCCGAGATCCGTCAACAAGCGCCTCAGAAGATCGGGCCGCTTGTAGGTGCAGATGCAAACGCTGATGTGCATGGCTTCGACGTGTACGGCTTCGCGATTCATGCGCTCGCAGCCAGCGGAAGTGGCACAAGCCCCGCGGCGAAACCGCGGGCGATTGCCTGATCGCCGAGCTGGCGGAGCATCTCTCCGCCGCTGAGGAACCGGTATTCTTCCGCATTGACGGGATGAGTTTCAAGTTCGACCACTGCCTGCCGGGCCGTGGCAAAAATTTGCTGCAAGCGGCTGGCTGGCTCCAGCGGAGGAAGCGAGAACAGAAAATCGACCAGACGATGGCGTCTTGCCAACTGGCGATCCACGGCTCCGCGATAATAGCGGTTGAGCCAGCTCTTTTCTCCCGCGCGAAAAGAGAAGTTTCTGCGCACCAGCGTTCCTTGCGGCAGGAGGTGGGCCCAACGCACATTGGCGCACAAGTGCATGTGATGATGGCCGTCGATGCGTGCCGGCTTTACCCCGTAGAGCCGCTGATATTCTTCCATCTGCGCCGCTACCACATATTCGAACGAGCTGGCGAGACCGGGATGAAAGACCAAACGGGCCAGCGGATGCCGCAGCAAATATCGCGCGACGTCCTGCTGCCGCCCGGCCAGCCGCGCGGGACAACCGGGCAGGGAAAAAGCGGTTGTGAAGTTAAGGTGAAGACCGGCATCGGTTTCGATTTCACGTGCCAGTTCTGCGGCGCGCTCGGAATCCTGCATGAAGACCATCGCGCTCACGGCGGAGACAGTGGTGCACCGTATGCATTCCGCGGTGCGGTCGGTCGTCTCGCGATCTCGTCCCCAATCGTCGGCGTTGAGAATGAGCTGTCCCGGGCGTTCGGTCTCGCCGTGCAGACCGGTGGATGCAATCGGCGAGGGTTTGCCATGCGACAATCCGGAGCCCGAAGCGGTTGTTTGCGCGCTGTTCGGGTTGGCGAGTGGTTCGATCTGGCTCGGCATGGCCTAGACGCTCCTCGCAGCCAGGCTGTCTCCGGGCGCGGCCGAGGAATAGTGCGCTCCACCTTCGCGCCCGGACAACTTGTGGAGAATTTCCTCGAAAGTGGAGATGGCAATTTCGTGAGTTCGCAGAAAACCGAGAAAATCATCGACGGTTTGCGGGTCGGTTAAGTCCTTGGTGTGCCCGATCGCAACCAGGGGCCGGTACGATGCGGGATCCTCGCGGTCTTCCCCGATGACACGGTCTGTCATCGACGTCAACTCGTCGAGCGTCATGCGGCAAAAGTCGAGTTTGAGTGGATAACGAAAACGCGTGAAATCGAGAACCCGATTGAGCTTTTTTCCAATACTCCGGCGAGCGCTCTGACCGGCGCCGCCGGGACCGGTCCCGAAGCTCATGCGCTTCGATGTCGCCATCCGCCATAACGGAACCATTTCCGTGTGGATCGGCACTTCCAGCCACCGGCCCATCGGATCAGGTTGGTTAACGTCGCTTTCGAACGTCCAGTAGTAGCCGTTCCGCAACGCAGGGCGATAGTCCAGTTTGTGATTTCGCTGCAGGCCGCCTTTAAAGACCGAAGAATCGATGCGGAGGCCGTTCTCCGCCAGAACACCGGCAGCCGTTGCAGTCGGCTGAAACAGCCAGTTCCCGGCACGAAACGAAAGCGGCGTGAAGCCGGAATCGTCGACCATGTGACGCAGGTAACGAAGCGATCCCTCCACAATCTGCTCGATGCGCGCCCGCGGCAAGGTGCAGAGGTTGTATTCGCTTGAGTCGAGCAGCCATTGCCCTTGCTCGAATCGGGCGTTGCACCACTGAGGATGGAGGTGCAATCCGATTTCAAAACCATCCTGGTAAAGTTCCCGGATCTGCTTCTTGGCTAGGTCAATGGACGGATCGGCGCCATAGGCCTCGATTTTGTCGAACTCGGCGACTTCGGTGAAATTGACAAAGCGCGCATTCCACTTGCGAAATATGCGGCGGAGCTGCTCGGCTGGCTCATACACCAATTCCCGGAGGCCGCCGTGGCCGTTGCCGTAAATCTCATAATCCAGCGTGAAAATCAGGTCAATCATGAATCAGGTCAAATCGTGAAAAAGATTTTCTTCGCGAGCTGCAGCGGCTATACCTTGTTGCGGACGTAGTTCTTGATGTCGTTAAGCGAATGCTGCGTGTTCCGGGGAAGCATCTTGTAAGCCGACTTCAGGCAGCGGCGCACACTGCGCAGAACCCGGCCGCGATAGTAAGAGCGCTGCAAGATCTGCTCCAGCCACGAATCGAAGTCTGTGGCGTGCGCGCCATTGCGGTACTCCACGCCAGCCGGAAGATTCTGAGAGACGAAATCTCCCGCGGTCAGCGCCCGCAGAATCGACTCTGTGTCCGCACCGTTCGTTACGGGAGAAAGAACATTGGCCACAGTGTGATTCGCGCTGTGCAGATCGCAGCCGAAGAAGTACCGGTACTGCCGCCGCCAGGGCTTGGTTTTCAGCCATTGCAGAAGCTCGGCCCGCGGAATGTGGCTGCCATCGGCTTGCTGGTTCCAGATCTCGATGCCGTGAATCTGGTAGGTCTCGAGATGCTTCTCGATCGCCTCCCGGGGATACTTCGAAGCGTGCGCCAGCACTTTGAACATGGGCGGCTGGCTGTCGGTTCCCTCCGAGGCCAGGCGCGCAATCTCTTCATAGGAGCGCGCGGGAAAGATGATGGTGTCGAGACCGGAGAGATTTACTTCGATACCGGGAATCAGCAAGAAACCGCTGCTGCGGGAGACCGCGCCGGTTTCCTCGATATAGCGGTGGAACTTGGCGTCGTCAAAATCCTCGAAGTGTTCGGTCATGACGCAAAACGAGAGACCTTTTCCGCCGAGCGCGGAGGCGATTTCCGCGAGCGTATTCCGGCCGTCGTGCGAGTAGGTCGAATGAAAGTGGAATGTGCCCTGCATAGCGCGCGTCGTCTCTGCTTGCGTCGTTCTCCCCAACTGAGTCGTTACGAATTCGGCTGCATCAACCGGCCGAGAAATGGCACCGGGTCGTCTGATGTAAGAATCAGTTCCGTGGTTCGCCGGTCAAGAAATGATCCGAAGTAGGACTTGAGTGAGTCCCAGCGTCCGGCAATCTCGCCCGGCCAGTCCGGGGGTTTGCCCTTCAGGCAGAGCCACAGGCACTTGGTGTCGCCGACAATGTAGCGGCCGCGAACGCCCGTCCGGTAATGGGTTTCTTCCGGACGAATCTCGATTCCGTTCAACTTCTTCCAGTAGAGATAAGGAAGTTCGAGTCCCGCGGCCGAAGCCAGCAGCACCGATCCCCAAAAGCGGCCGTTGATTTCCATCAGATAAGGCTGGCCGGTGCGGCGGTCAACCTTGTATTCAACCATGGCTGGACCGTTGACGCCGGCTGCGCGCATGAGTGCGAGCGCTGGCTGCAGCAACTCCGCGCTGAGTTCGATGGTTTCAGCGAGGGCGCTGGGGCCGCCGCAAGGATTGCTCTCGCGGATCCGGCGATGGCCGATCACGGCGACCGGCAGGCCATCGGAGAACAAGCCGGAGACGCCTACTCCATAGCCGTCAATCCACTCCTGCAGCAATACCGATTGTCCCTGCGCCAGCCGTGACCGGCACTCCGACTGCAATTCCTGCGGATTGAAGACATACGCCGTTTTTCTGCTGGTGGCCGTCCTGTCCGAGCCCAGTGTTTCACTGCTCTCCGACTTGACGACGGCAGGGAAGCGCAGCGGGATGGAATCGAGGTCGCGCACATTCTCCGGCGTAATGTGAATCGTCTGCGGCGCACGCAAGCCCAGGGATTTCGCCAGTTCGAGCGTCTTCGCCTTGCTGAACATGACTTCGATCTCGCGCTCGGCGGGGATGACCGGGGTGCAGGCCAGTTGGTGGCGATATTGGTTGCATGCCAGAATCGCGGCCTCGGACGTGGGAAAGATTCCGTCGGCAGAAAATTTGCGCGCGTAGCCGTTTATGTCGGCAATGAACTTCGCCAGATCCCGTTTGGGGCTGGTGTAGACGAACTTCTCCCTGGCGTAGCGGGAGAGCAGGCTCATGTCCCAGCGGCTTTCTCCGCCCACGGCAAAGGCGACGCCGTTCCTGCCCCAGGAGCGCGCGCACGCCAGGCTGCGGGTGGAATACGCATCCAGCAAAAGCACCTTGGCGATTTTTCTTGCCGGCGGCGGAGCGAACGAGAGCGCATGCGAACCGGTATCCGGCGCAGCGGCGAGTTCGGAAGCGATGGGCATTGCGGAAATCAGTGTTGGTTCGCGGTTCGGTCTGTCGCTACCGCGGAGCCGAAGCTGCGGCGGAACACGCTCTTCAGCCGTTGCATCTGGTCGTTGCGGCGAATCCGCATCAGATTTTCCGGAATCGTGCGCGGCCTGCGGCGGAGAACATTCCAGAAATAGCTGGCCAGAATTAAAATCCCGCCGATGGCGTACGGCCTTTTCTTCATTTGATAGACTCCGCGGCATATCTCCCACACAGGATGGCTCCCCAGCAGATAGTCCATGCGGCCGCGGTGCAGACGCTCGCGGAATCCGGTGTGCTGGGCTCCGCCCATGGCGCGATGATGCGTGCATACTCGCTCCGTGAAGGTTCTGGTCTGCCAGCCCTGGGCGCGCGCACTGAAGACTGCGACCAGATCGATGCCCCCGGATTTCATCGAAGGATAGCCGCCGATTGCCTCGAAGCATTCCCGGCGAAACATCTGGCAGGCTCCGGAAACATGCTCGATGCTGTTGAAGCGGTAGTCGTACGTCTTATTGTTCTCCTGATAGGGTGTGCCCGCAACTCCCAGTCCTGGGTTCTCGGCAAACTTTCCCATCAGGAAGGCGAAATAGTCTGGCTCAAAGGAAATGTCGGCGTCGAGATTGCCGATCACCTGGTAGGGCAGATCCCGTACCCGGGCGTATCCCGCATTGAATGCGGCCGCCTTGCCGGCAAAATGCCGCTCGGTGCGCTCGGGCTGCCTTACCAGTTCGATCCAGTCGTGCTGGCAAACATACTTCTGGACGATTTCGTCGGTGCCATCGGTCGAACCGTCGCTGACGATCACCCATCTCAGGGGCCGCACGGTCTGGGCTACCACGGACTGCAGCGTCAGCTCGATGAACCGGGCTTCGTTGCGCGCGGGAGTGACCAGAACGTAGCTGGGCAGAGTGCTCATGCGCTCACCAGTGCCGCCGTATCGTGTTTTCGGGCGTGCTCTTCCGCTTCGGCGGATGCCTCGAGCAGCGTAGCCATGGCCAGCAGCATCCAGGCCTGCGACCAACGCATGTACGAGGTGCGAATCTTGCCCAGGCGGAGCACGCGGTAATAGAAGAAGCCGCGATCATCCCACATGTGCTTCATTGCCCATTGAAAGACCGAACGCGGGAGCCCGGCATAGCCAGGATCCAGATCGCGAAACGCCACGAGCGTCAGGATGCTTTGCGCGACCGAGTGAATATCCAGAGGATAGGCGCGGTCATGAAAATACTTGGGGGCGCCATCGGCGCGGAAGAAATGGCTGCGGTAGAAATCGAGCCCGCGCCGCATGCCCGCTTCGAACTCCGTCGTCCCGGCATAGCGTCCAATGGCCTGCAGCGCCAACAGGTTGTATCCGGTGTGGAAGTTGTCGATCCAGCGCTGCGATGCCGTTTCTCCGTAGTACCAGGAACCGTCGGCGTGCTGTTTCGCGGCGGAGGCACGCGCAACTTTCATGGCGGGTGCGAGAAATTGCTCCGCGCCTCCGATCCTCCAGACCCGGCACAGCAAAGCTGCCGCTAGCAGGTTCGCATTGTGAACCTCGCCCCGCAGACCCGGCATGGGATAGCTGAAGCCGGCGGCATCGCCGTCGGTCCAGTAAAGTTCACCCAAGATGTATTCGGCCGCTCCGGTCGCCATTTCCAGGCACCGTGCGTCCTGAAGTTCGTCGTAGGCGTCGAGTAATGCGCCGGCCACGAAGGTGGTGCACACCAGATTGGGCGCGCCGGCCGGCACTAGCAGCGTGCGTCCCTGCCAGGGAAAACTATATCCCCAGCACCAGCGGGAAACTCCCGGAGAGCGCAGGGCAATCAGCCGCTCGATCATGAGCCGGACGAGATCGTTCGCATCGGGAAATCCGCCCTCGGGCTCTGCGAGATGGCGCAGCTTCAGCAATGCCGAAAGAAAAAGCGCCATGGCTTTCGGATTCTGCGTTTTCGGAATCATGGCCAGACGCCGCAAGTTGATGGGACTACGCTTCAGGGCCTGCGTCAGGACCAGACGGGGAATCCGCGAATTCAACAGCGGCAGCGCCTGAAAGACCTTGCTGTTCAGCGCGTCGTAGGGATCGTATCCCGCCCAGTCATTGGCCCGGCAATAGTCCACCAGCCTCAGTGTCGCCGCTTTCAGGTCGCGGTTCATTCCGGGACGCACTTCGGCTGCACGCGTCGGCAGCGCGGCCGAGATGAGGCCTGGCGTCACCGGCTCAACCTCGCGCGCCGTGCCGAACTCCGTTCGCAACTCTGGCTTTCGAGAATTGAGACCAGATTGTGGACGATGGTTTCAAGAGCCGGGGCGTTTGATTCCTTGGCGCGCTGGGTTGATTTCTGCCGGCGCACTGCGACGATCTTGGTCTTGACGTCTTCCACGGATTCCAGCATCACCAGCCGGCCCTGCTCGGCGAGATATTGGTCGACGGCGCCGATCTTTCCCCGGAAGATGCTGTACACCGGAACTCCCATGGCCGCCGCTTCGCGGTTCATGGTACCGCCGCCGCTGATGACCAGATCGGAGTTCCAGATCAGATTCATTCCGTCCTCGACGTGCTCCGGAATCACGATCTTCCCGGAGTGGATGGCGTCCTGCCAGGGCGCGCGCAAGTCCGCCTCCTGGCGCTTGTTGCGCGGCAGAAGAATGATCTTCGCCTCGGCGTCCGCCACAAACCGGCGCAACGCTTCTTCCAGCAGAACCTCGCTTTCGGGATTGTGATAGTGGGCCTCGGTGGCCGGCGGACGCACGGTGACCAGCAAGGCTGCCGGCGCGATCCCCAGACGCCGCTTCAGTTCCTGATCGGGTTTGAACCGCGACAGGTAAACATCTTCTTTGATGCCGGGATATTTCATGATCCGCGTGCCGTTCATGTGCAGGCGGTTATCGGGAACTACGCTTGGCACCATCAGCCAGTCGGGGCGGATGGTGGGCATTTTGGCGGTGAACTCGTAATCCGCCAGGGTGACATGGGGAATCTTCAATAAACGGGAGGCGAGCAGGCATCCCCGGGAGCCGTGAGCCACCGAGATATCCGGTCTTTCCTGGCGGACGATGGCGGCCAGCGTCAGCGCCCGCGAGATCGTGCCCAAGGCCTTCAGTAGCTTGAATCGGCCATGGTGTCCGCCGATCACCCGGCCCGCAATTCCGTAAAACCCCAGAAGTTCCCGCACCTGATAAGCGTCGCGGGCGGTGATGAAAACCTCGCAGCCTCTCTTTTCAAACTCTTCGATGATCGGCCGGAAAAACGGGACATGGGGAGAGTTATCCAGATCGATCCAGATTTTCTTGTTCCCCAGTTGATGTTCCCGCTCCGGCGCTTCGGGCACGGCGATCTCGGTAGGCAACGGCATTACCATCTCCTAAAAGTCCAGTGCACCGTACGTCCAAATGCACCTTGTTGAAGCCGGATTCCTCCGCTCATGCGAGATAGAAGTCCCGGCCTCGAGGCCCTTACATAGTCGGCTTGCTCTGACGCTCCAGCAGATCAGGCAAGGCAACCCTGCTGGTGAACACCTTGGGCTGCAGAAATGCCGCGATCTGGTTCACGACCTGGGCTTGCTGGCCGGCCGTAAGATGGGGAAACATGGGCAGCGAAACGATCTGGCCGGCGGCTCTTTCCGTGACGGGAAAATCTCCCGCTTTGTAGCCCAGGCGCTCGTAGGCGCGTTGCAGATGCAGCGGAATGGGATAATGGATGCCGGTCCCGATCCCCGCTTGCTTCAAGTGGGCCATCAGGCCTTGGCGATCTTCGGCGCGTACCACGTAGAGGTGATATACGGCGCGCGACCACGCCGGTTCGTAAGGCCCCTGAATTTCAGTGCCGCAGGCGGCAAACAGACGTTCGTATTCGGCTGCCCGTTCCCGGCGTTGTGCGTTCCAGGCCGGCAAGTGCTTCAGCTTCACGCTCAGAATACCGGTCTGAATGGAATCCAGACGTCCGTTATAGCCTTCCAGGTCGTGGTAGTACTTCTTGGCCTGGCCATGGTCGCGCAGTTTCTGCACCGCGACGGCCAGGTCGGCGTCGTTGGTAGTGACCGCTCCGCCCTCGCCGCAGGCGCCCAGATTTTTCCCCGGATAGAAGCTGAACGCCGCCGCCCGGCCCATGGCGCCGGCCTTGAACCAGCGCTTTTGTTTGCGGGAGAAATACTGCGCGCCGTGTGCCTGGCACGCGTCTTCGATCACCATCAGGCGATGGCGCTCGGCCAGCGCGAGAATGGGGTCCATATCAGCCATCTGCCCGTATAAATGAACCGGGACAACGGCGGCTACGGGACGACCGCTGCGCCGGCTGAGGAGTTTGCCGCTCTCCGACAAAGAGCAGCGCTTTTCCAGATACTCGCGCAGCGCGTCCGGATCCATATTGAAAGTGCGCTCGTCGACGTCGACGAACTCGGGCAGCGCTCCGGCCTGCGAAATCGCTTCGCTGGTGGCGATAAAGGTGTGGGGCACGGTCACCACCACGTCGCCCGGCTCGACGCCTGCCGCCATCAAAGCGAAGCGCAGCGCGTCGGTGCCGCTGCTGACCGCAACTGCGTGTTCGGCATCGCAGAAACCGGCAAATTCTCTCTCGAAATTCTCGACCATCGGGCCTGCGATGAAACCCGCGGAGCGGAGCGCCTCCTGAAAAACCGCAGTCAGCTCCTGCTCGAGTTCGACGTGCGGCGTAACCAGATCCAGAAAAGGGACAGCTTGCGAAGGATTCACTGGGTCACTCCCCTTGCGATTTTGCGTAAGATTCGCGCCGGATTGCCGGCGACGATAGTATTGGGGGGAACGTCTTTGGTGACCACGCTGCCGGCGCCGACGATCGCATTTTCCCCGATCGAGGTGTTGGCCAGAATGGTTGCGCCGGAGCCGATCGATGCGCCCTTCTTTACCAGGGTTCGCTCCACCTTCCAGTCACTCTCGGTTTGCAGGCCGCCTTCAGCCGTTGTGGCGCGGGGGTAGGAATCGTTGATAAACATGACGCCGTGGCCGATGAACACGTTGTCTTCGATGGTCACACCCTCGCAGATGAAAGTGTGGCTGGAAATCTTGCAGCGTTTTCCCACCGAGGCGTTCTTCTGGATTTCGACGAAGGCTCCGATCTTGGTTTCGTCTCCGATCGCGCAGCCGTAAAGATTGATAAACTTCGCCAGCTTTACGCCCTGCCCCAGCTTTACATCCGGAGCAATCGAGAGATATTGATCGCCCGCCATCGCCGCCTTTCCGCGTCCATCGCCTGTCATCGCGCTCCCTGGTTCCGGTTTTCCTTAAGACGGGCCCACGCCGCCTGTTGCTGGTCGGCCCGCCGTTGCGCGGCGCGGAAATCTTTCTTGGCTTTGCCAGCCAGTTTGTGGGCCAGCGCGCGGATGGTGCTGTACTCGAATAGGTCGGCGACCTGGATCTCCGGGCTGATCCCGGCCTGCAACTGCGCGTGCGCTTCCAGCAGTTGCAGGGAATCGCCGCCCAGATCGAAGAAGTTGTCGTCCAGGTTGACTTCTTTCAGTCCCAGCACTTTTTGCCAGACGCCCGCGATTTGCTCCTCCAGTTCCGACCTGCCGGGCCGGGCAGTTTCCTGAAGTGGCTGCGAGCCCTCACCAAGTTCAGGCAGCGCATTGCGATCCAGTTTTCCATTGGGCGAAAGCGGCAGAGCATCCATACGCACCAGCGCCGAGGGCAGCATGTAGGCTGGCAGTTTCTGTTCCAGATAAGCCTGCAGTTGCTGGGCGGAGTAGTGACCGTTGCGCGGGACCACGTAGGCCAGCAGTTTCTTGGCGCCAGCGCCGTTTTGCCGCGCCACCACGGCTGCATCTTTGACCTCGGGATGCTGCCTCATCACCGACTCGATTTCGCCGGGCTCGACGCGGTAGCCGCTGATTTTGACCTGGTCGTCGATGCGCCCGAGGAATTCGATGGTTCCATCGCCGCGGTAGCGGACGCGATCGCCGGTCCGGTAGAGTTTGCTTGTGGGGTCGTTGCTGAACGGGTTCGCGATGAAGCGCTCCGCAGTCAACTCCGGCTGATGCAGGTAGCCTCGCGCCAGTCCGTCTCCACCCACGCACAACTCGCCTGCTTCACGGATCGCTACCGGTTCGCGATTTTCGTCCAACACATAGACTTGGGTATTGGCGATGGGCCGGCCGAGGGGGATGGCGGTCGCTTGCGCATCCTCGTGCCGAATGGTGTGACAGCAGGTGAAGGTCGTACCTTCAGTAGGTCCGTAACCGTTCACCAGCCGGCAATGGGGCAGGTTCTCCAGCGCCTTCCTGACATGCACTACCGAAAGCGCATCGCCGCCGGCCAGCAGTTGGCGCAGGGGCCGCAAGTCTTGCGGGCGTTGCTCGATCATCAGGTTGAATAGCCCGGAGGTAAGCCAGGCCGTGGTTACTCCGTGTCGGGCGATCGCCGCTCCGATGGCTTCGAGCGATTGGGAGCCGGGCGCGGCCACGGCCAGGCAGCCGCCATTCAGCAACGCTCCCCAGATCTCGAGGGTCGAAGCATCGAAGGAAATGGGCGAGAATTGCAGGAAGACCTCATCTTCGCCGAAGTGCAGATAATTGGTGTTCTTCACCAGCCGCACTACCGCGCGATGCGGCACCATCACCCCTTTGGGCGTGCCCGTGGAACCGGACGTATACATGACATACGCCAGACTGCCGGCGTGGGTGAGATTCTCGGGATTCTCGCAGCTCTGCCGGCCGATATCGGCGGCGCCGGAATCGAGAGTAACCACCCGGACGGGAAGCCAAGTGCGGTCGGCCAGGCGCTGCAGAACCGCTTCTTCCGCAACCACCACCGGTGACTGAGTATCTGCAGCCATGAAGGCCAGCCTTGGTGCCGGGTAGCTGACATCGAGGGGCACAAAAGCGCCGCCCGCCTTAAGGATGCCTAGCAAGGCGACGGCCATTTCCAGCGAACGCTCGACCAAAGTGCTGACCAAGGTCTCGGGGCCAACGCCCAACTCGCGCAGCCGGTGGGCCATCTGGTTGGCCCGCCGGTTCAGTTCCTGATAGCTCATTTGTTCGTCGCCGAAGCGGACTGCAATGGCCTGCGGCCGCCGCGCCGCTTCCTGCTCGAACAACTGATGGATGCACAGGTCTCGAGGATAGTCCGAGGCGGTAGCATTCCACTCGACCAGGAGTTTGTGGCGCTCCGGGGAGCTGGGAAGGTGCGGGTTGTTGAGGGTCGTCACCATACGGAATTGCGGGTGCGAACGGTTCTTAAGGCAGCAAGATTTCTTTTTCGCCGAACAGCCGCTCGGCCACAATGCCTTGCCGCCTGCAGGCTTCCATCAACTGGTCCGACTGCACGATGGGGTGCGATTCGGGCGTGTATTTCACGCTCATCACATAGTTCAGCCAGGGTTCCTGGCCCATGGCGTAAACGTAAAGTTCCTTGCAGTGGAACTGTTCCACGATGTTGTTGCCGCGCTCGCAGTTCGACCCAGCCAGCCGCCGCGACTGGTCCTGCGCGCGCTCGATTTTTTCCGGCAGCAGCGGCCCGTACAGCCAGGACATGGGTGCGCCGGCGCATTCCATTCCCAGAAACACCACGTCCACGTCGCCGATTTCGGCGTGCACGTGGCGGTAGGTCGCGGGGCTGATGTTGCAGGAATCCGCCGCGAACAATAGAGAATGTCCATTCACCCGCACCACATAGGCCAGCTTGGTGCGGATATCGAGATCGCCATGCTCGCCGAGGAAGGGAATCGTGGTCAGATGCAGCGGCCCGAAATCGGCCTCTTCCATCTCCTCCATCTCGACCACATTCTTGAAGCCGCACTGCTTCAGGATCAGTTTCATGGAGGGATCCTGCAGCGACCCCGCGGCATTCTTCGGAACCACGATGGTGCGAATTCTCGAACGCAATTGCAGCAGAGTCTCAAACAGCAGGTGATCCTGGTGATTGTGGGTGATGAAGACGCAATCGATCACCTCGGGCAGATCGTCGTAGGTGTAGCGCGAGATGTTGTTCTCGTAAGTGTAGCTGAGCACCGGATCGGTGAGGATGCTGGCCCCGCCGGCCTCGACCAGAATGCAGGCATGTCCGAAATATCTCCAGCGCGCTCCCTTGCCGGAGTAGGGCTGATATTTTCTGCCCGGCTCGCGGCTCAGGAATGTGCGGAACACCTGATCGTGCTCATCGCCGAAACCGAGACGCTCTTTGATGGTCGGGAACGTCGCCGGTGTTTCCTTCAACCCGAACAGGAAGTCCAGTTGCTCGCTCGCAAACGGAACTTCGAGGTGGACGTTGTCTTTCTCCTGAAAGCGGGGCGTGCTCAGCACAAACGGCCGATCGTCTCCTGTAATCAGCGAGAGCATGATGCTCTGCCGCCGGGGATCGTAGAAGCGGCTCTTGTAAAGCAGCGGCTCGAACAACCGGAACGAAGGATGGTTGTGCAGGTCATAGACCAGTTCGACGTATCCCTGCAGCGGCCCGGGCACCATGGCGTATAGCGGCTCAAGGGAGTATCCCTCGGCATTGACCCGCAGCATGCCGTCCAATTCGCACAAAGCCCGCGACAACTCCGCCAGAGGACTGGTGCGGGTTTCTTCGGCCAGTTGCCTGACCCGCTCCACATGATCGCCGGGCAGATCCATGAACGGCCCTCCCAGCAGCTTGGGGTTCTTCACCGCCGCCGCATGGGCTTCCGGCGACTTCAGGAAGGAATCCATGATGCGCAGGTGGCGCTCGGTTTCATTGCGCGCCGCCGTGGCGGGAGGAATCAAATGAGACCAGGCATACCAGTGGTGCACCAGCGGTTCCACGACCACGTTCGGCAGCAGATAGAATTGCTCAGCCATATCCAGGATGTCGAAGAACGGATCGTGGAAGACCGGGACTAGACGTAGACCAGCGCCCCGCGCTTGGCCAGCGATTCGTTGGCGGCTTCGAGCATGCGGACGACTTTCAGTCCGGCATGGCCGTCGTTGAACGGAGTCTGTTTTTTATTGATGCACTCGGCAAAGTATTCGAGCTCCAGGCGCAGGCCTTCGACCTGTTCGACTTGCGGCGACCACATGTCGCCCGAGCGGTAACTCACCAGCAGGTTATAGAGGCCTTCCTGGTTTTTTACGTCCACACCCTTGTCGTAGATCTTCAGCTTCTCATCGGCTTCGAGGTCGTTCCACACCAGCATTTTCTTCTCGCCGCCGATCAGGGTGGTTCGCACCTTTACCGGCGAGAGCCAGTTGACGTTGATGTGCGCAATCATGTTGTCAGGGAAGTAGGCGGTGATGAAGGCGATGTCCTCGTGTCCGTTGAGGTGGTTCTGCCCGGTGGCCACGATGGCCTCGGCATCTTTTTCCAGAAGGTGATTCATGATCGAAAGATCATGCGGAGCCAGGTCCCAGATCACGTTGCAGTCGTGCTGAAACAGTCCCAGATTTACCCGGGTCGAATCGTAGTAGTAGAGTTTGCCCAGCGTTCCCTCATTCAGCAATTGCCGGATCTTGCGCACGGCTCCGGTAAACAGGAACGTGTGGTCCACCATGAGCTGCAGGTCTTTCTGCTCCGCCAGGTTGATGAGTTGCTCGGCTTGGGCCACATTGCTGGTGAAAGGTTTTTCCACGAAAACGTGCTTGCCGTTTTCGAGCGCGGCCTTGGCCAGGTCGAAGTGCGTCCACACCGGGGTGATGACCGCCACCACGTCGACGTCGGGCGCGCTGACCAGTTCCTTGTAGTCGGAATACACCGGGATTCCGAGATGCGCCGCCTCGATCCGCTTGCGCGCGGACGGATTCTGATCGCAGATTCCCACCACCTGGCAGCCGTCCAGGCTGCGCAGGTTGCGCACAATGTTCGGGCCCCAGTAGCCGTAACCGATCACGCCAAACTTAAGCATAAAAACTTACCTTAAATGCTGAGATGGCTTTCCGGTCTCGCCGGGAAAGCCTTCTCGCGGGCTACAACCACCATGAATGAATCGGGGGAACGCTGTCGGGGAACGTGGCTGGGAGCGGCGCTAACAGGCGCCGTCTCCGCCAATCACAGCCTTGGGAGTCTGCAAGAGAATCTTCACATCGAGCCAAGGAGAACAATTGCGCGCATAGCGCAGATCCAGGCGGACCATCTCGTCAAACTCCACCCGGCTGCGGCCGTGCACCTGCCACAGGCCGGTGATTCCCGGCTTAGCTTCGAGCAGACGGCGGCGGTGCCAGGTGGAGTAGGCTTCCACTTCATAGGGTACGGGCGGCCGCGGCCCCACCAAGGACATCTCGCCGCGCAGCACGTTGATCAACTGCGGCAATTCGTCGAGACTGGAGCGCCGCAGGAATCTGCCCACCGGAGTGATTCGCGGGTCGTTGGTCAGCTTGAAGACTCCCGCGCCGTTGCCGGGATGTTTTTCCGCCTGGCCGGCAATCAGCTGGCGGACATACTCTTTGTGCTCGCTGGCGTCATTATTCACGTACATGGAACGGAACTTGAGGAAAGTGAACGGCGTTCCGTGCTGCCCAATGCGCTTCTGCTGGAACAGCACCCCTCCTTTGGAAGTCAGCCTGATCGCTGCCGCGATGAACAGCAGCAGCGGCGACAACAGGGCCAGCAGAAGCGAGCTTCCCAGGATATCGATCGCACGCTTCAGGGTGAGGCGGACGCGGTGGCTCAACTCGCGCTTTTCCAGATCCGGGTAAAGCGTGGGATCGCTGGGACGGTCGGAGTCGTAGGGATCCCAGTTGTCGGGGAAGGTGTGAAAGGAGAATTTGAGCTGGCCGAACTGTTCCGGGCTCAGGCGCTCGCCCAGAGCCGCGCTGATGCGCTGCAGAATCGTGTTGATGACCAGTTCGTTGCCCACCAGGATTTCCGTAAAGATGACGCCTACCACAAGGCCGGTCGTATACCATCCCGTGACGTCGGTCTCCCGGGTTGCTCCCTGCAGGGCGGAAACAATGCTTTGCAGGATGCGGGCGCGGCTGCTGTTGGGCGGAGTGGCGGCGGCGTCAATGAGCAGAAGCACAAACGGACGCTGCGAGCGCTCGCTGCGCTTGCGCTCCAGCGACAGTATCCGCTGAAATGCCTCCTCGCCCAATACCGGGCCAGAGGCGGAAGGCGACGATGGCGGGGAGTTGACGAAGCTGGAGTTGGGACTTGTGGTGCGTGTTGCCACGGGTTGCTTCTCCTCGCTGCGCCAGCCAGATTTACAGAGGGCGCAGACCTGCCGGCAAAGTAGGCCAGGCCGGCAGCGTTTCTACCCAGTGGGGGAACAGGGATTTGGTTTTTACGATCTTCGTTTATGAGATCTTCAGTTGTTATGAGATCTTCGCTATTCGATGGGGGAGGGGACTTCGCCTTTAGAGCCTGAAACCGGACTGTAACGCTGGTAATAACTTTTGTGATCGCTGCTGCTGCAGCTATTGACGACCACTCCCAACAGCAGGGAGGGATCGAGCAGGTCCAGAACGCGCTTGAGCGGTTTTCTTTCGGTCACGCCCTCGCGTGCCACCATGAGCACTCCGTCGCAGAGCTTCATCCAGAAAGGGGTGTCGGCCAGGGGCATGACTGGAGGAGAATCGATGATTACCCAGTCAAAAAAACCTCCCAGGCCTTCGAGCAACTCCGCCAGCCGGCCTGATTGCATCAGCTCCAGCGGATTTTCCGGCGGCAATCCCGCGGGCAGGAACCAGAGCCGCGAACCGTCGAGTCTGTAAACTATCTCGGCCAGTGTGCGCTCTCCCCGCAAACACTCGGTGAGTCCGGGCAGGGACGCGCTCAGCCCGAAGAGCCGGGCCAGCGTCGGACGGCGGAGGTCGCCGTCGATCAAGAGCGTTTTCAGTACCCGGCTGCGCGCCTGATTCAGCGCTAGATTGGCGGCGATCAAGCTTTTGCCTTCTTCGGGAATGGTGCTGGTCACCACCACCCGCTTCAGCTTGCGTTTTTCCCGAAGGTTTCTCAGGCGCAGACCTAGGACTCGGAATTTTTCGGCGCCGAGGCTGCGCTGGTCGTTCAGGCAAACCAGGCGCGAGTTTGCCGCCAGGTTGGGAAACAGCACCTTGGCTGCGGCCAAGGCTTCCGCTCCGGTGACTGCTTCTTGCTCCGGGTTGCCATCCGGTGCCGGCTGCGCCAGTCCGCCCTCGAGCTCCTGGGTTTGCAACAAGTCGGCCAAGGACTCCGCCGGGCGCGGCGAATCCTCGCCCGACCGCTCCGCTTCTGCCCGCAACAACGCTTCAAATATATGGCTCATGTTCCGATAACCTTTGCAAGAGACTGGGTTCCTTCGGGTTTTCCTCCTGCGTGCGCTCGTGCAATTCAAGCAGCGTCCGCATCGCGCGCAGAAGGTCGTTCAGGTCGTGCTCTTTGGCGGCGCTGTTTTTCTTGGAACCGTCGGAAACCACGCCCAGACGCATGTCCGCGGCAACCTCGTCGACGATCTCCGGGGTGATGGTTTTGGCACGCTTGGCGTAGCCGGAAAGCAGCGCATTTTCGCACACCGTGTTGATCAGCCGCGGAATGCCCTGGGAATGGCGAAATACGCGGCTGACCGCCGCTGCGGAGAACATCTCGGCCTTGGCCGGCGCTCCCGCCACCTGCAGCCGGCGCTCAATATATTTTTCCGTCTCTTCGAAGGAGAGCGGATCCAGATGGCAGCGCAGTGCGATGCGTTGCTTGAGCTGCCGCAGTTCGTGGGAGTCGAGCATTTCGTCCAGCTCCGGCTGGCCGACCAGAATGATCTGCAGCAGCTTTTGCTGGGACGTTTCCAGATTGGTCAGAAGCCGCACCTCCTCCAGCACTTCCGCCGAGAGATGGTGCGCTTCGTCCACCACCAGCAGCGTGGTCTGATTCTTCTTGTGCCGGGCGAGCAGGAACGTGTTCAAGCTTTGGATCAGCTGATCCTTGCTCTTGTCTTCGAACGGCAGCCGGAAATCGCCGGCAATGTAGCGCATGAATTCCAGGGGCGAGAGGCTGGGGTTGAACACAAAGGCGAACTCCACGTCGCAGCGCCCCAGAAACTGCAGCACGGCCCGCAGCAGCAGGGTTTTGCCGGTGCCCACCTCGCCGGTCAGCACCACCATTCCCTTGCGCGAGGTTACTCCGTAGTAGAGCGCAGCCAGAGCTTCGTTGTGCCGGGTCGTGGGAAACATAAACGACGGGTCCGGCGTGATCTCGAAGGGGTTCAGACGCAATTTGTAGAAAGATTTGTACACGATGTTTTTATCCGTAGAGATATGTGATTGCCGATCCTGCCAGAACCAGGCTCGCGACGGCAACTGCCGCCGCCGCCGCCATCCAGTTGCCGCGTTGCCGCAACTGCTGCTCCCCGGGAGTTTCGATGGGAGGAATTTCGACGATGACCTCGAAGGGCATTATCTTCTTAATCTCGCGTTCGCTGTAGAGCCGGCCGCTCAGCTTCTCCTGCCCGAAGGCCGCAGCGCTGCCTACGACCAGGCCGACCAGCAGACCCAGCGCAGACAGCGGCAGACGCTTGGGTTTGTAGGGCTTGGTGGGAAGGCTCGGCGGATCCAGTACTTGGAAGTTTTCGCCACTCTGAGTTTTTTCCAGATCCGTCGCCATCTGCGATTGGCTCTTTTTCGCCAGCAGGGAATCGTAATCGGCCTTCGACTGATCGTAATCGCGCGAGAGGTCGGCGAACTGTTGCTCCATCACCGGAGTCCGGTTCAGCCGATTCTGATAGTCGGCGATCTGGCCCAGCAGGTTCTTGACTTCAGCCTGACGATTGACGATCTCGCCGCGATTCGCCTTCAACTGGCTCTCGAGGTCGCGTTGGGTCGCGCTCTTCGGATCGTTCGATCCTGCGGCGGGAGGGGCAGAAGCGGCATTGTTCATTTCCGCCACGATCCCCGCCCGCGTCCTCTCGGCGTTGGCGATCGCTTCTTTGGTCTTGCGCACGTCGGGATGCTTCTCCGTATAGCGCGATCTCAAATCGGCCAGTTGCGCGTTGAGCCGGTCGAGTTCCTTGTCGATGGCGGAGAGCGGGTCTGTGCCCCCGTCGCCGTTTTTTGTGACCGGGCCCAGGGTGCGGTACTCGCCGAGCAGAGATTCGAGATACGTGTTCTGCTGTTTAGCCCGGTTCAGCGAATCTTCTTGCGCCTGCATCTGGGTCTGCAATCCGGTCAGAATCGTCAGATTGCTTTGCGTTTGGGCGGGCAACTCCCCGCTGTGCTGGGCCTTGAAATCCCGCACTCGCCCTTCCTGCACCGCCAGTTTCCGGCGGGAACGGTCGAGCTGGTCGTTCAGGAATTTGTTGGCATTGCCCATCCGGGCCTGCCGGTCCTCCTGATCCTGGGCGATGAAAAGGTTGGCCAATTCGGCGGTGGCCAGTTGCGCGGTCTTGGGGTCGAGGCTGGTGTAGTAGATATTGAAGGCGGAAACCCTGCGGTTCTCGCTGCGTACCGGCTCGATATCGATGTCCTTGCGCATCTTGTCGACCAGATCGTCGTCCGCCATGCGCTTGCGGTCCTTGGGATAAAGCCCCATCTGGTCGATAACTCGCAGCAGGCGGCTCCGGCTCAGGATCTGCTGCTCGATCCGGTCCATCTGTTCCTGGATTTCGGTGTTGGGGTCGGTGTTGGGGTCGTTGGGGTTGGCGACCACCGGAGTTGCGGGCTGCTCCACCAGAATCAGCGCGCCCGAGCGGTAAACCGAATGCACGCCCCAGCTTAGCGTCCAAACCAGCAGCCAGCCCCCGAAAAACGGCAGCAGGAAGTGCCAGCGGTGGCGGCGCAGTATGCCCTTGATCTCGCCGAGGTCAAGCGTTTCGGGTTTCTCTTGCAGATCTTCTTCCATCATTCTTCTTCCATCCCTACATTCCTAAAGGTTTCGACCATTGATAGTTGAGAGTTACGAAATAGCGGTTGCGATGGGCCAGACCCTGCAAAGCCGGGTCGGCGAGGCCGAGCTGCTGCTGCAAGTCGTGGCTGTAACCCATCTGGAAGCCCAAGCTCTTGCCGAGGTTACGCTCGACCGAGGCATTCACCGAAGTGGTATGCACCGAGTTTGGTCCTCCGTCCAGCGGCACCAGCGGCTGGCTGACGCCGTGACTGCCTCCTAGCCCGAAAGCCCAGCCGGCAATCAACTCCTGGCGCGCCTCGGCATGCACGCTCAGCAGGCGCACCGCCCCTAGAATTCCTCCGCCGTCACTGATTCCGCGGGACACTCCGGCAGTTACCGTCGTCCGCGGCGCGTGCCAGCCCAGTTCTGCGCCGCCGGCCGCAGAGGTTCCCGTAGTCTGCGCCGTGGCCACCGGTGGAACTGATCCCGCCACGCCTTCACTTACAGAATACTGAGGTCCAGCAAAGACGGTGAAGGAAAAGCGGTCTCTCACGGTTAGCGTGTTGACCACCAGGGCACTCTGCACCCGCGTTCCTGCGTCTCCCGGATCGAAAACCAGACGCTGAAACCGGTAGGTGAGACCGGCCCAGTCTTTGCGGAACAGCCGGTGCAGCCAAAAAGCCACGCCCGAGGCGGAACGGGTATCGACCAGCGTGCCTGAGGTGGGGGTGTCGCTGAAGTGCAAAGCGTAGAACGATCCGCTGACCCCGGTCAGATCGTTCGGCGCAAAGTGATAGGTTGTCTGCGCCGTGGTCAGGCTCGATCGCTGGGTGGCCAGCGGCGTGAAAAGATAGGAGTTAGTCTCGCTCGAAGGGCCGGCTGGAAGCGCGCCGTTGCCCGCAGCGTCGAAGACCCCGGTGGTCAGCGAAAAATGTTCCGCCAGGCGCAGACTTACATGCGGGGTCAGGCGGAACAGCGAATCCAGGCTGACATCCTGTGAACCCTGGTCGCGGCTGGCAAGTTCCTCGTTCACGGTGAGACCGCCGGCGTAGCCCAGGTCCCAGCGCATTCTCGGCCGCGTCAGCTCCAGGTCCAGGTTGGGGAACACCGAAAAGCTGGTGTTGCTCAGCGGGGCGCTGGGGGCCAGCAGTGCGTTATCGTCATATGCCGCACCCACGTTGACTCCGCCGCGTAGATAATTCGATCGTTCCAGCTCGGAGGTGAAGGCCAGCGAGGTTTCCCGTCCGCCCAGAAGCGTGGGTAGTTGCGGCAGGTCGAGACTGGTGTCCTCAGCGGTCTCACCCGGGTTCCAGGCCGTCACGCCGGTGACGGGTGCGACCGGAACCGATTTGGCGTCGCTGCTCGCCGACGCTGCCGCATCAGGCGCGCCGGAACTCTGCTGTGCAGCCAACAAGGGTGGCGTCAGGCAAAACCACAGAGCGAGAATGGAATAGCTGCGAATCTTCATCACCGATCACGCCCCGCTAGGGCACCACCACCGTGTCGCGCGGCTCCAGCCGGATGTTCTGTCCCGGATTCTTGCCTTTGATCATGTCTTTGTAGTTAAACGGCAAACGCTTCTGCGTGCCATCCGGCTGCTGGCGCAGAACATAGATTGATTTCTGCTTGGCAAAATCGCGGAAACCGCCGGCCAGCGCAATCGCATCCAGCACCGTGGCCGACCCGCTCAACAGATACGATCCGGGTTTCATCACCATGCCGAGAATGTTGATTTTCTGGCTCTTGCTGTCCGCGACAATCACCGTGACCTGCGGTTCGGAGATGTAGTCCTTGAGGCGCCTGGCGATTTCCAGCTCCAGTTGGTGCGGCGTCTGGCCGCTGGCCTGCAGTTCCCCGATCAGAGGCAGCGAAATCCTACCGTCGGAGCGCACCGGCACAGAGCGCGTAATCTCGGGTTCCTTCCAGACGTTGATGGCCAGCACATCATCGGCGCCGATGAGGTAGGCGTCGTCAGAGTGGCTTGGTGGCGCTTCGGGCTTGGGCGCTTGGGTTGCGGCGGCAGCCGACTGCGGCGTCCGGGCCCTGGCCGGCGCCGCCCAGATGGTGACTGAGCCCAGCACCAAGACCGCCGCCATCCGGGTTCCGCGAGAATAGAGCTTGTTGTCTTGCGTCATAGAAGATGCCATTCGTCGAAGCGCTTGGTTCCCGCCGTGGCTCGCTTCTCTGCAAGCGGCGCGACGGTCAGACTGCGGGAAACCGCCGGGGGCGCCAGCTCATACTGCTGAATCTTATACAACAGCGCGCGGTAGCTGATGCGCAGCAGTCGCGCCGCCGCCTTCCGGTTCCATTCCGTCTCCTCGAGCGCCTGCGCGATCGCGCTGCGTTCGGCTTCGCCCTTGGCGTGCCGCACCAGCGATTTCAGAGACGACCGTTCCTCGGTGGCGCTGAACTCTTCCTGTGCAAACCCGTCGCCCTGACCGTTTTCCGCTTCGTAGTGGGAGTGGGCATTCAGTTCTTCGAGCGCCGCGTTCTCATCGCCCGACACCAGGAACCGCTTCACAAAAATTTCCAGCTGCGCCAGATTCCCTGACCAGTCGCAGCGCTGGCAGGCCTGCAGCAGCGCGGGTGAAAAGTGTCTGGGCGGAACGCTGTAGCGCCGCGTCAGCCGGTTCATGAAATGTCCGAGCAGCAGCGGGATCTCCTCGCGCCGTTCGCGGATCGGGGGCACCTTCAACTCGAACACGTTCACATGGTAGTAAAGTTCTTCCAGAATGTTCTTCCCGGCCACAGCCTGCTGCAGATCGCCGCACGTCGCCGCCATGACGCGAACCTCGGTGCGCAGCGGCGTTTGCCCGCCGAAGCGTACGAACTCGCGGGTCTGCAGCGCCTGCAACAGCCGCATCTGCACGGACAAGGGCATGGCCTCGAAGTCCTGCAGCAGCAGCGTGCCGCGGGCACATTGCTCCAGCCGGCCGGATTTCGATTCCAGCCGCCCAGCGCCGTTGAGGTGCTCGTAGCCAAACAATTCGCTCTCCAGCAGATCGGCCGTCAGGGCGGCGCAGTTCACTTGCATGAAAGGAAAACTCGAGCGAATCGATAGCGAGTGGATCAGGCGCGCGGTCGTGGTTTTGCCGCTGCCGGGCTCCCCGGTGATCAGCACCGGAACATCGGCTTGAGATACCAATTCCGCCTGCGTGCGCAGCCGGCGGGCGGCCGGACTGGCGGCTACGAAGTAAATCTCTTCGTCGATGTGTTGAATTTGTGGTTGGTACATGATGCTGCGTTCCTAGAGAAAACGGGAACAGACATCGGTTTGAAACGCAATCTTCAACAACACGCGTGCCGCCGCTTGAATTTTTGCGTAGACCACTTTTTCGTGGATCAGGAGAGCATCGCGCCGTTTCGTCGTTCGAGTGGTTGCGCTCATAGCTTCGCCCTCTCGGTCCCATCGGGGACAAAAGTCCGAGCGGAAACCACCTGAACAGAACTCGACTTTCGGGGGGAGAAACGGTTATGACGACAACCGGGGGGAGGTGTGCTTTCATCACGATAAGTGGGCTTGCAAAACTGTGCAAGTGGTAGCACTACTTCCGGCCAACTGGCTCTCAAAGGTTTAGAGACAATCTTCTCGGTCATGGTCCATAAGGACAGGGTCATCTTACCCGGCACGACCAACCTCCTGGATTTCTGCGCGCTTTCTATCGAGAGGACAGAGAGATGCCTCAGGGTCTGATAAGTCCTATTTAAGCACTTTATAATCAGTAGGTTAACTAGTGATCTCACCAGCCTTGGACGTCTGAATCATCGCTGTGCGGGATGCTGCAAGTCTTTGCAGTTTTCAGCTTTCTGACCAAGCCGAGAGTGAGACGAGAGGCGCTGTGCAACTATTTGCATAGGTTGCAAATCCGTTCCTTGCTCTGGCCATGTTTTGGATGCTATGATGATCTGGTTTACAACACAGGTCGAGGCTTGGGTAGTTTTCAGGTCTGGTTCAGTTTGCGCTCGAACTTCCCCCCGGACGCGGTTTCCAACTCAAGAGGTTGTTTCAATGGGACCGTGTATCTCACTCGCCATATAGATGCTGGCAGTTCAGTGGGCGGGTAACAGGAGGAATCGATGCCTTCCGATGAGGAGAGGCGCACGGGCTTTGTCAGCGTCGTAGTCGCAGACAGCACGCGCATCCATACGCAGTTGCTGGAAGATGCAATGCGCAGTGATTCCGGCTTGCACGTCGTAGCTTCTGCGCCACGGTCTGCGGACTTGCTTGCGGCTGTGACTCGTGTGCCCGTCGATGTCGCCGTGATCAGTTACAGCCTTGAGGACCAGCCCGGACTCGGGCTCGAAGTACTGCGGGAGATGCGCGCCTTGCGGCCCGGGATTAAGGGAATCGTTCTGCTGGACTCTTCCCGGCCGCAAGAACTCTTGGAGTGTTTCCGCTCGGGCGCGAAAGGCATTTTCTCCCGGCACGACGGTCTAGAGAGCCTCCGCAAATGTATTCGTTGCGTGCATGAAGGCCAGGTGTGGCTGCGGGGCATAGAACTGGACCTGATCCTGGAAGCACTGGCGCGTTCACCCATGGTCAGTGCGATCGACCACCGCGGTCTCGATCTGCTCTCCAGCCGCGAGCGCGAAGTGATTCAGCACCTGGCTTCAGGGAAGACGAATCGCGAAATCGCGGACTCGCTTGGGCTGAGCCCGCACACCGTTAAGAATTATCTGTTTCGCATGTTCGACAAAGTGGGCGTTTCCAGCCGCACGGAGTTGCTCTACCTCACAATGAATCATGCCCCGCATGGGGCGGAAGAAGACCCTGACTCCGCAGAAGCGGACGCGCTGGCGGCGCTGGTGAAGGCGGCCGAGGCAGGCACGCCGCTGGCACAACTTCAGTTGGCGGAGCACTACTGCGGGGCCCACGGCTCTGTTCCCGACCTGGTTTCAGCGTACATGTGGTTCTTGGCTGGCCAGCAATCCGCCGGTGCAGTTCAGAATGAACTGCAGGCAGGCAAGAACAAGCTGTCCGAGGTTATGTCCCCCGAACAACTCGCCGAAGCCGAACGGCGGGCCGGAGAATGGCTGATGGAAGCGAAGAAGAGGCCTGAGTTTGCCACGGCAGTGACCGCGGCGCTGATGGGAATCAGAAAGAAGTCGGCTTCGGCGACCTAGCCATCTTCCTTACGAAATCCGGTTACCAGCACAACCGCATCACCGCATCACATCTACATTCTCGTCGAGACCCAGTCTTTTACGAACGAGTGAATTTCACGCTGGAAACCGGCGACAACTCTCCGCCAGGGGCTATAATTCGGAGCGACGACAATCGGGTAAACTAAACAGTTCTCCGTGGACCAGCTTTCCGGTCCCTCACGTTTCTTCCGACGTTGGCGAAGACAGCCGGACATGGCAGTGAGGCCAGATCGTTCCTGAGCGTCGAGCTCGAATTCATCACTTCGTTTTGAAAAAGAGGACAAATTCGTGAGCACTCTAACACTCCCCACAACTGACGAGAAGCAATCCAGCGCAAAGGCAGTCAAATATGTCTATTCCTTCGGTGGTGGCAAAGCCGAAGGCAACGGCAAGATGAAGGACGACTTGGGCGGCAAAGGCGCGGGCTTGGCGGAAATGACCAATGCCGGACTCCCGGTCCCTCCGGGTTTCACAATTCAGACCGAGGCCTGCCGCGAGTACATGCGCAGCGGCGGCAAGGTTTCGTCAGAAGTCACGCGGCAAATGGAAGAAGCTCTGCGCGGCCTCGAGCAATTGCAGAAACAAAAGCTGGGCGCGGGCGAAAACCCATTGCTGGTAAGCGTGCGCTCCGGCGCCAAGTTCTCGATGCCGGGAATGATGGACACCATTCTCAACCTGGGCCTCAACGATCAAAGCGTCGAGGCGCTGGCGCGCCTGAGCAACAATCCGCGCTTTGCCTGCGATTCCTACCGCCGTCTCATTCAGATGTTCGGCAACGTCGTGCTGGAGATCAAGAAGGACGAGTTCGAGAAAATATTCGACGCCAAGAAAAAGCAAAAGAAGGCAAGACTCGACACCGATCTCGACGCCAAGGCGCTGAAAGAAGTAATCCAGGAATACAAGAAAGTCGTGAAGAAACATACCAAGCGGGACTTTCCGCAGGATCCGCACGAGCAGTTGGTCATGGCGCGCGATGCGGTTTTCCGTTCGTGGCAGAACGATCGCGCCAAGACCTACCGCCGCATCAACAATATCGATGACATGCTGGGAACCGCGGTCAATGTGCAGGCTATGGTGTTCGGAAATCTTGGCGAAACCAGCGGCACCGGCGTGGGTTTTACCCGTAATCCTGCAACCGGCGCAAAGGAATTCTATGGCGAGTTCTTGATGAACGCGCAAGGCGAAGACGTGGTCGCGGGCATCCGCACGCCCGTACACATCCTGGAACTGCACAAGATCATGCCCAACGTCTACGACCAGCTCCGCGACATCACCACCCGGCTGGAGAAACATTACCGCGATATGCAGGATTTCGAGTTCACTATCCAGGATGGCAAGCTCTACATGCTGCAGACGCGCAACGGCAAGCGTACCGGCCGTGCCGCTGTTCGAGTGGCGATCGATATGGAGAATGAAGGTTTGATCACCGAGAACGAAGCGATCTTCCGGGTCGATCCCAATCAGCTCTACGATTTCCTGGTGCCGACCCTCGATGAAAAGAGCACCAAGATCGAGGTGCTGGCAACCGGATTGCCGGCGTCTCCGGGTGCGGCGGTTGGGCAGATTGTTTTCACAGCCGACGAGGCCGTTGCGAAAGCGGGTCACGGCGATAAGAAGAATCCGGTGATTCTGGTTCGCGGCGAAACCACTCCCGAAGACATTCACGGCATGGAAGTCGCGGCCGGCATTCTCACTTCGCGCGGCGGCATGACCAGCCACGCTGCTGTGGTTACTCGCGGCATGGGAAAGTGCTGCGTCGCTGGCGCCGGCGATATCGAAGTCAGCGAAAGTGCGCGTGAGATGCGCGTGAAGGGCAAGGTGTTTCACGAGGGCGATTGGATCTCGCTCGACGGCACTACCGGCCGTGTTATCCAAGGCAAGCTGAATACGGTTGCAGCGTCGGCCGAGAATGCCGACTTGCAAAAGCTCCTGGGATGGGCAGAGCCGTTCCGCAAAATTGGTGTGCGCGCCAACGCCGACATTCCGCGCGACGCGATTCAAGCGCGCCAGTTTGGGGCCGAGGGCATTGGCCTCTGCCGCACCGAACACATGTTCTTCGCGCCCGATCGCATCTCGCATATGCGCGCCATGATTCTGGCCGACAACGAGAAAGATCGCCGCGCGGCCCTGAAGAAGCTGCTGCCCATGCAGCGCTCCGACTTCATCGGATTATTTAAGGCAATGGAAGGGCTGCCGGTGACGATTCGGTTGCTCGACCCGCCCTTGCATGAGTTCTTGCCCAAGCGCGAAAAACTGATGGTCGATATTGCCAGCCTTCTTCACGCCGATTCGAAGCAGAAAAAGGCGCTGGTGGGCGAATATCGAGAGTATGGAGCAAAGGGCGTCGGCGATTTGAAGAAGCTTCTCTCCGCACTGTTGCGCCGCGTGGAAGAACTGCACGAATTCAATCCCATGCTCGGACATCGCGGGTGCAGGTTGGGCATCACTTATCCTGAGATTACGGAGATGCAGGCGCGCGCCATCCTGGAAGCGACCGTAGCCGTGGACAAAGCAGGCATCAAAACCCATGCCGAAGTGATGATCCCGCTGATCTCGACCGTGAAAGAGATGGCGAACCAGGCCGCGATCGTTCGGCGTGTCGCTGAAGAAGTGTTCAAAGAAAAGGGAAGGCACGTGCACTATTTGGTGGGCACGATGATCGAGTTGCCGCGCGCCTGCCTGGTCGCCGACGAGATCGCCAAAGAAGCGGAATTCTTTTCTTTCGGCACCAACGATCTCACGCAAACCACGTTCGGCTTCTCACGCGACGATGTGAACAAGATTCTGCCGACGTATCTAGCGGAAGGCATTCTGAAGCAGGACCCGTTTGCCGCGATCGACCAGGATGGCGTAGGCGAACTGGTGCGGATCGGCATCGAACGCGGCCGGAAGACGCGTCCCAAGTTAGAGGTGGGGATCTGCGGCGAACATGGCGGCGAGCCGTCGTCGGTGGAATTCTGTCATCAGGTCGGGATGGATTACGTTTCCTGTTCGCCGTTTCGCGTGTTGACCGCGCGACTGGCCGCCGCGCAGGCCGGAGCCAGCGACCAATTGAAAGTCGAGGGTGGAAGAACGAAATAGTTTCCGCAGCCGCAATTCAGGAAAAGCATCGCGCTGCGCCAACGAGACGCCGCGATTATTTTCTGCGGTGCGGGCAAAAGAGGGTGCGATCGCCAACTTCCCTGCCGCGTTCTCCTGTCAAGCCGGCAGTAGCTTCCCCCTGGTTTCGACCGCAAAAGGAATCAGACACAACCCAACCGCGAAAGCCACAGACGTTATCGCAACAGGAGTTCCGAGCGAGCCGTAGTGCCGTATCCCAGCGCCCACCAGAAACGTAATACCCGCCCCGCCGAATCGAGCGAACGATGTGGCAAAAGCGAAGGCGCTGGCGCGGCATTCGGTGGGATATTGTTCGGGCAGCCAGAGAGTATAGACAGCGAAATTGGCCCCGCCCAGTCCTAGAAAAAACAAACACACAAAAAACCAGGGAAGCGCGTTAACTCCCAGATAGAAAACTTTGCCGAAGGTAAGCGCGATGAAAATTAGCATGAGCGCAAAGAAAATCGCGAGCGCTCCCCGCCGGCCGGTTTTTTCCGCCATCCAGGGCATCGCCAGGCAGCCGAGAATAGTAGCGAAAGAGACCAGCATCGCGCCCCAGGACGCGAGTTGCGCCGCGTGAGGTCCAACTCGGCCGGCAGCCTCGGCGAGCGCCGTAACCGCTGAGGGAACATACACAGTGCCCGCCCACAGCCCGGAAATGGAAGCGAGCATGAGCAGCGAATTCAGAATCGTGCGGCGCCGCCATGTCGGCGAAAAGAGCGTGATCAGAGGACGCCAGAAAACCCAGCTACGGACCACATCGCCCTTCTTGCGCCACCGCTCAGGTTCCTTCACTCCGCGACGAATCCAGGCCAGCAGCAGTGCCGGCAGCCCGCCTACGGCAAACATCGCCCTCCAGCCGTAGTGGCTGCCCACGGTGTAATTGGCCAGCGAAGCGAGAAAGATGCCAACGTAATAGCCCGTGTGCATATAGCCTGCGCCGGCCCGTCGCCGGTGCTCGGGCCACTCCTCCGCCACAAAGGTTCCGCCCATCGCCCACTCGCCGCCGATTCCGATGCCGGCCAGCAGGCGCAGAATGGCAAGCTGCCACACGCCGGTAACAAGCGCGCTGAGAAAGGTGAAGACGGAGTACCAGAGAATCGTGATCATCAGGGTGCGCACGCGCCCGAACTTATCTCCAATCGGTCCCCAAAGAAACGCCAGTCCCCAGCCGACCAGAAACAGCGCAAACAATAAACCGCCATACCATCCGATGTTGCCCTTGGTCGCCGCAATGCCGGAGCGTGGCAAGAGTTCGCGCAGCGAAGGCACCAGCACCAGCGCGTAGATGAACGAATCCATGCCATCCAGCGACCATCCGCCCCATGAAGCCCAGAAGCCGCGGATTTGATTTCGAGTGAGGGGTTGTGTTGAGGGAGAAACCGCGCTGCTGTCTCGGTTCACGGAGGGAAGTGACATGACAGCGCGAAACTATATCAAGAAAATCTTCCGTCGGAAACCAGAATCGGGATTGAAACGCCCGAACTGCCGAACAATTCCTGCCCGACCAACTATTCTTTGGCCGCTTGCAGCCGTTCCTCAAGAGTTCTTACTTCCTGGTTCAGCTCTTCCGGAAGGCGGTCGCCGAACTTCGCGAAGTGCTCCCGTATCTTGGGCAGTTCGGCCAGCCAGTCGCCGCGGTCAACACTCAGAAGTTTAGCCAGATCCGTCGGGGGTATTTTCAGTCCGGACGTATCCATATCCTCGGCGTCGGGCACGCGGCCAATCGGCGTGTCTTGCGCGTGCACTTTGCCGTCGCAGCGCTCGAAGATCCACTTCAAAACGCGGCTGTTTTCTCCGTAACCCGGCCACAGGTACCGGCCCGCCTCATCCTGGCGAAACCAATTAATGCAGAAAATCCTGGGGAGCCTGGCCTTCGGGCGCGCTCCGATCTTGAGCCAATGCGCAAAGTAATCGCCCATGTGGTAGCCGCAAAATGGAAGCATGGCCATGGGGTCGCGGCGCAATTGACCGACTTTGCCGGTAACGGCAGCTGTGGTTTCGCTGCTTAGCGTTGCGCCCCAGAAAGTTCCGTGCTGCCAGTTGAACGCTTCGGTAACCAGCGGAACCACCCCGGCCCGTCGTCCGCCGAACAAGATGGCATCGATCGGAACGCCCTTCGGGTCTTCCCACTCCGGCGCAATCACGGGACACTGCTTTGCCGGAACCGTAAAGCGGGCGTTGGGATGCGCCGCTTTCCGAGGCGAATCCGGAGTCCACGGCCGTCTCAGCCAGTCGACCAATGCCGCTGGCTTCTCCTCGGTCATTCCCTCCCACCACACGTCGCCGTCGGGCGTCATTGCGCAATTGGTGAAGATCGTGTTCCCGGCCATGGTGCGCATGGCGTTGGCATTGGACTTCACGCTCGTGCCCGGAGCCACTCCAAAGAATCCGTATTCCGGATTGATGGCATACAACCGTCCGTCGGCGCCGAATTTCATCCAGGCGATGTCATCGCCAATCGTCTCCACCTTCCAACCTCGAATCGTCGGAATCAGCATCGACAGGTTGGTTTTTCCGCAAGCGGAGGGAAACGCGCCGGTCATATACTTCACCTGGCCAGACGGGCTGATTAACTTGAGAATCAGCATGTGCTCCGCCATCCAGCCCTCGTCTCGCGCCTGCACCGAAGCGATCCGCAGCGCGTGACACTTCTTGCCTAGCAGCGCATTGCCGCCGTAACCGGAACCGTACGACCAGATCTCGCGTGTTTCGGGAAAATGGCAAATGTATTTGTGTTGCGCATTACAGGGCCAGGTCGAGTCCTGTTCGTTTGGGCCCAGCGGCGCGCCAACCGAATGCAGTCCGCGAACGAACTCGCCATCGTCGCCCAGGACTTTCAGCACGCTGCTTCCCACCCGGGCCATCAGGTGCATGTTGGCGACGACGTAGGGCGAGTCCGAAATTTCCACGCCAATCTTTGCCATGGGTGAACCGATCGGTCCCATGCTGTAAGGCACCACATACATCGTGCGTCCGGCCATCGAGCCGTTGTACAGCTCGGTAAGCTTTTGTTTCATCTTCGCCGGATCTTCCCAATTATTGGTGGGGCCGGCATCGTCCTGGTTGCGCGAACAGATGAAAGTGCGGTCTTCCACACGGGCCACATCGGCAGGATTGGAGCGGACCAATACGCTGTTGGGGCGTTTCTCGGCGTCGAGAGGGACAGCCACGCCCGTTTGCAGCATCAGCCGCAGCATGTCCTGGTATTCCTGTGGCGAGCCGTCACACCAACGCACGCGATCGGGCTGGCACAGGCGCGCCGCTTCTTCCACCCATTTCACCAGTTCCGGATGCTTGTGGTCGCTGGTGGTCGATCCGATATCCATTGTGATCGTAGCCATGAAGGGGAGTCTCCGTTGCCGAACTTAGGGCGTTGCTGTCCAGCTTTGCTGGCACGGGCCCACATCGTCATGCGGCAGGCTCGATATTTCTGCGCCCCGGGAGTACTTGGAAGATGCCATACCAGTTGACTCTAGCCCAACCTGCCCACCCTACTGAATGGAGACGCGTTGGCCGCAACCTTTTGAATGAGATCTAGAATACATACCATTTTCTCTCACTTCTAACGATTATTCCAGTCTTTGGGTTGCGAGGGTAGTGTCCCGAGTTGAACCAGGACACCTACAAGCGGCGAGAATCGCTTTCGGGTAGTATTTCTGGTTGCTCTCGTTCAACCTGCACAACGCGAGGACCGGGAGTAAAGACGTATTTTCGGCGGGATATTTATCCGGCAGAAAGGACGACCATCGCTTGATCGTCGGGGTACCAAGAGAAAGTTATCCGGGAGAGCGTCGCGTTGCACTCGTACCGCTGGTGATTCCAAGTCTCACCAAGGCCGGGCTTGAAGTTGTGATCGAAGCCGGCGCTGGCGAGCAGTCGGGCTATCCCGATACTGCCTATGCCGAGAAGGGAGCGAAAATTGTTCCCGGCCGCGCTGCGGTTTTCAGCACCGCGGACATTGTTATCCAAGTGCTTTGCTACGGTTCGAACGATGCCACAGGCCAAGCCGATCTTCCCCTGTTCCGCCGCGGCCAGGTGTTGATCGGATTCCTGCGGCCGTTCGGTTCGGCTGAGGTGGTTCAGAAAATCGCCGCATCGGGCGTCACTTCGTTCTCGGTTGAGCTTATTCCCCGCACCACCCGAGCGCAAAGCATGGACGCTCTTTCGTCCATGGGAACGATCTGCGGGTACAAGGCGGTGCTGCTTGCCGCGGAGACTTCACTGCGAATTTTTCCCATGATGACCACAGCCGCTGGCACGATTACACCGGCTCGCGTCTTCGTCATCGGCGCTGGAGTCGCCGGACTGCAGGCCATCGCAACCGCGCGTCGGCTGGGAGCTGTTTCATCGGCTTACGATATGCGCCCTGCCGCTAAAGAGCAGGTGCAGAGCCTGGGCGGGCGCTTTGTGGAATTGCCCATTGAAGCCCAAAACGCGCAGGATGCCCGCGGCTACGGCACGGCCCAGGACGAAAACTTCTACGCTCGCCAGCGCGAACTGCTCACCCGCGTGGTCGCCGAGAGCGACGTGGTCATCAGCGCGGCCGTAATTCCAGGCAAGAAGTCGCCCGTTCTCATCACCGCCGATATGGTGAAGGGAATGGCTCCAGGCTCCGTGATTGTCGATCTCGCCTCAGAACGCGGCGGAAACTGCGAGCTCACCCAGGTCGGAAAAACCGTGAAAGAGTATGGCGTCTCCATCATAGGCGCCATCAATCTGGCCAGCAGCGTGCCTTATCACGCCAGCCAGATGTACGCCCGCAACGTGACCAACTTCCTCGTTTACCTGGTGAAGGACGGAAAGCTGCAGCACAACCTGCAGGATGAAATCATCCGCGAGACCATGGTCACGCGCGGAGGTGAAGTCGTAAATGCGAGAGTACGCGAGTTTTTCAAGCTGCCCGCGCTGGCGCCGATATCTGGATAGATTTCAAAACGAGTGCTCTGGGAAACTTCCGCGCCGAAGCGGTTATTGAGAACTGAGAACCGAGAACTAAAGAAGTGGAGGTTGCATGGGTTCTAACCTGATTGATTCGCTTTTCATTTTCATGCTGGCCTGCTTCATTGGCTTCGAGGTCATCCGCCATGTCTCGCCGTTGCTGCACACTCCGCTCATGTCGCTGACGAACGCCCTTGACGCCATCGCCGTGGTCGGCGCGATTGTCCTGGTTGGCGAGCGCAAGAGCGAGTTCGCGACGGTTCTCGGCGTGATTGCCATCGTCGCCGCCACCAGCAACGTGGTTGGCGGATTCTTCATCACCGACCGCATGCTCAAGATGTTCAAGACCAGCCGTCCGGTAAAGAAATAGCTGAGCGCAATCATGAATGAGTTTGCCGGAAGCCAGTACCTGATCGAAATCATTTACCTCGTCGCCAGCGCGCTGTTCATCCTGTCGCTGAAGTGGATGAGTTCGCCCGCCACCGCGCGCCACGGCATTTGGGCAGGCGAAATCGGCATGGTGCTTGCCATCGCCGGCACTTTGCTTCATCGCGGCATCGTCGACTGGAAGTGGATCGTCATCGGACTGGTGCTGGGCAGCGGCATTGGCATTCCGCTCGGCATGGTGCAGATGACCGCGGTCCCCCAGCGGACCGCGCTCAGCCACGCTTTCGGCGCGCTGTGCGTCACACTGGTCGGAACGGCGGAATTTTATCTGCGCACTCCGAACGTTCCCAAATTCATGATGTCGGTGCTGTCGATGGAAGTGATTCTCGGAGGGCTAACTTTCACCGGCAGCTTGATGGCCGCGGGAAAATTGCAGGAGATTCTGCCGCAGCGGCCCATCACTTACAAAGGACAGAATCTCGTCAACTTCCTGCTGTTCAGCGCCGCTGTGGGCAGCGCGGTTTATCTTGTGGTGCATCCGGAGACGAAGCAACTCTTTCCGCTGATTGTCGGCATTTCACTGATTTTCGGTGTTCTCCTCGTAATCCCGATCGGCGGCGCGGACATGCCGACGGTGATCTCGCTGTTGAACTCTTATGCCGGTCTCTCCGCCGCAGCGATGGGATTTGTGCTGCAGAATAAGTTGCTCATCATTGCCGGCGCACTCGACGGATCTTCGGGCTTGATTCTTTCCGTCATCATGTCGAAGGCGATGAATCGTTCTTTTAGAAACGTTCTCTTTGGAGCATTCGGCCAGGTGCAAGCTTCTGCCGCCGGTGGAGCGGAAGCGAAGCCGGTTCGCAGCGCGACACCTGAGGAAGCCGCGGCCATTCTCTCGGCGGCAAACAAAGTGGTCATCGTTCCCGGTTACGGCATGGCCGTCGCGCAGGCGCAGCACAAAGTTCGCGAACTCTACGACATGCTCACCAAGAAGGGAGTCGAAGTGCGTTTCGCCATTCATCCGGTCGCGGGACGCATGCCCGGACACATGAACGTTCTGCTCGCCGAAGCCGACATCCCTTACGACCGCCTCATCGAAATGGAAGAGATCAACGGCGACTTTCCGCAAACCGACGTAGCCCTCATTATCGGCGCCAACGACGTCACCAACCCGGCCGCGCGCACCGACCAATCCAGCCCCATCTTTGGCATGCCCATCCTCGATGTAGACAAAGCCCACACCGTCATGGTGATCAAGCGCGGGATGAGTCCGGGCTTCGCCGGCATCGACAATCCGCTCTACTACCTCGACCGCACGCTCATGCTGTTCGGCGATGCTAAGCAGTTTGTGGGCGCGATCGTGCGGGAGCTCGGCGGAGGACATTAGTATAGTGGTTGCACAGCCGGACCAGCGTTCATCGTCAGTCATCCATCGCTAGCCATTCGGAATTGTGGAAATCTGCCGGAAAAATATTGGCGAGAGCCGACTTCGCTGGTATTTGGGAGGGCAATTTTCTGTGACTGAGAGGCGATTTTTGATTGGGTACCCCCCTCCCCCTGTTTTGCGAATCGTCAGTAAACATGCGGGCCTGCGCGATTTCGAATGTGCGCTAAGCGTGTTAGAGCTTTTGTTTTCAATAGCTTGCGGGCAAAATATTGGTAACAAAGCACTTAGCTCTGGTGCCGGGGGAGTGGACCGTACCACCTCCGCCTTGACTATGTTCCGCCGATTGCGTTTTGGCCGCAAGGTCAGATGTCACACAGGTCTGCTTTCGCAAACTGACCTCGCCTTCATCGTCCATCGTCGGCGCCGACGATGGTTAACGGCGGGGCATTGATTTTTCGCTTATTACGATATCATGATATCATTCTGGCGAAGGGGAAACTTGTGGCTCAATTGGTCGTCAGGAACATCGAGAACGGGGTGAAGGCTCGCTTGCAGCGCCGCGCGCGGCGGAATGGGCGCAGCATGGAGGAAGAGGTCCGCGACATTTTGCGTGCTGCGGTACATAAGGAAGAAAGTGCTCCCGCCGGCGGACTAGGGACGGAGCTCTCGAAGCTCTTTCCCAAGAGCGGACCTGATTTCAAGATTGAAAAGTTACACATCGAGATTAAGCCTCCGATCTTTGAGGAATGATCATTCTCGATAGCAACGTAATCTCCGAGCTGATGCGCCCCAGGCCGGATGAGAGAGTAATCGTGTGGCTCGATCGCCAGCCGCGATCTTCGATCTGGACAACTTCAATTACTCTGTTTGAAATAAGCTTTGGGTTGCAAATCATGCCTGCCGGAAAGTGGCGCGACGTCTTCACGGAAGGTTTTGAGAATCTGTTGGACCGAATCGACAACCGCATCGCCCCCTTTGACCATGAAGCTGCACAGCACGCAAGCGCCTTGATGGCGTCCCGAAAAACACACGGCCGCCCCCGCGAGTCGCGCGATACGATGATTGCTGGGATTGTCCTCTCGCGCCGTGCGGCACTGGCGACGAGAAACACACGGGACTTTGACGATGTCCCGGCGACCTTAATTGATCCGTGGACCGCGCGCGCCTGACCGCAGCTTCAACGTCCAGCGTGATATTCTATTGACTACCAGCTGCGTGCCGTTTTTGGCGGAAATTCCCCCGCAGATCCTGAAGAAGCTTCCCTGAAGAAGCCCAAAAGAAATAGAAGAAGAGAAACCAGAAATCATGCTTTCAGTCAGCAATGTGTCGATGCGCTACGGCGCCAAATTACTGTTCGAAGACGTCTCAACGGCGTTTACGCCGGGCAAGCGATATGGCCTGACAGGGCCCAACGGATCGGGCAAGTCCACGTTTATGAAGCTGCTGAGCGGCGAACTTGATCCGCAGAAGGGCACAGTGGTGCGTCCGCGGAAGCTGGGCGTGTTGAGCCAGGATCAGTTCGCCTTCGACGCTTACTCCGCGATCGACACCGTCATCATGGGGAACAAGCGGCTGTGGGCGGCCATGCAGGAGCGCCACGCCATCTATGAGAAGCCTGAGATGACCGATGCGGACGGCATGAAGCTGGGAGAACTCGAAGGCATTGTCGGCGAAGAAGACGGATACACCGCAGAGAGCGATGCCGCGATTCTGCTGCAGGGTCTGGACATTCCCGACGAGTTGCACTCCCGCAAAATGGGCGAACTGCAGGGCGGGCAGAAAGTTCGCGTGCTGCTGGCGCAGGCGCTGTTTGGGCATCCGCAGGCGTTGCTGCTGGACGAACCGACGAACCATTTGGACTTGGATTCGATCCACTGGCTGCAGGGATTTTTGAATGTCTACGACGGCGTGGTGATCGCCATCTCACACGACCGGCATTTTCTGAACAGCATTTGCACGCACATCGCCGACATCGACTACGAGACCATCATCAACTACACCGGCAGCTACGACGATATGGTGGTGGCCAAGACGCAGGTGCGCTCACAGATCGAATCGCAGAATGCGCAGCGCGAAAAAAAGATCTCGCAATTGAACGAATTCATCGCGCGTTTTGCCGCCGGCACGCGATCGAGCCAGGTGCAGTCGCGTCGCAAGGAAGTGGAGCGGCTACAAGTTACGGAACTGGCGAGGTCGAACATCCAGCGGCCTTACATCAAGTTCGACCAGAAGAGGCCTTCGGGCAAGCACATTCTCGAAATTGAGCATCTGGGCAAGGCTTACGAGGACAAGAAAGTCATCCGAGACTTTACGGCGAGCATCATCCGCGGCGAGAAAATCGCGCTGATGGGACGCAACGGAGCCGGGAAGACCACGCTGTTGAACGCGCTGCTGGCAAATTCTCCGACCACTCCGGAAGCCGAACTGCGCAAGACCAGCGGCTACGACGGCGTTTTTGTCGATTCCGGCAAAGTAATCTGGGGACACGAAGCATCCATTGGATATTTCGCTCAGGATCACCGCAGCCTGATCGCCGGCGGTATGACGGTGCTGGAATGGCTGCATCAATGGGACTCGGCTGCCGTCAGCGAAGAAATCCGCGGACTGCTGGGCCAGATGCTGTTCGCCCGCGAGGAAGCTACGAAATCCACGAACGTTCTTTCGGGTGGCGAGGCTGCGCGGTTGATCTTCTGCAAGCTGATGCTGCAGAAGCCGAATGTGCTGGTGCTGGATGAACCGACGAACCACCTGGATCTGGAAGCGATCAACGCGCTGAACATCTCGCTGCAGAGATATCAGGGCACAGTCTTGCTGGTGACCCACGACCACGATCTGATTGACGAAGTCGCCACGCGTATCTGGCACTTCGAGAACGACCACAAGATCACCGACTTCAAAGGCTCGTACGAGGAGTATCAGGCGGCAGTTGCGGTGTAGAGAAACCGAGATTTCCTTCGACTCGCTCAGGGCAGGCTCTCCCTTCGGTGGGAATGACAAGAGTTTGTATTGTTTGCCCATTGCACCATTTCTGTTGCATGTAAATCATCCAGGTTCTCCACAGAGTTCCACACGAGTTTGCTATTGCGTACGCGACGGCAAGTTGCGCATAATAGCTCCCAAACAGAATTTCAGCTGCGAGGATGCGGTGCCATGGCGGATGCTGCATACAGCCGAGCCGATCTGCTGAGGATTCTTCACCTTACCCCGCGCCAGTTGGCCAACTGGGAGCGGGCAGGGCTGATCGCGGTCGCGGTCGCTTATTCCTTTTCCGATTTGTTGAAAGTGAAGAAAGTGCGCGACCTCTGCGCCATGAGTGTGCGGCCGGCGGTGCTGCGCGCGTCGATGGAGGCGATGCAGCGGCGGGCGGCGGGGATGGGGAATCCGCTTCTGGAGGCGGGCGCGTCGTCTACCAGTAAGCACCGGGTCGCATTCCGGCACGAGGGAAAACTGCTGGAGCCGATCGCCGGGCAGTTCGTGATGGACTTTTCGCCCGGGGAAAAAGTGGTGACCCGCACGCCGATTCCGGCCCCCGATCCCACGCCCGATGAGAATGAGGCTGCGGTGTGGTTTGCCCGCGGTGTCACTTTGGAGGAGAATCCGGGCACGCAAACCGAGGCTATCGCGGCCTACCAGAAGGTGCTTGAGTTCGACCCCGCTCACGCGGCCGCGCACATTAACCTGGGCACGCTCCACTACAACCGCCAGGATTTTCACCTGGCCGAAAAACATTACCGCGCAGCGCTGGAAGCCGATCCCCGCTATGCCCTGGCTCATTTCGACCTGGGCAATGTTCTGGACGAAACCGGGCGCGTGCGCGACGCCATACAGACCTACAAGACGGCCATTCAGCTCGCTCCCACCTACGCCGACGCACACTACAATCTCGCTTTGGCCTACGAGAAAACGCGCGAGCCGCGAAAAGCGCTGCAACACTGGCGGGCCTACGTCAAGCTTGACACGACCGGTCCCTGGTCGGTTCACGCCCGCAACCAGATTCAGCGAATTCTGCAGGCCGATGGGCTGAAGTTGGTGCAAGGCGGCAAACAGGGCTGAAGTCTGCCGCAATTACAATGCCCGTTCTGAATCTTCCAAATTCTCCGACCGTCGCCGGCTCCCAGTGCTAGAATTTGCGGTTGTGATTTTACTGAAGGTGTCTTCATGCCCGAGACTACGCTGCAAGCCCCTGTCCCCACGCCGCTGACCACGCTCACCGAAGACGAGATTCTTTTCCGCGACAATATTCGCCAGTTTGCCGACGAGAAAATCCGGCCGCTGGTGAAAGAGATGGACGAGAAAGGTGTCTTCGATAAGGATCTGATGCACGAATTTTTCCAGCTCGGACTGATGGGGATCGAGATTCCCGAGCAGTACGGAGGAAGCGGCGCGAAGTTCTTTGAAGCGATCCTGGCCGTGGAGGAATTGTCGCGCGTGGACGCCTCGGCCGGCGTCATCGTGGACGTGCAGAACACGCTGGTCAACAACGCGCTTTTGCGATGGGGCAATAGTGAACAGAAGAAACGCTTTCTGCCCAAGATGGCAGCGGAAACTGTGGGGGCTTATGCGCTGAGCGAGGCCGGTTCCGGCTCCGATGCGTTTGCCCTGCAAACGCGGGCCGAGATTAAGGGCGGCGAATATGTGCTGAACGGCCGCAAGCTGTGGATCACGAACAGCAAAGAAGCTGGCCTCTTCGTTCTGTTTGCCACCATCGATCCCGCCGCCGGATACAAGGGCATCACGGCATTTCTCGTAGAGAAAGATTTTCCCGGATTCGGCGTGGGCAAGAAGGAAGACAAGCTGGGCATTCGAGCCTCCTCAACGTGCGAGCTGATTCTCGAAGATTGCCGGGTGCCAAAAGACAATGTGCTCGGCGAACCGGGCAAAGGTTACAAGATTGCGATTGAGACGCTGAACGAAGGCCGCATCGGCATAGGCGCCCAAATGATCGGCCTGGCTCGCGGCGCGTGGGAATATGCCTGCAAGTATGCTCAAGAGCGCAAACAGTTCGGCAAAGCCATCGCCGATTTTCAGGGCATCCAGTTTCAAATCGCGCAGATGACAACCGAAATCGAAGCCGCGCGGTTGATGGTCTACAACGCGGCGCGCATGAAAGATGCGGGCGTGAACTTCGTGAAAGAAGCCGCGATGACCAAGCTCTTTGCGTCGCAGGTGGCCGAGCGGGTGACGTCGCTGGCCATCGAAATCTATGGCGGCTACGGATTCACCAGGGATTATCCCGTGGAAAAATACTGGCGCGATGCCAAGATCGGAAAGATCTACGAAGGCACCTCAAACATGCAACTGGCGACCATCGCCAAACTCGTGCTGGGGGGAAAGTAAAGGCGAGCATTAGAGTGAGGCACCAGCTCCCACGAGTCTCTTTATCCGCAGTTGAAAGCGGGCCCCTCCGTCCGGCGCCAAATCCCGTTCGCTGAGCCCCCGGATTTAAGCCGAATCCCTTGTCTGGCGCGGTTCTTCCCTGATCGCAAGCCGCGCCGGTAACAAATTCAAGTTACTCATAATGTGCAGCGAGTTGCACTTCGGCACCGCATAGGCATCTCGGGCAAATGCCTTAACCCATTTGTTATCAGCATCGTGCTGGTGATTGCCCTATTGGCGGACAAGCTGCAATTCTCCCAGTGCCTGCCGTTTGGGGGCAAGACCGGGGTGCCACTTTGAACACTTTCTTGGGCAACACTGCGGTGATTCCGATTGAGGCTCCTAAGAAGAAGTGGAGTCTTCTCCCGCTCCTAACGGTATTGTTTCTGATTTCTTATGGCCTGATGACAATGCTGATCATCGAGCAGGGAGCAACTATCCAGTCGCAGCGCAACCTGATACTGGAACTGTTTCGCGACAGCACGGAACTCTCGTCCATGAAAGGCAAGGCCCTGCACGAGAAGCAAATGGCGCAGGGTCAGAATCATGCCCAAGTCCCGTCCGCCCAGGCACAGAGACCCTTGACCCGAACTCCGTCAACCCAAACTCCGTCGACCCAGGCCCCGTCGACCCAGGCCCCGTCGTCCCAGGTTGCAACACCGCCGCATTCCCAGAGCCGAGCTAACAAGAGCGTGAAGCCTGACATCAAGGCCCCGTCGAAGCCGGCTGCAGATTTGGGAGATGATCGGCGCGCTTTGATTACGATCTAGATCTTTGCTGGCGATCGATTCGCCCAGGTTTTGCAGTAAGAGTTGAGTGGATTACTTGGAAAACAAATCATGAAGGCCCTGACCCTAGCCTTGTTGTTGAGTTTGTCTGCTGCCAAACCGGCGCAGCCACTGCGCCAGCCATCCGGGCACGTCGCCCAGCATAATAAGGGCGGAGTCTGGTACTTTGCCGCGAGCGGCCACGCTGTCTACTGCTACGGCCCGGTGATGACCATGCCGCAGGCCAATGGCGATCTGCAGAAGGTCGCCACGCTCTGCCGGGACGGCAGGGCGGTGGTACCGCTCAAAGATTAGCCTGAAATCCGCCGAGTGCCGGCCGAAACGGCGACGAATCCCGAAACAGCGACGAATCAAAGACGTCGAGATCCGGCGGCAGAACGCTCCAGGACTTCCCAACCAGCAGTGCTACCTGAGCCCGTGCAAACACCTGTAAACTGGTATGGTGCCCGAGCTTCCTGAAGTAGAAACCATCGCCCGCGGATTAGCTCGGCGGGTGTCTGGCGATTTGATCGACTCAATATGGTTAGGGCAGAAGCCGGAGCCGCTGAAGTCACCAGCGGCGGACATCGCAGCCACCCTCGAGCGCAGCCGCATTGTTACTGTGCGGCGGACGGGCAAACACATCGTTTTCGACCTCGCGCGGAGCGCGGTGAGCCGGACACAGAGTGTTCGCCTGAGAAAAACCGGTCCCACTCAAACCACTGCGCAGTGGATCGTGCATCTGGGCATGACGGGCCGCCTGCAGGTTTGCGAGCCGGAAGCGGAGATCGTCAAGCACACCCACGCCATCGTAAAGTTGGCTTCGGGCAGGGAACTGCGGTTTGTCGATCCGCGCCGCTTTGGACGGTTGAGTGTGGCGCCGTCTGGCGATTTCGAGGCCCGAGGCCTCGAACCGCTGGATGTTGATCTGGACCGTTTCATCGCGTTGTTTCGTGGCCGCAAGACACCGATCAAGAGCGCGCTGCTCAATCAGAATCTGCTGCGCGGCGTAGGGAACATCTACGCCGATGAATCATTGTTCCGCTCGGGAATTCGTCCGCGACGCCGTGCTTCCACAATTACCCGCGAGCAGGCGGCTCGTCTATTCATATCGGTCAGAAAAGTTTTGCAGGAAGCGATTAAGCTCGGCGGTTCTTCGATCTCCGACTATGTCGATGCCGACGGTGAAGAAGGCTTTTTTCAATTGAAGCATCGCGTTTATGGCCGCGAAGGCGATCCCTGCCTGGTGTGCAAGACGCTCATCAAGCGCGTCGTGATCGCGGGGCGCAGCAGTCACTACTGCCCGAAATGCCAGAAGTAAGGGAGTGCCGACCCAGGGTTGCCAATTACTGATTGACGTTCAACCGCGGGCTTTCCAATCGGCAAACATTTCTCGATAATCAAAATCCGTCTTTAACTTTCCGCCAACGTCTGAGAGCCAACGATGAAACCACGCTCGGCGACTCGGCGCAGCGCGTTCAGGAACGCCGCATTCTGCGCGGGCGTGCCGATGGTCACGCGGATGCAGTTCGGCGCGCCCCATGGCCCGAGCGGCCGCACACCCACGCCTTCGTCCTGCAAACGGCGCGAAACCGCCGCGGCATCTTCGCCCAGATCGCAGCAGATAAAGTTCGCCGAGGTGGGCACGGCGCGATATCCGAGGTCGTTCAATCCCTGCCAGAGCGCTTCTGCCTGCAGCGCATTATTCTCGACGACGCGTTGAATATGCTCCTGGTCGTCCAATGCCGCCAGCGCCGCGGACTGCGCGACCGATGACACGGAAAACGTGTTGCGCATGCGCGCGCAATAACCCAGAAGTTCCGCCGGGCCTAATCCGTATCCCACACGCAGGCCAGCCAGGCCATGCGCCTTCGAGAATGTTCGCAGCACCACGACGCTCGCGCCTTGGCGAAGATAGTCCAGAGATCGCGAATAGGTGACGCCGCGCTGCGCCGCGAAATGCAGGGCAAACTCGTAGTAAGCCTCGTCCAGCACTACCACCACATGGCCAGGAACTCTTGCCAGAAAGCGCTCGACCGTCGCTGCCTCGACCATGGTGCCTGTGGGATTGTTGGGGTTGGCCAGGAACGCTAGCCGCGTGTTGGCGTCGATCGCCGCCAGAATGGCGTCCAGGTCGAAAGTATCGTCGCGCATCGGCGCTTCGATCACGTGCGCGCCCGCGGCGTGCACTGCCAGCGAGTACACAATGAACGAGCGCTGGCTGGTTACTGCGTTGAGCGCCGGCCCCAGCAAAGTCTGGCATAACAGGCCCAGCAGCGCCGTCGAGCCGGGGGTCACCAGTACCTGTTCCGGCCGCAACCCGTGCTCGGTGGCCAGCTTATGGCGTAACAGGCTGCAATTGTCGTCCGGATAAGTATTCACGGCGGCCAGCGTACTGCGCATGGCTTCGATGGCGCGCGGCGACGGACCGAAGGGGTTCTCGTTGGAATCGAGTTTGATCAGTTGCGGCCGAACTTCTCGCGACGGCGCCGGCGCACCGGGAGAATACCCGCCCATGTCCCGGGCAGGTTTGGAAACCAGATCAAAGAATCGGCTCATTGTTGCCGCACATCATGACACGGAACGCGGAGACTTCGCCATCGGTTTGTCGCAGGCGGTCCGCAAACGATCGACTTCCTTCGTGGTGAGCGGACGGAAACGGCCGGGGGGGACATCGAGTTTGAGCGGGCCGTACCGCACGCGCTTGATCTTCTCCACGTGATGACCCACTTTCTCAAACATGCGGCGAATTTGCCGGTTGCGGCCTTCGATCAAAGTGACCTCATACCAGGGATTGGCCGCGACCTTTACAACGCGGACTCCCGCCGGCGCGGTCCGAACCCGGTGGCCATCGTCGGTTGTGATGGAGACTCCACTGCGTAGTTTTTCCAGCGCTGCTTCGCTCGGAGTGCCCGCTACTTTGACGACGTAAGTCTTGGCGACGTGCGACGCCGCTTTCATCAACCGGTGAGCGAGGTCGCCATCGTTGGTCAACACCAGCAAGCCCTCGCTGGCATAATCCAGCCGGCCGACGGGATAGACGCGTCCCTTCACGCCGCGAATCAGTTCCATCACCGTGGGGCGCCTCTCGGGATCGCTCATAGTGGTGACGTAGCCTTTGGGTTTGTTCAGCACAAGGTAGAGGTGCCGCTGTGCTCCGTGCAAAAGCTTTCCGTTTACCCGGATGTGGTCGGTCTCCGGATCAGCTTTGCTGCCGAGTTCGCTGACGACCTGTCCGTTGACCTGCACGCGGCCGGCGGCGATCAATTCCTCTGCCTTGCGGCGCGAGGCGACTCCGGCAGCGGCGATAATTTTTTGCAGGCGCTCAGTGGGCATGGTGAATGGCTTTCATGCGGCGCAGTTGCGCGCCAGTCAGGATTCCGGGGAAGCGGCGGACTTCTCCATCTCTTCGGGCTGCGAGCGGCCGGTTTCCGGGGTATCGGTGGCAGCCTGCGCAGACGGGACGTCATTCTCTTCCGGCTCTTCAGGTGCGCCTTCACCGGATACTGTTACTTCAGCGGTGCTTAGGCTTTCCGGAACAGGCGCTTCCGTCGCCGGGTTTTCCGCCGGAATCAACTCCGCTTGGAACGACTCCGCCACCAGCTTCTCGAATTCCTCCATGCTGGGCAGTTCGTTCACGTCTTTCAAGCCGAACCGCATCAGGAATTCTTTGGTCGTCCTGTATAGGATCGGCCGCCCGATCACCTGTTTGCGGCCCGCGGTTGTGATCAGTTTGCGATCGAGCAGCGTGCCGATGACGCCGCCGGAATCCACGCCGCGAATGTCGCTGATCTCCGGCACGGTGACCGGCTGCTTGTAGGCGATCACGGCCAGTGTTTCCAACGCAGGCAGCGAGAGCCGGATCGGCGGCTTCAAACTCTTGGCGAAAGCGCGCACTACTTCGTGCTGCTCTGGCTTGGTCGACATGCGGTAGCCGCCCGCTACCTGGCGAATCTCGATGCCATGATCCGGCCCGCCGTATTCGCCGATCAGTTCCTCCAGGCTGGAGCGCACCCGCGATTTCACGTCGGCATCATCGATCGCGCCTGCCGCGACGATACTCTCATTCACGAGCTGCGTGATCTGCTCCAGCGTGATGGGCGTCTCCGCCGCGTAAATGATGGCTTCGAGTTGGGCTTTGAGACTCATGAGATCAGTTGTCAGTTGCCGGTTGCGAGTTGCCAGTTGCCAGTTGCTAGCACAGTCGTCAGTCGTGACTGGCCACTGATCACTGGCCCCTGAACACTTTTCTTCATCTCCAATCGTCCCTTACCACCGTCTGTTCATTCATGATTTGGTCGAAGTGCGTATGTTTACGCACAGCGATCTCACCGAACAAGCGTTCCTGACGAACCTGGATCGCCTGCAGGCGCACCATTTCGAGCAACGCCAGGAACATGCACACCAGCGCCTGCCGCGACGGCACTCGCAACAAAAGCTGTTTCAGCCGGATGGGCCGGTCCTCAAGCGTTAGCCGCCTTCGTAGATAATCGATCATCTGGGCGACCGTAACCGTTTCCTCGTCGACGTCGATTACGGGCCGGGTGCGCAAGCGTTCTAGAATCTGCTGAAATGTTTTCACCAGATCGATTACGTCGGCGGCGATTTCCGGCTCCGTGCCTTCGGCGTCCATGAATTCCCGGAGCGCCGGATTCGTGAGCACTGCATCTTCAATCTGCTGCTTCTGCAAGAGCATCTGTGCGGCGGACTTGAACTTCTCGTGCTCCAGCAGCCGGTTTACCAGTTCCATGCGCGGATCGTCCGGCTCTTCGGCGGCCGCATCCGGATCGCGCGGCAGCAGCATCTTCGACTTGATGTGAATCAGCACCGCAGCCATGTAAATGAAATCCGCGGCCACATTCACATCCAGCTCGCGAATCTTTTCCACATACGCGAGATACTGCGCCGTGATGCGAGCGATGGGGATATCGTAGATGTCGATATCCTGCTTGCGAATCAGATCGAGCAGCAGATCGAGAGGGCCTTCATAGACGTCGCCCACCGCAACCGAAAAGGGAGAGTCGCTTTGGTCTCTCTTTGCGGATCGTCCCTCGGCTTCCTTTATAGGCGTGGTCAACGCAACGTGCTCCGCAACCATCGCCGGTGCGGGAACGTTCGCCAGGCTGCCGGATTCGGAAACCATTTTCACATCTGTCCTTGCGCTGTTGTCATTGTACTTCGATCCGCCGCCCGCGCCTACTTTGCCGCGTCCGTACCTTGTGCAACACTCTCCGGAGGTTCGTAATCGAGCGACATTCCCATGGCCTGCCGCACCTCCGCGATGGTTTTTGCCGCCACTGCGCGCGCCCGTTGTGAACCCGCTTCCAGAATATCCCAGGCCAGCCGCGGATTCTCCTCGAATTGTTTCCGCCGCTCCTGCATCGGAGTCAGCAACTGCACGAGTGCATTCGCGGCCCAACTCTTGCACTCGATGCAGCCGATGCCCGCCGAACGACACCCCTCATCCACTTTGTCTAGAGTGGCGCGGTCGCTGAAAATCTTGTGTACGTCGCCCACTGGACAAACGTCGGGATTTCCTGGGTCCGAGCGCCGCACTCGCGCCGGGTCGGTCACCATCGTCTTCAGCTTCTGCCGCACCAGCGGCTCCGGATCGGTCAGCAGGATCGTATTGCCATACGACTTCGACATCTTGCGCCCATCGGTTCCCGGCAGCTTGGGCGCGGGCGTGAGCAGAGATTGTGGTTCGGGGAAAACTTCTCCGCGCTGTCCGTAAAGGCTGTTGAAGCGCCGCGCAATCTCCCGCGTGAGTTCCACATGCGCCACCTGGTCCTCGCCCACGGGAACAACATTCGCCTTGTAAATCAGTATGTCTGCCGACTGCAGCACAGGATAGCCGAGAAATCCATACGTTCCGAGATCCTTGTCTTTAATGTTCTCCCGCTGTTCTTTGTAGGTCGGCACGCGCTCCAACCAGCCCAGCGGCGTGATCATCGAAAACAGCAGGTGCAGCTCGGCGTGCGCCGGCACGTGCGACTGGATAAAGATTACCGACTTCTCCGGATCTAAGCCCGCTGCCAGCCAGTCGAGCGCTACCTCCAGCGAATTTTCCTTCACGCGTGAAGTGTCGGCGTAATCCGTCGTGAGTGCGTGCCAGTCGGCCACTTCGAAGAAACATTCGTACTCGTCCTGCATGCGCACCCAGTTCGCCAGCGCCCCCACATAGTTTCCCAGGTGCAGTTTGCCGGTCGAGCGCATGCCGCTGAGCACGCGCTTACGCAAGTTGGTTGAAGTTGTCATCGGTTTTCCACGAGTCGTAACGAGGCGCAACGGAAGCGACAGCGCCCCAATTAACAGGTTGCAGCATCATGCGAGGGTATTGTCGATACTACCACGCAGGGCGCGGATTTCGGGGCCAAGTGGTCAGCCAAGTAGTGAGCGAAGGGGCAGGTCAGCACGTGACCAAATCCAAGCGAAGCACACTTCAGGGGCCCGTCCGCCCGCGATGCTTTATAATTCGCGCCACTCCGCTCGAAGGATCGAAGTCGTCGGCATGGCACATCTCGCCCGCAAACTCCGCCTCACCGACTATTTCACGCTGGGCTGGGGCACGATGGTCGGTGTCGGCTGGCTCGTTGTCATGGACGACTGGCTGCTGCGCGGGGGCGCCTTGGGCGCGCTGCTAGGCTTCGCCATTGGCGGTACGTTGCTGTTCCCGATCGGCTGGGTTTACGGCAGGCTGGTGGCCGCCATGCCCGATGCTGCGGGGGAGATCGCGTACACTGCGGCAGCTTTTTCCCGCCCGGTGAGCTTCTCCACCGGCTGGATGATGATGCTGGCCTATTTTATCGTCTGCCCATGGGAGGCTGTGGCCGTGGGCCGCATCGCCGGCTACATAATCCCCTCGCTCGATTCTCTGGAGATCTACCGCATCGCCGGGCGTCCGGTCTATCTTCCGCATCTCGTCATTGGTCTGGGCCTCACGGCACTGCTCACCACGCTGAACTATCGCGGCGTCCGGCTCAGCGCGACCTTCCAGAACTGGAGTGCCTTTGGCGCGCTGGCGCTGTTTGTCGTATTCATTGCGCTCGGCGTGAGCAGAGGATCGCCGCGCAACTTTCCGCCGCTCTTTACCCACGCGCCGCTGGTTTCCTTCCTGCTCGTGCTTCAGATCGTTCCTTACTTCATGACCGGATTCGAGTCCGTGAGCAAGGCCGCGGAAGAATCCGCTCCCGAGTTTCGTGGTCTTGGATTTCTCAAAGCTATAGGAATGGCCATCCTGGTCGGCATTCTCTTCTATACGATCGTCATCGCCGCAGTCGCATTCGTGGCTCCATGGCACGAATTGACCAGCGAGAAGTTCATGACCGCGGTTGCCTTCCAGCGCGCGGTGGGCTCGCGCTGGATCGTCAACGTCATCCTGGCGGCGGCCCTGCTGTCGCTGTTCAAGTGCTTCAATGGAAATTTCGTAGCCGCCAGCCGCCTGCTTTTTGCTATGGGACGCCGCGGCCTGGTCGACGAGCGCGCCGGCCGCATCCACCCGCAACACCAGACGCCGTCGGCTGCAGTTCTCTGCATCGGGCTGGCTACGGCCGCGTGCATGTTCCTGGGAGATGCGATCCTGGTGCCGGTTACTGAAGTTGGCTCAGTCGCCTGTGCGATCGGATGGGCCGCAACTTGCGCCGCTTACCTTTCCATGGGACGCTCGGGAACGCTCCCAGGACAAGTGAAATTGCTGGCGGTCGAATGGTTTGTCGCCGCCGTTGGCTTACTCGTCGCTATCGCGATGCTTCTAATGAAAGTCGTGCCGACGATTCCTGGCCATTTCACAGCTTACGAGTGGCTAGCCCTCGGCATTTGGATTGCCCTGGGCGCGCTCGCAGGACATCGCACGGCGGTCCAGAGCTGACTCGGTTGCATCGATAAGCTTTGTCGCCAGCTTTCATAAGAAGAGGAAAATAGATGAAGGTTGCCAAGCTGCATTACTTGCTCGCGGTTTCTTTGCTCCTCGCGGCGGCACGCCCGTTGCCGGCGCAATCGCCGACGGTTGCTTTCGACCTTGTCATCACCAACGGCCACATCATCGACGGCACCGGTTCTCCGTGGTACTCGGGGGATGTCGGCATTCGCGACGGCAGAATCGCTGCGATCGGCAACCTTAGCGCCGCGCCCCGCACGCGCACGATTGACGCCGCCGGTAAGGTCGTCGCTCCGGGGTTCATCGATATGCTCGGCCAGTCGGAGCTTACCATCCTGGTCGATCCTCGCCTGCCTTCGAAAATCTATCAGGGCATCACGACCGAGATCACCGGCGAGGGCGACTCCGCGGCCCCGCTCAACGACTCCATCATCCAGGCCGACCACTCCAGCTACGAGCATTACCACATCACTCCCGACTGGCGAACCCTCCGCCAGTATTTTGCGCGCCTGGAAAAGCAGGGCATGGGCATCAACCTGGCCAGCTATGTGGGCGCGACGCAGGTCCGACGCATGGTGCTGGGCGACGACAACAAGCAACCCACGCCCGAGCAACTCGAACAAATGAAAACGCTGGTGCGTGAAGCCATGAAAGACGGCGCTTCGGGAGTTTCCACCGCGCTCGAATACGCTCCCGCGCCCTACGCAAAAACTGACGAACTGATTGCTCTGGCCCTGGAATCCGGCAAGTTCGGCGGCATTTACTCAACCCACATGCGTGACGAGAGCGATTCGGTGCCCGAAGCGATTGATGAAGCCCTGCGCGTCGGCCGCGAAGCGCGCGTCCCGGTGGAAATATGGCACATCAAAGTTGCCGGCAGGAACAACTGGGGGCGAATGCCTGAAGTCGTCGCCAAAATCAACGCCGCGCGAGCCGCGGGCGCCGACGTCACCGCCGATACTTATGCTTACACCGCATGATTCAACGATCTCTCTGCGTTTATTCCGCCATGGGCGCACGACGGCGGAACGGCAAAACTGGTCGAGCGATTGAAAAACCCCGCAACCCGCGAGCGCATTCGCAAAGATATGCTCACGCCCTCCCGGCACTGGGACAACGAATGGCAGGAAATTCCCGGACCCGACGCCATCATGATCGGCGTTGTCCAGAACCCCCAGATGCTTCCCCTCCAAGGCATGCGGCTCTCCGAAATCGCGAAACTCTGGAACAAAGCTCCGCTCGATACCCTGTTCGATTTCCTCATGGAAGATCCGTATGCGGGCGTCGCCGTCTTCGGTATGTCAGAACCAGATGTTACGCTCGCGTTGCAGCAGCCCTGGGTTGCGATCGACAACGACTCTTCCGGAACCTCGCCGGAGGGCATTCTTGGCCAGGAGCATCCCCACCCACGCGCCTATGGAACTTTCCCGCGTATCCTCCGCAAATATGTCCGCGAAGAGAAAGCTTTGACGCTGGAAGACGCGATCCGCAAATTCTCCGCTCTGCCGGCTCAACGCCTGCGCCTTGCGGATCGCGGAGTTCTCAAGAGCGGTATGTGGGCTGACATCGTCATTTTCGATCCCGCAACGGTTCGCGATCTGGCTACGTTCGACAATCCCAATCAGCTTTCCGAGGGGATGGAATACGTGCTGGTCAATGGCAAGCCGGTGATCGATCGGGGGAAAATGACGGGAGCGCTGCCGGGAAAAGTTCTGCGCGGTGCAGGGTATGTTCCGTAAAGCTCCCTCGCGTAGGCCGGAGGATCCGGTAACGCGAAAAGTCCTTACTGTTTCAGGCGAGCTTGCGTTTCGGGAACCACTGCCTGCACCACGCGGGGTTCCGCCAGCGTGCCCGTGATGCTGTACTCGCGCCGTCCCGCGCCCGCTGATTTGCCGTCGGCTCCTCGAGTTAGCTTAAGGTTAAGTTCCTGACCGAAAGAAGCCGTTCCACCGAGCGCATAATTTCCCCCGGGAGAAACCAACTTTGCGTCTTTAATTTCTATCCGGCCGTCTTGGAATCGTGCACGGCCTTGCAAATGCTCGATCCGCAGCGGCCCCTCATCGTCGCCCAGCAGGATGTGCGGCAAAACTCCGTCGCGCAAATCGAACTGCAACGTACCTTCGGCAGACTGCCAAAATTCCGTTGGCTCAGATCCCCGTGCGGTGAACTGATAGGTCCCGCTGGCCGTTGCTGTGATCCAATCCTCGTGTACGGCATCAGCGATCTGCTCAAGCGTGACCGCCGTCACAGTTCCGTTCCCGCGGTAGACCGGCGGCGTTACGCTGAAATCGGCCTGCCAGTCGCCGCGATACTCTCCGCCTAGCAAGCCGGCGCGCAGATCTGAAATCTTCAACTTGCCGCGGTCGAGTTCGAGGGATGCAGAAACTTGAGTTGCGATGAGCTTACGAATCCGCAGACGGTCAGCGCTGATCTGCCCAGACGCACGCAAATTTTCAAAAAAGCTGGGCTTTGTTGGCATCGAGGTCGTCAGCATTTGATACCACGGATGCCTGGCCGCCGGTGCCGTCAGCCACTGATCGATTTCACTGAGTCCAACTTCATTCGCATTCAGATTGAAACGCACCACGCAAGCCCCCGGCGTTCCACAGCCGCGGGCCAAGTCGAGAGATCCGCTCCAGTGCGCACCAGCCGCCGTGGCATTCAGTCTGTTGACCCGCACCTCATCCTGTGCGAACTGCAGTTCGGCAGAGGCAATTTCAATCGGTCCACTCACTCCGCGAAGCTCGGCGCGAATGTTGCGCAGTCGCGCGGTGCCTGTCACCAGCGGCGAAGAAAATCCCAGCGGAGTTCCCGATGCCCATCCTCCCCAAGACCCTGCAACCTGCAAATTGATTTGCACTGTGCCCACGGCTGGGGCCTGTAAAGCAGGCAGGCCGAGGAGGTGCGCCAGATGCAACATGCGCGGGACTTCCGCATCTCCCCCAACGAATACGCCATATCCCGACCGCGCAATCCAACCATGCGCCGTTGTTGGAACGGAGGTCCCCAGATCAAAAGCAACAGGCCCAAACTCAAGGCGCGGCTCACCCGGGTCCGCCACCCCTCCGGCGCCGCCTTTGAGCAGACCGCGAAAGGATTTTCTTCCCGAAGAATGGTGTCTGTCCGTATCTTGTGAAATCAGCGCGAACGGTACGCTGTCCACGTCGATGGCTGCTTGATTGCTCGCAGATTGCAGATGAAGATTGGCAATTTCGCCGCGCCCGCGGAACTCCGCTCCCCGGGGCGACGACCCATCTTCGCGAACCGCGAAGATGCCTTGCACGATTCCCGTGGCCACAAGGTCGTCCGGCAAATCCTTCTTTGCGCGACGGGCCAATTCTGCCAGAGCGCTTACGGGAACGCGTTCCACATCCAAAGCCAGCGCAGCTTCATGGCTCGCAGGCAATCCCGCATCGCCGTGCAGCGAAATCGAACCGCTTCCCACCGGCGCGCTGCAAAAAACTTCGTGCAGCATTCGTTCCACAGAGCTGTAGCGCGCGTCGCAGTGCGCCGCCAGTTGCCTCGGTTCGCCGCTGGCGATGTCATAGCGGTGGAAGTCCTGAATGGACGCATCGCCAACCACTCGCAGAGCCGCCGGCGTGCCCGCAAGCGTTACATCCAAGCGCACGCTGCCGCGCCAACCCTTGTCATCGCCCGACGCCAGTTTTGTGAGCTGTCCGAGTTGGGCGCGGTCCCACTCCAGGTCCAATCGCACCGGCGTTTCCCGCAAACTCCCCGCACGCTGCCAGTTGCCATCCATGCGCAGAAGTCCGGTGTCGCTCAGACTTAGATCTGTGCGCAGCGGCTGCGCCTTCAGCCGCACGCCCCAGGTGTTTTCTGATTCCTGCCATAGGGCGAAGTCGGCGTCGGTCAAGGCGTAGGGCTTTTTCTCCTGGCCGATCTTGAAATTGATGCGGCCGGAACTGGCTTGTATGTAAGGAAATCCCGGGCGCGGCTCCGATTTAGATTTTGCCGTTGGCGCCAGCGGCGAGCGTGCCGTGCGCTCCAGCAGATTCTCAAGGTTCCAGCGCCCGTCGCTTCCTCTCACCAAGTTGAGGCTGGGTTCGGTAAGGTCAAGCCGCGCAATCTCGATTCGTCCGCGCACCAATGAAGTCAGGCGCACCACCGCGGTAACTTCCGGAGCGCGCAGCATGGGTTCTGCCCCGAAGGCCGGGGCCTCGCGGACAATCAGATTCTCAAGGTCGAATCCAGGCTGAGGTAGAAGGCGGATGTGTACCGAGCTGATTTCCACGGGACGGCCAAGCGCCGCGCCAATCGATCCCGCAATGCGCGCCTTCAGCCGCGATGCGCCGGGACGGAGCCAGAACAGGACCAGCAGAATCACTCCCGCCGTAGCCACAATCCGGCCCTTGGAAGAAGAAAGCTTCACCGCACAACCTGCAGCGTCCGCCGCCACCGTGTCTCGTCAAAGAAGTGGAGAACCACTTTGCCGAGAAACAACAGACGATCGCCCCACCCCGTCTTGGTGTACTGGTCGGTAGGAGTTTCAAAGGACCAGTAGATAAACATGGGTCTGCCGATGACGTTTTCCTGCGGAATGAAACCCCAATAGCGGCTGTCGAGGCTTACCCCGCGATGGTCTCCCATGGCGAAGTATCGGCCAGGCGGCACCACCAGATCATCCCCCTCGACGTGCATGGGCAAATCCACCATCCAGTTCGGAGACATGTTATTGTCGTCCGAAGGCGGAACCGCGGGGAAATTATTGCGGTAATAATCGAACGCCGAGTCTTGGTCGCGGTCAATGTAGGGCTCATTCAAGGCCTCGCCGTTGCGGTACACCACTCCGTTACGTAGGTGAATATGGTCGCCGGGTACGCCGATGATGCGCTTTACCACGTAAGTCCCGGCATAGTGCAGGTCGGGGTGCAGGAACACGACAATATCGCCGCGCCTCACCGCGCGATAGGGAAGCAGCGGGCCCATCCAGTTGGTCTTGGGCGCGAACTGAATGCGGTTCACAAATACGTGGTCGCCGATCAGCAGCGTGTTCTCCATCGAACTCGATGGAATCTCGAACGCCTGCACCACAAAGGTGATGATGAAGAGTCCTGTCACCAGCACCGCGGCCAGCGAAGCCAGAAACTCCACCGTAGTTTCGCGTGGTTTTTCTTCTTCCGCGATCTTCCCGAGTTTGCTCTCCACCTTGTTATCTTTGTTGGCCACTGTGGTCGTTTCCCTGTGATTTTGTATGAGATCGAGGGCTTGCGCCGCGATATTGCGGCCTTCAGTCCACCCGCCGCAGCGTACGGTTCCAGCGGGTCATCTGGAAGACGTGGGTCACCGCATATGCGAAACGATATAGTCTATCACCCATGGAGGAGGGCGAAGCGCGGTCTGCTTCCCCGCTGCGCACCGACCAGTAGATCAGCAGCGGCCGCCCGATGATGTTCCCCCGCGGAACGAAACCCCAGAACCGGCTGTCCTGACTGTCGTCCCGGTTGTCGCCCATTACAAAGTAATGGCCTTGCGGTACGATCAGTTGTCCATCTTCCACCAACTTTCGCATCTCCATCCACCACTTGCCCTCCATCCCCCCATAAGGAATATCGAGCCTGGGGAAGTCATCGCGGAATGGGTTGTTAGCCGGGTCGATAAAATGCACGTACGGTTCTTTGACGGGCGCTCCGTTCACCCAGAGCTGCTTCTTGATCAGGCGCAGCCGGTCTCCGGGCAAACCCACCACCCGCTTCACGAAGTGCTGGGTGGGATCCACCGGGTAGTGAAACACCACAATGTCGCCCCGGCCGATCTTCTGGTAGGGCATAAGTTCGTCGCCCACCGAGCCGCCCCCATAACACAGCTTATTCACCAGCAGATAATCGCCCACCAGCAGCGTGTTCTCCATCGATTCGGAAGGAATCTGGAAGGCCTGCACGACGAAAGTGATCACAAACACCGCGATGACCACGGTTCCCAGCAGCGACTGCAGCGAACCGGCAATGCTCATCCCGCCGTGCCATGTGTTTCTTTGCTCGTGTGGGGAATTCATCGGCTCTCTACGCGTCAGCCGCGCGCGATCCTCTCGCCGGGCCTCGTCCCTGCCGGCTTGGGTTGCGCGGCCAGATAGGCCAGTAACTGGCGAGCTGCATCCTGCTCCGCAGTTTTCTTGGTCGAACCTTCGGCTCGCCCCACGAACTCCGCGCCGCTGGCGCCGTCCTTGCTATTCAGACGCGCCTCCACCGTGAAGGTTTTGCTGTGCTCCGGTCCCGCTTCCTGCACCAGCACGTAGCTGGGTTGGGGCATTCCCAAACTCTGCAGAGTCTCCTGCAAGGCCGATTTGAAATCCGTCAAGGGCAGCGTCTCGCCTTCGCGATCCATCCGCTCCAGTTCGGGGGTGACAATTTTCCCCAAGATGACCTGCCGCGCCGCCTCCAGCCCGCCGTCGAGGTAAATCGCCGCCAGGATCGCCTCCAAAGCATCCACCAGCAGCGCCGTCTTGCTCCGGCCTCCGCTTTTTTCCTCGCCTCGTCCCAGCCGCAGGTAGTGGCCCAGTTCCAACTTCTGCGCTACGCAAATCAAGTGCCGCTCGCTCACCAGATGGGCACGCAGCTTCGAGAGTTCGCCTTCGCGAAACTGCGGAAACCGCTGAAACAGCTCTTCGGCCGTCACCAGCGCAAGCGCTGCGTCCCCCAGAAACTCCATCTGCTCGTTGTCGCTGACCCGGTATTTGCTCTCCCCGGCTTGTTGCGACTCCTGCTCCCGCGCCTGCGAGCTGTGCGTGAGGGCTTGTCCAATCAGGGCGCGGCTGCGGAAGTTGTAGCCCAGCGCCGTTTCCAGCGCCGTAATTTCCCGTTCCTTCATGATGGAACTGCCATGCTGAGACTTTCGTCGCGGAAGGGCTTGCCGCGGAAATGGAAGATCAATTCTTCGGCGGCGCCGCGCCGCTCCCGCCGTTGAGCTGCGTCAGCCGGTCTTTCTCCTTGCGCGCGGCGTCTCCCGCCGCCGTCCCTTCCTTGGTCAAATCGACCGCTTGATTAGCATACTTCAGCGCCTCCGGATATTTACTCTGCATATCCAGAGCCACCGACAGCCGGAAGACCGCGATCGGGTCGACCTGTTGCGGGAAAGCATCAATCGACTTCCGCAGGCTTCCCTCCGCGTCCGTCCATGCCTTGTTATTGAAATCCAGCGTCCCTAGAATGGCGTAAGCTTCGGATCGCAGGAAGCCCTTGTAAGCTTCTATCCTGTCCGGCGGCTGGCCCGCGGTGGGGATGTCCGTATCCACCGTGACCAGGGCGCGCTGCGCATCTTTCTTGGCTTCCGCCAGCCGCTGATCCTTATCCAGGTCGGTGTCGCGCGTGCGCTCCGCCAGCACTTGCGAGACGCCCAGCAGAGCCTCCGGATCGTCGGCGTCATAGCTGAGCACTTTCCGCGCCGTGTCCATCATTTTGTCCGCGTTGTTCGTCTGCTGGTAGGCGTGCATCACCGCTTTGTAGAGCACCGGCCGCAATTCGCTGTCCGGATACTTCGCCGCGAAATCATCGGCCGCTTTCTCCTGCGCCCCCGCATCGGTAAGCGCCATAACCGCTTTGTAGGCATCGAATTCCGGCTGCGTCTTGGCTTGCGGCGGACGCTTCCCGGCCGGCGCCGGCGCTGCTGTTTGTCCGCCCGGCGCGCTCTGCGCCGCTGGCTTGTCGTTGCTCTGGGCGAAACTGCAGGCCGCAATGCCCAGCATTGCGATGATGGTCGCTGCTCGCTTCATGCTTTCTCCTTAGAATTGCCAACTCGCGCAACTACCTTGTTTCCATTCTTCCCGCCATTGTAAATCGGATGCTGTCCCATGCCCGCCGCCCATGCCTCGCGATTCTATTCCGCCTTTCCGGCGGCCTTGGCCGGTGGTTCATACGGCTGATTCAGACCGCGTTCCGCCGCCGCTTTGATCTCGGGCAACCGCTCGCCTGCGCTCAACGCCGCGCGGTATTCCACCAGTGCCGCGTCGCGTTCTTCCTTCAAATCCAGAATTCTCCCCAGGTACACATGCGACCAGCCCACCACCTTGGGATCTTTCGCCGTCTCGATCGCCTTTTGAAAGTTTTGCCGCGCTCCATCCATGTTCTTGTCGGCCACCGCCACTTCCGCCAGAATAAACAGCGCCCGGCCCTGGTCGCCGATCTGCCGGTCGATGGCCCGCTGCGCCAATTCCTGCGCGCCTTTGGTGTCTCCCACGCTCAGCCGTTTCTCGGCCGTGATCAGCATCTGGCGCTCTTCCAGCCGCGATAACTGTAGCAGTTCCGGCGCCGTCGCACTGGCAAAGCGCACTTCCGCGGCTGCCTTCTCTTCCTTCTTCACGTCCACGTTGTCCAGCAACCCGCCGTAGGCGTTGCGCAATCCCGCCGGATCTTTTTCAAAGGCCACGATGTTCTCGTAAAACACGCGCGTCAGAATGTAGCCCTGTTTCACCGCGTCATCTATCAACTGTGCCCGCATCGCCTCTGCCGTCTGTTTGTTGCCCAGGGTGCGGATCTCGATCGCCCGGATCATGCACTCGGTCACTAGCAGCGAAATGTCGGTCTTGAAATTCTCGTCCAACGGCGCCCCCCTCACCGATTGCAGCAGCGGCTCCAGCCGCTTAATGGCAATGAAATGCTTTGCCGCCAGCGGATCCAGCACATAGTGCAGATAGGTGTGCCGGATCTGATCCATTTTCAGTCCCGCGTCCGCCGCCCCGCCCGAATCAGACTCGCCTGGCGATGGAAAAACCACGGCATAGTAATCCGCGCCGTAATTCCTCGCGTTGGTCTCGTTCGGCGAGCCCATGAAATCCAGGTAGATCGTCAACGTGCGCCCCAAATATTGCGCCGACGGCAGTTTCAGATAGATCTCGGTGTCAAAAACCATCTTGGCCAGCGGCGCATGATAGCGGTTCACCATGGCCGCATAGTCGTCGCGATGGTGTTCCCAGATCGAGTGCAATCCGGCTTTGTCGTAAAAACCTTCCAGCACCGCGCCAAAGCCCGAAACCGCATACGCATCGGGCGGAAGTTGGTCTTCTTTCACCCGCGGCAGAAATTGGGGCGGACCCTGCAGATACAGCGCCAGCGAGATGTACTGCGCCAGGTTCCGCGTCGCGCTCTTGCCTTCGATATGGTCCCGGTAGAACTCGCACACCGCGGCCAGCGCCGCCTGCCCTTCCTCCGACTCCCGCAGGTTCCTTTGCACCTCCGCCCGCACGTTGCTGCGGGTCGCGTCCGAGGTGGTCAGGTCCTGGTCATACCCGCAGGCGTTGATCGCGGTCAGAACCGAGAACAGGGTCTCGCTGGTGTCCAGAGAAACGGGAGCCTGGTTTTCCGCCACGCACAACGGCGCCAGCAGCCCCAGCATGGCCGCCAACCACGGACCTCGTAAACGCAAACTCAGGAAACCCTCCAACGGGATAGTGGTGCCTCTGGCAGAGAACACAAATTAAGTGTAAGGAGTTCCTGGCAGAGGGTCAAACCCGCGTCGGGCCGTCGACGGCCCAGCGACTGCTCCGCCGGTGCGCACGGTAACCACGTAAATTGTGAAAGGGATTTCGGCCAGAGTAATTTCAGCCCCAGCCCGCCGTTAAAATGCTGGATGACGCCATCGCACTCACACGCGGCCTCTTCAAGGCTCTTGCGGTTCAATATCTTCACGGTGCCGCGCAGGTTTTCAATCAGTCCTACAATTGGGTATGTTCGATGTCGAACGCTGCTGAAGTCTGACTGTGGACGCGGCGGTTGTGCTGACTGGATTATGCTGTTCCTGTCGTCAGTGGGACACAGAAAGCCGGCAGCCACTCCGCGCGGGAGACTCTCATCACCGGACGGCAGCATGGGCAAGCACGGGCGCTCATGCGCGCGGACTCAACGGGCGTTGAGTATCGTTGTGAGAGGCACACAATTGCGGACAAAGGGCTGACCATCGTCCGTGCCGGATCGCGGCCAGCCCAAACTCTTTAGTTAAGGCCCAGCAGGGCAACGTCCGCCCGGCCATTCCCGTGTTGGGGAAGCGCCGCCACAGGTGGAAGCGGCACGTGGACGATTTCGTTCCTCACCGCATACAGCACCAACTCGGCGATCGAATGCAGCTTGAGCTTGAACATGATATTGCTCCTGTGGGTTTCTGCCGTCTTCACCGATAGGTTCAGGATCATCGCGGCTTCCTTGGAAGTCTTGCCCTCAGCCAGCAACTGCACTACCTCGCGTTCCCGGGGCGACAATTTCGACACTGTGGCCGCAGTTGGACCGGCGCGACGCCGCCCCAGGTAGCTGCCTATTATCAGATCGGATACCCCCAGGCTGAAGATGCACTTGTGCCGTTGCATGGCTTCCACTGCTGCCGTCAGGTCAGCGGCTCCGTCGGACTTAAGCACCCACCCGCGAACGCCCGCTTCCAAACAGTCTCGTGCCACTTGCTCGGAGTCCACGTCGGTCAGCACCAGTATCCTCTGCGCCGGATTCTCTTTCAGCATCTGCCGTGCCGCGTCCACTCCATTTAGTTTTGGCATGCAGATGTCCAGGATCACCAGATCCGGCTTCAACTGCCTGCATTTCTCTACCGCATCCCGTCCGTCAGCCGCCTCTCCGCAGACCTCCCATCCTTCGTGAGACTCAAGCAGTGCGCACAGACCGGCACGGAATATTGGATGATCGTCAGCCATCAAGATGCGAAAACCACTCATAGAACCCTCCCTAACGGTTACGTAAGAATGTTAAGAAATAACTTATCAAAGCAACTGCTATGCGGTCTGAGCACAATTGCTCACATGCATATCCTTGGCCTGCAATGGCTTACAGAGCTCTCTGCCGAGTGTTCCCACATCGCCTTGCGTCTCGCTCGGCGTCGCAACTGTTTCAGCGGCGGAGACATCCAATCCGTGGCAAAATTCCGTCCGCTCTCGAAGTGGAGAATGAATCAGGGTCATCGGAAAGCTGGACATGACCTACCTCGTGCAAGGGCGGCGCCGGCCAGGTTGAAGGAGTGCAGAACAGTTAGTTTCCCACCAGTGGGCGCAAACGGTGGCGGAAGCGTATTCGAGTTCGCCGGATCAGCGTCCTCTACAACTTTTTGCAACTGAACGATGACGCGACCCCAATGGCTCAGGGATTAGTAGTCCGCAGCAACGCAGCGAACTTGTACGGCACGACGCTGTATAACCAGGGCGACGGAACGGTGTACAAACTGGATCCCAGCGGGAACTTTACCAACATCCCATATCTTTGATCTTTGAGGGCACCCCTGCAGACGGCCAGAATCCCGCATCAGGCCTGATTCAAGACTCTGCCGGCAACCTCTACGGCACAACCCAATATGGCGGCACCATCGGCGGTGGAACCATCTTCAAAATCACCCGTAGCAGTCCGCGGAAAAACTCGATCTGCGAGTCGGTTTTGAAAGGGCGCGGCTTCTTACCCTTCAAACATGATCGCTAATCCCGACACCTCTCGCACCCGTTCCGACAGATCGTAACTGATCGTGGTCACCTCGGGGCACCGCTGGCACGCCGCCCCGCCTTCCTGCGAGTACCAGCGGCAGTCCTTGCGAATCAGGCACGGGGGCAACGTGTCCACCACCGCCGGCAGAATCTTCACCACCCGGGTCGCCAGCCGGCAATCGCTTCCGTCAAAATGCGGACACTTTCCCTCTGCGCAGGTCGCGGCCAGACGATACACTTCCGTCGGCTTTAGCGGAGCCGCCAGGTCGAGAATTTCCTGGCTGGCGGGTACCAACTGATTCAGATACACCACTCTGGCGGTTGGTCCGTCCTGCTGCACCACTCCTAGCACTCGGCAGTTGTCCATCCCCGGTTGCGCGCTGGGACAAAGCTTCGACATCTCCGCCTCCGCTTACTTCTCGACCTGCAAAGAATCCACCGCAGGAATTCCCAGGATGACGTGTCCTCCTTTGCAGTAGATCGCTCCTTGCGTGCCCGTTCCTGCCGCTTCCGGCTGCACACTCGTGAGGCCCGCCGCGATGTCGTTCGCGAACGATTGCGCTTCGCCGAAGGTCACGTTCTCCAGCATTTTTTCCGCGACGGGTATGCCCCGTATCAAGTAGGAGAATGTGACCGCCTGCTGCGGATCGACCTTGAACTTAGGATGCTTCTGCACCGCAGCCTTCACCGCGGCTTGCACGGCTGTCGTGAACTGACTCAGTGAAATCGATTTCGCTTGCGCCATATTTTTCTCCTTGTCCCATAGAATCGTGCTCCGAAATGGTCCAAAAGCTATTCCGCATTTCCGGGTTCAATAGGGATAGTGACGACAAGTCAAGAAACGTTTCAAGCAATTGGCAATTGTGTGGGACGGACACTCCCTCCGCCGCCTTTGACTTTGTTTTGAACTCAGGTTGCCAGCGATACCTGGCCGGTACGAGGCAGCCGTTGCACCGAAGTTGTCTTGAATCTACCGAAGTTGCCTTGAATCGATGGAGCTCAAATTGGCCTTGCTGCGCGTAGAGGAACGGCCGGTCTTCACTGCTTCTCCAGAAATAGGCGAGGATGATCACACTTGCGACCGCCGCGTATGCACACCACTGCGAGGTCAACGCGTACCGCTTGAACTCCATTACAACCAGGAGAATGACCAGGTTTGTCGCGCCGAACATTAACCAACGGCCTGACCTTTGAGATCAGACCTGCGGTTCCATTGGGATTGGAATTCGCGCCTGCCGCGCGAGGCGGCTGGGAGCCGGAAGCCAGCTCCTATCCTTGCACGCTGATTCTTGAGAACGACAGCACCGCGCGCGATGAAATCGGCCGCCCCATAACCATGGCCGGGCGGAACGTGGTGAAAATCAGCATCCGCTTCACTTGCGGCAGCAGTTCCTGGGCATCGCTGGGGTTGGAGAGAATCTTGTAATCCTGCACGCGCCCGTCCTTGTCCACATAAGCTTCAATCACCAGCGAATCGGCATTGATGGAACTGAGGTTCGCACCGAATGCGCTCTGCTGCAGTTCCGGGCCGGTGTTCAGCATCAGCGGAACATCTGCATTGTTGGCCTGCAACTGTCCCGGCACCGCCAGGATCGCCGTCACCAGGCCAAAGATCAGCAGCGCGCTGCACAGCCCCGCCGTTACCGGAACCATGAACGCATTCAGCGTGTTCTCCAGCCGCAGCCGCAGAGCTTCAAATCGCGGACGCCGCACCAGCGCCGCCTCCCGCGAAATTGCCAGGCGCAGCTTGAGCCCCAGGTCCGGCGGAACCGGCGGCCGTTTCACCGTCGTCAACCACTGCTGCGTCTGCCGCAACAGCATGTACTCGCGATGGCACGACGCACAGGTCTCCAGATGCCGCTGCAATGCCAGCATCTTCACTCCTGAAATTGCTCCATCCAGATACGGCGACAGCCACTGCTTCGCCTCGGTGCACTTCAGGGTTGTGCACTGCATGGCATCACCTCTACCCTTCTACCCCCACCTGCAACCCGCGACGTCAAATCCCGCATTTTCTCCGGTTCCGCTTGAGGCATCGTCAGCCCCAATTCCTGGCCCACTTCCCGCACATACGGCGCCAGTCGCTGCTTCAGCGCCTCCCGTCCGCGGGTCAGTCTCGACTTCACCGTGCCTAGCGAAATCTCCAGAACTTCCGCAATCTCCTCGTACGACATTTCTTCCAGGTCGCGCAAAATCAGCGTCGTCCGATACGGTTCCGCGACCTTGCGCAGTTCCTCGTCTACTCTTTCCTGCACTTCCCGGTGGGCCACGTTATCGAACGGCGACTCGCTCTGATCCGCCAGCGCGATCTGCATCGCTCCCTCGCCATGGGCCAGTCCATCCGCTTCCACCGGCTCAATCGGAGTCTCCTGCGCTTTGTGCCGGAACCACCACCGCTTCCGGTTCGCACCCTCGTGCAGAGCGATTCTGTAAATCCAGGTCTTCAAGCTCGATTCGCCGTGAAAATGTTTCATCCCACGAAACACCTTCAGGAACACTTCCTGCGTGGTATCGGCGGCATCCGACGGATCGCTCACCATGCGGTAGACCAGCCCATACACCGGCTTCTGAAACTCGCCAATCAGCCAGGCGTAAGCCTCTTCCGAGCCGGCCTTCAGTTCCGCGACAATAGCCGCTTCCTGCGCCCGTGCTCCGATCGCGCTTGCCAGGTCACCCAAGGTGGTTGCTCCCGCCATAATGCCCGCTTGGCGTTCTCCTGATTATAGGATTTTCCACCCCAACCTGAACCGAAAAATTGCCTGCCCACGAAAAGCGCGGCCCGGGCGTCGAAACTCTCACTGCTATTGATATTGACTCCGCCCGACCCGTTTGAGTTCCCATCTGTAAGTGCTTTAGTTTCAATGCCTCGGGCCTGCCCCTGCCGCGCCGGCCTTGCCGGGAAGCTTTTTGACAATCTCCTCCAGCGCGATCAGCAGTTTTCCTGCGTCTTTTTCCAGCTCCAGGTCATTTTTTTCCAGGAATGCGAAGGCTCCATCGGCCCGCAACCGGCTGGCGTTTTTCTGCGACAGCCCGGTGAACACGACCACCGGAATCGCCGCCGTTGCAGAATCTTTTTTCAGCGCCTTCAGCACGTCCGGTCCGCTCATCTTCGGCAGCAGCATGTCGAGCAAAATCAAATCCGGCAATTTCTCGCGCGCAACCTTCACGGCTTCTTCTCCGTCGGCTGCGGTGCACACCACGTAACCGGCCCTCGTCAGCGCGCGTTCGGTCGATATCCTGAGAAACTTGCTATCGTCGGTCAGCAATATTTTGATGATTTTCGCCGTCATTTCCACACACCTTTTTCGAATGCGTCTTTCCGAATGACCGTTCAACGGCCCAAGACCCGATCCCTGCAACGGAGCGGCCGTCAGATTCTCTATCGGCAGATTTCACGGCAGAATCAGCGGAATGCAGCGCCGATTCCCATCTCGGGAAACACGTCATCCAATTCCCAACAGAACTCCAAGGTAGCCCCGCACCTTGGCCAAAAGTGCTGGCTCGCCTTTGGAGTGAAACTCCGCCTTGCGCGCCGCCCAGTCCATGCTCTTGATGTGGTCCACCAGCACTGCGCCCTCAACTTTGTCGATGCTCACGGGCAACGCGAATGGATAAGGCTTGCGCCGGCTGGTGAGCGGGCACACGATCACCAGCCCGCTGGCCCGGTTGTAGCTCCGCTCGGTCACCACCAGCGCCGGACGCCGCTTCGCCTGCTCCCTGCCTGCCTGCGGATCGAAGTCGAGCCACACGATGTCGCCAGCCTGGGGTACATAGGACTTCACATAGGACTTCACGTGAGGTGTTAGATTGCTTGTCGCAGAGCGTGGCCCGGAGCGCTTCACCACTCGACGCTTTCTTTTCCGCGTTCCGCTCCGGCCGCGAGCTCGTCATAGCGATTCTCCGCCGTGATCTGCGCGACCAGCTCTTTCAAGGTAGGAATTCTTTCCCGCCGCCGCAGGCTGATCTCTCCGGCCGCCGCTTCGATCACAACCGGATCACCCTCCCGCACTCCAGCCTCTTCCGCCACCGGCTTCGAAATCCTCACCGCCAAACTGTTCCCCCACTTCACAATCTGCGCCGTCGGCATGTGCCCCCTATTTATCTGTCAATACGCAGTATACACCAACATAGATACAATATATACACCTTTGAGGTTGTTGACCGCCCTCTGGGAGAGCCAGCCCGCTCGCGGTAGAATGCCGAATCAAGGGGAAGGAAAGTAGTTTATGCCGGGACTTAGCATTGGAAGAAATTGGGTAGACAGCATGGAAGTCACTGTGGGAACCCGGTCCGAGTCCATTAAGGCAACCGCGGAAGTGTTCCCCCACGGCCCCTGTGACGTGAAGGGCAAGTTCGCACGACTGGCCCGGGCTTTGGGCCTCCAGCCGTTTAATGGAGAGGGTAGCCTCAATCCCGGCGCTACGGTCAAAGACGAGATCCTGTCTATCAACCCATGGTCCGAAGATCTGCTGAGGGCGCGCTATGGAGCTGGGACGATAAAAATGCCTGCCGGATACGACAAGAAGGGCTACATCACGGCAGGCCGCACCGAGGTATGGGTGGAGTACTGGTGTCTGCCGCCGCTGAAGAAGTTCACAGGATTCCTGGACGTTTCGTGCCTGACGTGGCACTACGAACAGGTCGAGGATTGTGAAACGAGCCTAGTCATCGGGGTCCATGGCCTCGCTTTTTCGCCGATGAACGAACAATACGAAAATGTTGCGAGGCAATTGGCTGCGCAGATGGCCGAATTTCTCAAGGGAGCACCACCGTCCGCAGAATCAGGACAAAAGCGGGCCACCCGGTGATGGCAGGGGAAAAGTCAAACGGGGCGGCTAACGCCGCCCCCCTAACGACTAACGGCCAACAACGCCTTTACGTCCCTTCCGACACGCCGCCAAATACCCGTCCTGCTCCGGCGTGAGCCGATCGATCTTGAGCGGGCGCGGTACTCTTGGACCGCCGGACAGCCGAGATCCCGCCGTTCCAAACATGAGCGCCCTTGGTTTTGCTGAGGTCCGAGGTCCGACGTCTGACGTCCGCCCCTACGTTCCCTCACTCCACCCCGCCAAGTACTCTTCCTGCTCCGGCGACAGCCGGTCGATTTTGATTCCCATCGATTCCAGCTTCAACCGCGCCACGCGCTTATCCAGATCCTCGGGAACCGCGTATACCGTCTTCTCCAGCGTCTTGAAATTTTTCACCATGTACTCCACCGACAGGGCTTGGTCGGCAAAGCTCATATCCATCACCGACGCCGGATGTCCCTCCGCCGCCGCCAGATTAATCAGCCGGCCTTCGCCCAGCAGATTGATCTTCCGCCCATCCTTCAGCGAGTACTCATCCACAAACGTCCGCGTCGTGCGCTTCGACGACGCCAGTTTTTCCAGCGCCCCAATATCGATCTCCACGTTGAAGTGCCCCGAGTTCGAAATGATCGCTCCATCTTTCATCGACTCGAAATGTTCTTTGCTCAGCACGCTCTTGTTGCCGGTCACGGTGCAGAACACATCGCCCAGCTTGGCCGCTTCGCCCATCGACATCACCCGGAATCCGTCCATCACCGCTTCCAGCGCCTTGGTTGGATCTACTTCGGTGACGATCACTTCCGCGCCCGCGCCGCGCGCCCGGCTCGCCAATCCCCGTCCGCACCAGCCGTAGCCGGCCACTACAAACTTCGACCCCGCCAGCAAAAAATTCGTCGCGCGAATAATGCCGTCAAGCGTCGACTGTCCCGTGCCGTAGCGGTTATCGAACAGGTGCTTGGTGTCGGCGTCGTTCACCGCCACAATCGGAAACTTCAGCACCCCTTGCTTCGCCATCGCCCGCAACCGGATCACTCCCGTCGTGGTCTCTTCCGTCCCGCCGATCACGCCTTCCAGCGCATCCGTCCGCTTGGTGTGCAGAATCGTCACCAGGTCCGCGCCATCGTCCATCGTGACGTGCGGTTTGTGATCGATTGCCGCCAGAATGTGGTTGTAATAGGTGTCGTTGTCCTCGCCCTTGATGGCATACACCCCAATGCCCTGATCGCGCACCAGGCTGGCCGCGACGTCGTCCTGGGTCGACAGCGGATTCGAGGCGCACAGCACCACGTCCGCGCCGCCGTCGCGCAGGCAGATCGCCAGGTTCGCCGTCTCCGCGGTCACATGCAGGCACGCCGAAATCCGTATCCCCTGCAGCGGCTGATTCTTGATGAACTCTTTGCGAATGATCTGCAAAACCTTCATCGACTGGTTCGCCCACTCGATACGCTTCTTGCCCAAATCCGCCAGTTCCAGACTCTTCACGTCGTAATTGACTTGCGCGGCTGTTGACACTGTCGACATACGCCTCCTGTGGCGCTTTCATGTAGGAAAATTGTGTTACGTCCGGTTGATTAATAAAGTCGTAGGAAGACCCAGTTCGATCGCCGAGTACCCGACCAGAATACACGAACCGGACCAACCTCAGCATTCTCGAATATCTTTTCATCAAACCCAAATACTCTTTAGGGAATAAAGCTTACGGGGGTTGCCCCATTCTTTCGCGTGTCCTGCCACAGTGGACTCCGCGGCCGAGTGACCGTCCTTATGATTGGTGGGCGTCTACCCCATTTCCAAATCGGAGGTGGTATATAACGAGGTGGTATATAACGAGGACCGGCCCCTCCAATTACCCTCGTTTTGTTTTGAAGTCGCTGCTGCATCTTCTCCAGCCCCGTTACAAATTCCGAACAAAATGGATCTTCTCGAGCTGGAGTTGCCGATTCAGGTTACCGTTCCGTAACTTCGCTAGCGCTTCTCGTCCGCTTTTGCTTTTGAAGTCCAGGGGGCCCATGTCCCCAAGCCAACATCGCGACAGAATGAATCGGGCAGCACCGTCCCCAGAGGAAAGGAATCTATGAGCACATCGAGCCTACGTAACATCGTCTCCCAAATCACAACTGGCAATGGTACCCGAACCGTTAGGGAAATGGGTGCCCGATACGGGCATTCCCGCTTGGCAGGACTGCGTACCTCTCTCGCGATCCTTGTCTTGAGCACGGCAGCTCTAGCGCAGAGCCCCGCTCTGAATGCGGTCTCCCCTCCCACCAATTCGACTCTGCCCAATTACGCCGATTTCACCTCCTACGTAATTCCGAATCCCACGGTGAACGGCGTCACGATCATGCTGCCCTGGAGCCAGATCGATGTAAGCACGACTTCTACGCAGAAGTACGACTTCGCGACATTTGAAAGCGACAACAACTTTAGTCAATACGAAAACCAGACCCCCGTTAAGGTTGTCAACTTCATCGTCATGCCCGCAACTGAGGGTGGCGTGAACTCCTATACGCCGTCCTATGTGTTCTCGCAGGGCTGGGCAAACTCCGACGGAACATATAGCTGGGAGCCTTCGATTCCGGGTTGGAGTCCCGGCACAAAGTACCTGCCCACCACCTACATTCGCGTGAGTGGGCGCTACCAGCAGGAAGTCAATACCGTCACTCCCAGCTCGGGTTTTGACGGCCGTTGCGTGAGTGGTTCATCCTCGCCAACTTTTTCGACTACCATAGGCGGCCTCTCAACCGAAGACGGCACCGCACCAACACAGTGCCAATGGCAGGACTTGGGTCCCACCGCTCCCGTGCAAACCATGGCAAATTGCCAAAACTATGAGGGTGCGCCAATGTGGAAGGCCACCACGGGTTTCCCGAACGGAGCCGTCATTGCTCCCGACCCAACGCAATTCAATTTTCACTACTACCAGCAGATTTCTGGAACCAACTGCACCACCCTAGGCACTCCGCCTACAACGTGGAATACCACGGGCGGAAACACGTCGGACTATTCGTGCACCTGGCACGACATCGGGACAACCATCCCGACCACCCCGACGTATCAGGGTCTGCCTGTTTCCTATAACCTTCCTTTCCTGTCGGCTTACCAGATGTTTGCCGCGGCGGTTTACACCCACTACTCGACCGACGCTCCCGCGGGTTTGACGGTGGGCTACATCCGCTTTGGCATGACGCAGGGCGGAGAAGCCAGTCCGCTGTGCAACACTGCCGGCACACAATCCTCGGGTTGGCCGGACTATTCCAAATATACATACCTGGGATATATCCACGAGATGACCGACTACTTCAGTAGTCTGGGCACGACGACGGTTCCACAGTTGGCCGATATGCACATGGCAGGCTCAACACCCGATCCAGATTATGCCGACCAGGAGGCTCTGTATGCCTTCAACGACAGTATCGGACTCAGCACCAACGGATTGGATGTCGACGACGTCCTCAACATCACAGGCGATGCCGGATACACGCAACTGTGCTCCACGACCCCTAAGGGTTGCACCAACGGCGACTGGTATTACAACTTCAAGGTCGTACCCGTAGGATCGGGAACGGGATATTGTGGCCAGTCGATGCCCAACGGGAATTATCCAATTTGCTCTTTGCAAACCCTCACCGCATCTACACCTACCAGTGACACGGTTCCCAACACCGGGTCTCTGTCGGTGAACGGGACGTTTCCCGGACTGATTCCTACCGCGCAGGCAAACGGCGCAACCAATCTGGAAATCTACCCCATCGACACCTTGCTGGCTACGGACCCCAATTATTGCAACGATGTCGGCGCAAGTTGCACCCCACCCAACGACTATGCGGTGTATCAAGCGGACTACGAGTCAGCGTTCGAAACTTTCCTGAGTCAGACCCCGGGGATCTACAGCCCGGCGTTCAACTCGACTTTGTCCAGCGACACCTCAGTGAACTTTTACTGGTATCCGGAACCGACCGCCACGGAGTACAAGATCCTGATCAGCTCCGGGGCCGGCGGAGGCGGAACTATGTACTACGGCAATAACGCAATCCCGTGGTATACGCCCTCGGTAACGGCGTCGATGTCGCCAACGCTGCCTCACGGAGCAACCGTGTACGTACACCTGTATTACCAGCTCGGGGGTGTGTGGACGGTGTTTTCAAGCGGGCACTATACCGCGCCGTAACACGACTGCCGCCGGACGTAGCAGTCCCCCGCTCCCGGCGCGAGGTTGCTAAGAAAGCCGGTGCCCCATCCTAACGTCGTGCCTTTCGACGTTAGGGTGGGGATTTTGACCTTACGTTTGTCCGCCCTGCAACTCATTTTTTCCCAAAACGGGAACCGACAAGTACATGTCTGCGTTCGTAGACTTTACCCACGTCCACCGCCATGTAAAAGTGGAATAGGTTCCAAGAATAGCGTGACCACGCTAGGAATTGAGGGTAGGTGCGTGAAGAAAAATCGATTGCCAGGGATGAATATCAAGAATTGCAAGAAGCGCGGAGAGTGGGCGGAGTTGGTCTTCGCGGCGCAGGCCATTGAGCGCGGTCTGCGCCTGGGCCGGCCTTGGGGAGAGTCTTCGGGCTACGACTTTACCGTGGATCAGGGCCCGCGCATTGTGCGCGTGCAAGTGAAGTCCACCATATTCCGCGAGGGCGCAGGATATTCGTGCACCTTGAAAAACTGCCGTGGGCCTTACAAAAAGAATTCGTTCGATTTTGTGGCGGCCTATGTGATTCCCGAGGACATCTGGTACATCCTCCCCGAAAAAAAGATTCGCGGCATGTGGAGCGTGGGGCTGCATCCCGAACTCGAGGTCTCGAAGTATGGCGAGTACCAGGAAGCCTGGCATCTCCTCCGCGGAGAAACGCCCGGCGTGATTGCAAGCCTCGAAGCCTGCGCAGAACCAGACCCTCCGGCCGACGGGATCGAGGGCAGCTCCTAGCATGAGCCTTGATGACGACTTAGCACGACGAGCACTGTCATCCTGAGGACCGCGTTCTTTGCGGTCCTCAGGATCTATGGAGTCGTCGGTGGCCGCATGGCTCGGTGGCCACCCTTCGTCGGGCGCCGCAGACAACCTGCACAACAGTTTTTCTCCGTGCCTCTGCGCCTCCGTGGTGAGACGACTAACGCGGCCTACTTGCGCACAGCCTGCGCCACCGGATGATGCACACCCGCGTCGCTAGCCAGCGCCGCCGCTTTGTCCGTCGCCTCCCACGTGAAGTCCGGATCGCTGCGTCCGAAATGTCCATACGCCGCCGTCTTCTTATAGATCGGACGCCGCAAATTCAGCGCCTCGATGATCCCCCTCGGCGTCAGTTTGAAGTGCGCGCGAATCAGGTCCGGAAGAATCGCCGGACTTACCTTCTCGGTGCCGAACGTATCCACCCGCACGCTCACCGGCTCAGCCACGCCGATCGCATACGCCAGTTGCACTTCGCAGCGGTCAGCCAGTTTTGCCGCCACAATATTTTTCGCGATGTAGCGCGCCACATACGCCGCCGAGCGGTCCACCTTGGTCGGATCTTTTCCGCTGAACGCTCCGCCTCCGTGCCGTCCCATGCCGCCGTAGGTGTCCACAATAATCTTGCGCCCGGTCAGCCCGGTATCGCCCATCGGCCCGCCGATCACAAACCTTCCCGTGGGATTGATGTGGTAGTGCGTGTACTCGTCGAGCAGGTGCGGCGGAATCACCGCCTGAATCACGTTCTTCAAAATGCTCGAACGCAATTCGTCGTTGCTCACGGTCTCGGCGTGCTGCGTGGAGATCACCACCGCATCCACCCGCACCACTTTTCCGTGGTCGTCATACTCGACTGTCACTTGCGATTTTCCGTCAGGACGAAGGAACGGAAGCATTCCACTCTTGCGCACCTGCGAGAGACTCATGGTGAGCTGATGCGCCAGCGAAATCGGCGCCGGCATCAATTCCGCCGTCTCATCGCAAGCATACCCAAACATCATGCCCTGGTCGCCGGCGCCGCCGGTGTCTACGCCCATGGCGATGTCGCCGGATTGCTTGTTGATGGTGGAGATGACGGCGCAGGTGTTGGAGTCGAAGCCGTAGACGGCGTTGTCGTATCCGATGGCGCTGACGGTGCCGCGGACCACGCTTTGAAAGTCGACGTAGGCTTTGGTGGTGATCTCGCCGGCGATGACGACGAGTCCGGTGGCGGTGAGGGTTTCGCAGGCGACGCGGCTGGTGGAATCTTCGGCCAGGCAGGAGTCGAGAATGGCGTCGGAGATCTGGTCGGCGATCTTGTCGGGATGGCCTTCGGTGACCGATTCAGAGGTGAATAAACGGCGGTTCTTGGATGCCAAGCGAGTTCTCCTTACTTACTCAGAAAATTTCGGACTCTACCTCGGGTGAGAGCGGCGGCCACACACGCGGTCGCAGAAAGCATTACCAGTAGAACTAATTGCAATGAACACAGTCGAGAGAAAGTCCTGAGAAAAGGCTAACAGAGGCGTTCGACCCGCGCAACGACTTTGGTCCCGGACGCGGGGAGATCAGTTTAATTGCGGAAATCGGGGGCCGGATGGAAGTTAGGGGGATTAAAGTGAGGGGGATTGAGGTGAGGGTGACGCCGTGCTTGCCATCCGTCGAAAACGGCGACGGAGGTCAGCTTCAAAGCAAAGTGGTGCGGGGCCATGGAGCGCTGGAATAGCAAGTGTGGGACAGACACTCTTGTCCGTCGCTGTTTACTTCGAAGACCTCGGCAGATGGAGGTCCGTGGTGCCCACGCTTCGAAACGCGAAGCGTGGGCAGCCTCACGGCTGAAGCCGCGCCCTTCCCGGTCAGAATCAACAATCAAGTTCAAAATCAAGGTCAACGGCGACGGACAGGAGTGTCCGTCCCACACGATCAAGATCCCCTCGCGCAAAGAACGCGCGAGAAATGGGGAACCCGCGGAGAAAGCTTTTAACCGCAAAGGCCGCAAAGGATTCGCGAAGGGCGCAAAAGATCGTATCTCGAATCTGTGCCACGTGTGACCGACGCGCATTTAGCATCATCCTCTGCCTTTTTTTATCAATTCTTCCACCTGAAGTCGTGGTAGTATAATGGTAGTATGAAAGAGAAGACTTCTATCACACTCTCAAAAGAGACACTTGCGGGCATCGATCGGGTTGCAGGATCGAAGCAAACGCGTTCGGCATTTATCGAAGCTGTGCTGGCCCAATACCTGCGCAAACGGGCGCGGGCGCAGGTGGAAGCTCGCGATCTCGAACTTATCAATAAGGCCGCGGATGAGCTGAATGCGGAGGTAGAGGACGTCCTCCGGTATCAGGAGATGGAGACGTAGTCGGCGGCGGAGATGACGAGATGAGACGAGGCGAAATTTATCGCGTTCATCATCCGAGCGACGATCCAAAACTTTACCGGAGCTTCGTGGTCGTGAGCCGCCAGGTTCTGATCGATTCCAGATTCCCCACCGTCGTCTGCGCACCGATACTCACTCGCGGGCATGGGTTCTCAACCCAGGTCGCGGTCGGCATCGACGAAGGCTTGAAACACGAAAGCTGGATCCTGTGCGATAACCTCGTGAGTCTGCGCAAGGTGCAACTGACACGTTTCGTTGGGTCTCTGGCGCGCTCCAAGGTTGAGGAGTTGGACCGTGCGCTCAAGATGGCTGTCGCATTGGAATAGGCAGCACGCCCTCTGCCAACAGTGAGCATGGCGTGCTGGACTGATACGAGGAAAGCACAAAGTTCGACATCATTTGATGCTATAATCAGTGCCTTGAGTTTCTATGAGAACAACAGTTGCGCTTGATGACGATCTGGTACGCATCGCCCAGGAGTTCACCGGGGTAGCGGAGAAAACGGCGTTGATTCGTGAGGCTCTCAAGGCCCTGATCGAGCGGGAAAGCGCCCGCAGGTTGGCGTCCCTGGGAGGCACAATGCCCGGGTTGAAGAATATTCCACGCCGCAGGGTGGGTCCGACTTGATTCTCGCAGATACGTCTATTTGGATCGACCACCTTCGCTCGGGAAACAAAGAAATGCGTGAGCATCTCGATCAAGGGAACATCGTGACCCATCCCTTCATCATTGCGGAACTTGCGCTTGGCTCCCTTCGCGAGCGCAGCAAGACGCTTGCGCTGCTGGATCTTCTACCAAAGGTGCGAGTGGCGCAACTGGGCGAAGTGCGGCTGATGATTGAGGCTCGTCGTTTGTACAGCCTGGCCATCGGCCTAACCGACGCACATCTAATCGCCTCTGTCTTTCTCAGTATCAATTCGTCCACGCTTCTGTGGACAAGAGATAAGCGACTCCGTAGAGCCGCCGAGGGTCTTGGCGTTCACGCCAGCTTGGCTTAAGAGACAAGGGACAGATGTGGGGATGAAGTAAAAGCCCCACTTCTCGCAAAAGACGTGTTCAGTCTCATGACATCCTTTACAAACTGTAAAGCATGTCGTGGGACTTGACACAAAAGAGCGCGAGAAATGGGGCACCCTGCGCAAAGCATAGTTCTAAGGCGCGGAAGAAAAATTTCTTAATAAAAATCAGGGGACAGACGGGACTGACCCCAATTCTAATCCGCTCAGGATTTCCAAATCGGGCGCGCCAGGTATAGGTGTCGCCCAAGCCGTCGTGAGGAAAAACCGGGGAACGTCCCGTCTGTCCCCGGGTTCTCCGGCCGGTTTTCCCTGTCCCGGTTTTCCCCGTCCGGTTTATGTCCGGAAATCCCGCCAGCCAGCTAGCCTCAGAGGTGGATCGATGCGGTACAAATCTAAAAGAAAGATATGGTAGTGGGACATCAATTACTGCTAGGATTACGACCTTCCAGCAGGAATCAATATGCTCATTAGGGGTGCGGGGATACCGATAGCGCTTATAGGTTTGGCTGGAACACTTGGTTCAGCCTACTTTGCATATCGAATTGCAACAAAAGAGCGCCGCGACCAGCAGAGACAGGATTTTGTCAAGGCCCAGCGTGAGACGTATCAGGAGATATTGAAAAAGGTGACGTCGGTCGACCTTGATCTTCAACGGGATACACCTCAGCTTTCTGGGCTTAGAGACAAGATCGCAGAAATCAGTTCATATAAACTAACAAGCAGGGTCTACCTTACCAAAAGTGATCGTAAGCTTGTTGATGCTTACTTGCGCGCGCTTGGTGAACTGGCGGCTTGGGTGCAGCGTGAAGGCAGCGATGAAAAGATGGCAACAAATCTGCGTCGCAAAGCCCGACCTGTCGCTGAGGCTTCCGAGAAGTTAAACAAGCGGGTGCAAAGGATTCTTCAGCAAACATAATAAGTAGACTCCGGCGTGTGGCCCAGGCTTTTGATCTCGGTGGCATCACCAGCACAGTGGGGTGCCCCGTCCTTCGCGTCCTTGGCGAAGGGCGGGGAAAACCAGGGACAGACTGTCCCCGGCCGCGCCGCTATTGCAGCTCACGATGAAACAACTTCCGCGAAAGGGTCGCAGCGGCAAGGGAAAATCGAACCGGGCTTCGGCCCGCGAAGACCGGCGCCGACCGCGGTTCTCCCGCGAGCTTTGCGTGGTTTACGAAGACGATGCCGTGGTGGTCGTCGACAAACCGGCCGGACTTCTGGCTGTGCCGGTTAAGGGGTCGGATAGTCCGTCCGCATTGTCTTTGCTGATCGCAGAACTCCAGCCGAAGAGACAACAAGCGCTGATCGTGCATCGCATCGATCGTTTTTCTTCCGGGGCGCTGCTGTTTGCCAAGACCGGCGCCGATCGAGAGGCGCTGGTGCGGCAGTTTCTCGAACATACTCCGGTAAGGCGGTATGTGGCGGTGCTGCGCGGCCGTCTCGACGATGAGGCGGGAACGCTGGTCCACTATTTTCGAAAGCAAGGAATGTTTCAACAGTTGCGCACGGGGAAAGACCCGCAGGCGGCTCGCGCCGAACTTCGATATACCGTGGAACGGCTTTTTGCGGATGCTTCGCTGGTGCGGGTTGAGCTGGTGACAGGATTGCAAAATCAGATTCGGGCGCAATTTTCGGCGATGGGCCACCCGGTGGTCGGCGATAGAAAATACCATCCGGGGGAAGCGGCAGAGCCGCTCATCGCGCGCGTGGCTCTTCATGCCGCGCATCTTCGGTTTGTCCATCCGCGCTCGGGCGAGAGCGTCTCGATTGACTGCAAAGTGCCCGCGGATTTTCAGTATCTGGTTCGGGCATTGTCGCGGGCACGCGATTCGCGCGGGTGAGTGCGAATTCGTTTGCGGTCTTCTGGGCGGATTGCTCCTGAAAAAGCAAAGGCTAAGGTCAAAGTCAAGGGCGGCGGACGGGGGCGTCCGCCCCACACGTTCAAGGGCTAAGGTCAAAGGCGGCGGACGGGGGCGTCCGCCCTACGAAACGTACGCGGAGTCGCGGAGAAAACTTTGCACGGAGTAGACACCCCGGATTTTAACCATCCTTTCACACTTTTCGATTAAACTTTCGGCTGAATTGCCTTGAGATCCTTCGGTTGGATTGCATGGCCTGAAAGGAAGATCTCAGGAGCGGTAGTGGAAGCTCCTCTTGAAGCCGCTGCTGGCGCCGGGCTACGAGGGATTCTTCGCTTCGCTCAGAATGACAGAGCAAGAGACTATGCCCCGCAAGACCGCATCCCGGGTTGTAGGCGACGTGCCTGACGAAGTCGAAACCATCGTTGCATCCGCTCAGGGTGCAGCTTCCGCGCAGAATAAAGAAAATAAGAAAGCGGCAAAAAAAAGCGCCGGCTCGCTGGACGAACTGGCACGCATGGCGCTCAAAGCGTGCCTGATCGCGCGCGATGCGGCTTTCAACGTGCGCGACCTGCTGACCAACTCTTCGCGCATGGCGTTTCTGGCGATCAAGGATTGCGAAAAGGAACTGGACCTGATCGAGCGCCAGATTGATGAGCGCCTGCCTGCGGCGATTACGCGAGTGAATGAGGCCAAGGCCCGGCAACTGCTGACCAGCCTGAAGTGCACGACCGATCTGGAGCGCATTGGCGACCTGGTGATGAGCGTGGCCATGCGGGCGCAGTCGCGCACGGCGAAGATGGCGGCTTCCGATGTGCGCCAACTGGTGGAAATGTCGGAGATGCTGCGCGAGATGCTGGATGCGGTTTATCGCGGGTTCGTCGAGCTCGACCTGGAGCGCGCCCGCAAGGTGCTGCAGATGGACAAGGACATCGACCGCGTCTGCCATGCGCTGTTCCAGAAGCACCTCGCGGAACATGCCGCGCACAGCGACCCTTCGAGCTTTGACGTGCTGTTGATGGCGCAGGCGCTGGAGCGGGCCGGTGACCACACCACAAATCTTGCGGAAGACCTCTACAACCTGATCGAAGGCCGAAGCGTACGGCATATGCCGAAGAAGAAGGCGACGTAGGAGCAGTTGCAGACGTCGGACCTCAGACCTCAGACCTTGGACCTCGGACCCAGATCTCGTTTGTCAGAAAGGCTGACCTTCTGTTTCGGTGACTGACAACTGAGAACTGGCGACTGAGAAGTGGTTTTCTTGGAAATTCATGGCTGGTTAACACTGGGGAAACATTCTGGCAACATTCTCTCATTAGAATCCTGCGAGGCACTTGGACGGCGACGAAGGCCGGCTGCCTGGGGCGATCCGCCAAGAGCTACCGTGCACGACCAACCATGCATTTACCATCCCATTTACCATCCGCGGATTTGCCCACCGGGTCCCGTGAACCGGCCAGCGACGCGGGAATCGGCGGAGCACATCGCAATCTGGTCTTTGTGGTGGAAGACGACGAGGATATTGCCAGGCTGATTACGCACAACCTGCAGGCCGCGGGCTTCGAGGTGCAGAGTTTTGTCAACGGCGCATCGGTGATCTCAGAAGCGCAGCGGGAAATGCCTGCACTATTGCTGCTGGATGTGATGCTGCCGGGCGCCGACGGATTTGAGCTGTGCCGGCAAATCCGCCAGACGCCGTTGCTGGCCGGGATGCCGATCATTTTTCTTACGGCCAGAACCGGCGAAGCCGACCGCATTAAAGGGCTGGAACTGGGCGGCGACGATTACATGACCAAGCCTTTCAGCCCACGCGAACTCATTGCCCGCGTACGCAGCGTTCTACGCGGAGTGCGGGAAATGCCAGCACCCACGAAAGCGATGCGGCTGGGCGAGATCGAAATTGATGCCGCTTTGATGATGGTGCAGGTGCAGGGGAAGACGGTGTTTACGACCGTGCGCGAGTTCCGCCTGCTGGAGTATATGGCCACGCACCGCGGCCGGGTACTGACGCGCCATCAACTGCTGGATGCGGTGTGGAAGGAGACGCCTTTTGTAACGCCGCGCTCGATTGACGTCTATATCCGGAGGCTGCGGGAAAAGATCGAGCCGGATGCGCGCCACCCGCAGTACCTGAAGACGCTGCGCGGCATTGGCTATCGGTTCGAAGTACCACGGTAACGAGGCAGCGAAAAGCCGGCGCCTTCGGCTGCGCTGAGGGCTGGCTCTCCACTGCGCTCGCTTCGCTGCGCTCCGGCCGGGATGACAGTGTCCGGTGTTGAATTTCTGACTTTGGACTCCAGCTATCCTCTTTTCCAGAGTGCGGGCGCTCGCTCGACACTTTTCATTTATTCTGTCGAGGACATGGCGCAGCCCAAACCATTGTGGAGCGCGGACAATCAGAAGACGCGCTTGGCCGAACTCACGGCAAGCTCGGACGACTCCGCCAAGGACAATCCTCTGCGCCACGATGTGCGGTCATTAGGCACGCTGCTGGGACGGGTGCTGGTGGAACAAGCCGGGCAGGAGTTGTTCGATGAGGTTGAGGAGTTGCGGCGGCTGATGATCAAGCATCGCGAGCAGGTCCGGCATAAGCGGGGCTCCGCCGCTGCCGGCGAACTGCTGGCCCGCGCGCAACAAATGATTGCAACTATGGACGTCGGCCGCGCCTACCAGGTGAGCAAAGCGTTTGCCATTTATTTCGAGCTCGCCAACCTGGCGGAGACCAACCATCGCAAGCGCCGCCGCCGAGCGGGAAAATTAGATCAGAAGCATGTGCCGCTGCCGGGATCGTTCCGCGGAACTCTGCTGCGCTTGAAAAAAGCCGGAGTCACCCGTGAGCAAGCGCTGGCGGCGCTACGCGAGATCGCCGTAACGCCGGTGTTCACGGCACATCCGACGGAAGTAGCGCGGCAGACGGTGCTGCTCAAGCGCCGCCGCATCGCGAAGCAATTGCAGCGGCTCGATCGCATTCCTCTCACCATCGGCGACGCCCTGCGCTGTGAGGAAATCATCCACGCCGAAATCACTTCGCTGTGGCAAACCGATGAGGTTCGCCAGTCGAAGCCCACCGTGAATGATGAGATCCGCAGCGGGCTGCGGTATTACCGGCTTTCGCTGTTCGACGCGCTTCCGCGGATTTACACGGAACTGGCGGAATCATTCCGCGAAGTTTACGGCGCCGAACTGGATGAAACGGAGTTGCCGAGTGTGGTGCGTTTCGGCTCGTGGATTGGCGGAGACCGCGACGGAAATCCGCTGGTGAAACATGAATTCCTGCGCGATGCCCTGGACCTGGCGCGAGCGCTCATTCTGAGCGAGTACATTCGCGATCTGGAATTCTTGAGCGACCGCCTCAGTTCTTCGTCACGGCAGGTGAAAGTCTCCGAGAATATTCTGGCGCGGCTGGCGCATTATGAACAAACCTTGCCTGAGGCGGTCATGACTTGGGGTCCGCACAACACCACGGAACACTACCGCCGATTTCTCTCCTATGCGCTGCACCGGTTGCAATGCAGCCTGGAGCCGGCGGGATGTTCTGGCTCGTACGAAAATGCGGCGCAGTTTGCGTCCGACCTGGAATTGCTGCGGGAAAGCCTGCACGCGAACCGCGGGGAGCGGCTGGCGAAAACGCTGGTCGATCCCCTGCTGCGCAAGGTGGGCACTTTTGGTTTCTTTTTGCAGACTCTCGATATCCGCCAACATGCCCGTGTACATGCCGAGGTGCTTGTGGAATTGGGCCCCGCACTCGGTTCTGCACTCGGAGTGTCTGGCAGCCTGACAGGTGAACGCGGCCATGACCCGGGTGCAACGTTATCTGCACAGAGCCGCGAATTGGTGGAAACGTTCCGGACGATTGCGCAGCTCAAGCGAACTCATCCCGCACCGTCGATCAGCCAGTACGTGATCAGCGGCGCAGAATCTGAAAACGATGTGCTTGCAGTGGTTCACCTGGCGAAGGCCTGCGGAGTGAGTTTAGCCCGAGCTGGCGAAGATCCCGGGCTGATGCCAGTGCCGCTGTTTGAGTCGATTGATTCGTTGCGTGCCGCTGCCGGCGTGATGCGCAAGCTTTGGAATCATCCCGAGTATCAGCCTCTGCTCGATTCCTGGGGGCGATGGCAGGAAGTGATGCTGGGATACTCCGACTCCAACAAAGATGGAGGCATGCTCACCAGCACCTGGGAGCTTTATAAAACTCATCGCGAGCTGCATGGTGCGGCGCAGGAATGCGGCGTGAAACTGCAGTTGTTTCATGGCCGCGGCGGCACTGTGGGCCGGGGCGGCGGCCCCACGCACTCTGCGATTCTGGCCCAACCCGAAGGCTGCTTCTCAGGGCGCATTCGCATCACCGAGCAAGGAGAAGTGCTCAACTGGAAATATGCCGACGCGGTGCTGGCCGAATGGAACCTGGAATTGATGATCGCGGCCAGCCTGGAGGCGCTGCTGCGTCCCGGCCGCCACGCCGCCAAAGAGCAGGCGCGTTGGGAAGAAGCCATGGAGGAAATGTCGCAGGAGGCCTACCGAATTTATCGCCGCGACATTGCCGAAAATCCTGAAGTGCTGGAATATTTCGAGCAGGCAACGCCGATCAACGAATTGGACTTGGCGCGCATCGGCTCGCGGCCCTCGCGCCGAAGCAAAGGCCGCCGTCTGGAGGATTTGCGGGCTATTCCGTGGGTTTTTGGCTGGATGCAGAGCCGTCACGCGGTTCCGGCCTGGTATGGAGTAGGACACGGGCTGCAGAGTTTTGCCAAGAAAGGTTCCGGCCACGAAAAATTGTTGCGGCAGATGATGCAGGATTTCGCGCTTTTTTCCGATCTTGTGCGCAACGTCGAGCTGGGCATGGCGAAGGCGGATCTCAATATTGCGCGAGTGTATTCCGGGCTGGTGAAAAACGCGGCGTTGCGCACGCGAGTTTTCGACATGCTGAAAGACGAGTTTCTGCGATCGCGGCAGGCGATTCTTCGCGTCGTCGGCCAGCGCGAGTTGCTGGCGGGAAACCGCGTGTTGCTGCGATCGATCCGGCTGCGCAATCCCTACGTCGATCCCATGAGCCTGATCCAAGTCGAGCTGTTGCGGCGCAAGCAGCGGGGAGAAGACACCGCGAAGCTCGACTATCCCCTGGGAGCGACCATTAATGGCATCGCTGCCGGATTGCATAACACTGGGTGAGGATTGGGATTCCTCCAAGGTTGCTGAAATGGTGGAAGTTTTCTTCCGCGATCCAGCTTGACAATCCATCCTCTCTGACGCATAATTTCATAGGCGAATAAAAAGCGAATATCGCCACCGAGGTCTCCGGCCCCGGCGTTCTCTGAAAATTCTCCGAGGAATCTATGTCTTCCGCAGTGGTTTCCACTTCGGCGGTCCAGAGCCGCCCTTTTATATTTGAAAATAACAGCGTTGCCGAAGTGTGTCCTCAGCCTTCCGGCGCGGAACTTTTCGCAGGGCGTCCGCCCCAGCGTGTTTTACCTGCCGATTTTTTCAAAGCTTTTGCAGAAGACTCGCGGCTTGCGGGAGTGACCCCGGCTTCGCGGCTGGAGGTGTGGCCTGCGCCCGAGATGGTTTCGAGCGGCATTTCCGCCATCGAGACTCTCACCGGAGGCCTGCCCCGCGGCTGCCTGAGCGAAATCTGCGGACCTGCCTCTTCCGGGCGCACAACCTTGTTGCTGGCCGCTCTGGCGGCTTCTACCCGGCGCGGAGAATTCTGCGTAGTGGTGGATGCCAGCGATGCCCTCGATCCGCAATCGGTTTCGGCTGCTGGCGTGGATTTGGACCGGATGTTATGGGTGCGGTGCGGAGGGAATTTACCACGGAGGCACCCTTCGGCTTGGCTCAGAGCTTGTCCTGAGCTTGCCGAAGGAACAAGCTCCGACACAGAGAAGAAAAATCTCCAACGCAATCAGGTTTCCAAATTTGACGAAAACGGATCGCACCATGCCGAACATTGCTTGGAACAGCTTTTGCGCGCTACGGACCTGCTGCTGGAAAGCGGAGGCTTCGGGCTGGTTGCGCTCGATTTGAGCGATGTGCCGCTGCAGGCGGCGCGCCGCATCCCGCTGACCACGTGGTTCCGCTTTCGCCGCGCCGTGGAGCATACCCCGGCCGTGCTGCTGGCAGTTGCGCAGCAGCCCGTCGCCGGAAGCTGCTCGTCATTATTAGTGAAGCTGGGAGCCAGTGACCATCGGGCCAGCGAGCGCTTTCCTACTGACGGCAAATTTGCGAAGCCCACACATGCGCACTTGCTGACCGGAGTGGAGATTACGGCGGAACTGGTGCGCTCGCGCCTGGACCGCAAACCAGTTCGTTCTGCCGCCATCACATTCGCCAGCACAACCGCCTGGGCGGGATGAGGAAATTAGTCATTGAGAGATTGAATCATTGAGAGATTTAATTGACGGGCCAATCTTTCAATGACTCAATCACACAATGATTCAATAGATCTATGTCGTCATGCCGTTCGCCTGCATCTACGTGCCGGATTTTCCCGTGGCCGCGGTATTGCGCGCGCAACCGCAGTTGCGGGCGCGGCCTCTAGCCGTGCTCGAAGGCAAGCCTCCGCTGGAAAAAGTTTTCGCCGTGAACGAGAAGGCCGGGCGCATGGGAATTACGGCCGGCATGACCAAGGCACAAGCAGAGTTGTGCGCGGAACTGGCGTTGCGCTCGCGTTCTTTACTGCAGGAATCTTCTGCGCATGCCGCTTTGCTGGATTGCGCGCAATCGTTCTCGCCCCGCGTGGAAGATGCTGCGGCCGACACGGCGATTGTAGATCTCCAAGGCATGGAATCTCTTTTCGGCTCGCTGCCAGAAATTGCCCGTAACTTCTTCCGCCGCGCCGCGGACCTCGGACTTGATGTGAATGTTGCTGTGGCTTCGAATCCCGACGCGGCCGTGCTCGCGGCTCGCGGCTTTTCCGGCATGAACATAATCCCTTGCGGAAAAGAAGCGGAACAACTCGGCTCTCTGCCGCTCAAAGTTTTATTTGCGGATCGGCCCGGAAACGATGAAAAAGAGCGCGAACAGGAAAAGAAAGCCACTCGTCTGCTGGAAACGCTAGACCGCTGGGGAGTGCATAATCTGCGCGCTCTGGCCGCGCTACCGGAAGTTGCGTTAAGCGAGCGTCTGGGACAGGAAGGCTTGCGCTTGCAGCAACTGGCGCGGGGAGCGGCCTCGCGCACTCTGGTTCCCGTGGAAGCACCGCTGGTATTTGAGGAAGCCGCAGAGCTGGAACATGCAATCATGCTGCTGGAGCCGCTGGCCTTCCTGTTGAACCGTCTGCTTGAGCAACTTTGCGCGCGATTGGCCTCGCGGGCTTTAGCTACGCAGGAACTGCGGCTCACGCTGGAACTCGACAACCTGACGGGCATGGATTGCGAATGGGATAATCGCGGCATTCCCAGCGAAAGCGATGCCTCGCCGAAAGCTCAATCCGGATCGCCGCAATTCGGGGCGGCTCAACCTTTTATTTCCCGCCGGAAAAATAAATTCTGCCGCACGCTTTGCCTGCCCCTGCCCATGCTCGATGCCAGACTCTTCCTCAAGTTGCTGCAACTGGATTTGAATGCGCATCCGCCCGGCGCGCCCATCGTGAAGATTCATCTGGCTGCGGAACCCTCGCGGCCGCGCTTAGCCCAAGGGAGCTTGTTTCTGCCTCCCTCGCCGGAACCGGAAAAGCTGGAACTCACGCTGGCGCGGATTGCCGCTCTGGTTGGCGAAAGCCGGGTGGGATCGCCGGAGTTGATGGATACGCACCGTGCCGAGGGCTTTCACATGCGGCGCTTCATGGCTGGAGTGGCGCAGCAAAATACTCAGCCACAAATTGTTGCGGGAGACAAATCCGCCGTCACAGCGCTGCGTTTATTCCGTCCGCCGCTTCGGGCTGCCGTGACTCTCGAGAACGCCCAGCCCACGCTGGTAACCTGTGCGAAGAAAAAAGAAGTTCAGGGCAATGTGCTGTGGAAGGCTGGTCCGTGGCGCTCTTCCGGCGATTGGTGGGAGCGCCAGGCATGGGCGCGCGATGAATGGGACATCGCCTTGCAAAACACAAGCGGCATCGCTCTCTACCGGCTGGTGCACGATTTGCTTGGTGGCGGCTGGTTCGTGGAAGGAATGTATGACTGAAGGAATTGAGTCATTGAGTGATTGAGTCATTAAACCCAATCGCTCAATGTTCAATTGCTCAATGACTCAATTGCTCAATGACCCAATGTATGTTGAGCTTCATGCCCGCTCTGCGTTCAGCTTCCTCGAAGGCGCTTCTTTGCCGGAGGAATTGGCAGCTGCCTGCGCGAAGCTCAACATGCCAGCCATGGCGCTGCTCGACACCGACGGCGTTTATGGCGCACCGCGTTTTCACTTAGCCGCGAAGAAGATTGGGATCAAGGCGCACATCGGAGCGGAGGTCAGCGCAGCTTTACCACGGAGCCACGGAGGCACGGAGAAAACAAAGACCAATTCACAATCTCAGATCGACGATGTGTATGGAAACATCTCCGGCAATCAACTTAACGATTCCTCCGTGCCTTCGTGTCTCCGTGGTGAGATGTGCCGTGGTGAGTTCCGTATTCCACTTCTAGTTTTCTCCCGCTCGGGCTATCAGAACCTTTGCCGGCTGATCACAAAAATGAAATCGCGCGGGAAGAAAGGCGAAGGCGCGGTGCGGGAAGAAGAGATGGGAGAGCATGCCAACGGTCTCATTTGCCTGACTGGCGGCGCGGAAGGGCCGCTGGCGGCGGCTTTGCAGCAGAGCGGCATCGAAGAAGCTCACCGTCAAGTCGAGCGTCTGGTGGGGATTTTCGGCCGCGGCAATGTTTACGTCGAGTTGCAACGCCATCTTCAGCGCGAAGAAGAAACTCGCAACCGCGCTGCGATCGCAATCGCCCGCTCGCTCAATCTTCCTGTGCTGGCGACCAACGGCGTCCACTATGCTGTCGCGAAAGATCGCGAACTCTGGGATGCATTTACCGCCATCCGCCATCACCGCACACTCTCGACGGCCGGACGTTTGCTGGCGCGCAACTCCGAACGATATTTGAAATCGCCGCAAGAGATGCAGCAACTTTTCTCCGACCTGCCCGAAGCGATTGCCAATACGCTTGAACTTTCCTCGCGCCTTGAATTTACGCTCAACGATCTCGGTTACGAGTTTCCGCGCTATCCCGTACCCGAAGGCGAAACCATGAACTCGTTTTTGCGCGAGCGAGCCTGGGAGGGATTTCGCCGGCGCTATGGCCGGACATCACACGAAATGCAAACCCGCGCCCGGCGCCAGATTGAGCGTGAACTGGCGCTCATCGAAAAACTCAAACTTGCCGGATATTTTCTCATCGTTTGGGATCTAGTTCGTTTCTGCCGCGAGCAAAACATTCTGGCGCAAGGGCGCGGATCGGCCGCCAACAGCGCCGTCTGTTATTCGCTGGGCATCACCGCGGTCGATCCCGTGAGCATGGAGCTGCTCTTCGAGCGTTTTCTTTCCGAAGAGCGCGGCGAGTGGCCCGACATCGATCTCGACCTGCCCAGCGGCGACGAACGTGAAAAAGTGATTCAGTACGTCTACCGGCGCTATGGAGAGCGGGGCGCAGCCATGACCGCGAATGTCATCACTTATCGCAACAAGATGGCAGCTCGCGAAATGGGCAAAGCGCTCGGCTTCGACCCCGAAACGCTCAACAAGATTTCCGCTGCCGTCGCCACCTGGGAGTTTCGCGACGAAAACGACGCGCTCGACCGCCGCTTCCGCGATGCCGGACTCGATCTCAACCATCCGCGCCTGCGCAAATATTACGAACTGTGCCTTGCCGTGCAAGACATGCCGCGCCATCTCGGCCAGCACTCCGGCGGCATGGTGATTTGCCAGGGACAACTCGATTCCGTCGTTCCGCTCGAACCCGCTTCCATGCCCGGGCGTGTGGTGGTGCAGTGGGACAAAGAAGATTGCGCCGACATGGGCATCATCAAAGTCGATCTGCTCGGCTTGGGCATGATGGCCGTGCTCAAGGATTCGATCGAACTGATTCGCCATCATTATCGCGAAGAAGTCGATCTGGCGCATCTTCCGCAGGACGATCCGCAGGTTTATTCCGCTCTGCAGCAAGCCGACACCGTGGGCATGTTTCAAGTGGAAAGCCGCGCGCAAATGTCATGCCTGCCGCGCCTGCGGCCGAAACGCTTCTATGACATTGTGGTGCAAGTGGCGATCATCCGCCCCGGACCGATCGTAGGGCAGATGGTGAATCCGTTTCTCTTGCGCCGCCAGGGACGCGAGGACGTCACATATCCGCATCCGTCGCTTGAACCGGTGCTCAAGCGCACGCTGGGCGTGCCGCTTTTTCAGGAGCAACTGCTGCGGCTGGCCATGATCGCCGCCAACTTCACCGGCGGCGAAGCGGAAGACCTGCGCCGCGCCATGGGCTTCAAGCGATCGCAGGCGCGCATGAAGGAAATCGAAGCCAGGCTGCGCGCCGGCATGACGGACAACGGAATCCCGGCTGAGGCACAAGAGAAAATCATTCTCTCGATCACATCTTTCGCACTTTACGGGTTTCCCGAATCGCACGCGGCCAGCTTCGCGCTGATCGCCTATGCCAGCGCTTACTTGAAGTGCCGCTATCTGGCTGCGTTTACCGCCGCTCTGCTCAACAACCAGCCCATGGGATTTTATTCTCCGGCCACCATCGTGAAAGATGCGCAGCGCCATGGTTTGAAGATGCTGCCGGTGGATGTGATGCGGTCGGAATGGAGGTGCACGTTGGAAGCAGTGGCCAGTAGTCAGTTGCCATTTGCCAGTGAGTCAGTACCGAGTACCGAGTATCGAGTACCGAGTAAAACCTTTGCCATTCCAGTCCCGGAATTATCGCGAGCGATAGAAAAAACTTTTGTCATTCCGACCCCCGAGCGAACACGAGGGACGGAGGAATCTCGTTCTTGCTCGCAACTCGGTACTCGCGACTCGCAACTCGCCCTTGCACTGCGTCTCGGCCTGCGCTACGTGCGTGGGTTGCGCGAGGGATCTGCCCAGGCGCTGGTGCGTGAACGTGAGCGCGCTCCATTCACTTCCATTCACGATCTGACGCGCCGCGTTCCCGAGCTGCGCAAAGACGAACTGACTACGCTGGCGGAAATCGGCGCGCTGAATGTAATCGGCACTTCACCACGGAGACACGGAGACACGGAGAAGAACAAAAACAAGGCCCAAAAATCTTCGTTGACTCTCACGGACTACCAAGAATCAGTCAAAGATTTCTCCGTGCCTCCGTGTCTCCGTGGTGAAACGGCTTTTCATCGCCGCGACGCTCTCTGGCAGGTCGAACGCGCCGTGCGCGGCTCTGGCCCGCTGCTGGAGGATCTGCCCGAACCCGATTCGCCTTCGCCGCTCCAGCCCATGAATCATGAAGAGCGTTTAGTCGCCGACTTTCACGGCACCGGCCTCACCGTGGGACCGCATCCCGTGGCTTACCGCCGTGCATGGCTCACGGCCATGGGCATTCGCCGCGCCAGCGAATTGCGCGACATTCCCAGCGGCAGACGGATTCGCATTGGAGGTTGCGTCATCATTCGCCAGCGTCCAGGCACTGCCAAGGGATTTGTCTTTGTCAGTCTGGAAGATGAAACCGGTGTGGCCAATGCCATCATCACGCCCGCTCTTTTTCACCGCAATCGTCTGCTGCTGGCCAGCGAACGCTTTCTGGCGATTGAAGGCATCCTGCAGAATCAGGACAATGTGATTTCTGTGAGAGCCGAGCGTGTGCTGCCGGCGGAAGTGACCCCTAGCTTCAGCCAACGCGCCGGTCCAATTCCAAGCGGAAAACGTGATCACGAGCCATAGCATCTCCTTTTTTTCATTTACGCCGCAACTCTCGCAATCGTCGCTTGTTCCAAGCGACAGTACTGGAATAAATTCTGCCGCTTCTAGCACGCGATCACGGACGACCTCCGGACTTCCGATCTTCGGATCGATGGGGTCCGTGACATCCACGAAGAGCATCTGACGGGGCTTGAGCAAGTTTCGAATCGTGGTCAGCACACGACGGCGGTCCGCTTCGCTGGCCAACTGAACATAGAATCGGCCAACCTACAAGCGAAACAATTCGGGGGGCTCCCGTTGAATCGACAAGCGGTTCTGAATGCGAGAAACCTTACTTGCGATCGCTGAGTCGCAGCAATACTAGAAAAAGACTAGAGATGGCCGCCGGACAATCCGTGTACCATTCCCTGCCGACACCGTCGCAGACGTTCCGGCGTTGGAAGGAAATCTTGAACTTGGCCCCTCACCCTCAAACCACAAATACAATGCAACCCGCCGAAGTGACTTCCAACCTCACTGAATCTGATTTCGGCTATTACGGCTGGCGTGTAGTGTTAGCAGCGTGTCTCGGCGTGATGGCGGGATTCGGCTCGCTATTCGTCTACACTTTCTCTGTTTTTGTGAAGCCGCTGGCCGCGGAATTCGGCTGGAGTCGAGAAGCCATCTCAAGCGGCTTCGCAATCGCCGCCGTCACGCTCGGGCTGTGCTCCCCGCCGTTGGGCCGGTGGATCGATCGCTTTGGTCCTCGTCGCATCATTCTTATTTGCATGACGGTGTATGGGTGCGCCATTGCCTCGCTGTCGCTGTTGCGCTCCGGATTGTGGCAGTTTTACGTGACTTGCTTCGTGCTGGGTGTAGTTGGAAACGGTGCAGCTCATCTGGCCTATTCGCGATCGATTTCCACCTGGTTTCGGCGACGTCTGGGGATGGCGCTGGCCTTTGTGATGGTTGGAGCGGGCTTGGGCGCCATGATTTTGCCCGCCGTCGCCCAAGCCATCATCAGCCGGTCTGGCTGGCGCGCAGCGTACGCGTCACTCGGCGGTCTTGCATTGTTACTCGGCTTGCCCCTCAGCTGGCGCTACATCCGCGAGCGCGGGGTAATCGGTCACGAGTCCGCTCCGGTCCCCCATTCTGGAATGACATGGCAGCAGGGCGTGCGATCTTTTGCCTTCTGGATTGTCACCGCCATCCTTTTCGTGAGTTCGATCAGCATGAACGGGGCGATCACTCACCTCTCCGCGCTGCTGACGGATCGAGGCCTCACAGCCGGAAATGCGGCATTGTGCGCGTCCCTACTCGGTGGATCAAGCCTGCTTGGCAGGATCGTGGTGGGATGGCTGCTAGACCGATTCTTCGGGCCACATGTCGCGTTGGTAATCAACCTCATTACCGCATTAGGCATTTTTCTCCTAGCTCGAGCGAACAGCCTCCCGGCGGGTTGCCTTGCCGCTGCGCTCATTGGCGTCGGGGCCGGAGGCGAAGCCGCCATTACACCCTACCTGCTAACGCGTTATTTTGGGCTGCGTGCGTTTTCCACTCTTTACGGTCTCACCTGGACCTTCTACGCAGCTGCTGGAGCAATCGGTCCGGTGATACTGGGGCGTGCATTTGATGCGACTGGCTCCTATGCCTCTTTGCTGGTACTCCTCGCAGCAGCGTTGGGGCTGGCGGCCGCAACCAACCTCTTGCTTCCACGCTATGCAGATTCGTTAGCCATTGAGATTCGCTGAGCGAAGCTGCAAGCCTAAGTTGCTCAGAAACCTAGGTCACCCAACCCTGGATTATCTGGACGGCGGCCGAGCGGCAAAAAATACCCGCGATCCGCTTCCTTGATCGGAAGCTCATTGCGACCGAAGTGAAACGCAATGGTCGACCCAGATACGCTTTGGGGCCTTGGTGCTATTACTCCGCATCGGCAGTACGGTCAACGCTCAATCGGCTCCAGCCACGCCCTCCGGTAAGTCATCCATGCATCAACACTATGATGCGGCCTATCGTTTTCAATCTTCCGGAGACTTGGCGCGGGCCAATGCGGAACATACGCGTTTTTTGGTCGCGGCTCTGGAACACATAGCTAATTTCAACGCCAACACCGGTGATTACGCGCATGCGGCGCCTCTCTATGACGAGGCCCTTGCTCCGTCCCCAGCCGATTTCGCGTTGTTGATGAACTAATGAACCCTGGGTCGTTGGGGGAGATCGCCCTGGCCGCCTCGAATTCGGCAATGGCCTTCGACCTCTGACTCAGTCCGTCGTGCTTCTCCCACGAGGATGTGCGGCGACAGCTGTTCAATCGTGACCAACCCACTTGGTCTGCAGACTCGGTGGCCGCATTAAGGTCTGCATCACCACGCAATACTGTTCTGTTTTCTCGCGCAATCCGCGTAGTTGCTCGGGTGTTGCCTTAGGCGCAGCTACATCAAAATTAAGACGAATACTCTCAAAGCCGACGGGCACGTCTTTGGATATGCCGAGAGTTCCTCGGAGATCCAAGTCTCCGTCCACCGTGACCTCAATGCGTTCGGTCGGTATGCCCATAGCCGCGGCCACCATCTGACAGGTGATCTGCGCGCAAGCCGCCAGAGCCCCAAGCAAAAGGTCACCGGAACAGGCGCCGGCACCGGAGCCTCCAACTCCCTTGTGCGCTTCGGCTTGGTAGATGGCACGTCCGATATCGACGGAGCATGCCACCGGAACATCCGTCTGTCCACCTTTCGCCCGCATTGTGATTTGCGAGGCATTTGGGTCATTGCGGTATTGGTCTTTCAACGGCTTCTGAAGGGATCGAATATCCACGGCGACATCGCTCCTTATAATATTCTTGGCATTTTTCGCTAACCGGGACCGCTTCGGCCAAGCCGTCTTGAAGCCGATCCATATGCATGCTAGCATCTGTGCACGTCAGGAGGATGCCGATGCCCAAATTCGTCATCGAACGCGAAGTGCCGGGAGCCGCAAATCTAACCGACGCCCAATGGCAGGAAATCTCTCAAAAGTCGGTCAAGGCCCTGAAGGGCATGTGTCCTGAGATCCAGTGGCTCCACAGCTACATAACTGGCGACAAGGTGTACTGCGTCTACCTCGCTCCCGACGAGGCGACCATCCAGGAACATGCCAAGCGCGCAGGCCTCCCTGCCAATCGCGTCTCCGCCGTGCGCCGACTCCTTGACCCGACAAGTGCAGAGTAAGCAGTTGCTGACCCTTCGGGGCATCCGGATCTTCGCCATCAGCGTCAGCTCGTGCGGACTCCCGCGCACTAACGCGAGGGAGATGCAGCTTCGGGCATCAGCACCTCGTCAATAGCTTTCTCGATCGGTAAAGCCCAACCTTCTAGCCAGGCAGCCGCGCCTACCGTATCGGCCAATGCCTGCCGCGCCGGGTGCAGGCTTGCTTCCAGTTTGGCCTGTTCTGCCGGCGTGAGCGGAGCGCCAATATTTTGGCGCAGCGCGGCCGCTGCCGCCGCCAATCGCAGCGAACGCTTGGCTTCGAGTTGAACAGCCGCTGCACATGCGAAGCACTCCAGCAGGCGCGCAATTCCGCGTTTGTGATCCAGTTCCTGGAAAAGTTTTATGCTTTCCCGGTACATAGAGTGCGCTCTAGGATAATCCCCCTGTTCCCTCGCTAAGCTCCCCAGATCGGCGAGCGTGCCGGCAATGCCCCAACGGTCGTCGAGTTCCCGAAAAATTACCAGGCCCTGTTCGTACAACGTACGCGCGGCCGCGGAATCACCCTGATCGCGAGCGACATCCCCTTGGTAGTTCGTCGACCAGGCGACGCCTGTCCGATCTCCCAATTCCCGGAAGATTGAGAGACACTCCGCGTATAGAACGCGCGCGCGGGCGTTGTCACCCTGCAATTTGACGATATTCGCCAGGTTACTGAGAGAACGAGCGACCGCCTTCTGGTCGCCCAACTCTCTCCACAGCACCATGCTTTCTTCGAGCAGAGAGCGCGCAACCGCGACGTCACCCCGGTCCCGAGCAATGACCGCCAACGCATTTAGAGATACCGCTGCGCCCTGCCTGTCACGCAATTGACGCGCGATGTCCAGACTTTCCCTGATGAGTGCATCCGCCGGGGCATAATCTCCCTGCCCAACTGCGAGCACGCCTGCGGCAAAAAGCGCACGCTCTCGCGCCTTCGTGGGAGCTGCCGCGCTTGCGAGCCTCAGCAGTTTTCCCAGGCTGTCCCTTCCTTCGGCGAGATACTCGCGCGCCTCCCAAAAGCGAAACAGGGCTGCGCCGAGACGCAGGCCCCACTCCGCATCTCCGCTTTCTGTCAGCCACTCGAGGCCTGCACGAAAATTGTCATGTTCGAACCCGAAGCGTTCCAGCCATTCCGTCCCTTCCGCGCCGCTCTTCTCCGTAGCCTCTTCCTCTGCCAGCACCAGGCAGTAAGCGGCATGGGCGCGCTTGGTCAAGGCCTCCTCCCCGCTTGCCTGCAGTTTTTCCAGAGCGTACTCGCGAATCGTCTCCAGCATCACGAACCGCGATTCACACTTCGTTTGTTCGACTTGTTGCACCAGGCTTTTGTCGACCATAGATGCCATGCCGTCGAGCAGGTCCAGATCGAGATCACCTTTGGCATCGCATACTGCCTCCACACCTTCCAGATTGCATCCCACGAACACCGATAATCTTCGGAAGAGCTTCTGCTCAGGCGCGCTCAGCAGATCGTAGCTCCAATCCATGGCCGCACGAAGCGTCTGCTGGCGCTGTGGCAGGTCCCGCGCGCCGCCCGTTAGTAGCTGCAACCGGCTCGCCAGGCGTGTCCGCATGGAAGAGGGTGAAAGCACTTTGACCCGGGCGGCTGCGAGCTCGATTGCTAGAGGCAGACCATCCAACCGGGCGCAAATCTCGGTGACGGCCGCCGCGTTTCCCTGGTTAAGTTCAAAATCTGGCTTGGCAGCGACGGCGCGTTGCACGAACAGCGCCACCGCAGGGCACCGTGACAGGACTTCCATTGAAGGCGTGGACCGTGAATCCGGCAACCCAAGCGGCGGCACCGGAAATTCATGTTCTCCGTAAACGTGTAGCGCGGCGCGACTGGTTACCAGGATTTTAAGATTGGGACCAAGGGCCAGAAGTTCTGCTACGGTGGGCGCGGCCTTAACCAGATGCTCGAAATTGTCCAGCACGAGCAGCATTGGTGGGCGCAATGAATCCTGTAGATTCTTCTTGAGTATTTCGAGCGGTGACTGCCCCCCCGCCTCCCGGATTCCCAACGTCTGCAAGATCACGGAAGCGATCAAGCCTGGATCGCTTACCGGGAAGAGCGGAACAAAATGAGCGCCACCCGGAAAGCGCTCGACAAGGCCACTCGCCACCTGCAGGGCGAGACGCGTTTTGCCGATTCCGCCCGGACCTGTGACCGTGACCAGGCGGACATCCGGACGCAGCAAGAGTTCTTTGGCAGCAGCTACTTCTTTCTCCCGCCCCACAAATCCGGTTCGCTGCACAGGAAGATTGATCGGACGGGTCTCAACCTGCTTGACTGGCTTCTCCGAGAAGCGGTCGCGTATGGCTGCAAGTTCTCGCGCGAAAATAGAGACGTAGCGTCCAGGGCGGGGATTCGGACTCACAGGCGCGGTGGTGGCGACCGCCGTGGGCGCTTTTCCCGTTTCTCCTTTGAGTCGCTTCAGGTCCGAACAAATATCGGCGGCGCGCTGGAATCGCTTGTCGCGGTCTTTTTCCAGCGTCCTTGCGATGATTGTGTCCAGAGCGGCGGGTAAGGACCGATTCACGCTGCTGGCAGCGGCTGGTCGCGCGTTCAGGATCGCATTCATCAGCAGTATGCGATTCTTGCCAACGAAAGGTCGCTGGCCCGTGGCCATTTCGTAGAGCACTACCCCCAGGGAAAACAGATCGCTGCGCGCATCAATCTCTTCTCCTCGCACTTGCTCAGGAGACATATAAGAAGTTGTGCCCGGAATAACACCAGCCAGGGTAAGCGATTCTTCCTCGGACTGGTCTTCCGCAGGGCGCACCTTGGCCAATCCGAAATCCAGGATCTTCACCCGCACATGGCCGATGATGAAAATGTTCCCGGGTTTTATGTCCCGGTGGATGATCCCTTTAGCATGGGCCGCCTCCAGGGCATCGGATGCCTGAATCCCAAAATCCAAAAGCTCGCCGGTTGAGATTGGCCCTTCGCGGAGTCGCTCCGTCAAGCTCTTTCCTTCAAGCAACTCCATGACGATCACCGGCTGATGATCATGTTCTTCCACCTCGTAGATGGTGCAGATGTTCGGGTGATTCAAGGAAGAAGCGACGCGGGCCTCGCGTTCAAACCGCTGGAGGGTTCGCTCGTCATGCGCCAGACTCTCGGGCAGAAATTTCAAAGCGACGCGGCGTCCCAAGCGGATGTCTTCCGCTTCGTACACCACGCCCATCCCGCCGCTGCCCAGCTTCCCGAGGACGCGATAGTGTGAAATAGTCCGGCCGAGCACTGAATCCCCTGCTTCTCGCGCCTCAGTTTGGGCGATCGTCTGCGCCGCAACCCGGATGGCGGGACGTTCCAGAAAACCGCCGAGGTTCCGGTGTGAGGTGAGGAGGGACCTCACTTCCTGTTCGAGTTTGGCATCGCCCGCACACACCTGACGCAGAAATTCGTCGCGCCGGTCGGAGGGCACTGCCAGCGCTGAGTGCAGCAACTCATCGACTCGCTTCCATCGTTCAGCATCCATCGCCGGCTCCGCCACCCATTTCCCGGTAAAGCCAGGTCCGAGCGGTGCTCCAGTCGCGCATCACAGTGACCGGCGACACCTTGAGGACTTCAGCTGTTTCCTCCACGCTCAAGCCCCCAAAAAAGCGCAGTTCAACCACCTGCGCCTTTCGCGAATCGATGCGGGCAAGAGCTTGCAAAGCATCGTCGAGCACGACCAGATTTTCATCTCGACCGCCGCCGAGGACCGCTGTGTCTTCCAGAGCCACGTGCTGCACGCCGCCCCCGCGTTTCAGGTTGTGGCGCCGTGCATGGTCAACCAAAATCCGCCGCATGAGTTGCGCCGACACGGCGAAGAAGTGGGCGCGGTTCTCCCAGCGCATGCGCTTGTAATCCACGAGCCGCAGGTAAGCTTCGTTGACCAGGGCAGTGGCTTGCAAACTGTGGCCGGTGCGCTCCCGCCTCAAGTAGTGCCCGGCGAGCCGGCGCAATTCGTCATATACGATCGGCGTCAGTTGATCGAGAGCGTTCTGATCTCCGTCGCTCCAGGCGCGGAGCAATGTGCTCACGTCACTCCCGTGTGACGTTGTTACTGGATCGCTCACGCCCCGTGCCCCCCGATGCCCAAATCTCGCCAATTATAGCGATATTAGCCGCCGCCCCATCAAAGAAAGTATCCGCGAATGATAGTTTCGTCCCGCCCCTTACGCCTATTTAACTGTAAGGGCAGAATGACGGGTGCCCAATACCTTTTCGCGTACTTTGCGGAAAACTACATTCCGAGGAGAAAGCTATGACGACACGAATCACGAGTCTTATCCACACATCAACCACGAGCATCCTACGTTTGGCGTTGCTGAGTAGTCTTGTCACGGCCGCGCCGCTTTTCGCAGCTGACGGTGCTGCCACCAACCATTCCGCTCACGAACAAGCCCCGGCCACGCTCGTTCAACAAGTTCGCGCCGGCACGAAGCAGTACATTGACGTTAACGCTGCCACCGCAGCCGGCTACGGACCATTTCTAGGGTGCGTCGCCGGTACCGACCACGGAGCGATGGGCGTGCACTACGTCAACGCCACCCTGCTCGGCAATCTCACCCTCGACCCCTCGCAACCCCAGGCACTCATCTACGAGCCCTCCAATGGCAAGATGACCCTCGTAGGCGTCGAGTTCATCCTGGACTCGGCGAGCTGGCTCGCCGCCAATAACAATACTCCTCCGGTGCTCGACGGGCAGGTCTTCACTTTCGTCGATGCCCCGAATCGCTTCAACATCAATTCATTCTTCGAGCTGCACGTCTGGGCTTGGCGCGACAACCCGCAAGGCGCGTTTGTGGACTGGAACAACCACGTGACCTGCGACGGTCAATAGACAAAATAGGAAACGTCTGCTCATGACCTGAGCGGTCTTTTGCACCAGATAGAGTGTTAGTGTGACGCTTCGTTGGACATTTGTCCGTAGAAGTCGCGGGGGGTGTGGGGATGTGGGAAACGCGGAGCGCTTTCCATATCTCCATGCCAACTGGCGCATCTTTGGGTTGGGTATGTGAAGCTGAGATCGGATGCTCAAATTCTTCGCTAGTAAAAACTAAGAAACGAGGGTATTACCATGCCGAAATTCGTCATCGAGAGAGATATTCCGGAAGCGGGCCGGCTGTCGTCGGAACAACTGCAGGCGATATCGCAGAAATCGTGTGGAGTTCTGCGAGAGATGGGCGCTCAGATTCAGTGGGTTCAGAGCTACGTCTCGGACGACAAAATCTATTGCATATACGTGGCCCCCGATGAAGACACGGTACGTAAGCATGCCCATCAGGGCGGTTTTCCGGCCAACCGAATCTCGCGAATTCGGTCGGTGATCGATCCGACAACCGCTGAGTAGTTGAAAAATTCAGCGGTACTCCCAAGTCGGGATTTCTGGAGAACGACTCAATGGAGAACTGCCCCGGATACCTCCCTCTTGGGTGCTAGACTTAGCGCCGATGGCATCCCCACGGTTTTGGGAGGTTTCATGAACAGAATGTTTCCTGCGTTGCCATGTCTGATTCTGAGTAGCGTGACCTTGCTTTGTTTGCTCGCGACAGCGGCTGGCGGCCATGCACAGACGCTGGTCACGAACGACCCGCCTTTCTATGGACCGTTCAACGCGGAGTTTTTCTCCGACGGAGATGGCCTCAAAAAGCCTCTGGAGAAGGACGATTCGGTTTTGCGTGCGGATTCAGCTTGGTCGCTGTACGGCTGGGTGAGGACTGCGGAGGCGCTGAAAGGGCCAAGTCTAGTCGCGGGTATTGGAGCTCCGGCGGAAGAGTATTCAAGGTACGTCGCTTTGGATGGTGAGCACGCAATTCTATGGATGGGCAAGAACAACAGTCTTTCTGGCGCAGCTTCGCTGGTTCCAGAGAAGTGGCATTTCCTGGCGGCGACCTTTGATGGTGAAGAATTTCGTCTTTACAGCGACGGTCTCCAAGTAGCGAACGGAAAACTCGACTTGGGGAGCGTGAGTCCGGAAATGCAGATAGCGCCTGCTTTTTCGCCGGCTTCGAACTGGCAGCACTTTGGTGGCATGGTCGCTTCGCTGAGCTTGGTCCGCAGAGCGCTGAGCGCAGATGAGATTAAGCAACTGTCTCAAAAACCGGAAGACTTTTCGCTGATCGAATTCGAACAGGGATCGAAGTCGTGGCCAGTGCAGACGCGGGCGCAAGCAGGATATCGGGCGCCACAAGATCCTGCGACCTTGCCACGCAGCAACGCACCGTTTACGCGCCCGGTGGTTAGAACCACACCCGCGGCGCAGGAAGCCCTCGAAGCTAATGGCGACGGCCAATGGACTCTGGCTGGGGGTTGGAGGATGAGTCCCACGCCAAAGGTGAACGCGAACGCAGATGGCGCTGTGATTTCGCAGTCTGGCTACAGTGCCCGGGATTGGTTGCCTGCGACTGTTCCGGGGACCGTACTCACCACCTTGATCGATCGAGGGGTGTATCCCGATCCCGATTACGGATTGAACAATCTCGCAATTCCGGAGAGCCTGAACAAGCAGGATTACTGGTATCGCACGGAATTCCGCGCGCCGAAGTCGATGGGTGGCCGGCGGCTGACCCTGACTTTTCAGGGGATCAATTATGAGGCGGCAGTATGGCTGAATGGAAGGTCCCTGGGCTCGATCAAGGGAGCCTTCATCCGAGGCACATTTGACGTGACTGATGTGGTGAAAACCCAGGAAAGTAATGTTTTGGCCGTGCGGGTTTCTCCGCCTCCTCATCCAGGAATTCCTCAGGAACAGTCGATCAAAGGCGGGCCGGGTGAGAATGGCGGGTTGATGTGTCTGGATGGCCCAACCTTCGTGGCCACTGAAGGTTGGGATTGGATTCCGGCGATTCGAGATCGTGATACCGGTATATGGCAACCGGTGACGCTGACAGCGACCAGCGCCGTGAAGATTGGGGACGTCCAGGTAGTCACCGCTCTGCCGCTGCCTGATACCAACCGTGCCGATGTCGAGATCACTGTGCCGCTGGTGAACCTTTCGAGTTCGCCGGTGAGCGGAACGCTCAAAGCCTCATTCGGTGAAATCGTCGTAACAAAACAGGTCACGGTGGCTCCCGGCAAGAGTGCCGTGAAGTTGGCGGCATCCGAATTCCCGCAGTTGACTGTCCGGCATCCGCGGTTGTGGTGGCCTAATGGGTATGGTAAGCAGGAACTGTACACCTTGCAGTTGAGTTTCCTGGAAGGAGACCGCGAGTCCGACAGAAAACAGCTGCGATTCGGGATTCGTGAGATCACGTATGAGTTGAGTCTGCTGGACAGTGCGGGTCACCTGCGGCGCTTGGAGTACTCACCGACCACGGCCAGGCTGAAAGGGGAACAGGTTGTAGATGTTCGTCATGAGGGCATGCGCGAGATTCCTGCCGCGGATCCCTTTCCGCCGAATTTTCCGCCGCAGTGGAAGGAAGGATGGAAGTCTTGGGTGTCGTCGTTGGTGCCGGGCGGTGAATTGTCCCCGTCGGTGCGGATGCTCAACGATACAAGCGCTTCGCCCTATCTGGTGATTCGAGTGAATGGCGTGCGAATCGCCTGCCGTGGAGGGAACTGGGGCATGGACGACTCGCGCAAGCGGGTCTCACGGGAAAGACTAGAACCCTATTTTCGCTTGCACCGCGATGCCAACTTGAACATTATCCGCAACTGGGTAGGACAGAACACAGAGGAGGTCTTTTACGATCTCGCGGATGAATATGGATTGTTGATCTGGAACGACTTCTGGGAATCGACTCAGAACTACAATGTAGAAGTTCAGGATCCGGCGTTGTTTCTCGAGAACGTGCAGGACACTATCCTTCGCTTTCGGAACCATCCGTCGATTGTGATGTGGTGCGGCCGCAACGAAGGCGTGCCGCAGCCCATTCTGAATGAAGGAATCGCCGAATTGGTGCGATCCTTGGACGGTACCCGCTACTATTCCCCGAGTTCGAACCAGGTCAATCTTCAGCAAAGCGGACCGTATAAGTATATGGATCCAACTCTGTATTACACCACTCTGAATCACGGGTTCTCCGTGGAGACAGGGACGCCGTCGTTTTCCACGCTGGAGTCTTTCCGGGCCTGGATTCCGAAGGAAGACCAGTGGCCGGTCAGCGATGACTGGGCTTATCACGACTGGCATCAGAGCGGGAATGGCGACATGGCGCCCTTCATGGCGGAATTACAAGCGGAGTTCGGCGCTCCGTTGAGCCTGGAAGATTTCGAGCGCAAGGCACAGATGCTGAACTACGTGGATCATCGCGCGATTTTCGAGGGCATGAATGCGCACTTATGGGCACCGAACAGCGGGCGGCTTTTGTGGATGACGCAGCCCGCATGGCCGAGCAATACCTGGCAGATTTTGAGCTCGGATTATGATACGCAGTCTTCCTTCTACGGCGTGAAGAAAGCTTGCGAGCCAGTGCATGTGCAGCTCGATCTGTCGAACTACAGCGTGGCGGTTGTCAATACAACCAATGATCCACGCATAGGATTGTCGATCAATGCCAGCGTCTATTCGCTCGACAACAGACTGCTGCTTCATCACGAGGAAAAAAAGGACGCCGCCGCCGATATGGTCACGGACGGGTTCAAGCTGGAACTTGCGCCATTGCTATCGTCGGATGGGATCGTGCTGGTGAAATTAGAGCTGCGGAACTCGCCAGGCGAACTGGTATCGGAGAATTTCTACTGGCTGGGAGCCGAAAGTGCATCCTATCGGCGTTTGGATCGTCTTCCGGCTTCTTCCCTGTCAGTAACCGCCAAATCCACACGCAGTGGCGAGAGCGTTCACGTGCGAGTGGAGCTACGGAACACCGGAACCGTGGCTTCGCTGGCGAACAAGCTGACGCTCTTGAACGCAGCCGATGCCTCACGGATTCTGCCGGCGTACTATACGGATAACTATGTGTCGCTATTACCGGGGGAAAGCCGGGAGATCGAAGTTGAGTATCCTGTGAAGTCGGCCAATGGTGCGGCGCAGTTGGCGATTCGGGGGTGGAATCTCGCGAAACAGACAGTTCCGTTGGCATTGTCTGGAGGTGTTGCGAACTGAGCGGCCGCCCGAGCTCTAGGATTACCGTAATCCGCTTCTCCCTCGGTCTGCCGAGCAATTGGAGATGAATTGTGAAAATTGCGCGCGTATGGTGGTTGTGCGCTGTACTTCTGTTTGTGGTAAGCGACCTGATGGCCATGGACGCTTCCGCAAAGGTATTTGAAGATCCCGCCTTTCCTGCCGCTGATACTTCGGCGCTGCCCAGCGCTCAGCTCCATGCACTGCTGCCGGGCGCTTCGTTTGTGACGGCTCAGGAACTCAGCTCTGTTTTGGCTGATGACGATCTCAGCTTGCTGGTGTTGCCCTATGGCTCCGCCTTCCCTGAGGACTCATGGAAGGATATCTACACCTATCTCTCCCGAGGGGGCAATCTTCTTGTTCTGGGCGGCAGGCCCTTTACTCGTGCTGCTTATCAAGATGGCGGTACATGGAAGCTGCATGATTATAGCGTGCGCTTCATACGTGAGTTGAGGATTGACCAATATCAGGAGACCCCTGGCTCCCGCGGTCTCTCCTATGTACCGAATGCAGATATGGTAACGCAGTTGCCCGCCTTTGCATGGCAGCAAGGCTTCAGTCCTATCATCCATCTGAGCGACAGCCGAATCAACGAACGCGGTGGCTCAGCCGGCAGGATCGATACTCGGATTGACGCGATGGCCTGGGGTATACGCGATGGCCGTCGCTTATCGGCGCCTGTTTTGCAGATTGACCACATGCGCGGCAAGTTTGCGGGCGGGCGATGGATTTTCATGAGTGCCGATCTGCCAGCTGGTTTTGCCGATTCTGCAGAGGCGAAAGAAATCGTTTCGTCTCTTGTCCCGGCCGCCAGCCGCGGGGCAGAAGAATTCCTTGTACGCCCGACGCTTCCTCTGTATCTGCCGCACGAACCAATTGAATTGCAAGTCAGCTGGGTGGCGGTCCACCCCAAACCGGAGAATTTGCTTGTGCGCGTTACCGTGACCCCAGAAGATGCGCCAGGGCAGAGGTCCGTTTACAGCGCGAGCCTTACTGCTGGTCTGGTGATGACCCTACCGCCGCAGCAGACAAAGGGATTCCATATTGTAGATGCGGTACTCCTGGATGGCGCTCAGGTGATCGCGAAATATCATTCCGGATTTTGGATGCGCGACTCTGCATACCTAAGCTCTGGACCAAAGCTCGGCGTGAACCAGGATTACTTTGAGCTCGATGGTAAACCGCTTGCAGTGGTGGGAACGACCTACATGTCCAGCGAGGTGCAGAGGCTCTATTTCGACCACCCGAATGTGTATGTGTGGGACCGCGATATGAGGCAGTTGGAAGATGCCGGGATCAATATGATCAGGACCGGCTGGTGGAGCGGGTGGGACAAGCTGTGCGATGAAAATGGCATGCCTTATGAACGCACTCTTCGCACCCTGGAAGCTTATCTCATGAGCGCTCGCAAGCACGGCCTTCCAGTGCAATTCAATGTTTTTGCGTTTCTTCCCGATGTGCTCGGTGGCGAGAATGCCTATCTGGATCCCAGGGCGGTTCAACGGGAAAAAAATCTCTATTCAGGATTGGCCGCGCGCTTCGGAGCTGTGCCCTTTCTCGCCTGGGATCTCATCAACGAACCCAGTTTCAGCCAGCATCTGTGGACCGCCGTTCCTGGCGGCGATGCGTTTGAGTTGGCGGAGTGGAACGTATGGCTGAAGAAGAGGTACGCTTCCCGCCGCGCGCTGGAGAGTGCGTGGAACGTGGCGCCAACGGGAGGCAGTGGCCCGTGGCCTGTTCCGGCGGCAAGTGAATATCAAAGATCAGGAGACAGCGCAGCCACCGGGTTCAAGCTCTATGATTTCTATCTTTTTTCGCAAGAGATGTTTGCGGTCTGGGTCGCGCAGATTCGCGAAGTCATCCGCTCGGCCGGGTCCCAGCAGCTCATTACGGTTGGCCAGGATGAGGGCGGCAATGACTCACGCCTGTTGCCGGCATACTTCTCTGCTTCAGTGGATTTCACGACGAATCATTCTTGGAGGGAGAACGACGATTTGTTGCGGGATTCCCTGGTAGCTAAGCAGCCCAGTAGGCCCATGTTGATCCAGGAAACTGGCGTGGGGGCTGGAACCACCTTGGACGGGATAGCGCGCCGGAGCCTTGAAAGTCAAAGCTCACTGCTTGAACGTAAAGCGGCACTCTCCTTTGCGCAGGGAACAGGATTCATCGAATGGCTGTGGAACACAAATGCCGACATGATGGAGGATGGGGAAGTTTCGCTGGGTGGAGTGCGCGCGGACAAAACCGAGAAGCCGGAAGCTGCGGTGATGCGCGGATTTGGTGCATTTGCGAAAGAGGCATCGAGCTATTTCAGGCAGCCGCAACAGCCTGATGTGGCGATTGTCACCTCAGAGGCGGCGCAGTTCTCCCCGATGTGGAGCCTCCAGATGGAGGCGCAGCGCAAGGCAGTGCGCGCTCTCTGCTATCAGAGCCGTGTGCCCGGCTACATTATCAGCGAGAGCCAGATCGCAAAGCTGGGCACTCCTAAGCTGGCAATTTTGCCGTCTCCGCAGGCCCTGAATGACGTTACATGGCAGGCTCTTCTTGCTTATGTGAGCAACGGCGGAAATTTGCTCGTCACCGGGGCCGTAAACCGCGATGCGCAATGGCACGTGGTGGACCGGTTGGTGGCTGCGCATATCCAGGGAAATGTTACCCCTTTGACCTTCAGGACCGCCGCCATTCTTGCCGCCGGCCAATCCATCCCGATGTCCTTTGACCAGAACAAACAGAATTCGCTCGAATCCGTGCAGTTTCAGGATGGGGCGACACTAGAACAGCAGGTCTACGGCCATGGACACATCTTCTGGTCTGCATACCCTGTAGAGCTTGCAGAAAGCGCAGATGCCGCAGGAAGGCTTTATTCGTATGTGCTGGGAAAGATCGGCGTCGCACCCATGTTCGAGTATGACGCGAACCTATCGCCCGGCGTACTGATTTATCCCACCATATTACAGAATGCTGTCATGTATATTTTCGAGTCCGAAGATGCCGCCGACGCAAAGATCAACATCAAGGACAAGCTTACGGGCGCCCGCCTGATTTTCGATGTGCCGTCACAACGTTCGGTGTTGGTGGTTCTGAGGAAAAACGACGGAGCATTGCTCACTAAATATGGTTACTAGCAGGCGATTCAAGCCGCTAGGCGTCCCCCCTCGGATGGTCGCCCACCCGGAAGCCATCCGTCAGCGGGTTTATGGGAGACTCGAATGAGTTCCTGGGTGCTGCACAAGAAAGTCAACCCGCTTTCGCCGATTCGTCGGTTTGTGATCGCATTTCCTGTGAAAGTGTTGGCGTAGGCTTGGCGGCCGTACACTTTGAGTCAGAAGGATAGGAACCGATGTCCACCATCACCCGACGCTCTTTCCTGGCAATGGCGGCTGCCATGGGCGCCACCGCAGCCTGGGGCAATCCGTTTGGGACGAAGTCCCGCATTGCATGGCGTGAACGCCGTGATCTTTTCCCTGAAGGAGTTGCATCAGGAGACCCGGACGGCAACAGTGTTCTGTTGTGGACGCGCCGACCGCCGACTGGTGAAAACCTAGCTCTGAAGTCGAACGTCCTGAAGTTGAACGTCCCTTTAAACGTCGAGCTCGCCGAAGATGAAATGTTCAGTCGTGTTGTGGCGACTGCCGCGGCTCCGGTTTCCGCCGCATCCGACTGGACCTGCCGCGTACTGGTTGGAGGGTTGAAGCCCAGCCGTGTGTATTGGTACCGCTTCACCGATTCCGAAGGCTGTGGCAGCCGTGTGGGTAGGACGATCACAGCGCCGGACATAGATGACGCCAGACCCGTGCGTTTTGTTTTTGTGAGTTGCCAGAATTCGAATGACGGAGCGCAGAACGCCTACCGCAGAATGATCTTCGAGGATGAACGCGCTACTGAAGCGGAGCAGATTGGCTTCGTGCTTCACCTCGGCGATTTCATCTATGAAATTGTCTGGTACCCGGAGGACCGTCCACAGGGCATGTACGACCGTCGCCTGCGAGACATCGTCCGTTATCCGCATGGCGAGAAGATCCGCGACTTTCATATCCCGACGACCGTGGATGACTATCGTGCCGTTTATCGCGCGTATCTGAGCGATCCGGATCTTCAGGACGCACGCGCCCGCTGGCCCTTCGTCAACATGTGGGACAACCACGAGTTTAGTTGGCTGGGCTGGCAGTCCTTGCAAAGATTTGAAGGAAAAACGCTGCCGGCGCAGACCCGCAAAGTGGCGGCCAATCAGGCCTTTTTCGAATACCAGCCTGCACGGATCACTAAACCAAGCGGGCCCTCCCTTGATCGCTTCGATCCTCCGCACGTGATCGATACGCCGGTTACGCGTTTTGACGAGCACGGCCTCGGTCAAGAACCGAACAATCTTGCCGCCATCGGCAGCCTCAAAGGTTACCGCGCATTGCGATGGGGCCGGAACGTGGAATTGATCGTCACCGACCAGCGCACTTATCGTTCCGAGACACCTACTGATCAGCCCGAGGCAAAATCTCTTTCGAGCGATGACTTTCCCGAGTTCATCCCGGAAGATGCCATGGAAATCCTGGATGCTGGGCGAACCTACAATGGCGGCCGGCCGCCGGCGTCAATCCGTTTCGGCAGTGTCGAGATAGCGAATTTCTGCAAAGACCGGCCTGCGCAGACAATTCTCGGCGCCGAGCAGAAGACGTGGTTTCTTGAGCGCTTGCGCAACTCGAAAGCGACCTGGAAGATTTGGGGCAACACCACCGCCACGCTGGACATGCGCGCCGATCTGCAAAACCTGCCGCAGGGAGCAGAGAAGCCGTGGCCAGGGACCAGTTACGCGACTTCCCCCTTTGGTGACCATGGCACCGCGTATATGGAGCGCGGCGAGATCTACGACTTCGTACAGGCCAACGGAGTCACCGGTTTTGTCACGGTGGCGGGAGATCGCCACAGCTTTTGGGCAGGATGGGCTGCGAAGTCCCTGCCCCCGAAGCCCTTTGTGCCGGTCGGCATTGCGTTTGTGACCGGTTCCATCTCGGCCCCAGGAATTGTCGAAGTACTGGAACACCTCTTGCCGAAAGAGCATCCTCTCCGATTACTCTACGTTGGCCAAGGGCCGGGCGATCACGCTCCGAAACCAACTTTGAACATGCTCGTTCGGCATGGAGTGCGGTCATGTTTCGAGTATGCGCAGAGCGGAGATATCGCGAAAGCGCGAGAACTGTCCAATCCCGATTTGTCACCGCACGTCTCGTTTGTCGATATGGGGGGCCACGGCTACTCGGTGGTTCACGCTACGAGCCGATTCATCGAGACTGAATTCGTCTGCATTCCTCGCCCCCTCGAGCGCAGCGACCGTCCGGATGGCGGCGCTCTCAGCTATCGCGTTAGATTTCGAACCGGCCTTTGGAAAAATGGTGAAGCGCCAAAACTCCAGATGCAGATTTTCGAAGGCGATCCGAAATTTTCGGTGTAACCTGGCTCGATTTCACGTATCCGAATAGTTTTACTGCCCCTCGCCCAACTCACGAATCCAAATATTCCGGAAGCGCACAGGGTTGCCGTGATCCTGCAGACTGAGTGGCAGCTTGTCCGGCGTCGGCTTATAGGGAGGCCGCTCGTGGTGGGCAGTAGGGCCCGACAGTTCCACGTTATCCTGCACCAGCACTCCATTGTGCAGCACAGTCACCCGCGCCGGGCGCAGCAGCTTGCCATCTTTGTCAAAACGCGGACCGTGAAAGACGATGTCATACGTCTGCCACTGTCCCGGCGCCCGTGAGGCATTCACCTGCGGGGGAAATTGCCCATAGACCGCCGAGGCCTGGCCGTCGGCGTAGGTTTTGCTTTGATACGAATCCAGCACCTGGATTTCGTACAGACCCATCAAAAACACGCCACTGTTGCCGCGCCCTTGATCCTCGCCCACCGGAGGCACAGGCTCCGCAAACTCGACATGCAATTGGCAGTCGCCGAACGGCTGGCGCGTATGGATGTAGCCGCTATGGGGCACCACTTCCGTGTAGCCATCCGCCACTTTCCATTTCGCTGGCTGACCATCTTCGCCCGCCCACGGGGAAAGATCCTTGCCACCGAACAACACAACTGCATCGGTTGGAGGACGCCCCGGCACTTCCTGCGAGCTGGCCGTTCCAGGCTCAATCACCGCGGGCAACGGACGATCCGGATCGTTGGGCTTCCAGCGCGGATCCACCTGCGCCATGGAGAGCTGGGCAATGCAAAGGGCTAAGGCTAGTACAGAGACAATTGTTCGCATCGGCATATACCTCGTTGCCCAAGATACACAAGATCGCACTGCCTGAAAAACGGAAAAGCCCCGGTAGTCAACCGGGGCTTGAAACTAGCACTGCTTGCGAAGCAACTTAACCGATAGGTTTGTACTCGGCAAGCCCCTCCGTGCCAAGGGTTTTCGCGTTACTGAGTCTCCTTCACGACGCGTCCGTTGAGCGGCTGAGGGGGACGGACATCGTGCGGATAAAGTTTGGCGAACGCGCTGATCTCCTCTGCCGAGATGTCCACCGGAGTCTTCAGCACAAACCACGTGACGCCCTCACTGCAGGGCGGAGCCGTTAGCGACCCCATGTACGTGTAATAAGCGGTATCGTGCGGCAGCAGGCCGGCGGGATCGACCTCGACTCCGGCAACTTCCTGCTCTTTGCCCTCGGTCTTCGGCATATGTTCCCAGAGCTGCTGAATGGTGGCGTTCGCGCCGCCCGCCTTCAGAAGAACTGCGACGGCGGCAACCTTGCCGTCGCTGGCTTCGTGCATCAAGTGGACCACCATGTCGTATGGCTTACCGTGAAGGTACTCTTCGCTGGGACGGTGAAAGTGGAATTGCGTCAGTTGGTAGCGCTTGTCTCCCACAATCAGAAGGTTTCCGCTTCCCGGGGCGTCGTGGTAGTTCACTCGGATGGTGTGGCCGTTGTTAATTAAGTATTTGAGCGGGCCGCTTTTGTATTCGAATCGTATGGCGGGGAGTTCAGCTTTCTCCGCTTTTCGAATGTCGATCGGAGACTGTTCCTTCCCGGCGTTGCAGGCCGCATAGTCCGGATCGAGATCACTCCAATGTTCGGCCCCGGTTTCCCCTTCGTAGGTCCATTGTGTCTTCCACTGCGCTCGTGGACCCGAAGGCGCCAAAACCGCCGCGACAACCAGCAATACAAACGTCATCCAACCTTTTCGCAAATTGCACCTCGCTTTGCGCGCAATGGCTTATCTGCTTGGTCAAAGGCGCTGTCGCATCCATCGCCGTCAGTATGCCGGTTGGCGGAAATCGATAATTCGTCTATCACCGAAGTATGGATGTCGATACTACTGACGCGGACACATCCTAGATGTGGCGTAATCGGCGTTTCGATTCAAGCATCGCGCAATAACCCCCGGATCGCCGGTAAACCGGAAACTATTCGGGCTGTTGGCGAACAAATCGCGATTGCACTCGTTGATGGGGTCGTTCGGAGAGTTTCGTGAGGTCCCTTTCCCATGCATTCATTTGCCGGTTCGCGCATCCCACACCGGGGTGCCCTTGCCGTCGCGGAACAGAAGCGTGTCTTCGCCCTTCACCAGTTCTCGTGCGAGGATCACGTCCGCCCCTTCGTGCTTTACCTTCGAGCCTGTAACCGCAATCTGGTCACCCTTGCTGAAACTGATGCCCATCTCCTCTTCAAACGGTTTGGGGCACACATAGATGTGGATCTTGTCGTCGCCGTTCTTGATGATCAGTTCCATGAAATCTTTCCTGGTCCCGAGAGACAGCAGATTCACTTCATCGATCACTCCCTTGGTTTTCGTCTCCGCGCGAAGGTCATACTTGGGCAGGCTACTATCTTCTGGTTGCGTCTTTTGTGAGAGTCCCGGCGTTACCCACAAAAATAAGGACAACGCGACTCGGAAAAGTATCTTGATGTTTTTATATGGCAGGATGGGGCGTTCCAGACCGAGTGACACTGCTCCTCCTCGTTGCTGACCGAGAACCCAACGTGGGGGGCGAGGTGCCTCTCTACTTTCGGCACGGCCCCGAGACGCACGTTTCTCGGTTCCCGGGTTGCCTGACAGTTTTCGCTAAAGATAAGGCCGTTTACTCAGTCGCTTTCGAGGAGGACAGGAGAATCGTACACCCACGGAGCCAGCTCAGGCGAGAGCAACCAAGCCGTAGCGAATCTGACGATTCTGGACGAGTAGTCGGCAAGCCGGAAGGAATGGCACGATCGGGTCTGCTGAAATTATTTCCGCATCGCCCCTGATCTAGTCGCACCAAGCATTCGACAGTCCACTCGTCCTCCTTCCATATGCAGAGGATTAGCGACGCCAACAGCCGGGGCCTCATGAAGGCAAGGGGCATATACTCATGATGAAAACCTGCCTTCGACACCGCTAAACTCCAATGCGCTTCCTGCCCGAACTCCTCGCCTAGCACTCCTGAGATGGCTCAGGCCCACTCGAAGGTAGTTCGCCTGGCCATCCCGAAAGCGTCGTGATTTGCACTGATTTGTAGCGACGCAAGTGCTTTAGAATCTGGCGGAGAGAGTGGGATTCGAACCCACGTTACCCTTTCGAGTAAACACGCTTTCCAAGCGTGCGCCTTCAGCCACTCGGCCATCTCTCCGGCGAGAATCTAAATGACTAGGACGCGCAGAAGGGTCTGCGGAATCGGCTCGGCTGGGTTCAAAATGCGTCCATGCCGCCTCAGTCTCATTCTATGGGGCGGTGGGCCGAATCGCAACCCGCGCGCGAAACGGCGAGCGGTTCAGAGCATTCTTGCGGCGTGCGCAGGATCGGTGGAGGAGTATTTCACCATTAGGAAAGTTTTTCTGGTACGGCCGAGTTGAAGGCAAGCGCGGGTACAGTCGACGTTCCGCCTGCAGCCGCGCCAGCTGCCGCAGTGGCCGCGCTCCCACCTTCGGGAGCCGCGATCGGAGCAGGGGGCGGCTTCACACCGTCTACAATGTGATGACTCAGGCAATAAAGAGCAAGTTCGAGGCGGTCGGCGACTCCTAGCTTGTCGTACACCTTGCGCAGATAATTCTTCACTACCTGCTCCGTGGTTCCGACGCGACCGGCAATCTCCTTGTTCTTCATGCCTTGAGTAACGCAGGAAACGATCAGCGATTCTTTAGGCGTGAGTTGGACCTTGGGGCGCGATCCGGCCGGGCGCAGGCTTTGACTGCGATACGCTGCCATGACCCAGTTGATGCCTTGCGCGTCGAGCCATGTGTTTCCGGCCGCGACTTTGCGCAGGCAATCGACCAGCAATTCCGGTTCGACCTCGCGCGACACGATACCGTGCGCCCCTCTCCGAAATAACTCCAGGGTAAGCTCTTCTTCAGATCCTTGGGTTACCACGATGATTCTTGCCTGGGGCGACTGGCGCAGCAGATCCGCTACAGCTTCCACAGGGTTCGGAGCGAGCGCCGCTTCAAGAATCAGGACGTCGGCGGAAAACTTCTTTACCGCCGACTGCGTCTGAGCCAGCGTTTCAGCCTGCCCGACTACGCGAATGTCGTCTTCGAGCGCGAATATCTTGCGCAGGCCGGCGCGGAAAATGGCCTGCGTATCGGCCACAATCACGCGGATCAGATGGCTTGTGCCACCCTCTTCGTGAACCCCGTGATTATCTGCCACGCCGACCGGAATGCTCGCCATCAGATCCTTACGTCCTATGCTCGCTCGAAATGGTATTCGTCAATGACCACGCCCACGCCGCGACGGCCATGGTCTTCAAAGCTGCGAACCACGCGGCCGCGGCAGTCAATTTGCACGTCGCAGCTCACACCCACGACTTCGCCCGGAAGCAGAATTGTGAAATCGACCATCGATCCCACAGGCACGTCGCGGTCCATCGCGAAGAGCACTCCATTGGCGGAGATGTTCTGCGTCTCAGCCGAGTACTCGCCGCTGTGCGCCTTTACCGACACCGGCAGATGCAACGGAAACCGCGGGGCACTTTGCATTTCGGCATAGTGCCGGGCCTCGGCTTGGTCTTGCATCGTCGGTTCTTTGGGTGCTCCAACGGACACGATCTCGAATGAACCTTTCTTCTGAAATCTCGCGGAACTCAAGGGCAGCGTACACCTGGGAATCAGGTGTGCAAAGTTACGGAAGTCATGGAACGATGGGGCGCTAACTGCTTATAGATGAGAGAATTACAGGGAATTCAGAAATCGTGTTCGGCGCCGGCAAAAGGAGTTCGGCGGAGGGCCTGCAACGGCTAAAACTTGGTGGCTTCCGTAAAATTAAACTCGCGGATTTTCATCGCGGGTACAACCATGTCGAATGATTCTTCGCCGCACGCGCGAACCGGCTCGCTCATCGCTTCCACATTGGAGAGCATGTGGATGAGGCTTTCATTGAAGCGGAAGTTGCGGATGCCGCATTGCACGCGTCCGTCCTCTATGAGAAATGTACCGTCGCGAGTCATGCCGGTCAGGATTTTCTCGAACGGTTCCACTTCGCGGATGTACCACAGCCGCGTTACCAGCACTCCGCGTTCCGTGGAGGCGATTATCTGCTCGACGGTTTGCGGATTCTGCGGACCCGCGAAAACGATATTCAGCGGCATTTCTCCCATTTCGTTGGGCAGCGCAAAACCATGGCCCGTGGCCTGGATCGGTCCTGCCTTATCCCTGAACTCCGAGCGTCGCATGCGCTCGGCGGTTGCGCGCGCGTACACCACGCGCTTCACCACGCCATTCTCAACCAGCGGCACACGCCGGCGGCGCATGCCTTCGCCATCGAAAGGCGAGCCAGACTGCAGCGGGTGAGCAACATCGTCGCGGATCGTGATGTTCTCGCCGAAGAGTTTGCTGCCGATGCGCCCGGTAAGAAACGAGCGCTGGTCGAGAATACCCATGCCCGAGTAATCCCAGAACATGAAGCCTACGATATCGAGCACGGCGGCAGGTTCGAGGATCACCGTATACTTCCCTGCTGGAATCTCCTGCGGATGCGAAGATTCGCGCGCCTTTTGCGCCGAGGTCTCGCCTAGAGTGAGCGGGTCGAGATTGGCCGCGTCAGGCGAATTCGCCTTTTGCCAACCGGAAGAGTCTGCGCCCAGCATGGTGATCGAAATCTCCGCCAGAGTCTGCGTATGCCAGTCGCTGAGGCCGCGCGAGTTGAAGATGCCCTCGATTGATTCGGCGCTGGAAAAAATGCCGGCGGCGGTGAGCTTATGCTTCTCGGCTACGCCGACGATTTTGCTGACGCAATCGGCGCGCAGCTCGGGCGTGATGCCGGCCGTCGCGGCAAAATGGCGAGACGGAATTGTATTTGCCGGCACTGGCGCTTCGCCGAACTGGTCTTGACCGACCGCGCCCGCAGCTTCGCGAGAATCCGGCATCGGCAAAAGATCAGGATCGGGATGCTGCACCTTCGCCAGGCTCTCCGAAGCGGCCACAACCCAGCTCAGACTCTCGTCGTCGAATTTGTTGGACGTGGCGCGAGCCGTGCGTCCGCCGAAGACCGTGCGCACGGACACGACATGATTCTCTTCCGCCACATTCTGATGAATGGTGTTGTTAGCGAAGCGAGTCAGGGCAAATGCTCCTCCGGAGAAGAGAACCTCGACCTCATCTGCGGTCGAAAGTTTGCGGATGCGGTTGAAGATGTCGCCGGCTTGGTCTTTGGTTAGCATCCAGATCGATTCTTGCCTTCTCCTGCCGGAGCCTGCCCTGAGCGCAGAGGAAAGCGTAACTCCGTGATGCACTAACTTCCCCTGTACGCGCTTCCCACCTTAATGTCCCTAAACCGCGACGGCGCCGCGCCATGTCCTGTACCCATCACCTGTTGCGGTTGGCCTTTCCCACAATTCGGTGTGCCCCAAAGCGTCCACTCATCGCGCGAACAGATTGCATCCAACGAATTCCAGAACTCGGTCGTGATACCCGAGTACGACGGGTTCTTCACCATGCGCGCGCGTTTGCCGCGCTTGATCTCCCAGCCGATCTCGCATCCGAATTGAAAGTTGTAGCGCTTGTCGTCGATGGACCAGGAGCGGTTGGTTTGCATAAAGACGCCATGATCGGTCGCAGCAATTAATTCTTCTAGACTCAAGGGTTCGTGGCCCGGCAGCAAACTGATGTTGGTCATGCGAATCATTGGCAGCCGGTTCCAGCCCTCGGCGCGAAGCGTGCCGCCGGAGCGATTCTCGCCGATGGTGTGCGCGGTTTCGCGCGAACTGAGATAGCCGGTGAACAGGCCATTGGTTATGATCGGTGTGCACTGTCCCGGAACACCCTCGTCGTCGAAGGCAAAAGTTCCCAGCCCGGGTCCGTGCTCCTGGCGCGCATCGGCCACAACGTTGACCAGTTCGCTGCCGTAACGCAATGTGCGCAATTTATCGAGCGTAAGAAACGAAGTGCCGGCAAAGTTCGCTTCCATGCCGAGCACCCGATCAAGTTCGATGGGATGGCCGACGGATTCGTGAATCTGCAAACCGAGCTGCGAACTGTCGAGAATGATGTCCAACGCGCCTTCGGGGCACTGATCCGCGTGGTGCAGCGCCACGGCCTCTTCGGCGATGCGGCGCGCATTCTCGGCCAACCTTAATTCTTCGATCAGTTCATAGCCCTTGTTCTGCCACTGCCCACCGTAGGAATTTGGATACGAACGTTTTTGGATCTCATTGCCAGCGAAGGCGTAAGCGGCATAACCGGCACCGGTCGAATACTTGGTCTGGTGAATATTCGCTCCTTCAGAAGAAACGAACCACTGCTCGTCGCGATTGAAGTTGAGATTGGTTTCCGCGAGCGTGATTCCGGCGACGGCACGCAGTTCAGAGTCAACCTTCAACAACAGATCGATGTTCTGCTCGACGGAAACGGTAAACGGGTCGATCTTGTGCGGCGTGGTCCATTCGGCGGTGACAGCCTTTTCCGGCGCGAGTTGGACATCGTGTTGCTTGACCCGGGCCGATGCGCGGGCAATTTCAACCGCGCGTCCTGCAGTGGCTTCAACAGCGGCGCGGCTCAGGTCGTCGGACGCGGCAAAGCCCCAAGCGCCGTCGGCGATGACGCGCACACTCATGCCCACGGACTCCGCATCCGATGCGCTGCCAACTTTGCCGTTCTTCGTGGTAAGGGCACGGCTGGATTGCGCGACGATGCGTACGTCCGCGTAAGAGGCGCCCCGCAGCGCGGCTATGTCGAGAGCCCAGTTAGCAACATGCTTCATAGCGGAAGGTCAAATTTATCACGGAGACACTTTCGGCTGCGTTCTGCGGAGCTCCGGTGCGGAGGCAAATGAAAATAGCTACGGAGCCGTGCGCGCTGCATCCAACGCCTTCTTCACGGCCAACAATTCTTTCAGCACCTCGCGCAACTTGGTGGACTCAAGTGCAGTCGCGCCGTCGGATTTCGCGTTCTTCGGGTTGTCATGAACTTCGATGAAAACGCCATCCACTCCCGCGGCCACGGCTGCGCGGGCAAGCAGAGGAATGAATTCGGGCTGGCCGCCGCTCACTGCCGGTCCTTTGTCATCCGCCTGGGCTGAAGGGAGTTGTACGGAGTGAGTCGCATCGAAAACCACCGGCGCGAACTTGCGCATGATGGGCAACGAGCGCATGTCGACGACGAGATTGTTGTAGCCGAAGCTGGCGCCGCGCTCGGTCAGGAAGACCTGTGTGTTGCCGGCTTCGCGGCACTTCTCGACTGCATGACGCATGTCCCAGGGCGAAACAAATTGTCCCTTCTTAATATTCACGGCGCGTCCACTCAGCGCGGCCGCGACGACAAGATCAGTCTGCCGGCTGAGAAACGCAGGGACTTGCAGCACCTCGACGACTTCAGCAACCTTCGCGACATCGGCGGTTTCGTGAACATCCGTGAGCACAGGAACGTGAACTTCATCCCTGATTTTCTTGAGAATGCGAAGCCCCTCTTTGATACCAGGGCCGCGAAAGCTGCGAATCGAAGTGCGGTTGGCTTTGTCGTAGCTGGCCTTGAAGATAAAGGGAAACTCCAGCGCGCGCGCCACCCCCTTGATAATCTCGGCCATGCGGATGGCGTGCTCTTCGCTCTCGATGACGCACGGGCCGGCGATAAGAAACAGATCGCCGGAACCGATGCGCACGTCGCCGACTTGGAACATAGTGGTCAGTGGTTAGCTACCAGTGGTCAGACGAAAACAATCTCAGCGCCGCGACACTTTCTCCGGACGGTGGAACATTTCTTCCTCGGCAGTTTCTTTCACCGCACGCCGCCTCTGGCCATGCGCGTACGCCGCCGCAATGAATGTGCTGAACAGCGGGTGCGGCTCGAGCGGCTTCGATTTGAACTCAGGATGGAACTGGCAGCCGATGAAGTGCGGATGATTGGGCAATTCCACCATCTCGACGTAAGTCCCGTCGGGCGTCGAGCCGGAAATCCGCAGACCCCCGGCCACCATGGGCTCTTCATATTCACGATTGAATTCGTAGCGATGGCGATGGCGCTCGCTGATTTCGAGTTTGCCGTAAATCTTCTGGGCGAGTGTGTTGGGCTCAATCTTGCAGGTCCACGCGCCCAGGCGCATGGTGCCGCCCAGTTCTTCCACGCCGCGCAATTCGCGCAGCTTATAGATCACGCGGTGGGGCGTAGCGGGATCGAACTCGCTGGAGTTAGCGTCTTCCAGGCCAACCACGTTACGCGCGAATTCGATGCAGGCTGTCTGCATGCCAAGGCATATTCCGAAGTACGGCACTTTTTTCTCGCGAGCGTAGCGGATCGCGACCAGCATACCTTCGATGCCGCGTTTGCCAAAACCGCCAGGCACGAGGATGCCGTCATAGTTTTCCAGTTGCGCGTCGGAAGTGGCGTCACTGTTTTCCAGACCCTCGGCTTCAATCCAGTTCAACTGCAATTTGAGGTTGTGGGCCAGCGCGCCATGAACCAACGCTTCTTTCAGCGACTTGTACGAATCCTCATACTCGACATACTTGCCGACGATGCCGATGGTAACCGTGTCTTTCGGATTGTAGACGCGATGCACAATGTCCTCCCAGCGGGAGAGATCGCGTTCCCCGGCCTGCAAGTGGAGGTATTTCAACGCCAACGTATCCACACCCTCATTGGCGAAGACCAATGGCACTTCGTAGACCGAAGCCACATCTTTGGCGGTAATAACGGCTTCTTCTTCGACGTTGCAGAACAGCGCGATCTTCGATTTCAGTTCCTTGGCGAGGAACCTGTCGGTGCGGCAGAGCAGGATATCGGGCTGAATTCCGATGCTCAGCAGTTCTTTCACCGAGTGCTGTGTGGGCTTAGTCTTTAATTCCTGCGCGGCGGCAATGAATGGCACCAGCGTAACGTGGACGAACAGAGTGTGCTCGCGCCCGAGTTCCTGGCGCATCTGGCGGATGGCTTCCATAAAGGGCAGCGATTCGATGTCGCCGACCGTGCCGCCGACTTCCACAATGGCGACGTCCACGTCCTGCGCCACTTTTTTCATGGCCGCCTTGATCTCGTTGGTGACGTGCGGAATCACCTGCACGGTTTTGCCGAGGTAGTCGCCGCGGCGCTCTTTGGCGATGATCTGCTCGTAGAGCCGACCGGTGGTCCAGTTGTTGTCGCGCGACAGCTTGGCGTGGGTGAAGCGCTCGTAGTGCCCGAGATCGAGATCGGTTTCGGCGCCGTCGTCGGTCACGAAGACCTCACCGTGCTGAAACGGAGACATCGTGCCCGGATCCACGTTCAGATACGGGTCGAACTTCATCAAGTTGACTTTCAGTCCGCGGCTTTCCAGCAGGCAGCCGATAGAAGCCGCCGCCAATCCCTTGCCGAGTGAAGACACAACTCCGCCCGTCACAAAGATGTACTTCGCTGGCATCTCTTCCTCGCTCTAAATTGTGTTTGAGAATTTGTGCAGGTGGCGTGCACGAACAATTATGGCAGAAAAGGCGGTGAAAGGAAACGCGGTTTTTCGATTCTGCAAATTCAATTCACCGCCTGTCGCCACGATGCGCGTTGACTATCGCGCCAAGGTGGGCGAGAATAATTGAGGTTTCCCCGCAAGCTTTGACCGGTAGTTTCCCCGCGAGTGGGCCTGTGGCGCAGCTGGGAGCGCGCTTCCATGGCATGGAAGAGGTCGTCGGTTCGATCCCGACCAGGTCCACCAATTCTCTCAACAACTTAGGCGGGGCGAACCCTCACCGCCAGCCGCGCTGCCTGTAGCCAACGGCAGGTCGAACCGGCGCATCTGCCGGGCTGAAGACTGAGCTTTACTCTCTGCCAGAGTATGGCGCGCTCTCGCTTGCGTCTAAAGCGACCATTGGATCGCGGTATAGGAACGAGCTGGCACTTCAAACCGCGTACGGGCTCCGCTAGAAGAAGGTTTCTCGAAAGGTTGGGGAGCGACCCGCCGAGGCGCAGCAAAGCTATTCGCCGCCTTGAGATCGTCTCCCGTAAGCACCCACGACGAAAGCACGCTAGAAGGAGACTTGTCCTCCCATACCAGTTCGATCTCGCGGGCCTTCGCCAAATCGCGGTTCAAAACAAACATCGTGACTTTGCCCGTATCGCTGTCCAGAGATCCGGCCACATCGAGGTATGAAACTTGATTGAGTCCGGGAACCTCATAGACCGGTGATTCTACCAAGAGACTCAACACAGACCCGCGCGCCAACTGAAGCGCCCAACTGTAGGGATAGTAAATTGTCTGGCGGAACAAACCGTCGGCGTTGGTCATGATCGGAGCGATCACATTGACCAACTGGGCCAGGCACGCCAACTTTACTCGATCGGCGTTGCGCAGCAGAGAATTGATGATGCCGCCCACCACCAGCGCATCTTCCAGATTATAGATCTCCTCCAGCAAAGGCGGCGCTTCTTTACGGTGGCCGTCGACATCGTCTCCGGCATTCTTGCGATACCAGACATTCCATTCGTCGAACGACAGCCACAACTTTTTCGGCGATCGCTTGTGGCCGCGGACCAGATCACAAACGGCAGCGGTTTCGGCGATCTGCTGCTCCATGCTCAAATTCACGGCGAGGTATTTCGCGCTGTCGCTGCCGGTATCCCTTTCGTTGTTGCCAACATAGCGGTGTAACGACAGCCCATCCACGTATTGGTAACACTGTTCGAGCACCTCGCGATCCCATTCCAGATACGTCGGCATAGACGGGCCACTGGAGCCGCACGCGATGAGCTTGAGCGAGGAGTCGACAGAACGCATCTGCCGCGCCGCATCGGCGGCTTTCAATCCGTATTCCGTCGCAGACATGTGCCCGATCTGCCAGGGGCCGTCCATTTCGTTGCCCAGGCACCAGTGCTCTACCTTCCAGGGATCTGCCACGCCGTGCTGGCGCCGCAGATCGCTCCATTTCGTGCCCTTGTCAACGTTGCAGTATTCCACCAGCGCCGCAGCTTCCTCCGCGGTGCCAGTGCCGAGGTTCAATCCCATCAAGGGCCGTGTTCCTGCAGCCTTGCACCAGGCCAGAAACTCATTGGTGCCAAACTGATTGGATTCGATCGAATCCCATGCTCTATCGAGCACCACGGGACGGCTCTGCTTGGCGCCGACGCCATCCAGCCAGTTGTAACCGGAAACAAAATTGCCTCCCGGATAGCGAATGATCGGAACTCCAAGCTGGCGGATTTCGTTGAGCACGTCCTTGCGGAATCCGTTGGCATCGGAGAGCTTCGATCCCGGATCATAGATTCCCTCGTAGATGGCGCGCCCCAGGTGCTCCAGAAAAGAGCCGAACAAATTCGGGTCGAGTGGCGCAACCGTTCGCCTGGTATCGACGTAAACCCGGGCCGGTGCACTGGCACTTGGCGAGGAAATGGCCTGGCCTGAACTGCCGGCTGCAAACAGACTGCGTCCGAGTAGAGCGGTTGCGGAACAAGCCATTCCCGTGCTGGAAGCCTGTTTTAGAAAGCGTCGTCTGGAGGCGGAAAATCGATTCATGGGCTGCTCCCTTAATGGACAAGCCTCTTAATCTACCGCAGATGCGCTCGTTCCGCGTCATATTTCCGGATTGCCCGGTTAAGGTGTTCGCAAATAACATTCAGTGCTGTCGTTGTGCCCCAAGGACCGGGCAGCCGAAGTTTGATGTGCTCAATCTCAGCGGTTCGCGCAGAAGCGGATTGGCATACGAATAAATTGTCCCACAGAAACTTAATTGGCCGCGTGCCAGCGAGCGTCGATCTTCGTGAGATAAAGATCGCGCGCCGGAAGCTGCTGTAAAATTGACGAGGAGGGATTGCGTGGGCCCTACAAACCTCAACCCGGTGACTCCTGTTTATCCGTCGCAATTTACTTCTCCGTGGAGAATGAAGGACGGCACTGAGGTCACGATCCGGCCTGTTCGTGCCGAAGACGAACCCTTGATGGTCAAATTCCACGAGACGCTCTCCGACCGAACCGTGTACCTGCGCTACTTCGCCTCCCTGAGCCTTTCCAGCCGGACCGCCCATGAGAGACTGGCTCGCATCTGCGTTAGCGACTACGAACACGAGATGGTACTTGTGGCGGAATACGCGGAATACAGAGACCGGCAAACCGGTGAGCTTCACATATTGGGCGTTGGGCGATTCAGCAAGCTGCGGGCCGATAGAGAAGCGGAAATCGCAGTTGTGGTCTCAGACCCGTATCAGCACCGAGGCCTTGGAACTGAACTACTGCGCCGGCTCATCCACATCGCGCGAGAGCGGAAACTATGTCGCATTGTGGCTGAAATGCTGCGCGATAATCTAGCGATGCAAGTCATTTTCAGGAATCTTGGTTTCCGTTTGCACCTGTCAGGCGATTCCGCTTCAGTGCAAGCGGTTCTTGATTTGTAGATTTTCTTGCCCCCCGCTCCCACTCCTTAATTCGATGGCCGCGCTGGAGAAGCAGGACCGTTGACAGCGCGGGTAAGTGATTTGGTGCGCCATCTGCCAAGTCTGCCTCGTGGTTGACGCAACCTCAACAGCAATGCAGTGACAAATCACAGAAAAGGACATCCGAGCTTGTGTAGAATTTGTCCGTGACCGCACTATTATTGCACCGAATTCATTTCGCATTTACTATCACGTTCCACTACCTCTTCCCGCAGTTGACCATGGGGCTTGCGCTCCTGATTGTGGTTCTCAAGACGATCGCGATCCGGTACAAAGATGACCGTTACAACCAGGCGGCAAGGTTCTGGTCCAAGCTCTTCGCCATTAACTTTGTGATCGGCGTGGTCACGGGGATTCCGATGGAATTTCAATTCGGCACGAACTGGTCGCAGTTCGCCCGCTACACCGGAGGAGTGATCGGCCAGCCACTGGCCATGGAAGGCGTCTTTTCCTTCTTCCTGGAATCGGCGTTCCTGGGACTCTTCTTGTTCGGCGAAAAACGGCTTTCAGTGGGGATGCATTGGGCGTCCGCGTTTCTTGTGTTCGTGGGATCTTGGATTTCCGGCTTCTTCATTATCGTAACCAACGCCTGGATGCAGCACCCGGTTGCCTACCGCGTTCTGCCCAATGGCGCGTACGAAGTCACCAGCTTCTGGGGACTTCTCACCAATCCCTGGGGTTTGCTTCAATATGCGCATAATATGTCTGGCGCCGTGATTACGGGCTCATTTGTAATGTGTGCGGTGGGAGCATTCTATGTGCTGGAAAACCAGTTTGCCGAGTATGGCAAGGTGTTCCTGCGGGTCGGCGTGATCGTTGGACTCATTTCCTGCGTCACCCAAATCTTTCCCACCGGAGATTTGCACGGCCGCTACGTTGCCAAGCATCAGCCGGCGGCCGTTGCTGGGATGGAAGGGCTTTTCAACAGCCAGCGCGGGGCCGGGATCGTGCTCATGGGCCAGCCCAACGAAGAAAAGCAAACCATTGATAACCCGCTCGTGGTGAACGATGTCTTGAGTTTTCTGATCTATGGGACGACCCACGGGGAAGTGACGGGGCTCGACCAGTTTCCACGCGATCAATGGCCCGAGCCGCTGCCGCTGCTGTTTTTCAGCTATCACATCATGGCCGGTCTGGGCACCTACTTTGTGCTGCTGATGGCGGTGGCAGGATTTCTTCTCTGGCGTGGAAAGTTATTTCGGACCCGCTGGGCGCTATGGCCGCTGCTGCTAAGTTTTCCGCTGCCCTACATCGCCAACACGGCGGGGTGGATGACCGCGGAAATCGGGCGTCAGCCCTGGGTTGTCTACGGGCTGATTCGCACCTCCGACGGATATTCCAAATATGTTTCGGCTGGGAACGGCTTGTTTACTCTGCTCGGCTTTATGGGGATTTACGCCGTTCTGTCTATCCTTTTTATCGTTCTGGTGTATCGCATTATTCAGAAAGGACCTGAAGTGACCGGGACTGGGACCGCATCGACAGGCACCTCGATGACGGTGGCGTAAGAAAACGATGATGGGATTCATCTGGTTTTGGATCGTCGCGGTCATGATGGTCGCCTATGTGGTGCTCGACGGATTTGATCTGGGCGTCGGCATTCTGCACCCATTCCTGGCGCGCACCGAAGAAGAGAAACAGTTGATGATGCGCTCCATTGGCCCGGTGTGGGATGGAAACGAGGTCTGGCTCTTAGCCGCCGGCGGCACTCTCTATTTTGCTTTCCCGCTGCTTTACGCTTCGGCTTTCAGCGGGTTTTATCTGGCATTGATGATTGTTTTGTGGCTCCTCATCATGCGCGGCATAAGCATTGAGCTCCGCATGCAGATGGAGATCGGGGTGTGGCGCGCTTTCTTTGATGGTTTGTTTTTTCTTTCCAGCCTGCTTCTGGCCGTTTTCTTTGGAGCCGCTCTCGCCAATGTGATCCGTGGAGTTCCGCTGGGAGCAGACGGCTATTTTTTTCTTCCGCTTTGGACGAACTGGCGGGTTGGGCCAGACCCCGGCATTCTCGACTGGTATACGGTGATCGGCGGCGTGGTCGCGCTGGTTGCGCTCGCGCTGCATGGAGCCTTGTATCTCGTGGTGAAGACGGAGGGCGGGTTGGACCAGCGCTCCAGGGCTGCGGCACGGGTTCTTTGGATAGCACTTCTCGCACTCACGGTTGTGAGTCTCCCCGCTACGGTCTTTGCTCGTCCGGACACTCTGGCAAACTATCAAAGGTATCCGTTCGCGCTTGCAGTTCCGGCTGTGGTTCTGCTGGCGTTAGGGGGAATCTGGTATTTCTCGCGGCGATCGGACGATCGCCGGGCATTCGCTTGTTCCTGTGCTTATCTCTCTGTGATGCTGGTCGGGGCGGCGATTGGTTTGTACCCACGCCTTCTGCCCTCCAGCACCGACGCGAGCCGCGACATCACCATCCAAAAGGCGCTTTCTGGACCACATACTCTTCATGTCGGGCTGGCATGGTGGGCGTTTGGAATGTGCCTCGCCCTGATGTATTTCGTTATCGTCTATCGCATGTTCAAGGGGAAGGTTTCGCTGGAGGGTGGCGGCTACGGGCATTAGAGTGGAAAGCCCCGACGCCCACCCAGAGCGCGCAGACGGCAGAGCGCGGTGAACACTGCGGTACGCTCAAGAGGATTATAGCGGGCCCCGACGCCAGGAATGCTAGGCTGGTGAGGTGAATTGGCGCTTCCCTTTACTTGTTCGTGCCCACGTAGCAATCGCAAGCTTCGGACTGTGCGCTTCGATTTCTCCCGCCTCGGCGGCGAGCTGGTCGGTGCAGAAGCAACCGGCACGGCTGGTCAACGGTGCGCCCGTGCTATTCCAGGTCAGGCCAGCGACGCGGCTTGAGTCGCTGACGGCAACGTGGCTGGGGCACCAAATCATCTTCAGCTTCGAGGCATCGACCAAAAGCTGGTTCGCGCTGGCTGGCGTCAGCCTGGAAACTGCGCCGGGATTGTATCCCCTGGAGTTAACGGGAGAAGAGATGACCGGGCGGACGCGTGCCGCGAAGGAACCGGGCAAGAAGCTTTCCTTTACGCGCAAGTTTGCGGTCGGCCACGCAAAATATCCGCAGGTTGAACTCACGGTGGAAAGCAAATTCACCGAGCCCAATCCCGAGCAGCAGAAGCAGGTCGAAGAAGACCAAAAAGTGAAGCATGACTACCTGAACCGGGTGACGCCGGAGCGCGAGTGGTCCGGAAAATTCACCGCGCCCGCGGAAGCCGGTATTTCTGACGTCTTCGGCACTCAGCGAGTCTTCAACGGCAAAACGCAGAGCTCGCATCTGGGGCTGGATTTTCGCGTGCGCACTGGCACTCCGGTGGCGGCGATGAATTCCGGCACGGTGTTGCTGGCGCGGCCGTTATATTTCGAGGGCAACTGCGTGGTGATCGATCACGGCCAGGGCCTGCTCACCATCTACATGCATCTCTCCGAGTTCAAAGTGAAGGAAGGCGATCCGGTGAAACGCGGCGAGGAAGTTGGACTGAGCGGCGGTACCGGCCGCGCTACCGGTCCGCACCTGCACGTGGCCGTGCGCTGGCAGGGAACTTATCTCGATCCCGCAGTGCTGCTGCGCTTGAGCCCGCCGTAGCTGAGTTCGCGGTATGAGACGCCTTCATGCGTTCCCGCCCGACAACCGGCTCAAGCCTCGCGCGGGAATATCGCGAACCGCTTCTTTCAGAATCTCTTTCAACTCCAGGTTGCGGATCAGCCGGTGCAGATAATTGGGATGCACCCCAAGAATCCGCGCCGCATCGGCATAGTTTCCGCGGGTCTGCTCCACTGCGTCCACAATCAACCGCTTCTTGAGTTCCTTGACCGCGGCGTGGTATTTCGCCTCGGTCATGTCCGGCGGCGGCGTACGTTCCAGCAGCGATTCGGGCAGATCCTCGGGCAGAATCATCTCCGAAGCGCCCAGCACCAGAGCCCGCTCGATGGCGTTTTCCAGCTCGCGCACGTTGCCGGGCCAATCGTAATTCACCAGACAGGCCAGCGCCTCGCGGGAAATCGGCCGGACCTTCACTTTGCAGCGTTTGGCATGCTTCTGCACAAAATGGCGGGCCAGCATGGGAATGTCTTCCTTGTGATCGCGCAACGCCGGCATGGTTATCTTGACGACGGCCAGCCGGTAGTACAAGTCCTGCCGGAACGTGCCGTTCTGCACCGCCTCCTCGAGGTTGCAATTGGTGGCGGCGATCAGACGGATGTCCACCTTGATCGAATGTATCCCGCCCACTCGCTCGAACTCCCGCTCCTGCAACACCCGCAGCAGCTTGACCTGCATGGCGGGAGTCAGTTCGCCAATCTCGTCGAGAAACGCAACTCCGCCGTCGGCGACTTCGAGTCTGCCTTTCTTCAAACCCGCGGCGCCGGTGAATGCGCCTCGCTCGTGGCCGAAAAGATCGCTTTCCAGCAGCGCTTCGGGAATTGCCGCGCAGTTAATGGCGACGAACGGCTTGCTGGCCCGTGGGCTGTTGCAGTGCAAGGCCCGCGCCGCCAGTTCCTTGCCGGTTCCACTCTCGCCGACGATCAGGACCGTAGAATCCGTCGGAGCGACGCGTGTGAGCAATTGGTAAGTCTCTTTCATGCGCGCGCTCTCGCCGATCAAACTTCGCTGTTCGCTGATCTCCACCGTGAGCCGATGATTCTCCAGCTCCAGCCATTGCAGCCGGCGCGCATTCTCCAGGGCCACGGCGGAGATGCCGGCGATCGCAGCCACCAACTGCAGATGCTCTTCCTGTAGACGACCGGCGGGATCGGCACTATCGAGATAGATGCATCCGATGACTCGCTGAAAAACCGTCAAGGGCACACACACCAGCGAACGCACTTGAGAGGCAGCCAGGCTCTCGATCTGGCGCAAGTCGCCGCTGGGTACATCGCTGCCCAGAATTGCTATGCCCTGCTCCAGCACCCGGCTGGCAATGGTGCGGCTCACGCGCACCAACTGTGCACGGCCAGGCGGCCGCGCGCGCGCGAAAAGAGCTCTGATTCGGTGTCCCTCACCGTCGGAGAGGAGGATCGCGCCCCGATCCGCGGGCACTACCTCAAAGATCAAGTCCAGCAACTGGCCCTGCAACTCATCCAAGTCGCGAATGGCGTGCACCACGCGGCTGATCTTGAGCAGGGCGTTCAGGTTGCGGGCCACGCGCGAGGTCGGCGGCAACTCGCGCGACAACCGGTCAGGCTGCAAGTAAAGCATGTCCTTGGGATTGATCACGGTGGTCTCTGCCGTGAACTGCTCGTCCTCGAACTCTACGCGGGTGGGTGCCGGCGCAAGATCTTCCTCTTCCACCAGAAACAGAAATGCCGAATCGCCCGCGGAGATCTCGTCTCCGTGTTGCAGCCACTGCTGTTCCACCGCCATACCGTTGACCAGCGTTCCGTTGCGGCTGTCGAGGTCCAGCACCTGGAAACGCCCATCCTGCGACCGCAGCACGAAGTGCTTCCGCGAAACGGACGGATCCGTGATCGCGACCGCATTCGAGGCTTCGCGTCCGATTGTGGTCTCGCCCGCCGGCAAGGCTATGATCGCGTCTTTCAGCGGACCGGAAATCGCGACCAGTCTGGGACGCACTTTCCCTCCCCAAGTCTTGTGCTCCTAAATACTACAATCCCACGTTGATTTCGTTTCCCAACTCGATTGCTTTCAATATCCAAACAGATAGACAGACTATCCGATCAGATAGTGAGCGGGCGGGATGAAGATGGAAAATGGGTCTCTCTCTGCGCCTGCACTCTTTCCGTATCTATCTTATATTAAAGGACTTAGACGCGATGCTAAACGGCATCCAGGAAGCCGAGGGTGGACGCTGCCGACGTGGCAGGCGGCGTGCTCCCTTGTACGGTTGCGACCGCTCGGCAAAAAGCGATGGGGGAAGCGCTTTTCCGAACAGTCTTGCTGAGCAACGCAATCAGGAGCCCGCCGGGACCCCCTCATCGGGCTCCTGATTTTTTAACTCGCGGCGGCTTCGTCGCGCTGGGAAGGTTCGGCGATTGTAGGAGCCGTCGCTGCACCATTCCGATAGGTCACGGTCTTGCCAGAGATTGCCGGCACCCTCTCGCCAGGAACCAGGATTCCAATCAGATTGAGCGGATCGGCCGCCGAAAGAGCAATGGTGTCCTCACCAGGTTGCTTGCGGCGCAATGCGCGAACCGATTCCACCGCAACCGGCAGCGCGAATTGCTCACCCAGAAATCCATCCACGAAACGGCCGCCTCGAATCTCGCCACGATCCTCAAGCCGGCGGAAGCCCATCAGCAATTCGCGCCACGGCGGCAGATTCGACTCGCGCGCCAGCAGGTCGCGAAACACGATTCCATACCGCCGCAGCAGCATCCAGCAGGCGGCTTCGACCGCGCGCGGCTTCTCAACGGCGTCCGCCGCGTGCAGCAGGGCCCAGCGGCCGGAGCTGTGGCGCGGCCGCGCCGTGCGGCCACTTCCCTGTCCCGCTCGCCGCTTGGGATCGATCAGCGACCGAAGATTATCGAATCCATCGGCGGTCACCAGGCCCGCAGCCACCAATTCCCAGAGCGCAGTCTCAATCTCCGCTTTCAGTTTTCCGGTCCCGCGCACCATGTCGGCAAAGAACGATGCGCCCCGCTGCCGCAGAAAATCGAGCACGATCTTCGCCCCGTGGCTCAAGCCGCGCGCATCGGCCGGATCGGCCGCAGGATGCCTTGGCGTCATCCAGTCCGCGTCTTCTCGAATGAAGAAAGTGATCGGCGCAACGCTGGTGGGGATCACCCGCCGCTGCCGAACAGGTTCGGCCCCATTCGAAGCGCCGGTGTTCGAACCGCCGCCATTCGAAGAAGAACTTCCACCATTCTTCGCAGGACCGACAGAATCCAGCGTGGCAGGATGCGGTGACAATCTTCCCCAGCCTGCGGCCCCAGTCAAGCACAGCTGATCAATCCACTTGGGATCGTAGTCGTGGATGCGGCGGGCCAGCACCTGCCGCTCCCACGCGTTCGCCGGGATTTCAAATCCCTGCAACTGCCGCAGCACTTCGAGCGTGCCGCGTTCGCCCACAACCTGCGCTCCTGGGGCGACGTGTTGCCAGCGCAGCAGCCACTGCATAAATTGTGCTGCCGTCACCGGCTCAATCTGCTTGCGCAGCGTCGCCACCGTCAGCCGGTGAATGCGCGCCAGCAAGCGGCGTTCGCACCATTCCGGTTCATTCTCATGTGGCGCGGGCGCCCCCGCCCGCGAAGCTTCGTCGGTGAAGTTTCCCCGCAGGATGGTGCCACTGGCTTCCATGCGAAGCAGAGCGCCCGAGATCTCAGACGCCGGAATCCCCAAAGTCTCCCCGAGATGTGTCGCCGTCACCGGCCCCAGATGCGACATCCATCCCGTAACCAGCGTGAGCAGAGCATCGTCGCGGGTAGGGGTTGAGGCTTCCACCTCGGCTAACTCCTGGGCGAATCGAACGTCAGGAAACAACATCGCAAAAGTCTTGGCGCGTTCCGCTGCGACCCAATAAATCCCGCTGCCGCATGCGGCCGCTGCGGCACGCCCCTCGCTCACCAACCTTTCGAAATAAAACTTCCAGTCACCGGCGGCGTTGTGGCTACCCTCCGGCAGCGCCACCAGCGTATGCAACACATCGTGCAACTCATCCGCATCGCGGACATCCGGCCACGCTTCTTCCCGCACCTGCGCAATCGCAGCGGGATCCAGCTTGCCCACTTCTTCGAGCACTGATTGCGGCAGCATCCGCCGCATCTCCACCGCCCGCGCACGCCGCTCTTCCAGCGGAGCGTCGTCAAGATAGGCGTACGGATTCGCATTCAGAATTTCGTGCGAGAACTGCGACGGCACCGGCGTATCCACCGCAAGAACACGAATCTGCCCGGAAGCCATCCCGCGCAGCAGCGATTTCAGTCCCTCAACATCCATCGCCTCGGTGAGGACATCTTTCATGACCTCGCCGACCAGCGGATGGTCGGGAATCTTGCGTTCGCCTTGAATATTCTCGAAGCACGCCGCAGCGTCGGGAAAAACCGAAGCCAGCAGATCGTCCGCGCGCATGCGCTGAATCTGCGGCGGAACTTTCTTGCCGTTCTGAAAGCGCAACAGCGCCAGAGCGCGATTCGCATCCCAGCGCCACCGCGTACCGAAGATGGGTGAGTCGAGCGCAGCTTGCTCCAGAATCGGCTGCACCGTTTCCGCCTGCAAGAAATGAAACACATCGCCCAACGGGAAGCTGTGCTGCTCGGCCAGCGCGATGTTCAACCCGTTGTCCGTGGCCGCGGCCTGCAACTCAAAGTTGAACCCGACGCAGAAGCGCTTGCGCAGCGCCAGCCCCCAAGCCTTATTGATGCGTCCGCCGAACGGCGCATGAATTACAAGTTGCATGCCGCCGCCTTCGTCGAAGAAGCGCTCGGCAATCACGGTCGTCTGCGTCGGCACCGCACCCAACACCGCGCGCCCTTGCAGGATGTATTCAATCGCCTGCTCCGCGCCGGAATCATCGAGACCGCATTCGTCCTTCAACCACGCAACTGCTTGCGCAACCTCCGGCTGCGTCGCAGAAAATCCTACCGGGGAAGTGTGCGGCAACATCTCGTCGATTTTTTCCCGCAGTATCCCAACGTGCTCCGAAAGTTCCTCGGTTCGCGCCGGAGCTTCGCCACGCCAGAACGGAACGCTGGGCGGCGCACCGTGCGCGTCCTGCACCAGCACACGGCCGGAATTGGTCTCAATGCGGCGAATCATCCACGACGTGTTGCCCAGCAGCATGATGTCGCCGCGGTTGCTCTCCACCGCGAAGTCTTCATCCACCGTGCCCACCACAATGCCATCCGGTTCAGCAACAACCGTGTAAAGAGAATTGTCGGGAATCGCTCCGCCGCTGGTGATCGCCGCCAGCCTCGCCCCGCGCCGCGCCCGCAGCTTGCCATTCACGCGATCCCGGTGCAAATACGCGCCGTAACGCCCGCGCCGCGCCGCGATGCCTTCCGCCAGCATCTCCAGAATCGTGTCAAAAGTCTCGCGCTTCAGGTTGCGATAGGGATAAGCGCGCCGCACCAGCGCAAACAGTTCGTTTTCACCCCATCCGTCGCCCGTAGCGCCGGCGTCCTCGCCGGCTGTCGCGAGGGCATCCCGCCCCCGCTGTTGTGGATGAGACGCAGCCGCCCCATTTTGCGCCGAAGCGCAAGTTGCCACAATCTGCTGCGCCAGCACATCCAGCGGAGACTCGGGAATCATCAGCCGATCGAGATCGCCATGGCGAATCGCCCGCACTAAAGCCGCACATTCCAGCAAATCGTCCCGCGTGGTCGCGAACAATCGTCCTTTCGGAACCGCGCCGCGCCAGTGACCGGACCGCCCCACGCGCTGCAACGCTACCGCAATCGCGCGGCAGGAATTGATCTGAACCACAAGATCCACGGTGCCGATGTCGATGCCAAGTTCGAGCGACGCTGTTGCCACCAGCACTCGCACTTGGCCTTCTTTCAGCTTTTTCTCCGCCGCCAGCCGTAGCTTGCGCGACAGGCTGCCGTGGTGCGCGGCCACGTTTTCCTCGCCAATGCGCTCGCCCAGATGATGCGCGATGCGCTCGGCCATCCGCCGCGTGTTCACAAACACCAGCGTCGAGCGATGCTGCTCCACCAGCGCCACCAGCCGGTCGTAAATCGCATCCCACATTTCGTTGGAAGCAATTGGCCCCAACGGCATGGGCGGCACTTCGACGGCGAGATCAAGTGCCCGCTTGTGCCCGATGTTGACGATGACGGGAATGGGCCCTGATTCCTCGGAGTCAGAACTGCCCGTCAGGAAGTGCGCAACCTCTTCAATCGGCTTCTGCGTGGCCGAAAGCCCGATGCGAACCGGAGGCTTGTAAGCCAGCGCATCCAGCCGCTCCAGCGACAGCGTGAGGTGCGCCCCGCGCTTGTCGTCGGCGACGGCGTGGATTTCGTCGACGATAACCGTTTCAACATCGCGCAGAATCGCGCGGCTCTTATCGGCAGTAAGCAGAATGTAGAGCGATTCCGGCGTGGTGACCAGAATGTGCGGCGGCCGCTTCAGCATGGCGCGCCGCTCGTGGGCCAGCGTGTCGCCGGTGCGGACCGCGGTGCGAATCTCCGGCATCAGCAGCCCGCGCTCGCCCGCCATGGCGAGGATTTCGCTGAGCGGAACTTCGAGGCTTTTCTGAATGTCGTTGCTCAGCGCCTTGAGCGGCGAAACGTAGAGCACTTCCGTGCGGTCGGCCAGATCGCCCGCCAGCGCCTTGCGCACCAGCCGGTCAATGCAGGCAAGAAATGCAGCCAAGGTTTTGCCCGAACCGGTGGGCGCGGAAATCAGCGTAGTCCGCCCGGCGAGAATATGCGGCCAACCTTGCTCCTGCGGCTCTGTAGGCGTGCCGAAACGCTGGACAAACCACTCCGCCACGAGAGGATGGGCCCAAGCCAGCGAGTCAGGAAACAACGACATCCGGATATTGTAGCCGGAAGACGCAGTTTCGTAAAATATTCGCCTCAATGCTGGGCAGATGCTTAAGGACCGCCAAGCTACTTCAGCGCCAGCGTGATCTTGATCGCCTCTTCAATCCGCGTGACGGCATCCCGATCCAGCCGACCGTGATAACCCACAAACCGCGATACCTGAATGGCGCGAATCTGTTCGGCCTTGGCCACGCTCTCCATCTTCAATCCCCCAGAGCCCTTGGCGAGATGGGCGTGGCTGGGATAAAGCCGCTTGACGTTGGCGGCATCGGTCACGGGCACAACCACCACCACCGGACTGTTGGCATTGATGGAATCGCGGCTGATGATCACGACTGGGCGCGTGCCCGCCTGCTCGCTGCCTTCCGTGGGGTCGAGGCGCGCGCTGAAGACGTCACCACGAACGGGTTTTGGAAGTGCGGGTCTTTGGCTGGTCATGCTTGGCCTGCTTGGCGCCGGACTCGAAAGCTTCCCAGTCACTCTTCTCAAACGCGCTGGCTAGCGTAATCGAGTTACGCTGATAGTCTGTATCCTGTGCCATCTGCGCGAAGGCCGCGTCAATCTCGGCCTCGGTCAGTCGGTGTACCTTCTCTTCAATTGCCTGGACCACAAATTCATTGAAGCTCGAGGCCTGCGACTGGACGAAGACGGTCTTTGCCCGCTCATACACGTGCCGCGGTAGCCGGACCGTCGTATTCTGATATTGCTTCCGGGCAGCTAGGGACATATCTGTCCTCCATCTTACCGCCACGATCATATCACTTTCTCTATCGATTATGATGGCATTTATTCCATCTAGAATGCTAGAATTCCCGCAATGGCCAAACTCTCCGCGCAAGCTCGCGCCCGCAAGATCAAGCTCCTCCTCTTCGACGTAGACGGCGTGCTCACCGACGGCAAGCTGTTCATCTTCCCCGCTCCCTCCGGATCGCAGCAGAGTGTGCTCCAGCAATCCGCACAGCACGGCGGCCAGGGCGGATTCGGCCTGCACAGCGAGAGCCTGATCGAGGCCAAAGGCTTCCACGCGCACGACGGCACCTCGATTTCGCTGGCCCGGCTCGGCGGCATCAAGACTGGGCTGATCACCAAGCGCATCTCGGAAACGGTCGCGCTTCGTGCCCGCGACTTGAAACTCGAATTCGTCTATCAAGGCGTGGATGACAAGCGCACCTGCTTCGACGAGGTCGTCAGAAAGGCAGGACTGAAGCCGGAAGAAGCCGCCTTCGTCGGCGACGATGTGATCGATCTGCCGGCGATGCGCGCCGGGGGCTTGGCCATCGCCGTGAAAAATGCCCGCGCCGAGGTGAAGAAAGAAGCGCACTACGTCACGCCTCACGGTGGCGGTGACGGCGCGCTTCGCGATGCCGTCGAGTTCATTCTCAAAGCGCAAGGCAAGTGGAAGCGAGTGGTGGAAGATTACATCGGCGAGAGAAGTCCGAAAAGAAGCTCTTAGCTGTTAGCCTTAGCTCTTAGCTCGTGCGCTTAACAAGAGAGTGCAGCCAGAGTTGGCCTTCGGTTTTTGTTTTCAGCTAAAGGCTAAGAGCTAACAGCTAAGAGCTCATAGAAAACCCACCGGATGCTTGCTTGGGGCGTGCTCGGGTCAGCATCCGATGGGCTACCGTTTCTCCTTACTCACCCTGTTGTTTTCAGGAGTATTGAAGGCATTAAACCGCAGAACCCAGTGAAGTACCGTCTTTTTTTGTAAAGCTTTGTAAATTTCTTAAAGCTAAACTGTCTTCGCCACAGTGAATGGAGCAACCCCCGCAGGCGGATTAATGCTCTCTTCGCGAGAGAAGTACGCTAGTCCGAAATCACCGGCGTCTTAGTGGCCATGAGCTCGGTGAATCGCGGATCTTTGCGCAATTGCGTGAACTCGGCATCTTTGTATACGTTATTAAGATCCTTGTATCCCTCTTCCCTGGCCTTGCGCAGGTACTCGAGAGAACGGTCCGAGAGTCCCATCTTGGCGTACAACTTCGCCACGGTGTAGTTGTAGCGGGCGCGGTCCTCGGGACTGGGCAGTTGCGCCTGCACGCCGCCGCGCGAGGTTTGCTCGAACACCTCAGGATTGAGATCCAGCGCATGCTGATAGGCGGCAACTGCCGATTCGAATTCCCGCTTGGAGAAATAGGCCGCGCCCAGGTTGCTGAAGAAAGACGCCGAGGAGCTGTCCTGCGCAATCGCTTTCTGATACTGCTTGATGGCGGCTCCGTATTTCTTGTCCTCGTAAAAAACTACGCCAAGATTGTTGTAAGCGTCGGCGTAGGCGTGGTCGGCTTTGAGGGCGCGCTCGAAGGTCTTTCGCGCCTCTTTATAGCGCTGCATGAGCAGTTCGGTGATGCCAATTTTATTGAACAGGCTGGCATCGCCGGGTTTCTTGGCCAGGGCCGCGTGATAGTAGTCGAGTGCGTCCAGATAGAGCTTCCCGGAGCGCAGGCGATCGCCCTGCTGTTCGAGATCGGCGGGAGTTGCATCGGGCGCCGGAGGATCGATGGCGCGCACCAGTGGCGGCGCGATTTGCACCTGCTCCGAATGGGAAACTTGCGCCAGTGCGGCAGTGGAAGAGATCACAACAAGAAGAATCAGGCAGGCCTTCCGGTAGGACATACGCACCTCAAGGCGACCAGTTCCGACGAGGGTATTCTGCCACAGTTCTCTCCGGTCGGCGAAGAAATCTGGGTCTGCGTGCCAAGGCGAAAGAACTGACCTCGGACCTCAGACCTTAGACCTCAGACCTCAGCAAGGCGGGTTCGCTGAGGTCTGAGGTCCGGGGTCCGACGCCGCTTTACCGAACTAATAGGGCTGTGGATTTCAAGCTGGGCTGTACCCCCTCCCCCTTTTTGCATAATCTTTGGAATCATCGAGTTAGAGCGAAATTCCCCGCAAAATACGGTTTTCAAAGAACTTAGGTACTAAACTCCTTTGAATCAATGACTTATGGACGCGGCGAGCTGGCTTGTGCCAACCGTCACGGCCTCGACCATCATCGCGCAACTTCGATGGGGGCGCAAGGTCAGATGTCACAACATGGGTGTGGAAAAGTGAAAGTCAAAAACCCCGTTCAAGCGGAGATTGGACGGGGCACACTCGATTCGGTTTAGGCCGGACCAGCCGCCTTCGCGCGGGAGGGCGGTAAGATGAGGCAGGCTCAGTGGTGGAGAGACAACTGAAAGGCCGCACTTCTCGCAAAAAGACGCGAGAAATGGGGCACCCGAATTCTACTCATTCCCCCAGATCTGGGCCACCCGCCTCATCGTTTTGCGTTTTTTGCGAGGGCCCAGCCAGCCCCGGCGCCGCGTCGGTCTGCGCACAAAATCCCCTTTTGCTTCGCTCAAGGCTAGCGGGCTATCGCCCGCCATCGGGCCGGCGGGACGCCGGCGCTACGAACGATCATTGCGGCGCGGTCGGGGCCTGGTCTGGCGGTTTGGGCGGCGGCGTTGGCGATTTGTCGTCCTTGAAGATGCCGGCTATCTTGCCGAAGAAGGTTTTCTTCTTCTGGGGATCGGGCTGGCCGTCAGGACCGTTCACCGCTTGCGGCGACCCGGGCGGCGGCAGCACTTTTTCGCCGCTGCCGAAGATGCGGGAGAAGATGCCGGCTGCGCCGTTTTGCTGGTCGCAGGTCTCGCGGGGTTCGGTGCCCGCGACAAACGCCGACACATAATCGTCCGGGCAAGTGGGCGTGGCCAGGCGGTTGGTGGCCTTATCGAGTTGCACATCGACGACGCCGGTGGGCTGCAAGAACTCTTTCATGTCGGAGTACTGCGGCAGCAGCGCGGCCTTCTTCATGAATTCGGTCCAGATGGGCGCGGCGGTCTGGGCTCCGCTGAGGCGCAGATCACTGTAGTCGTCATAGCCCACCCAAACGATGCAGAGCAAGTTCGAGGTGTAGCCGGCGAACCAGCCGTCGTGCGAGCTGCCTGTCTTGCCGGCGGCGGGCGGCGTGAAGCCGCGCAGGCGAACCGCGGTATAGCCGAGGCCGTTGTTGATCACGCCTTCCATCATGTTGGTCATGATGTAGGCGATGCGGGGATCGAGAACCGGGCGCTGGTCGGTTTTGAAATTCGCCAGCACGTCGCCTTTGGCGTTGCGCACGGAGTTGACGAGGACCGGCGAAATGCGCTCGCCGTTGTTGGCGAATGACGTGTAAGCTCCGGCCATATCGAGGGGCGCGGCGTCGTAGGAACCGAGGGCCATGGCCGGCGTTGCCTTTACCGACGTGATGCCGGCCGACTTCGCCAGCTCGGCGACTTTGTCATAGCCGACTTCCTCCGCGAGTTTCACGGTGGCGTTGTTCAGCGACATGGCCAGCGCGTAGCGCAGCGTGACATCGCCGTGGTATTCCTCTTTGTAGTTGCGCGGCTCATAGATCTGGTCTCCGTATGCGAAGCTGGAAGGCGCATCGGTCACGGTGGAGGCCGGGGTGATGACCGTGGGCGAACCGTCGAGCGCGGTGTTCATGGCCGCGGCGTAGACAAACGGCTTGAAAATGGAGCCGGTGGGGCGCTTCGAAAGAGCGTGGTTCAACTGGCTCCAGCCGTAATCGCGTCCGCCGACCAGTGCGAGGATGGCGCCGGTGTGCGGGTCGAGCGCCACCAGAGCCACTTGCGCCTGCGGACCTGGCGTGACTTGCGTCTCAATTTTTTTGCCGACCTTTATGCGCTTGGTGCGCAGTTTGGTGACCTGCTCATCCACCAACTTGATTCCGGTTTCGACGGCTTGCGCCGCCGCTTTCTGAAGGTCGGGATCGAGCGTGGTGTAAATCCGGTAGGACTGATCGTTCAAATCATGCTCGCTGAACCTGTTGATTAGAGTGTCGCGCACCATATCGACGAAATAGGGAGCGTCGCTGGCCTCGACGTTGGGCGGGGCCAGCTTCAGCGGTACGGCCTTGGCTTTTTCCGCCTGTTGGCGCGTGATGGCGTGGGTATCGACCATCGAATCCAGAACCAGATTCCGGCGCTCGAGCGCTCGCTCGGGATGCCGGTAAGGAGAAAGATAGCTGGGCCGCTGAATGATTCCCGCCAGCAATGCGGCTTCGGGCAAGGTGATGTCCTTGAGATCTTTGTTGAAGTAGGCGCGGCACGCCTCGGCAAAACCGCTGATGGCGAACGACCCGCGCTGTCCGAGGGGCACCCAGTTGGCATAGAACTCGAAAATCTGCTGTTTGCTGAATTTCTCTTCCATCTCTTCGGCAATCAGCATCTCGGTGACTTTCCGCTTCACGGTTTTTTCCGGCGTCAGGAAAAAGCCGCGCGAAAGCTGCATGGTGATGGTGGACCCGCCCTGCTCGTGGCGCTGGCGCATAAAGTCGATCCAGGCCGCTTCGAACACGCGCAGGAAATTCACTCCGCCGTGCTCGAAAAAGCGCCGGTCCTCGATGGCCAGGACCGAATCGACCATCACCTTGGGAATCTCGTTGTATTTCACAACTTGCCGCTTGGAGCGCTGCTCCGAGTCGAACAAAGCAGTGATGAGCTGGGGCTCCAGTTCGTAGGCGGAGAGTTCATTGCCCTTGCTGGTGATCCGGTCGACCTGTCCGCCGCGAATAGTAATGAGGGCCGCTTCCGGGCTGTGATAGGACTCGGAGCCGGGGGTAATCTCAATGCCATCGCTGACCATCCGGAAACTGCCTAGCAGCGATTCGCCGTCTTCGTCCGAATATCCGGCGCGGCGCAGCAGGGCCGCGATTTCTTTCGCATCCAGCTTATCGCCGTCGCGCACGGTCCGCGGAATGGCGTAGATCTTGGCCGAATTGCTGAATACCGGCGTCCGGAAGCGCTGCGCGATGATGCGGTCGTATTTGATGTAAAAGTAAGAAAACACGCCGGTGGCTGTGAGCGCGACCACCAGGAAGAAAAGCAGGGCGGCGCGCAACACCGGGTCGCGCGGCAAACCGCGCCTCCACTGTCCGCCCTTTTGGCCCTTCGTCTTCGGAATCTTGATCTTGATGGACACAGTTTCGACTCAGGCCCGGCGAAAACCCTCTGGTGATCAGACGTTGGCGAACCGGAAAAGGTTTGACGACGTTACCGTTCTCTCTTCTCGACTCTTCTCGCGCAGCCATTTCCCGGCTAACCGATCAAACCCCATGAACGATAGCAGCGGCGCTCTTATTGTACCGCTCCGCCCGCAAACAGAAAGAGACCCGCAGTTCATGCGGGTCTCTAAGCCGTCAACAAATATCATCAACACGGGTCGCTGCCGCTGCGCTCTTTAGGGCGCGTCTGCGATCGCTATGGGGCCAAATCCTTCCACAATGCTTCCGTCCCCGGTCAACTGTCCCGCGCTGGACACTTGGTAGGCAGTCAGGGTGGTTGCATTTATTACGAAGAGGTAGTTCCCGCTTTGGTCAAATTCCCCCCCCGATCCAAGGAAATCGAGGAATGGGGAACCTGATACGGGCGTAAGCGCTCCCGTGCTCGGATTCAATTGATAACCTTCAATCGGATTGAACGTTCCGTCCGTCAACAAGGAGAAGGAGTATAGCAGTACTCCCCCGGGGTTCGACTGTAGTGCGATGCTATAAGGGGAATACAGAGTGGTGAATGGCGATCCTGGTACCGGCGAGATCGCGCCCGCGTTGCTCCCCGTCGGTTGGATGGCGAACACGTATAAATGGGCGTCCGCGCCATTGATCCCGGAGGTGGTGCCAATCAAATACCTCCCTGACGCGTCGCCTACAACCTCCGCCATCGGATAGACAAACGGACTGCCAACGACCGCGGTTAGCGTGCCGCTGCCGCCGATGCTGTAGGCACCGATCTCCACGGGAGACTCGCTGCTTGCCAAAGCCAGCACGTACAGATAGTCTCCCTGGCCATCCGTCGTCATACCTCCCGGCGCAAATGGAATCGAGAAAGGGGACCCGGCCACTTGAGTTAATGCCCCATCGACCCCGATCTGCATTGCGTAAACCGTGGATTCGCCCAGGTAGGCACCCGCATCAGCCCTAAATAGCATCGTCCCAGCTGGATTGGTCGCCATGCTGCCTAAAATGGCGCCGGTCCAACCCGGTAATGTGAAGGGGCTCCCACTGATCGGAGTCAGATTTCCAGTCGAGTCGATCGACCAGCCATAAATCTGGCTATACAGGCCGGTCCCATAGAACGCGCCGTACAAATATTTGCCTTGGGCTACGATCAACTCGCCCCCTCCGGATGTCGGCGCGGTCGCCACTGTGTAGTTGAGCGTAGGATAGATGTTTGTCGCGGCTGCGCTGAATGTAAATCCCGAAATTCCCGCCGTGCCGCTTACGCCTGAAAAAGCGAAAGCCGTTGGGGTGCCAGTGCTCCCGCTTCCGCCGGTGCCGCCAGTGCCCGAGATTCCCGTTCCCGACGACGTGCAACTGGAAGCGCCAAAGTTGGCGCCACTGCTGCAGTTGTAATGACCGCAACCGGCAAGCTCTATCATCGCCAGTGCAACCATCAGCATTAATACTGCCCGGACTCGCATCCTCATGAACCGCCTCCACCGAAACTTCTCTCTAAGCTGCGCGATAACTTCGCCTGTCTGGATTCCCGTTCGAATGCACGGCTCGATTGTTCTTCAAGAGCCGGGCGCTCCTTGCGAACGTAAGAAGACTCTTACTCAAGCCGATACTAGGGGGGAAGGTAATAGGTTGACAACGTTACGAATGTCACTGGCGCACCGGACAAGTCAGCCTTGCACAAAAGGGAAATGGCAAAACGGGAAAGCGCAGGGGCGGGGACAGACTTCAGGTGGGCTGCACGGGAGCGATCAAGGCCGAGAGACAAATCGGGCTTGCGAGCTAGAAGCCTCTGTTCCCGCTGGAAGGACTGAAGTGCATGTCGAAGGAATAACCCGGCAGGTTCACTGTGACCGAATAATCCGCCGCCACATATGCCCCAGGCGAACCGGGAGTGTTGATGCGCTCTATCGTCACCTGTTTGGCCTCGATCGGCAGGCCGCGATCTTTGGCCTTGCGCACCACATCGTTGCGGATATCTTCATCGGTCTCGTGCGGATTGGCGCCCGCCAGCATAGCCACGTTCCGCAGATCATCCTGAAAGCTGTAATTGGAGAGAAGCGGTGGGGCAATCTGGAAGCAGCACACCACCACAGCCACGATCGCGACAAAACCAACCACTGCCTTCACGGTTCCCATAAGCTGAACACTGCGCCGAGAGCCAATCCCGGCGCAACTCTCAGGCCTTGGCTCGCAGCAACTCCTGGAAAAATTCCTCTATCGCGGTGATCGTAACATCGCGCACTTCGCGAGTCGAGCGTAGAACCACTTCGACAGTACCTTCGGTAACCTTCTTTCCCACGGTGACACGAAAGGGTATGCCCACTAAATCGGCATCCTTGAATTTGACTCCAGGCCGCTCGTCGCGATCATCGAGAATCACATCGAATCCGGCGGCTTCCAGCCGCGCTCCAATGTCGAGCGCGGCTTTCAGCAGACTCTCGTCCTTCACGTTCGTGGGAGTCACGACGATCTCGAACGGCGCAATCGACGGCGGCAGCCAGAAGCCGTTTTCGTCGTTGCTCTGCTCCACCGCCGCGGTCAGGATGCGCTCAATGCCAATCCCATAACTGCCCATGATCGGCGTAACTTCCTTGCCATTCTTGTCGAGAACGCGCGCGCCCATCGACTCCGAATAGCGGTAACCCAGCTTGAAGATGTGTCCGATCTCCACCGCGGTATCGATGCGCAAAACCTTCCCGCAGTTTGGACATGCCTCGCCCGCAGTTACACTGCGCAAATCGGCATAGGCCGTGGGATGAAAGTCCTTCCCCGGCGTGAGATTCTTGGCGTGATAATCCTCCTTATTCGCGCCCGCGATCAGATTCGCACGGCCTTCCAGAGCCTTGTCGACGAGAAGCGCGGGAAGCGCCGCATCTTTCTTCAGGTCTTTCGCCCACTCAATCCCAATCGGCCCCAAATATCCCGCCGGAGACTTGAACAAGGCCTTGATCTCCGCTTCTTCCATGGGCCGCATCGCAACTCCCACGGCGCCGTTAAGCTTGGCTTCGTTCAGTTGATGATCGCCTCGCATCAGCACCACAATCGCCCGCGCCTTCGTCTTCCCGATCTTCTCATCCTTCTCTTCCGCCATCAGGGCCAACGTCTTTATCTTGTTCTTCGGCGAGACACCGAGAAATCGCGCCACATCTTCAATCGTCTTCTGCCCCGGAGTGTGCACTTCAAGCGGCTTGCCGTCGCCTTCAGGCTTCAAATCTTCCACCGCCTCCAGCTTCGACGTGGCTTTCTCCATGTTCGCCGCGTAGTTGCAGCCGTCGCAGCTCACAATCTGATCTTCACCGGCGGGCGTGCGTACCATGAACTCGTGCGATTCCTTTCCGCCCATCGCGCCGGAATCCGCCTCGACCACCATGTACTTCAATCCGCAGCGGTCGAAGATGCGGCAATAGGTGTCGTAATGTTTCTTGTAAGAAGCATCCAGCCCGGCCGCGTCGATGTCGAACGAGTACGCGTCTTTCATCATGAATTGCCGCACCCGCAGCAGCCCGGACTTGGGTCGCGGCTCGTCGCGAAACTTCGTAGCAATCTGGTACCAGATCTGCGGCAACTGTTTGTAGCTGCGCAGTTCCTTGCGCGCGATCTCGGTCATAACTTCTTCTTCGGTCATGCCCAGGCACATGTCGGCGCCCTTGCGGTCTTTCAGGCGAAACAGGTTGTCGCCCATCAAAGCCCAGCGCCCGCTAGCCTCCCAAATCTCGCGCGGATGCAGCGCCGGCAGAAAAAACTCCTGCCCGATCCGGTCCATCTCCTCGCGCACGATGCCCATGATCTTATTGAACGAGCGGTTGCCCAGAAAAAGATACGAGTAAATCCCCGCCGCCAACTGCCGAATGTAGCCCGCCCGCACCAGAAACTTGTGGCTGGCCACTTCAGCGTCCGCGGGAGCTTCGCGCAGGGTGGGAATAAAGAGTTGTGACCAACGATGCATAGAGTTTGAGTACCGAGTTGCGAGTACCGAGTGAAGGGCGCTCGCTGATTCCAAAGGGGAATTCGTTATTGTAGCAGCGGGTTTCCTTTGACTGGCGCTAGAGGACCCGACCAATCTCGTCGGTCCAAGTGGGAGCGAGGATCATCAGGAGTCGCATTGCGATATCCTTCGGCAGCCGAATCGCAACTTCTTGCTCTGCGTCTCCGGCATCCACGGCAAGGTAGATCGGTGCGCGCATGCTCTTTCCGTCTTCCACTTCGCGTTCGGCGAGTTCCCAGTAGATGTGAACGCTCCTGCCTCTATCTTCGCCTAGCCAAATTGACGATCGTGTGCTCACAAGAGCCTCCAAGGATAGTATGGCAGATCCGGGGCGGGCATCGCCCGCGTGACAGCCGAGGGCGGCTGTCCCCACATGAACCTAGAGACGTTACCCCGCCAACCGTTTAAGGATTTCTTTCCCCAGCTTCTGCGCTTCGCCGAAAGACTTCTGATACTCGACGAACAGCCGGTTCAGTTCCAGCGACTTGTCCACCGAGGGATGCTTGCGCAGGATCATGTCGCGCACATGCACGGGGTTGGGCAGGGTTGCGTCTTCAGTCAATTCTTCCAGAGCCGTATTGGGATCGTAGTGATACATAGAACACCTTTTCAATTGCTACACAAGTTCGGTACTCCATAGATCGTGCAGATGCACAATCCCTTGCAGCTTGTCGCTTCCGTCTACCACCATCAGAGACGTGATCTTTTTCTCCTCCATCAGCGCTAGCGCGGTGGCGGCGAATTCCCCGGCTGCGATTGTCTTCGGATTCTTCGTCATGGCCTCGCCGGCCGTCAGGTCGAGCACATCTTTCCCACGCTTCTCCAGCAGCCGCCGCAAATCTCCGTCGCTGATAATGCCTACAAGCTTCTCGCCTTCCACTACCGCGGTCACACCCAATTTCTTGCGCGACATTTCATAGATCACATCCGGCATCCCGGTCTGCGGAGTGACGCGCGGCAGCGCATCGCCAGCGTGCATCAGCGATTCCACGCGCGCCAATCTTTTCCCCAGCTTCCCGCCCGGATGCAGATCGGCAAAATCTTCTTCCTTGAATCCGCGCCTTTCGCTGAGCGTAACCGCCAGCGCATCGCCCAGGGCCAGCATCGCAGTCGTCGATGCGGTCGGCGCCAACCCCAGCGTGCACGCTTCTTTATCCACCGAGCAATCCAACGCCACATCCGCCGCCGCTGCCAAAGTCGACACTCGTTTGGAAGATGCCTGTGTGGGCGCGACCGCAGGCCTCTGAGATAAACACCAAATCTCATCTCCAGTCATCGCAATCAACGGCACTTGTAGCCGCTTGATTGTCGCCAGCAGCGCCAGAATCTCTTCCGTCTCGCCGCTGGCGGAAAGCGCGAGCACTACATCGCCGCGCATCACCACTCCCAGGTCGCCATGCAGCGCATCTACCGGATGCAGATACAACGCCGGAGTGCCCGTCGAACTCAGCGTCGCGGCAATCTTGCGGGCGATGAGGCCGCTCTTGCCCATGCCCGTCACTACAACGCGTCCGGCGCAGGAAAACATCAAATCCACCGCGCGCTGAAACGCCAGCGCCATGGGCCCAGCGATGCGATCGGCCAACGCGCGCAGGGCTTCAGCCTCAATTCGCACTACGTTTTCGCCCGTATGCTTCACGAAGACGCGATCTTACCAGATGTGACGCCGCTTCTAGGCGACCTGGTCCGTCGCGCTGTCGGAATCGCTGAAAGACCCGTCCGAAAGGAAACCTGTAGTCAGAAAAAGCTGCCGCCGCGTCTGCGTTGCCGCCTTCCACCGGGGTTGAATGCGCGCCACCGATTCCTCGGCCATGGCTTGCAGCGCATCGGGAATCGCCATGCCATTCTGCCAGACCGCCTGATAAATCTTGCGCGCTCCGCCATCGCCGAACTGGTTGGCCAGATCCAGCATAAAACCCACGGCGCGCTCGGAAGTCAGTTGAGGCGCGTAACCCTCGATCGAGCTTAAGGAACGGCTGAAATCGTTCAGTGCGGTCTGCACCTGCACCTGCTGAAACGGCTGCCACAGCGCGGTTTGGCTGAACCGGCTGACCCACGGATCATGAATCAGGTCGAATGCCGGGTCGGTGGTCAGCCCGGTCACGGGATCTATGCCGCCATTCGGTTGCTGCGTATGTGCGATAAGTCCATGGGCTACCGCCGCATCGCCAGCGGCAAATATCCGCACGAAATCGTCTGTACTCGCGGCGAAGAACGCGGCCAATATTTCAGCGAGCCGCCCCGGTTTCTGCGCCCACTGGATCAGGCCGAACGACATTCCGGCCAGGTCGCGGTTCAAGTTCATCGCGCCGAACTTGCCCGCGCCTTCCATCTGCGCGACCACGCTGAGAATCTTCGCCAATCCGCCGTAGGCAAAGTTCAGCGCCAGCGTCATATACCCTCGCGAAAGAATTGGGTAGGACGCTGCCGTCTGCACCAGCCCTCGCACCGCCGCCGCATCGATTTGATCGCCCGCCGGAAGCGACAACCGGGCCCGGAAGTTCCGCGTGGCCGCAGTTGTGCGCGAGCCAAAAATCCCGTAATCCGAGCTCAGCAGAGTGGGCATTCCCGGCTCGCCGTGCCCGCCCAGCAACTGCTGCACCAGTCCCACCGATTCGCGGTCCGGGTCCCCTGCACCAATGGGTGCGGCCGACGCCGCGCCCGAAAACAAATCATCGATTCGTGCTATGCCGCACGGCGCCATAACTTCCTCCTCCAGCGACTCGGCACCCGGCGCTTCAACAACTGCTCCCCGCGCATCAGAAAAATGTGCAAACGTGCCCAAAACGGCGTGCCTAAAAATGGTCCTCACCGCCCTGCGGTTGCAGAGGCTTCTGTCCCAGCACGGCAAGTCCCTTGGCCTGAATTATCCGGTCCCACGGTCCGGCCTGCCAGTTATCGCGCATCTTGGCCGGATGCTTCCACGGAGGCAGCGACACCATCAGGTTTCTCGCCGTCGAGTGTACGTACGGCTCATACATCGACCGCAACTTGGCCAGCTTCTGCCGCGCTTCATCGCCGGTTCGCAACTTCAATCCCGCCGCCGCCAGCGCCTCTCGCAGCGCGTCGAAATCGGCGTCGGGCAGCCGCTCGGCTGCCTGCGGATCATAGCGCGCGTTTACCACCTGCGCCAGATCCACGGCGGCATGGCGCGCCATGGCGAAAGTCAGCCGAGCCTGCCCGGGATGAATCCCTTCGATCCCTGTGATTACCAGCGAAGTCACGTCCAACATGACCATCAGCGAGCCCAACCATGATTGATTGCTGTGCTGCGAACGAAAAAAACTCAGCACCGGATAAGAAATGTGGCTCTCCAGCAATTCCCCCGCCCAGCGCTCCCAGTCGCGCAAGACTTCGTCGAGAACCATCTGCTCGATGGCCGGATTCTCCGAAGTCCCCGCCAGCCGCACCAGTAACTCGGTCGCCGTGGGCGGCGATCCCGCGCGCGCGTCGAGCATGGAAATCTGTATCTCGCGTCTCGAAAACGACGCATACACCACCGGCAGGTAGCCGATCACCACCCCCAGAAACGCGAAGCCCATGAACGCTTCCAGCACCGAAAAGGCGCGCGCCAGGCCTGAAGTCGGCACAATGTCGCCATACCCCAAGGTGAAAAAAGTTTCGCCGCTGTGGTAGACAATCCTGCCAAAGGTGATGGGCTCGTTGCCCAGTCGCTCGTGCCCGCCGATGCCGTATTGGACCAGGGCGAAGCCTATAATCAGGGTCGCCGCCCAAAACGCCAGCAGCATGATCAGCGACAGCGGCCCGAAGTATCCCAGAAAACTTTGCTGCCGCGAAAAGTTGCGAATGCGGCCGGCGAGGTTCCGCCACGGAATCCAGGTGCGCCGGTAAAACCACGCTGTCAGCCTGAAGTGCCGCGTCACGCGCCGCGGCAGCACCACCGTCTCAAACGCATCCAGCAACACGACCCAAATGATGATGGCGCCAAAAACCGTCGCGAGAATGCTGCCATGGGAGTTCATGCCGGATTCCAAATTCGCGGGGAATGAAATCTTGATGCGCAACGAAGGTTAACAGATTCGGACCTCGGAAGCGTCCGAAGTCCAAGGCCTGAAGTCCGCCCCGCTACAGCGGTGGACTCTTCGGCTGCGGCGGCGGCGGGGCAGTCGCCGGCTTTTGGACCACCGGCTTCTTCTTCACCACCGGCTTTTTCGGCGGCTCCGTATCGTCCACCACAACCTTCTTCGGCGGCGTGGCTGGAATCGCCGCTTGCGCCGTCCTCAAATCCGCGCGCAGGTGGACGATCTCCTGTTCTTTCGACGACGCCAGACTCTCCATCCGTTCGGCAAACAACCTCCGCGTACCCTCAAAGCTGTTCAGATCGTTCGACAGCGCCTGGAAGTCGTCTTTCGATCCGAACGCACCCGTCGATTCCACCACGCTTCCCAGCACGTCGTATAGAGCGTCCAGATTGCGGTAGAGTTTGAAGGTTGAAGGCAGGGATTCCGGCGCATTGCGCAACTCGGCGATCATCGCCGGCAGCGCGTCCTGCAGGTTGCGCTGAATCGAATCCACGTTCCCCAGCGACTGTTTCTTGTAGGAAGCGTCGGTCTTCCAGCGTTCAATGCGAAGCTTGGTCAAATCCGCTTGCGTGGCTTTGGAAGTCTGCTCCAGTTGCGCCAGCAAGCCGTTGAGCTGCGTCATCGAGGCATACGAAACCGGCGCCTGCGGCGATGACGCGCCAGATCCCTGCACCGAATAGGCCACCGGCGCGACGGCCGGCGGCGCAGAAGACTGACACCAACCCTCTTCCGCGCACAGCAGGAATAACCAGCAGACAAAAATGATGGCTTTGAATTTCATTCCGGAAGTCAGTGACAATGCGTGCAACAGCATACTACAGGCGCAGCCGGTTTGTGGATCAGGTTTGTTACCGAGACCGGCACTCCGGCCCTGCATTCTCCGCGAACGTTTCTCGAACTCAGCGTTTCGCTCCCGATTGAGAACGGTAAGGATCTGCGTCGCGGCAATCCCGCGCAACGCAAGGTGGATTCGACTCTTGCACCTGCTGGGACGATAATTGGAGCAGCATATGCTTCCGAGAATCCTTTCGCCGCGAGGTCCGCGCCGCCTCTGGAATGGCCCGGCGGTCGTCGTTCTGTCCACGCTTCTAGCCCTCTCGTTTCACGCCTCCGCCCAGGAACTCGCCCGCCGTCTCATCCTCAAAGACGGCTCCTACCAGTCGGTCACCAGGTATGAAGTGAAGGGCGATCGCGTGCGCTACCTGAGCGCCGAGCGCAATGAATGGGAAGAACTTCCTTCATCGCTCGTCGATTGGCCCGCCACCGAGAAATTCGAAAAAGAACGCACCAGCGGAGCCGCCATCCCCGAAGCCGCCGCGCTCGATAAGGAACACGACAAGGAAATCGAAGCCGATCGCGAAGCCGAACTCTCTCATCAGCCGCAGGTCGCTCCCGGATTGCGCCTTCCCGAGGACTCCGGCGTTTTTCTGCTCGACAATTTTCAAGGGCAGCCGCAACTGGTGGAGGTTCAGCAGAGCTCCGGCGACGTCGATCGCGATGCCAAGCGCAACATTTTACGCGGCATGATCAATCCCATCGCCAGCGCCAAGCAAACCGTGGAACTCGAGGGCGAACACGCCGCCGTGCAGGCCCACGTCACCGTTCCCTCGATTTACCTCAATGTGGAAGAAGAGGACGAGGCCCCGTCCTTGGTTATCCCCGATAAACCCGCAGTTCAGAATAAGAGTGCGAATACGACCGCGAGTCCGGGAGCCACTCCGCAGCAGCCGCAATCACCGCAAGCTCAACAACCGCAGTCGGCGCAGCAAGCACAACAGCGCGAACAGGCCGTCATCCCCTTCGACCGCTTCCGCATCGTGCGCACGCAGGTGAAAAGCGGCAAGCGCATCGTGGGCGATATGAAGGTGGCCATCTATGGCAAGGTTTCGTCGGAGCAGCACGTCGTCAAGACCACCATCACGCGCGCCAGCGGAGGCTGGCTCAAGCTGACGCCCACCGAAGATCTCGCGCCCGGCGAATACGTTGTGGTCGAAATCAAGGGCAAGGAAGGCATGAACCTCTACATGTGGGACTTCGGCGTCAATCCCAAGGCCCCCGCGAATGCCAACCCATGGAAGCCCGACACAAAAGAGCAAGCCAAACCAGCAAATCAACCCGCCGACCCGCCGAAACCCAAAGAGAATTAGTGAGAGAATTGGTAAATTAGGAGATCTTGTAAATCGTTAGGTCCGAGGTCCGAGGTCCGAGGTCCGAGGTCCGAGGTCCGAAGTCTGAGGTCCGCCGTTACTTCATCACTCCCCGCTGCGCAATCCCAATATTGTCGCGCGTGGAGTTCTTCACCAGGTACATCATCTCGTCCGCCTGTCGGATAATGTCGTGCGCGGTGCGGGCATCGTGCGGAAACGTGGCCAGTCCCAGCGACGCGCGCACGTTGAGGTTTAATCCTTCCTCGCGGCAAAAACTCGAGGCGCGCAGCGCGTCCCGCAGACGTTTCGCCACCACGAGCGCCGAATCTTTGCCTGTCTGGGGCAGCAGCACCACGAATTCGTCGCCGCCGTAGCGAAACGCGAAATCGATCAGCCGCAGCTGCGCCTTGATCAGGTATCCGATCTCCGCCAGCAGTTTGCTGCCAATCAGGTGTCCGTGCGTGTCGTTCACTTGTTTGAAGTGATCGAGATCGATGAACAGAATGCTGAATTCATAGCCAAAACGTGTCGAGCGGTAGACTTCCGTCTCCAGCGTCTTATACAGATGCCGCGCGTTGAATAGCCCGGTGCAATCGTCGGTGATGGTCAATTCCTGTATCTTTTCCACCCAGCGCGCATTCTCGATGGCGATGGCCGCGTAGTCGCAAAGCGCCTGCAGGAAAAATACCTCCTGCTCGTGGAACCGCGACAAATCGACGTTCACCAGTTGAATCACGCCCAGCACGCGCAGCCGCGAACGTAACGGCACGCAGATGATGGAGCGGGTTTCCCACTGCGTGCTCTCGTCGATGCGTTTTGCGAATCGGGGATCGCTCTCCACGTCGGGCACAATCGCCTGCTCGCCGTGTTTCGCCACCCAGCCCGCAATTCCCTCTCCCACCTTCAGCCGCGCGTTCTTCAGCACTTCCGCCTTGTCGCCCACGGCGATCGCAAAGTACAGTTCGTCGTGTTCTTCATCCACCATCAGCAGCGACCAGGTGTCTGGGCGAAAGTATTCCGCCATCTTCTCCATAATGGTCTGCAGGATGGAATCAAGATCCAGCGACGACGTGAGGGTTTTTGCCACGTCGTGAAAGATGGTCAGCTCCTGGCTCTGGCGCGTCAATTGAGTGCCGGTGGCCTCGGGCATGTCCGGATTCCTTAAGATCCTTCAAGAAAAGGGTGGCAGTTTGAAAAATTATATGCGGGCCTTCTACGACCGGGCAACGAACGTTGGTAACCGGAACCCGTAAAGCCAATGGGATGTTGGGCGTGTCCACATCAGTCCCCGCGCTTCGATTTTCCCGCGGTTAGACAAATGGAGATTAGAGAAAGATTGTGCTATAGTCGCCCCGTAGTCTCCCCTCTGCGGTTCCGCGTTGCGCGGAGCCCTGATCCGTGGTCCCAGGCCGCCGACGGCTCCGGTTCGTCCTGGGGAATGAGCCTGTTCAGGGCGGGAGCCCCGAGTCCCAAGCAGATTCTCTCTGCTTTCTCGACTGAAGGAAAAACCCATGATGGAGTACAAGAACTCTTGGCCAAGCCGCAAGCTTGACATGGCCCTTGCTGCGCTCACTCTCGCACTGACCATCCTCGCCTCGGCGACCGCCGGATGGGCGCAAAGCACGGAAACCGTCCTGCACGCCTTCACCGGCGGCAAGGGCGGAGTGTTCCCTGAGAATCTGGTTGCCGATTCCCACGGCAACCTTTACGGCGTGGCTGATGGTGGCACCAAGGGATTCGGGCTGGTCTTCAAGATGACCCAGACTTCTCCCGGCAACTGGAAGGCGAGTGCGCTCTACAACTTTACCGGCGGAACCGACGGCAGCGATCCGGATGGCCTCGTCGTCGATCGCACGGGAAAGCTTTTCGGAGTCGCTCTCACCGGCGGAAACTTGAGATGCAAGGAAGCCGAGGGAGTCGGCTGCGGAACCGTCTTTGAGCTGGCGCCCGCATCCAGTGTCTACCAATTCACGGTGCTCTATACTTTCCAAGGTCTAAGCGACGGAGCGCAACCCACCAGCCTGATCGTCGACTCCGCGGGACATCTTTTCGGCACGGCAGCGTACGGCGGCAACAACAGCGATGACTGCGGCGGCCAGGGTTGCGGCACCGCCTTTGAATTGGCCACTGTCGGCGGCGTCTGGCAGGGCCACACCCTGCATTCCTTTGACACCACCGATGGGCCCAATCCCGCATCCGCTCTGGCCCTCGACGCGGCCGGCAATCTCTACGGCACCTCCACCTACGGCGGCATCGGCAGCTGCACCAATGGTTTGGTCAGCGGCTGTGGCCTGGTTTATGAGCTGGTGGCGGGCTCCGGCTGGTACCGGAAAGAAAACGTGCTCTACCAGTTCCTGGGCACCGACGATGGGGCCGGTCCGGGCGCAGGCGTAATCCTCGACTCCACCGGCAATATTTATGGCGCCACCAGTGCCGGCGGAGACACCGCCAACTGCGTTGCCGGTTGTGGCGTGGTCTTCAAGCTGCAATCCGGTTCCGGCGCCTGGACCGAGAGTTTGCTCTACGCTTTCTCTGGCGCAACAGATGGCTCCAATCCCCGCAGCGGCCTCACCCAGGACAAGGCGGGCAATTTCTATGGCACGACGCAGTTCGTGAACGGGAGCCCTTACGGCGGAGTGTACGAACTGCAGTCGGTGGACGGAAGTCTTAGCGAGGGTTCGCTCTACAGCTTCGCCGATGGAAGCGACGGAGGCTATCCCATCGGCAATCTGATTCTCGATCTCTCCGGAAACATCTACGGCACCACTTCTCTCGGCGGCAATCACGGCCCTTCTTGTGGAACTGACGGTTGCGGAGTGGTCTTCGAAATTTCCCCCGGCGCGAAATAATCCGCTGGTCGCAGCACCCTGGTTGCCGGACCCGGGCTGCCGGACCCGGGCCGCAGGACGTTGATTGTCATCCTGAACCCAGCGTTCTTCGCGCAGCGAAGATCTGGCGCCGAACTCCGGCGCGCGCGGGCGCAGGAATCGGTAGCAGCTCAATTTGATTGTCATCGTGGTGCCTTCCGCTCGCTTCTTCGACAAACTGAGCCACTACCAGCTGTTTCCCTTGTTTGCTCCTACCCGTTTCTCCACAGCCCGCCCCGCCGAGTTGTGCTATAGTCTCGCCTCGAAGTCACCTTTCCCTGCGTTCCACGACCGAAGACAATGAATTTTCTCCGGCCCAAGCCGCAACGGCTCCGACTTGTCCGGGGTGGAGAACGGAACATTAGAGCCCTGCTCTTGCGGACAAATCTGCCATCGCTCTCTCGATCAAAAGGGGATAACCACATGATGACGCGCGAGACTTCTTCCCGAACCCTCAATCTTGTCGTAACGAAAATTCTCGCGCTCGTGGTCCTCGCCATGGCGACTACCGCATGGGCGCAATACACCGAAACCACACTGCACTCGTTCTCATCCTTTGACGCCGGCTATGGCCCCACCGCTCTGGTTTCCGACTCCGCCGGCAACCTCTACGGCATCGCTCAAGGTGGCGTGAACCGCGCTGGGATCGTCTTCAAGCTCGCGCCCAGCACCTCTGGCCCGTGGAAGTATCATGTGCTTTACAGCTTCACCGGCGAAAACGACGGCTACATCCCCAGCGCCCTCACCGTGGACTCCGCCGGCAACCTCTATGGCACGACGGTGCAGGGCGGCAAGGATTTGTCCGGCACCGTCTATGAGCTGTCGCCTCTCAACGGGGGCTGGAAGTTTAATCTTCTCCACGCCTTCACCAGCAGGCACGACGGCGCGTTCCCTTACGGCATCACCCTGGATGGTGCGGGCAATGTTTACGTAACCGCGGATCTCGGCGGCAAGTACGAAGATCCGAACTGCGAAAACGGGGTGGTCCCCAACGGCTGCGGCACCGTCATCGAGCTCTCTCCAAGCTCGAGCGGCTGGATCTGCAAGACGCTTTTCGCTTTCAACTACTACGATGGCGGATATCCCCAAGCCGGAGTGACCCTCGATTCGGCCGGAAATCTCTACGGCACCACGGTACTCGGCGGCAACCAGGCGGGCTTGGTATTCGAACTAACCAAGGCTTCCGGGTGGAGCGAGAGCGACGTACATGCCTTCGTCGGCCCCGGCGACGAAGGCGGCGCTAACCCTGACCAGAGTTTGATCTTCGACACTTCCGGCAATCTCTACGGCACCACGCCCAACGGCGGCACTGCCGATGCCGGAGTCGCGTTCAAACTCTCGCCCGCTTCCGGCGGCCCTTGGACCGAGACCGTTCTCTACTCCTTCACTGGCGGCGACGACGGTGCCGGCCCCTCCAGCGGCCTCATCTTCGACCCCTCCGGCAATCTTTACGGAGCCACCATCAGCGGCGGCGCCTCCGGCGCAGGCACCGTCTACCAGTTGGTTTTCTTAGGCGGCGGTGCCGGAGAAGGCACGCTCTATAGCTTCACCGGCGGCAGCGACGGCGCAAATCCCTACGGCAATCTCGTGCGCGATTCCGCTGGCAACCTCTATGGCGCCGCCGAAAGCGGAGGACTCAACAGTTGCGGCGGCGGCTGCGGCGTAATCTTCGAACTTTCGTCCGGTTCCAGCTCAGCCAGGTAGCGAGAGACAATGCGTTGGACTTCAGGCTTTTTGGATATTCGCCGTCTTATAATCTGAGAACGAGCGTGCCGCATGGCCAAGCCGACCAAACAAAGAGGTTATCCCGACCGCCGGGGTATGGGAGCAGAGAGCGACGTCATCGCCGAAAAGTTCGTACCCAGTGAACGTTACAAAGCCCAGCAGAAGGGATGGCTCAGACGTTACTCGCAGCAGGTTTGAGTCCTGAACGGATCGCGAGTATGTTCTTCGTCCCGGTTGACCTGCCTTCGAGTGAGAAGCCAAAAGATCAGAAGCCAAAAGATCCGTAACGGAGCAAGTCGTCATCCCGCTGGGCGGGCCTATTCCTCGCGTCTTCTGCAACCAAGCCTGCCCTGAGCGCAGCCGAAGGGCGAACTTTTCCCTCGCAGACCAGAGACGCCCTCCTCTAGCGCTGTCCGCCGCCTTGGCCTATGATTATTCCCGTTACGGAGGCGGGCGCAAATTCATCCGCCCGACCGGGTTCAGCGTGGGATCGTTCGGAGACAAATTTCGCCAGCAGCGCGAGCAGCGCGGCATCTCCCTCGATGCCATCGCCAACACCACCAAGATCAGCACCCGCATGTTGCGCGCGCTCGAAGAAGAGCGCTTCGATCAGCTTCCCGGCGGCATCTTCAACCGCGGTTTCGTTCGCGCCTACGCCCGCCATGTCGGGCTCGACGAAGAGCAGGCGCTCACCGATTATCTTACCGCCTTGCGCGAAAGCCAGATTCAGGAGCAGGCCATTCTGCCGGAGTTTCGTCCCTCGCCTGAGCCCGTAGCGGTGGCCAAGGCACCCGCTCCTCCGAAACCACCCGATCGCCCAAAAGAAAAAGATCGCCCGCAAGCCCCCGATCAGCCGAAACAAAATCAGCCGCAAGAAGCTCGCCCAAAAGAAAAAGATCGGTCCCGAGAAGAAGCCCGGCCCCAAGCACTCGCGCCGCCGCCCGCGCCGCCGCGCCAAGAGCTTCCCCCGAAAGAACTTCCTCTTCGCGAGCTTCTGCCCCGGGAACGCGCCTCGCGAGATCGCCAGCCCAACCAGCGTTTCCCCGAGCGTTTTGCCGCGCGTCCGGTCGAAGCTGGCGCCCACTCCCAAACCCGAATCCCCTGGGGAGTGCTGGCTCTGGCTCTGTTGCTGGTGGCGCTGTCCCTGGCTTTCTGGAGTCACCGCCAGCGCCAGCGCATTGACGCCGACATAACCGCGCTGGCAAGAAACGCCACGCCTACTGCGGAATCGCAGACTGCGCCTGCTTCGGGCGGCAATCAGACGCCCCCGCCGCGGACTTCCCTCGAACCCGCGGCATCCCAACCGCACACCCCGCCGCCTTCAGTTGCGCCAGGTTCCCGCACTTCCGCATCTGCGGCCCCATCTCCCTCTGTGGCATCGTCTCCTTCCGTTGCCGCCGCCGCCGGCGCGTCCCCAAACCGCACCGCAACCACTCAGACCGTCCCCGCCCAGCCGCCTCCGTCGCCAGCCCCGGCCGCCAACCCACGGCCGGCGGCAAGACCGGCAAAGCCCTTCACTCTGCTTATCCGCGCGGAAGAAACATCGTGGGTTTCGATCACTGTCGATGGCCAGCCGGTCGCCTCGGAAACCCTCATCGCGCCCGCCGCCAAAGCCATTCGCGCCAATCAGGAAATCGTAGTCAAAACCGGAAACGCCGGCGGCTTGGTCTTTGCCGTCAACGATAAGACGTTTCCTCGCCAGGGCGACCACGGCGAAGTCAAAACCTTCCTCTTCGATGGTCACAACATGCAAGTCGTGCTGGGCGACTCAGCCCCCGCCAACCCCTAGCACCCGTGTGGGGCGGACACTCCTGTCCGCCGCCTTTGATTTTGATTTTGATGATTTTGAATTTTGCTTTTGCTTCTGGCCTTCACACTCGCAGATGTGGGGATGAGCTTGTAGTCCATTAGCGCCCGTCCGTCAAGGCTCTGTTCGGATTTCGTAACATTTCCCGCCCGTCTGAAATCACCTGCCATCTTCTGCTAGACTGCGCGTGTTTTTCTGACCGGACAGTCCTTCCCTCGGCACGAACTGAGACTTACATCAAGCGGCCCCGGCTCTCCGCTGGATTTGTGAGGACGAGTTTGCATGCCCCGCGGAATCGTTCCCGTCGCCACTCTGCTGATCATCGCCTCTGTCTTCTCGCAGTTCGGAGGCTCACCTGCCCCTGCGCTTCTCAATTCCTCCCAGGCGCTTCCATCGGGGGTCCCCGGCACTCCTCACGCGCTGCCTAGCGCTCGCAGCAAAACCACTCCAGGCCAGCCGGAAACTGACATGTGCACGGATCTTTCCCCCTGTCTGCCCCGGTCCGACATGGGGCCCTGGACCGCATCCTGCGATTTCTTCGCCGCGCACCCTCGCTCTCCTCTTGTCTCCGTCGATCTCGGCAGCCCGGTCCCGCTTCAACTGCCGGCTCTGGCCGCCTCTGACGACGTGCAGCCCGTCCCGCCGTCCCCAACAGTCGCCGCGCAAGCGAAGAAATCCGAAGCTCCAGAACTCAGCCGTTGGTGCCTCAATCCTGACTCGCCCACCCAATTCTCCGTCACTTCGCTCATCGTGACGCTTCCCGATCCGGTGAAATCTCATCTCGTCCTCGATTTCGACCGCCGCATCGACGCCATCCAGGCCGCCGCCCTCGATGCCGGCTACGTTATGGACAAGTTCTGGCTTCCCTGGGACGATTCTCCGCTCCCCGACGATCCCAATCAGGCCCGCGCGGAGAATATTTTGCGCCGGCTCCGCATGAACCAGCCCGGAGTCCAGATTTTTCGCTCCGTGTCCGGCCAGAAACAAGTCCCACTCCTCTTTGTTTTCTTCGTCGGGGAAACGACCACTCTCGGCGTCAACCGCGCCCAACTGAAGAATGCCATCGACTACGTCATTCAAATCGATATCAAAATGCACGGGTCTTTCCTATCCCATCGCATACCGATCGTCGGTCCCGGCTTTTCTGGCGCCATTCCCAGTTTCATCGAAGTCCTCAACAGCGGCCACTTCTGGCAAGCCCCGCAACCGTCGGTGGACGCCCCTTTTTTTGATATCGTCCCCAGCACCGCCACCGATCCCGGCCTCCTCCGCCAATTGAACGGAGCCATCAACAGCTTCGGCGGCAACGTGCGGGCCATCGTGCACGACGATGAAACCACCCTCTCACGCTTCCAAACCTACGCCCACGATTATCTGAAAGTGGAGGACCGCGAGATCGCCCTCATTTCCGAATCCGAAACCGCCTTCGGCAAACGGGGACAGGATACCTCTCTCGTCTCACCCTCCCCGCCTTCGCACGTGCTCCACATGTTTTTCCCCCGGGAAATCTACCGCCTTCGCTCTGCTTATCCCGATCAGGCCCATCCCTCCGCCGGGTCAACTCAACCCTCCGCGCCTCCCGCCGTCGGCCTTCCCTTGAATACGCAACTGGTCGCCGGCGGCGAAGATGACATTCCATCTTTCTCTCACGCCGAGTTGCCTCAGTCTCAGGAAGCCATCATGCTGGCCATCGCCGAAACCATCCACCGCCGCAAGATCAAACTGGTCGGTGTCGCCGCCAGCGATATTTTCGACACCCTTTTCGTGCTTCGTTTTCTTAAACAGTTCTGTCCCGACACCCGTCTTTTTCTTCTCGATGCCGACCTTCTGCTCGTCCGTTCTGCCGACGATCTTTCCCTCGCCGGCACCCTCGCCGTTACAGAGTTCCCCCTCTCTTCCTCCGCGCGCTCCTGGTTCGATCATTCTTCCGACCTTCGCCTTTTCCCCAGTCGCAGCGCCGAAGCCAACTATAACGCCTTTCTCGCCCTCATCGGCGAGACTTCTCGGCTCAAGGACTACGCTCCCTGCATGCGGAGGGCATCGAACGGCGACCTTGAGCAGTGCCCGCAACATCAGCCGCTGCTCTGGCTCACCGTGGTTTCGCGCAACGGATTTCAGCCCGTATACATCATGCCCCCGCAAGCTGATTCCCCCGGCGAAACCTTCCCTCTCAAGTTTGTCGAACCGCCCGGCACGGCTCCGGCGTTTGCACCAGACCACCCCACCGGCGCTTATCTTCTTCTCTGCACCATCCTCATCCTGCTTTCCCTGCTTCAATTCCTCGCCCAGTCCTTCGCCTTGAAAACGCCAGCCGATCCTACGCAGGCCGCCCAACCTCTGCGCGGCCTGTTGGAGTTTTTCTATCTTCCCCCGGGAAGCCTCATCGAAGACCAGAAGGCCTTCTTCCTTTCCACCGCCTTCGTCATCGTGGCCAACGCCGACTTCATCGTCTTCGCACCCACTTGGTGGTGTACGCCATACTGGGTCTACCGCGCCGATCTTCCCTTCTCGTCCTCCTGTTGGTACTTGCTGCTCTTTACTCTCGACGCCGCCGCCCTCAGCCTGGCGCTGATCGGCGCATTCCGGGCCATGCATAAACACCTCGCCGCTTCCGGCAAAAACTTCACTGCCATATGGCTGATGTGGCTTCTCGCACTCCTGTTTTACGGGGTTTGGTCCGTCTTCCTCGAAGGCAGCAAGCTGGGCACCTCCTCGTTCTTCCTGGACCGTTGTATGGACATCGCCAACGGCATTTCTCCCCTGCTCCCCTACTTGCTTCTGCTGGCTGCCTTCTACGTCTGGTGCCTGCGCAACCTGCAGCGCATCCAGCTTTGGGATACCCGCCGTCCCGATCTTGCTCTGCCTTCCCTCGACCTCTTTCTGAACTCACGCTTTTGTGATCTGGAGCAGTCCTTGCGCCACTCCCTCGTGGCAAAGTTCTTCTCCAAGGGCCGTCGCTTGGCTCTGGCCGCGGTTGTGGCCGCCCTGCTCATGTTCCGCCCCTTCACCAGCATCGCGGGCTTCGAACCTTTCAAGCTGCCGTTCTACAACGTGCCGTTCAAACTCTACGACGTCCTGTTTGTAGTTTTCCTTCTGGTGATGACCACCTGCCTCCTCACCTCGCTCCTCCGTTTCTCGTTTTGCTGGTCCGCCTTGCTCACCATCCTTCGCCGCCTTGAGCGCCAGCCCCTGCGCGAGGCCTTCGACCGTCTGCCCAAGAAGTTTTATTCCTGGACTCCTCTGTGGCACTCTCTCGGAACACGCAGAAGCTTCGCCGTCGAGACCCGCTCCCTCGAATGCCTTCGCAAACTAGCCACATACCCGGAGGCTCACGACCTGATGAACTGGCAGGTCCAGCTCTCCGACGCGCAATCGGCCTTGCTCAACGCGGAAAGCCAAAACGCCATGTACCTTGAGCCTCAATACCGCCGCTGTCAGGCGGTTCTGAACTGGGCCGCTAACGACATCGTGCAGTACATCCTGATTCCCCAGTGGCAGAGAACCGGGGCCTGCGAGAGCATCGACTATCACGACAAGAAAGAATCCGAAAAACCCGACCGCGGCCTCCGCTACCCCCATGTCGACGGGCAACCCGAGGAAGATAGCCTCATGGTTGTCGCCGAGGAATTCGTCGCTCTGCGCTTTGTCTCTTTCATTCGCTACGTCGGAGTGCAACTGCGCAATCTGCTTTCTCTGGTCACGGTTTGCTTCATCCTGTGCGTGGCCGCCGTTCGCTCTTATCCTTTCCTCGCCCACCGCACCATCGGCTGGGCCTTAACCTTAATCTTCATCGTCCTCGGCGCACCCGTCATCATGGCCTTTGCGCAAATGGATAAAGACGCCATCCTCAGCCGCCTCTCCGACACCGAGCCCGGCAAACTCGATCGCGCATTCTATGTCCGCGTGGTTTCCTATGGAGCCTTGCCCCTCATCACCGTCCTCGCCTCGCAATTCCCCGCCATCGGCCGCTTCCTTTTCTCCTGGGTCCAGCCCGCCATCGAAACCCTCCACTAACCGCACGCTCTTGAAACCTGCGCACAACAAATCGGGCCGCCCCAAGGCGGCCCATCAACCCAGAACGGCGCAGGTGCCCCATTTCTCGCGTCTTTTGCGAGAAGTGGGGCTTTTCGGCGTCAAACAAAACTATATCTCCCAGCTATCCCTTCGCATACTTCAGCCACTTCGCGATTTCCGGCAGCGTGGGCCGCTTGCCGTACATCAGGATGCCGATGCGGTAGACGCGTCCGCACAGAATAAGCAGCCCCGCAATGGTCGCCACCAGGAGCAATACCGAAAGCGCGATCTGCCAGACCGGCGGCGGCTGAGTCGCGATGCGCAGATACATCAGCACCGGCGAGAAGAACGGAACCATCGAAGTCCACACCGCAACCGGCGCGTCCGGAGCGCGCATCACCGGCCCCATCATGAATACCGAAATGATGAGCGGAAGCAGGATGACAAACTGCAGTTGCTGTCCTTCCTGCTCGCTGGTAATGACTGCGCCGATGGCCGCGTAGATGCTGCTGTAAAGCAGGTAGCCGAGCAGAAAAAATAAAGCGAATGCCGCCAGCGTCAGCGGCGGAATGTGAATCTCTCCCGTGCTGGCGCTCGCCGCCAAAGCCGGCAGCGCGTACGCGCCGGCCATCGCGATCCAGATTCCAATCTGCGTCAGTCCCACCGCGCCCACGCCAATCAGCTTTCCGGCCATGAGCTCGGTCGACGTCGCCGAAGAAAGCAGAACCTCCATCACGCGCGAATTCTTTTCTTCCAGCACCGCGCGCATCACCGAAACGCCATAGAAGATCACGGCCGTATACAGCAGCATCACCATGGCAAAGATCGTAAAGAACATGCCGCGGTCGTTGGCCTTGGTTTCCTTGCCCGCTTCCAGATGTACCATCTCGAGCTTCACCGGCTTGAGCAGTTCGTCGGCCTGGGCGCTGGCGACGCCGCGTTGCGAAAGTTCTCGCAGCAGAATCGCGCGGTCCAACTGGCCGCTGATCCACGACTTCTCCATGAACCCGCCCGCCTCGCGCCCGTAATAGGTAACCTTGCGCGCTGCGACCGCATCGTCGCTCAGCCACAGGTAGCCATCGATGTCGCCCGCGTTCACGCGGTTGCGCAAGGCCGTCCGCTCCGCGTCGTTGGCATTCGAGTCCACTTCAACCGCATAATCGTTGGCGGGCTTGTCGTCGTCGAGGTCGTCTTTGTCTTTGTCGTTATCTTTATTTGTATTTGTATTTGTTCCGGCGCTGTTTGTTCCGGCGTTGGCCTTCTCGTCCGGCTTGGTGCTCGATAGAAGTTGCTGGCGCACGATCTCGCCGAACTGCGGCGTCGAGGTCACCACCACCAGCCGCTGCGTTTTAGAACTCTTCATGCTCGAAAGTTTTGCGGGGATGATAAACGCGCCGGCCATGATCGCCGGCAGCAGCAACGTGAGCACGATGAAGGAACGTGTACGCACTCGCTCGAGATACTCGCGCTTGATGATGAGCCATGTATTACGCATATGTGTTACGCATAAGTGTTACGCATTGGCCTTGCCCACGGCTTCGATGAAAATTTCTTCCAGCGAAGGCTCCATCAACTCAAACTTGGTGAGCCGCGCGCCCGATGCCGCCGCCCGCAACAACTCCTGCGGATCGGCTCCCGCAGCCAGCCGCACCTCGACGTAGTTTCCGTAGTCGTTGAACGACTGCACCAGCTTCGCATCGTGCAGAAATTGTGCATCGCCTTCATACTTGATCTGCACGTTGCGCATGCCGTAGCCCGCCTTGATCTTGCCCAAGTCGCCTTCCAGCACGGCCCGCCCATGATTGATCAGGCAGATGGAATCGCACAGGCGCTCGGCCGTGTCCATGCGATGCGTGGAAAAAAGGAGAGTCTTGCCCGCTTTTTTCAGTTCGAGAAACGCGTCTTTGAGCACCACCGCGCTCGACGGATCGAGACCCGAGAAGGGCTCATCCATCACCACGAATTGCGGATCGTGTACCAGCGCGCCGATGAACTGCACTTTCTGCTGCATGCCTTTCGAAAGCTCTTCCACTTTCTTGCCCGTCCACTCCGTCAAGCTCAGGCGCTCGCACCATTGTTGCGCCCGCTGCGTGGCGTCGTGCGCGGACATCCCTTTCAGTTGACCGAGGAACACAAGCTGGTCCAGCACTTTCATCTTCTTGTACAAGCCGCGCTCTTCAGGCAGATAGCCGAGGCGCTGCGCGTGCGCGCGCCGCAAAGGTTCGCCGAACAGCGTGACCATGCCGGAATCGGGCACCGTGATGCCGATCATCATGCGCAGCGTGCTGGTCTTGCCCGCACCATTCGGACCGAGCAGACCATAGACCTCGCCGGGACGAATGGTCAACGACAAGTCGTCGACGGCGACGAAGTCGTCGTAGCTCTTGCGAATTTTGTTCAGCTCTACGGTATTCAACGGCACGTCCTCGGCTGTGAAATTGACTCAGTAGAACACAACTGACGTTCCTCTTCCAAGTTGCAGGCCGCAACAATGTTCCGGTGGGAACATTGTGCGGAATGTTCCCATGGGAACACTTTTGTATGTACATTGGACACGAATAATTCGTCTAAGTGAAACCAGCAGCGGGAGTTAGGGGTGGTTTGCCCATCCTTGAGTGGGGAACGCTCAAGGATGGGGCACTGTCCGATTGGGTTAGTCCGATGGGTTAGGGGGGGTGGGTGAGCCGGACGCCTTCCCGCGGCTCCAGTATCGGCGCTATCAGTTTTGAAGCGGGGCGAACATGAGCGTCCATGTTCGCCCCTGACATTCAGTTCACGGGAACGAAGGCAAACGTACCGAAAATGTTGTCCTGATATGCAATAAACTCAACCGGCCCATCATAGGTTGGGGGTGGGTCGGGCGGACCCTTGACCGTCAAGGCGTCGGTTAAGGTTGTGGTTGTGGTAAGTGTGTTGAGCCATGTGTAGTTCCAGGTAAGAGTCAGGGACTCAGTCATGGTGGTGGTGCTGGAAAAAATGTCGAAGAAATTGGTGCCAAACTCCTCCGACACTCCGAACGCCTGCTTGATGATGGTCGAGGCGCCTGAGGCAACGCTCTCGGTGTTCATCTGTACGGTGTTATACATCTCGGTTGCCCCGCCCACGGGATATTGGATGGGGTTGGGCGGGTAGGGTTCTTTCGTGTAGCGGCCGTCGGATGTGGTGGATGGGAAGGAGTTGAGCAGAGTGTATTTGTTGCTAGGCACCAGAAGATCGAAGGTGAGAATGTTGGCTATGTCGGCGGAGGTGAGGCCCGGCCCTTGGCCGGAAGCCCATTGATATTCGCCGGCTGCCCAACTGCGAGCGAGAGTGCCGGACGTAACCACACCGTCGGTAATGGTCAGAGTGCTGGGGCAGGAAAAGTCGCCGTCGAGGCAACCCACCTGGACCTCGACGATATCCGGCCCTGAAATATACGGCCCGCTCGGCGGCGGCTCTCCCGATGCCGGGTCGGTTGGATCAAAGGCGTATCCGGTCAATTGGAGGGTTGCGGGGTTGCTTCCTTTCTTGGGTATGTAGCTGACAAGAAGCTCTGGGTTTATCCAGAGCCAGATATAGTCGTAGTCACTATTCACTGGGGCGAAAGTGGGCGTGCCGGGTGTTGTATACGCAATGGTGGACGCTTTGCTGATGGTGACGGTTTCGGAGCTGTTCGATCCCTGCGTATAATCCGTGGACTCGGTGAAAGTCAGCTTTACGCCAGCGCCGCCATCGACGATACCGCCAGCCGGAATCCCAATGCCTGCCGACACGGAGACGCTGTATCCGACGTCACTTTGGAAGGAGTTAGTGATGGTTGTGGTGTCGCCGACGGAAGTTGTATTGGTGTATTGCACGGAGCTGCTGGCGCCCGGTGGCGCGTAGACAACGCCCACGACGACGTACCTAGGATTGATGAAACCGGAAAGCGCAACGTCCCCGCCGACGGCGCGGATGCGACAATTGGTGAAATCGGCGATGAAGACGTCGCCAGCGGAGTCCAGTGCCACGCCGGAGGGACCATTCAGCTCGGCGCTGGTAGCCACTCCACCGTCGCCGGAGTGGCCTGCGGTGCCGTTTCCGGCCACCGTAGAGATGATCGACGCCGTCACCTTGCGGATACGATTATTCCCATAATCCGCAATGTAGATGTTGCCGGCGCTGTCGAGCGCCACCTCATCGGGATAATATAGATCGGCGCTGGTAGCGGCGCCGCCGTCGCCGGAGTAGCCCGCGGTGCCGTCCCCGGCTACCGTGGAGATGATGCCTGTGGAGACCGTCACTTCGCGGACGCGCCAATTGTATGTATCCGCCAGGTAGATGTCCCCAGCGCCGTCGATCACCACGCCCATGGGCCAATACAGCTCAGCGCTGGTAGCCGCCCCACCGTCGCCGGAGTAGCCTTGAGTGCCGTTTCCGGCCACCGTGGAGATCTTGCCGGTGGACACCGTCACTTTGCGGATGCGATTATTCAGCGAATCGGCGATGTAGATGTTGCCAGCGCTATCCAGCGCCACGGCGTGGGGATCATTGAGTTCAGCGCTGGTAGCCGCTCCACCGTCACCGGAGTAGCCCTTCGTGCCGTTTCCCGCGACCGTGGAAATGATGCCTGTGGCGAGCGTCACCTTGCGGATGCGATTATTATATGAATCCGCGATGTAGAGGTTGCCAGCGCTATCCAGGGCCAGGCCGAGGGGTTCGAATAGCTCGGCGCTGGTAGCCGGTCCCCCGTCGCCGGAGTAGCCCCCGGTGCCGTCCCCGGCCACCGTGGCGATCTTGCCTGTGGAGGCCGTCACCTTGCGAACGCGACCGTCGCCATAATCGGATTCGTAGATGTCGCCGGCGCTATCCACTACCACACCGTAGGGATAATCTAGTTCAGCGCTGGTAGCGAGTCCGCCGTCACCCGAGTAGCCAATAGTGCCGTTCCCGGCCACCGTGCTGATGTAGCCGACGGCGGGAATTACAATTTGAGCGTATGCGCTTCGCGATACCACCGCGAAGCAGAAGAGCAGACCGGCGGATAACAACCTTCCTGCGGCGCATCGTAGGATTTTGTGGTGTGATGGCGCGGCCATGCGGAAGGCGGGCGCAATGAAGGAAAACAGACGTGAGAGTTGGCGTAGAGCCGCAGAAATGGGAGTCATCTTCGGAATCTCCTTCTTGGAATTGTCCACTAAGTGGGGACAACTTCAGATGGGCTGACTTAGTTCAGGGAATCTGAAAGAGACGAAGGGAGGTTTCATCTCCGCCGTCTTTGATAGCTCGGACGCTAAGTAATAACTGGTCTAAAGTGCTCACTTTTATGAATAAATCTACCTAAGCTGCTTACTGGCTCACCTTTACCTAACCATTGTCGGTACTATATCGACTCGATCATGCCGCCGCCGTCGCGGTTTTCGAGGGGTTGGGATCCCTGACCTCACTTACTAAGTTCATACCTGCAGTCTCGATAGATTCGAGGTACCTGCCCCTTCGGCTCGGTGGACTCGTTCCGTCTTCGCACTTCCACCCCCGCACTGACATGCGGGGCTATCACATGCCGTCCCTGTCGGGGCTGGAATGCCTCGCTCCACCTCTTCTCCCAATCAAGGTCGAAGTCAAATCAAAACCCAGGAGCAAAAGTCAAATTCAGAGGCAAAATCAAGGTCAAAGGCGACGGACAGGAGTGTCCGTCCCACACGGTCAAAATTCCCGCCGATAAGTCTAATGACAATCTCTGACAAGCTCCTTGACTGGGTTCAAACTTAGTGATTAGCTGGTGATGCTTTAACGTGGTCTTCTCAGTCTCTCTGAAGAGCGCAAACCTCGTCTCTGCAGCTATACCCGGAGGTTCTCCATGAAGAAAGTTTCATTCGTGTCTCTGTTTCTCATCCTTGTGAGTGCAGCCATGCTCGCGCAGTCTATCCCTGTGCCGCTCATTTACCAACCGCTATATCCTGCCAGCGTCGAGCCGGGCCATGCGGCCTTCACACTCAGAGTACGGGGGACAGGTTTTCAATCCGGGTCCGTGGTGAAGTGGAATGGAAAGCCGTTGGAAACGAAATTCCTCTCGAAGAGCCTGCTCGTGGCAGTAGTCCCAGCCGCGGCTGTGGCGGTGGCGGCCACGGGATCGGTGACGGTGACGAATCCGGGCACGATTGCCTCGAATGTGATTTATCTGACGGTGCGGCGGCCTTCGGCGGGCGTGCAGGTGGGGACCGATCCGGCGGTGATCGAAGGCGGCCAGATCACGATTGGAGATTTCAATAACGACGGCAAACCCGATCTGGGTGTGTCCCCGACAAGCAGTTATGGGTCTATCTCGGCGGATACGTATTTGAGCCTGGGGAACGGGAGCTTCACCGAGGTTGAGGGCGGCACCAGTTTGTATGGCGGGCCGCAATACCTCTCAGGAAACATCAGCGCGGATTTCAATAACGACGGGAATCTGGATTTGGCCGTCTGCAGTTCTTCGGGAGGTCCAAACCAGAGTTGTCAAGTATTTCTCGGCGACGGGGAGGGTGGACTGGCCGCCCCGACGACAGATACCACGGGATACGCCGGCACCGGGGTCGCAGCCGATGTGGACCGGGACGGCACCCTGGATGCGCTTACGACTTACTGGGACGGATACGGCAGCTACCTCTATTTTCAGCACGGCAATGGCGATGGCACGTTCGTACTTAACAGTTACTTTGTGACGCTGAATTATTATTCTGGCGGGATTCCTGTGGTGGGCGACTTCAATGGAGATGGCAAGCTGGACGTTGCGGTTGCCGGCTACGAAAGCAACTTTGTCGCTGTGTTGCTGGGGAATGGCGACGGAACTTTCCAAAAAGAAGTTGATTATCCGATTTCGGGATCTGGCTGGGCGTCGGTGGTGGCGGATATAAACGGCGACGGCAAGCTTGACATCCTCACGGCATGCAGCAACGGAACCGCGGCCGTCCTTTTGGGCAACGGCGATGGCACGTTCATGAGCGGGGCTACGAGTGCACTGCCTTTCGAGACGGAGACCAATCTGCAAATCGCGGACCTCAACGGCGACGGGAAACTCGACCTGGCAACCGTGACTGCGGACAACTCCGGCAATCAGACACTAAATATCGCACTAGGAAATGGCGACGGGACTTTCCAAAGTCCGATTGCCATACCGGCAGGCCAGGTTGTCAATGCGTCAGGCTTGCTTGCAATTGCCGACTTCAATCACGATGGCTACCTCGACTTTGCGATCAGCGGCTCAATCATACAGAGTGCATCTCAGAGTTCGGTGCTATTGCAGGTTCCGGGGAAGTAAGCGGGTTTCTAAGCTCGGGATCAGAGTCAAAATCAAAATCAAAGTCAAAGTCAAGGTCAAAGGCGACGGACAGGAGTGTCCGTCCCACACGGTCAACATCCATGCCCCTTCGGCCTCACGCTGCGGTTGGTGCGTCAAGATCAAAATCCCCGCCCCTTCGGCTCCGCTCAGGGCAGGCTCTGTCTCTGCCAAGAACGCAGAGACTAAGGCAGAGACAAAGGACGGGGCAGCCGCGGAGGGTAAGGCAGGAAGGGCTGTGCCCAGCCCCCAGCAGCGGTGCTATGATTCCGGCATCAGGCGGTTAAGAGGGAACCTCGCTATGAACAGGAGCTTCTACGCGTTCACTGCGGTTCAGATCGTTGCGGTTGCAGTGGTGCTGTGGCGGGTCTTTACGTGGCGGGGCGCGTGGAACGTGCAGCGCGATATCGGGACGGGGCTGGTGCTGGCCGGCATCTGTGGAATTGCCCTCGCCCGTTTCCAACTGGGCCGGTCGTTCTCTATCCGAGCAAAAGCGCATGCATTGGTGACGCATGGGATTTACTCGAAGATACGCAATCCGATCTATGTTTTCGGGACGGTCCTGGTCGCCGGATTTGCGATGTTCTGGCAAAGGCCCATTCTCTGGTTGCTGGTTCTTATTATCGTCGTGGGCCAGACGCTGCGCGCCCGGCGCGAAGCGCGCGTGCTGGAAGCAGCTTTCGGCGATGCTTACCGCGAGTATCGCCGCCAGACCTGGTTCTGATGAGGGACGTGGCGTTATGGTCGGAAAGCCATTTCTTCTGACTCTCCGGGAATAGGAAAGCAGGGTGGGAATCAAAATCTCCGCCCCGTCGGCTCCGCTCAGGGTAGGTCTCTGCCAAGAACGCGGAGACAAGGACGACGGAGCACCGCGGTCGTGATAGGCCATTCCAGCCCTTGGCCGCGAGCCGCGTTAAGACGTAATATCTTCAGCCATGAAAAGACTAGCGTTTCTTGTCTTCCTGTTGCTGTTGGTGTTGATGTGGGCTGCGATGGTTCCCGGTGCGGACCAGCCCAAAATCCCTCCCATGCCCGCGGCGGTTTCGAGCAACGCTGTAGCCAGCCTCAAGGGCGGACTGGAAGTGTTTTCGATGATGGGAGTGGGTCCACGCAAAACCTGGGACGACGTCACCAATCAGGTCTATATCCTGCGGCTTTCCTCGGGCAAGTGGAGGGAAGGCCGTGGCGTTCCGGGGGTCGCGGGCCGCCTGGGTGCGGTTGCTGCCGGAGCCAAGGGGCAGATCGTGCTGATGGGGGGATATGTGGTGGATGCCCAGGGCGGAGAGATCACCATTCCCGACGTCAACGTCTACATTCCGGAGCAACGCCACTGGTATCGCGGGAAAGATATTCCGGTTCCGGTGGATAACGCGGTGGCCGGCGCCAGTCATGACCGTTATGTTTATCTGATTGGCGGGCGGTCGAAGGATGGCCCGGTCAACCAGGTGCAAGTGTATGACACTGAAAAGGACTTATGGAGCGAGGCGACTCCGTTTCCGGGTACGCCCGTGTTCGGCCTGGCCGGCGGCGTGGCCGACGAACGCATCGTTGTGGTGGATGGCGCCAAGGCCGGCGCCGCTGGCGGTCCGCGCTATGTGGCCAACGACGAGTGCTGGTTGGGCAAGATCGATCATAAAGATCCGAACAAGATCGAATGGAGCAAGCTGCCGCCGCATCCCGGCTCGGCGCGATTCGGAATTGCCGGGGGCGGTTCCGACAAGGACAAAAAGATTTACTTTTCCGGCGGAGCCGAGAATCCTCATGACTACAAAGGTCTGGGCTACGACGGTCAGCCCGCCGAACCTTCCATGGTCACCTTCGCGTTCGATGTGCACCACGAACACTGGGAGACCGTTAACGGGAATACGGCCGATGCGCGCATCGACGCTCGGGGAATTCTTTCCACGCCGGTCGGCGCCCTAGTTCTCGGAGGAATGGCCGGCAATCAGGCGGTGACCGCGCGAGTTATCCTGGTCGAGAGAAAGTAGAAGGCGTTTTTGCGAAAGAGGGTGGGAGGCTAGGAGGGGACAAGGCTGGAGACATCGGCTACGGAACGTTTCCCAAAATGGGTCTTCCAGCCCGGAAATTGCGAAAAATTGTTATGCAGGTCTGGCGTTTGCATCCAGATCCGGATTAGTATGAGTTTGTTCCGAGGACGCACGGAACACCCCATACCTCCTGTACGAACGTCGGAGGGTCTTCGACCCTCCGACGTTCCCTTTTTTCGGACTTCCTTTTTTCGCGAACTCAGAAGCATATCTTCGGAGGCGACTGTGAAAGCACACGTCTGGACGAGCAGGATCATGACCGCGACTCAGGGAATTTGGGTAGTGGCTCAATTTGAAAAGGGGCGGCTGTGTGCGTACGGGAGATCCTCGTCCCGCTGGTGAAAACGCGGGACTTCGGGATGACGCCGGAGGGGGCGCAACGTTGAAGATTTTCAAATTGAGCCACTACCGGAATTTGTTTTGCATAGGTTCCTGTGGTACGGTATGGACAATCTCGCTCCTTCGGAATCACAATCTCAGGGGTCCCGCATTCCCAAGATTGCGCGAAAGCGTGCGCCAGAGGTAGCGCCACATGAAAGAAGCAATAGCGTCGACTCCGCCGGTCGAACAGTCCAACGAACCGGAGAGTTTTGCCAATCGCAAGCTGATCCGGCCCACGCTGCCGCGCAACGATCACAATCAGGGCAATCATAGCGCTGGCCATGCGCCGGCCGGTGAACGCCGCGAACGCCCTGAGCGTCATGAGCGCATGGAACGCCATGATCGCGGTGATCGTGCCCTAGGCGGGGGCAAGAAAACCTCACCGCCGGAACAGACCAATGCCGAGAACTTCTATTACCAGAAGCAGATGCAGGGGAAAACCCCGATGGTGGTAGTGCTGAAAGACGGCGAGGAGATCCGCGGGGTCATCGAGTGGTATGACAGGAACTGCCTCAAGCTGATCCGCGAGGGTTCGCTGCCAAATGTGATGGTCTATAAACCCGCCATCAAGTACATGTACAAGGAAGGCGAGAACGGGCGCTAACGCTGCCCCGGGGTCCCATTTCCGCAGACCGAACTTAGCCGCGCGTGCAGGTTTTCCTCTCTGGCGCTTCGTTCTCGGCGGTGAATCCTGACTTCGCCAGCTCGGAAAGACCAGATTTGCCGGGATTGCCCTGGTTTTGCGGTCCACCGTGCCCGCCGAGGTCAAATGTTTGTAAGTTAGCGTACAGCCATGCAACCCTCACCAAAGAATATTGATCAGATTGCAAATAAACCGTTAATCTAAGAAATATCCAATTTGCGACGGAGTGTGTATGCGATCCTGGAAGCTCCTTTTTCCGCTTCTTGCCTCAACGCTGTGCTTTGCCGTCCAACCCGACCGCATCGCCGGCCCCATCGATTCCAGCCAGATGGTGACTCTGCCGGGTCACGTTCATCGCAATGTGAAGCCGCAGTACGACCTGGGGTCGGCAGATGGATCATTGCAGCTCAGCTCGGTGACGCTGCTCACGCTGCCCACGTCCAGCCAGCAAAAAGCGTTGGCCCAGCTTGTCTCTGAGCAACAGGACCGGAAATCGCCCAACTTCCATAAATGGCTCACGCCCGAGCAGTATGCCAGCCGTTTCGGCCTGAGCCAGAATGACGTTGCGAAGATCTCGACGTGGCTGGAATCGCAGGGACTTAGCGTCGTCAGCGTGGCACGGGGGGGCAATTGGATTGTCTTCAGCGGAACGGCGAGCCAGGTGGGGAGCGCTTTCCGAACCGAACTCCACCATTACATTGTGAATGGCGAGATGCACATCGCCAACGCCACGATGCCCTCGATTCCCGCTGCGCTGTCCGGCATCGTCGTGGGCATCCGCGGGCTGGATGACTTCCATCCGAAACCGATGAACGTCAAAAAAGCCGCACCCCAAGTTCAAAGCGCTCACCCCAATTACTACGACAACAACTACCAAACTCCGGATTTTGTCGCGCCCGGCGACATCGCCGCCATCTACGATCTCACGCCTCTTTACGCAGGCGGATTCGATGGTACCGGGCAGAAGCTGGCGGTCGTGGGCCAGACTGACGTTTACCTGGCCGACCTCAATGACTTCCGCAGCGGCTTCGGGCTGACGCCGATCAGCGGCTGCACCACAAACGGCAGCGGCGTGATCACCGCCTGCAACTCGAGCAATTTCCAGTATGTGCTGGACGGCGCCGACCCTGGAGTAGCTGCGCCTTCCACGAGCTTCCTGACCGAGGCGGATCTTGACATCGAATGGTCGGGCGCGACTGCCCGCGGCGCGCAGATCATCTACGTCAATTCGACGGACGCGTTTACGTCTTACTACTACGCAATCGACAACAATCTTGCGCCCGTGATCAGTGTGAGCTACGGCGAATGCGAGTTTGACGACAACAACCTTGACGCCGATGAAGGCGAACTGAAGACAGCCGAGACGATGGGCATCACGTTCATGAACTCTTCCGGCGACAGCGGTGTTGCCGAGTGCGACGGCTCAGAAACTGGCGCGGCGAATAATCTTGCGGTGCTGGGGCTGTCGGTCAGCTATCCGGCCAGCAGCCCGGAAGTGACGGGAGTGGGCGGCACTGCGGTTAACTTCCAGACCGGCTTCAGCGGCACATACTGGGGCACAACCAACGGCACCGATGGAGGCACCGCCACCGGCTACGTCCCCGAAACTTCGTGGAACGACGACGTGGAAATAGCGGCTGCCTATGGCGGCACGGTGCTCTCGATACAGGAGAGCTATGCCATCGTGGCCAGCGGCGGCGGCCCCAGCAATTGCTCGGTACAGACTGCCGATTTTTCAAGCTGCGTTTCCGGCTTCCCTCAGCCCTCCTGGCAGACGATAACGATCCCCCGCCAGGCCAGCGCCCGCTTTTCGCCTGACGTTTCTCTTCTGGCGTCGCCAAACTTCCCTGGCTACATATACTGCACGCCCGTGGAAGAGCTGTCCACCGTTAGTCCCTATGACACCGAGACCACCAGTAGCTGTGCCAGCGGGATAGCGGCCGCCGTGAACGGCGTTCCCGTCGGCGACCCAACCACAGTGTCGCCCTCGGTCGTGGGCGGCACATCCGCTTCTTCGCCCGTCTTCGCCGGCATCGTCGCCGTGCTTAATCAGTACCTCGGTGGCAACGGCCCCGTGGGCTTTATCAATCCGACGCTTTACACTCTTGCCGCGAATACAGCGAATGGAGCGTTCCACCAGGTCACCAGCGGTGACAACGTCGTGTACTGCGCGGGCGACACGCCCGCAGCCCCTTGGCCGGTGGCACTTCAGTGCCCAGGAGCCACGGGCAGTATTGGATCCTTTGGATACCAAGCCTCGAACGCTGATACCACCACCGGCTACAACCTGGTCACCGGTCTCGGCTCCGTGGATGCCAACAATCTGGCCATCGCCTGGGCCGCGACGCTCAGCGGCTTCACGCTGGCGCCTAGCCCCGGGTCGGTCACTGCGGTTGCCGGGAACAACAGCGCACCCACCACCATTACGATCACGCCGCAGAGCGGCTTTACCGGGACGGTCACTTTCAGTTGTGTTGCTTCTACTTTGCCCGCGGGAGCGACTTGCAGCTTCAGCTCCACTAGTTCAACTACTTCCACCCTTATCATCCAGACGACAGCCGATATGGCAGCCACCACGGCCCCGGTCGCGGTCACGGTCACAGGCACCTCCGGAGCCGTCAAGGAAACAACCACAGTCAACCTGACGGTGACCGCAACTACGGAGAGTTTCACCCTTACGCCCAGCGCCACCAGCCTGAGTATCAATCCAGGTGGGACCGGCACTGTGACGCTCACCGTGGTCGGCGCCAACGGATTCACGGTCAACAACAGCGGTACCACCACGACGGTTCTGCCGCTTACCTACAGTTGCACGGGGAATCCGACGGAATCGACGTGCCAGTTCAGCCCAGGCTCGAACAGTACCCCCACCAGCGCGACCAGCGTAGTTCTGAGCATTCTGACCACGCCGGCCAGCGGAGAACTGAGGCCGCCGCTGGGCCGCACCCGCCGCTTCCTTTATGCCGCGTTGCTTCCCGGTTTGTTCGGATTGGTGTTGCTTGGCGGATCGCGCAAGCGCGCAGCCCGCGGCGCCCGGCTGCTCGGCCTGATCCTGATGCTGGGCTTCTCCACGCTGTGGCTGGGCGCTTGCGGTGGGAGTAGCAGCAGCGGGAGCGGCGGCGGCGGCGGTAATTCGGGCACACCTGCGGGGACTTACACCGTGGTGGTCAATGCCACGACCGGAGGCACCAGCCCCGTCACAAGCTCCGTCAGCATTCCCTTGACTGTCAACTGATGACTGTCAGCTGATGACCGTCAGCTGATAAGACGCAGGCCCAACTGTTGCGCAGTTTCTCCGGCGCTCCGCATTCGCGGAGCGCCACTTGCTTTTCCAGCTACAATGCTTGGTGCGCCTGAGAAGCTTCAGTCTAGTCCCTGAGTCGAGGTTCGCGGTCCGGGTCCGAGATCCGCATTTACAACAACTTCTTTCCAGAATGGTAACGGAGGTTTTATGAGATTCCGGGTTCGTTCCGCTTCGTTTTTGGTCCGGTGCTTTGGGGCCGCTTGCCTCGGGGTGATGTGCTGCGCGCTGCTGGCGGCCGCGCCGGAGGCGAAGTCTCCCACGCCGCAATACGACGCCAAAGGCAACCTGCTGCTTCCTGCCGATTACCGCGATTGGGAGTTTCTCTCCGCCGGTTACGGCATGAACTATAGTCCCGGCCCCGGCAGCCACGAAATGTTTACCAACGTTTTCGTGCAGCGCTGGGCCTACCAGAAATTTCTTAACTCCGGCAAGTGGCCCGACCAGAGCATGTTTGTGATCGACCAGCGTGACGCGCAGAGCAAAGGCTCCATTAACAAGACCGGCCATTTTCAGACCGACCTGATGGGCCTGGTCGTCGAAACCAAGGATTCCGCCCATAACCCGGAGCAATGGGCGTATTACGCTTTCGGGTCCGATGACAAAACCGCAGAGGCCATGCCCAAAGGAAATCCATGTTTCGCTTGCCACGATGCGCACGCTGCGGTCGAGCACACCTTTGTGCAGTTCTATCCCACGCTGAAGCCGGTGGCGAAGAAATTCGGCACGTATGACGAAAAGCGGGAACAAGTGTCGGACGCCAAGTGATGCGAAGTTTCCGGCAGCATCCGAGGACTTCGGCCGGAGAGCGGCCGGTCTGCCCGCCGGAGGCTCCGACAGCCCATGTCCTCCTGTGCAAGACTGCGAGTTACTTCCCCCTTGCGCGCCCGGCCTGGGACGAGTACCATTACCTTGTTCTCATTGGCCTCGTTCCCGCGCAGGCCTTCCGCGCCCCAGCGGTTCCCGGCGGCGCGTCGGACCCGATAACGGAAAACCGATACGTAGAGATTTAAGATTCTCGTTTACGAGTAAGTTCGCTTCAGCAGTTCACGATTCGCTCGCGAGTGCATCTTCAGCCGCAGCCCGCTAATCCGCATGTGTCGCATTGCCATGAACTGGCCGCGCCTTCACGAAATGTGCCACGTTGCTCATGCATGCTCGCTGGTTCAAGAAGGCTGGCTCAAGAAACGCCAGTGAAGCGGAATTCCCGGCTGGGCGAACCGGAGATTTTTTTGATGCTTGCACAAGATTGCACAGCAGCTTGAGAGGACTATGAACGCAGGACCAGGAAGACCCTCCAATGGTGGAGGAAGAAGCAGCAGAAGGCGGCGCGGACGCCGTCCCCAAAATCAACGCGGGCAGCGTCCCGGCCAGGGCCAGTCGCGCCACAATCAGGACGGCATTTACACCGCGCCCATGGACCACAGCTATCGCGCCGCGATGAACGGCAATGGCCATAAGCCCGGCCGGCAGCGGCCCGGTTTCGCCACCACGTTCGCCCAGCCCGATCCCGAACCCCTGCCCGCGCAGCAGGAGGACTCCAACTCCCGTATTTTTGCCTTTGTCGACGACCTGTTTTTCGCCGCCAAGATTCAGGAAACGGCGCGCAAGCTCAACGTGAAAGTCGAGTTCGTCAAGAGCGACAAAGATCTCGGCGAGCGCATGCAGCAGAACGGCGAGGAAAAGCCTTCGCTGATCATTTTCGACCTTAACCACGCCAGCGCCAAACCCCTGACGCTGATCCCCAAGTTGAAGAGCAAGCTGAAGAAGGGAACTTCGATCATCGGCTTCCTCTCGCACGTGCAGGGTGACCTGAAGCAGAAGGCGCATGAAGTGGGCTGCGACATGGTATTGCCGCGCTCGGCGTTCTCGCAAAATCTGCCGCAATTGCTGCGCCGCCACGGCGCTCCAGAAGCGGAAGAAAATCCCACGGTCCAGTAAGGCGAGAGTCGGGGACCGCGAATTCTTTCTTCTTCAAGGGTAGGTTGTTACCCGTTCACAGGCTGCTTAGCGGACGAACATCTCCACCAGTACGCTGGAAACTTCCATCGCCGTCCTAGTCGAGACCATGCCGAGCTTGCGCACCAGACGCTGGCGATCCACGGCTCGCAATTGATCCAGGGCAACCTGACCCGTCTTCTTTCGGAAGGTGAGGTTCACGCGCGTGGGATAGCTGCGCAGCGCAGTGGTCATGGGAGCTACGACTACCGTCTGCAACGGCTCGTTCATATCGTCAGGCGAGATCACGAGGCAAGGGCGGGTTTTCTTGATCTCCGATCCCTTCGACGGGTCGAGGGCGATGAGCCAGACCTCGTCCCGCCGGGGACAGCTCACCATTTCCAGTCCTCGCCATCGAAATCGTTCGGCGATACCGTACCAAGCAGCATCTCCCGCACTGCCGGATGTGCTGCCGCGAAGGTCTGCCTCCAGCCGTGGCGGGGCGCGCGATGAGGTGCAATGACAAGACCCTCGGGAGTCACGCGGAGTTCCACCACGTCTCCCAGGCCACACTGCGCGATGAGTGGTTTGGGGATGCGGATACCGCGAGAGTTGCCGATGCGGGTGAGTTCCAGTCGCATTCCGATCTCTTCAGTAATTACATTGTAATTACATACGAAAGCCCGTGTCAAGCCAGGGCTGAGAATCAACAGCTGGCAAATAAAGCCTGGCAAATAAGAACTGAGGTCTAACTCTCTACCCAGGCGGCCAGGCCAGCGGGCGTCCCCCGAGCAGATGCACATGCAGATGGAAGACAGATTGTCCTGCGCCCGGTCCAACGTTGAGGACGGTCCGGTAGCCCTGCTCGATGTTGCGCTGGCGGGCGATCTGCGCGGCGGCCAGATGGCAGCGGCCGATCAGTTCGGCATCTTCGGCTTGGGCTTCCTTCAATCCAGCGAAATGTTTCTTGGGCACGATCAGCACGTGCGTGGGCGTCTGCGGATTGATGTCTTCGAAGGCGAAGACGTGCTCGTCCTCGTGAACTTTCTTCGCGGGAATCTCGCCGCGGATGATGCGGCAGAAGAGGCAGTCGCTTCTGGGGTCGGTCATCTCTCGGTCACCCTGGCGGACACGATAACACTTGTGCAGAGGGATTGTCAGTAACGGCCGCCGGACCCCATGAATTCACCACGGAGTCACGGAGCCATGGAGAAAAAGAACAAAGAGACGGAGAACAACTAGATTGTTGGCTTCCTCCGTGACTCTGTGACTCCGTGGTGACAGGCTGACAACGGCGGCTAGTCCAGCCGCACCACGAACACCGCGCCCTTTGTCGTTTCGGTTTCGGCGGCGAGTTCCTCGGCGCGCTGGCGGTCGTCGTGGAGTACGCGCACCCGCACCCACCAATCGCCCGCGGGACTCGAAAAGCGCAGCACTTTCGCGGTGTGATAGCGGCGCGTAAGATGGTCGGCGAGTTGTGTAGCCGCATCTTCGTCGGGGAAGCCGCCGATCTGTACCGCCCAGCGGCCACCGGTCTCGATCGAGGCCGGAGTTTGCATCACTTCCACTTTCACTTTGGCGACGCCGGGCTGCACCACGTCTACCTTGTGCGCGGCCGCAAGGGAAAGATCGAGAACGCGGCCGGGGATGAACGGGCCGCGGTCGGTGATGCGCACCAGTGCGGAGTGACCGGTCTGCACATTGGTGACGCGAACGATCGAGCCCAGCGGGAGGGTGCGGTGCGCCGCCGTCATCGCGTTCATGTTGTAGACCTCACCGTTCGATCCGCGGCGATTGTGATAAGGCGGGCCGTACCAGCTGGCCAGGCCGGTTTCGGTGGCCAGCGGTTTTGCGCTGGCAGGAAGGGAAGGCTCGGCGAGGCCGGCGCCGTTTTCTTCTTCTGCCGAACGCGGTGCCGTGGGATGCTTCGTGGGAGGGCCCGCAGTTGTTTCTTGTGTCCTTCCATTTTGCGGTGCGGTCGCCGGGGGCTGCGCGCCGGGCGGCGGAGGCACGCTCACGCGCACCTGCTTGGGATGTCCACATGCGGAGGAGAACAACAGCGCAAGCAAAAGAATCAGAATCATCGCGAAGTGATGGACGACCGGGAAGCGGGTGAAAGTCGTGCGGCTCCAGTTCACTTCGGAGGAGTCGGGTGGTGCCGCTCCATATAATCGGCCAGTTCGGCCATCTTCTGTGCGGCGGTGCGCAGCGCCTTCGTAGAGTGCTGCCGCACCGCGGGCACGACCTCGTCGTTCAGGTACCTGATCAACTCGGGAATCTCTTTCTCGATCCGTTCGGCGGCTTCGGCGACAGTCTTGCTGACGCGCGCCGACGCGTCTTCCACGTTGCGGTTGAAGTCGTTCATGGTGCTCCTCGATGCTGGTGAGCATGAAAGAACTCACGCGAATGTTGCGGATGCCAGGCCCGAGTATTATTTCGTGTGGCGGGCGCGGGGTCAATGGCAGGGCATACGGGATAGCAATGGGGCCGGGCATCACTGCGTGATCAGTTAGAATCGCAGCCTGCGCTGAGGTTGGCGGAGAGCGAAGTGAGTCTAGGGATACGGATCGATGCGGGGACGCGAGACGAACCGAAGAAGTTTCGCCGGCGGTTGCTCGCATGGTATGAACGCCACGCGCGCGATTTGCCGTGGCGTGCGAGCCGCGATCCGTATCGGGTATGGATTTCCGAAATCATGCTGCAGCAGACGCGGGTAGCGGCCGTGATCGAGCACTATCACGAGTTCCTGCGGCGGTTTCCGACAGTCGAGAAGCTGGCGGCGGCGCGCGAGGCGAGCGTGCTGGCGGCCTGGAGCGGGCTGGGATATTACCGGCGCGCGCGTATGTTGCACGCGGCGGCCAGGGTCATCATGCGCGAGCATGGCGGAGAGTTTCCAGCGAATGAGGAAGGACTGCGGGCGCTGCCTGGGATTGGCCGCTACACCGCGGCGGCGATTGCGAGCATTGCCTTCGGGGAGGTGGTTGCTGTGGTCGACGGCAACGTTGAGCGTGTGCTTCAGCGCATGTCGGGGGAACGGCTGGTTGGGGAGCAATTGTGGACGGCGGCGAATCATATGCTGGATGCGAAGCGGCCGGGAGACTTCAATCAGGCGATGATGGAATTGGGCGCGATGGTTTGTACGCCGCGAGCGCCGGGGTGCTTGACGTGTCCCGTCGTCGAGTTGTGCGCTACTCGTGGAAGAATGAATGTTGGGGCAAAGACCGCTCCGCAGAAGAAGCGCGAGATTGATTATTCATTGCATTGGCGCGAAGAAAATTGCAGAGGCGGCGAGGTGTTTCTCGCCCAGCGCGCGCGCAACGCATCGCTAATGGCAGGCCTGTGGGAATTGCCGGAGAACTTCGATGCTGAAAACCGCCGCAGTGCAGAGCCGTGGCTCACTCTTCGTCATTCGATCACGGTAACCGACTACACCGTGCGCGTGTGGCGCATCGCTGCATCATCGCGCTCGGACGGCAAATGGATTCCAGTGGATCGTCTGCAGCGCCTGGCGCTCACCGGCTTAGCGCGGAAAATTCTGCGCAAGGCAGGAGCGCTGGCAACTGAGAATTCACTACAGGGTCACGGTGGCACGGAGTAAAGCAAGGCTTGAGAAGGCTCTCGCCGGTTGCGGATGCACAGCGCGCGATCTAGACTGCTCTTGCATGAGGCGGGGTCTTCATCAATCAATGCTCGCTCTGGCCGCCGGTAACCGCTGCTCTTCGTCTCTCTTCATCTAAAATCGAGAGCAGTGAGGCGAGGGATTTATGCGTTGGCTGCGTAGCATCCTGGAAGCGCAAAGACACATAGGAGGACGACCGATGGCGGCATTAATCGTGGGCGCCCAGGCGCCGGAGTTTGAACTGAAAGCGATCGATGGCAAACGCTTCGTGCTGCGCGAGGAGTTGGCGCGCGGGCCGGTGGTGCTGGCATTTTTCAAGGTGTCGTGCCCCACTTGCCAGTATACATTTCCGTTTCTGGAGCGGTTGCACCAGACTTACGCGCATCAGGCTCGCGGACACCAGGCATCCGGCCACGCTAACGTCACGCTGGTTGGAGTGTCGCAGAACCATCCCAAAGAGACGGCTGCCTTCACGAAAGAATTTGGCGTGACGTTCCCGGTGCTCCTCGACGATACCGAAACGTATCCCGTATCGAATGCCTACGGTTTGACTAACGTTCCTACCATTTTCTGGATTGCGCAGGATGGCGAGATTGAAGTTTCCAGCGTGGGCTGGGTCAAGGCGGAGTTTGCAGAGATCAATCGCAGGATGGCCGAGTCGGGAAAGATCGCGCCAGCTGCGGTGTTCAAACCGGGAGAAGATGTGCGCGACTTCCGCGCCGGTTGAGGGTCGAAGAACTGATCCCGCCGGGGGCGGGAAAGCAGACCTCAGACCTCAGACCTCAGACCTCTGAACTCTTGGCGTGCACGCGCTGACGCGCGCTGTCTGCGGTAGGGCAGGGTGCTGGTTGGCCGGAAGACCGCGTGGTGATTGGCCTCCCGTGCAGTCGAGCGGGTGTGCTCCTTTAAGCTGAACCGCGTTCTCTCCATTACAATCCATTCAGTCTTAACAACAAGCGTTTTCTGGCCGTTTGTAACGTTCGGCAGCCAATACGCCGCTTCGTCGGGGGAGAAGACTATCGATGAGAATCGCGCGCCGTAGTGCGTTTGTCATCATGCTGTCGATTGTGAGCCTGGGGATGTGGGCGGCGGAGGCTGCGCCGGATCCCGCGCCCGCCGGGGCGAAGCGCGAACCTGTCTCGGTGCGCCTGCCGGCGCCGGCGTTCGCTGCGATGGAGACCATCAATCCTGAGCACATTCGCTGGCATGTTCGTTTTCTTTCGCATGACCTGCTGGAAGGCCGCGGCACGGGGCAGCGCGGCGGCGATATTGCCGCCGAATACATGGCCACGCAGTTTGCCGAGTACGGCCTAAAGCCGGCCGGCGACAACGGCGGCTATTTGCAAAAGGTTCCGCTGGTGGGCGTCACTACCATGCCGCAGACCACATTCGCGCTGGTTTCGCTGCGCGGCGAGGCCGCCAATCTAAAGTTCCTCGATGAATACGTGGCCTACGACCAAACCCAGCAGGCGGAGTCCGACGTGGATGCGGAGATCATTTACGTGGGCTATGGCATCGAGGCTCCGGAATACAACTGGGACGACTACAAAGGCGTGGACGTGCGCGGCAAAGTGCTGCTCATGCTGGTGAACGAGCCTCCGTCGGACGACGTGAGGTTTTTCAAGGGCAAGGCGCTGACTTACTACGGCCGCTGGACTTACAAATACGAAGAAGCGGCGCGCAAGGGCGCGGCGGGGGTGATTCTCATCCACAAAGAAGACATGGCGAGTTATCCGTGGGAAGTAGTGCGGAACTCGAATTCGGGGGAGAAGTCGTTTCTGAAGCTCGAAGGCTTGGCGCTGAAGGTTGCGTCGTGGGTGCAATTCGATGTGGCGAAGAAATTGGCAGCGGCTTGCGACCTGGATCTAGACAAGATGATGGCCGATGCGCGCTCGCCGGAGTTTCGTCCGGTGAATCTGGGCGCGCGGCTGAAGGCGCACATGGTGAGCAACGTACGCCACTTCGAATCGAACAATGTAGTTGCGATGCTGCCCGGCTCCGACCGTCGCTTGCGCGACGAAGCCGTGATGTATACGGCGCACTACGATCATCTGGGGATTCGTCCAGACATGCCAGGGGACAACATTTACAACGGCGCAGCCGACAACGCTACCGGCTGTGGCATTCTGCTGGAACTGGCGCGCGCGTTCAGCGTGGCGAAAGAACGGCCGGCGCGGTCGGTGATTTTCGCGTCGGTGACGGCGGAAGAGCAGGGACTTCTAGGGTCGGAGTATCTGGGCCAGCATCCGCCGGTTCCGGCAGGGAAGATCGCGCTCGATCTGAATTACGACGACGTGAAACCGCTGGGTGCGCCGGAGGAAGTCGAAGTCTCGGGAGCGGAACGGACCACGTTTTATCCGTGGGTGGAGGCGACGGCGAAGGAGTTCCGGCTGGCGATTCGTCCCGATGCGCGGCCAGAGGCGGGGCACTACTACCGTTCGGATCATTTCAGCCTGGCGCGCGTTGGCATACCGGCGTTTTCCATCAACGAAGGCATGAAGTTCAAGGGGCACGACGAGGCCTGGGGATTGGCGCAGGACAAGGAATTTGTCGAGAAACATTATCACCAGCCCAGCGATGAGTACCATCCGGAGATGGATTTCGTTGCCGATGGGGCGATGGCGAGGTTTGGATTCGCTCTAGGCTGGGAGGCGGCGAGTTTCGTGAAGCTGGTTGGCTGGCAGAAGGGCGATGAGTTCGAGGCGGCGCGGGGGAAGAGCAGTGGCCAGTGACTCGCGGCGAGTGCTCAGTGAGCGGTCACGATGCGTAAATCCTCCACAGCAGCGAGCTTGGCGTGCCGTTTCATTGAAATTCCTTTCGCCCAGAGGGCACAATCAACCGCTTACCACATAACCTAGGTAACTTTAGTCCCCGTGCCACCCATGCTAGCCTCGATATGTACATGTGTAATCAGTAACTTCCGACAAACCTGAACCGTAGCCCACACCATGCCACGAATCCCCATCTTCCGTTTCGGTGGAGCTCCAAAGAAACCGGAGTTGCCGGAACTGGTTGCGGCCGCGCCTTCCATTTCTCTGGAAAGGATCGCAGTGGGCGTGGACAATCTGCGGCACGATGTGTCGCTGAGTCCGCGCCTGGTGGAAGCGGCCCGGACACAGATTGCGCGACTCATCACCAGGTATGGGGAACTGGAAGGCTTGCTGGCGGCGGAGGCTCCGTCGCGCACGCAAGGTCCGTCGTGGATGCGAAGCCAGGCCCGGACGGGGACACGGGGCGCGGCGGAACATTCCGACTGGAAGCCGATGCTGGCGGAGTTGCATCTGGCGGCGCTCAATCGCGCAAAAAAAGAAGAAAACATTGCGGTGGATCTGCTAGCGCGCCTGGCCGTGATGAAATTGCTGCGCACAGAAATGTATCAGCAATTCGCGCAGGTGCTGGAGCGCTGCCGCGTGCTGCTCAAGAGCTACGACGGAGTCCGGCAAGGCAAGGGCGTGGAATACCGCGAGCGCGTGGCGGACTTTCAAGTGCGGAAAAAAATCATCCTGCGCAAGACCGGACAGGAACTATTCCAGACCTTGCGCGAGATCGAAAAAGAAACGCTGGCGCGAACGCGGCGGTCTCTGTTTGGCGCAACCGGAGCGGGGCTTGGCAGCTACGGGCTGTTCGTGAACCGCCTGGCATTTTCCGAAGACGGGCGCGACGACTATTTGTGCGCCGAGCATTACGCGATGCTGGGCAACTGGGACCGCGATCCGGACCGCTACGGGCACATGCGGGAAGTGGCCTCCGGATTTCTGCGCTTGTTGTATGGGGATGAGACCAGCGGTGAGGCCGTCGATGCCTGGATGTGCGCTCCGGAGAACGCGCGCGAGCTCGTGGGCACCGGCACCCCGGATGCTTCCACTACCGCGGGCGTGGCGCAGCAGGAACGGCTGGCGCAGTGGGTGCGGTTGCTCGAAGATCAGCAGGTGATGGAGCACGTGATCGCGTCTTACTACGTAGTGCCCTTGTTGAGCGAATATGCGCCGAGAATCAATCCGCAGCAGTTGAAGAACGCGCTGATCTCGCGCGCCGAGTGCGACCGCGTGGAACGCATGATCCAGGAACACGGCAAGCTCTCTCCCAATAGCTTGTACGCCGCGGTAGGCAAGGTGGCGGGCTGCCGGGGCGCGGAGCGGGCCAAGGTGGCGGCCCGGTTCCAGCAGGATTTTTTCCACTATCACAGGGATCTGCGGCGGCTCGAGATGCTGAATGCGGCTCTGGACTCCGTCAATCTGGTGGGCAATGACAAACTGCGCGAGCTCTCGCGAGTCAATGGCACACTGTACGAATTTCTGCTGCCGGAAGACCAGCAGGAACCGGAAGAAGAGCGTGTGTTGCGGCATGTAGTGCTGAAAGCCGACGTACGCGACTCGACGCGGCTGACGCGCACGCTGATGGAAAAAGGGCTGAACCCGGCGTCGTATTTCAGCCTGAATTTTTACGATCCAGTGAACAAACTGCTTGCCAAGTACGGCGCGCAGAAGGTGTTCCTGGAAGGGGACGCGATCATTCTCGCCATTCTGGAGCGCGAAGGCGAGCCGGGGTTGGGAGTGAGCCGGGCGTGCGTACTGGCGCGCGAGATTATCGAGATCGTGCGTGGCTATAACGAAACCGTGCAGCGCTCAGGGATGCCCGGCCTTGAGTTGGGCGTGGGCATAACGCTGCAGGAATCGGCGCCGCTCTATCTGATGGATGGCGAGCGGCAGATCATGATCTCCGAGGCGCTGAACGAAAGCGACCGGCTTTCTTCGTGCAACAAGCGGGCGCGCAAAGTGATGGAAGCGCAGGCCGGACCGTTCCACGTGTATGCCTTCCAGTCTTCGAGTTCCGAAGCCGGGGCGAATCCGGAGGATTCGATCCTGAACTATAACCTGGGCGGAATCCGCATGAACGAAGCCGCGTACGGGAAACTGCAGCAGGAAATTTCTCTCGAGTCGCTCAAGGTGAAGCTGCCGGAGTCGTTGGCTTCGTCGGAAATGGGAGAGTACCGGCTGTTTCGCGGCATGGTGCCTGTGGACCGCGATATTTTTCGCGCGGTCGTGATACGCGAGAGCCGCGTGCCGCAAATTAACCCCGAAGATTTCTCGGTGCAGGGCTGGAGCGAGCGTACGTACTACGAAGTGTGCACCGATCCCGCGATTTACGCCGCGCTCGAGAAGAAGAAAGCGGCGAAGGCTTAGCGCCTTGTACTGCGTACCGAGTTCTAACTCAAAGTCCTCGCGCTGCCGCCGGTTGTGTTCCCAGGTCATGCGATTCTTCGACTCCGCGGCCACTTCGCTTCGCGAAGATGGCACTCCGCTCGGGAAGACGGGGCTTGGCGGGCTCTAACTGAAAACTGAGAACCGGGAACTGTCAGAAATTCGATTTCAACCGCGCTGGGTGAAACGGAATCTGAAACGTCGCTTCCACGTCCACGGGCGCGCCATTTTTCGTCGCGGGCTGGAATTGCCACTGCGAGATGGCCGCGCTGGCAAATTCATCGAGGCGGTCGTCCACGCTGTGCAGCACGTGCACGTTGCTCACCGTGCCGTCAGCATGGATCACGCCGTAGAGGATGACCGTGCCGGCCACATTCTGCCGCATCACTTCCAGGGGATAGGCAGGGTCGACCTTGTGGATGGCGGCAGGGGCGGAAAGTTCGCCCGGAGTGGACTGTTGCTTCATCTCGGCAAAGCGGATCACCCAGCTTCCGCCGGCCGAATTCAGGTTCGGCATATTCAGGGTGAGCGAGTAGAATTTGCGCTGGCCAAAGACCTGGCGCTCGGCCTCGGAAAGTTTCGCCGAGCTTTCGGCTTGCGAGGTGCGAGCAGGAGCGCTCGAGACCCGAGGCGGCCGCGCGCCGGCCATCAGATTCGGATTCACCGAGGTCTCGCCTGCTACTGCCGCCGTGGATTGATTCGCCGGAGCTTTGCCTACATAGAGTCCGGAAGGAAGGCCGTTGTTTTTCTTGCCGGATATTCCGTTCTCTCCATTTCCCGTGCCACTGACGTTGCCGGGCAAGCCGGAGGCTCCGCGGTGGCCTTCGGGTGTGGCCGCGAAGCTGCCGCGGCGATTGCCCGCGGGTGGGTCGGGAGGAGCGCCGATGGCAGGATGCAGGTTGAGCGCGATCATGCGTCCGCCGGAGGGGGAAGAGCGCGACGCAGCCAGCGCGGGCGGAGGCGGCACAACCTGCGGCGCAACTCCGGAAACGGCGGAGGACTTTGATCTTGCAATCGCCCGCTGCTCGGCCAGCGGAAGCCGTGGCGCGGGCGCGATGACGGAGGTATGGCCGATGTCGAATTCGCCGACGCGGCGGGTTTCCGTCGCCTCGACCGCCGGCGGGGGTGCGATCACGGCGGCCTGCACCGCGGCGAGTTCGCGGTGCTGCCGCATAGCAGAGGAGTCGGGAGGCGGCGCCACCACCGAATTCTCCATCTGCGGCGCCATGCGCGAGATGCTGGAGGCAAGAACAACCGGCGCGGGGGCGATTGGCATTCGCGGTTTGTCGGACCACGCGACAATGTTCGACAATGGAACATCGCGCTGCATCTTGACGTTGGGCGGCACGACCACCGTTTGTCGGCGATTATGGGCCTCGTGCGGCACCGAGATCACCGGCTGCCTGGAAAATTCAGGATCGCTTTTTTCGGTTTTGGCGAAGTGCGACTGGCGTGTGTCCAGCGGCGGCAGATATTCCGAAGGCGAGTAATAGACCACATCGGCATGGCTGAACGCGGGCCGAGGCTCGGCCTGCCACTGAACGAGAAATCGCGATGCTGTCCACAACAACGTCAGCGCCAGAACATGCAGCGCCCCGGACTGCACGAACCGCCGCCAGGGAACTTCGCGGGCGACAAACACATCCGTCCAGAAAGCAGCCGGAGCAGAGCGCAGATCGAGTGGAATGGACTCGGGACGGCGCAGCAGGTCGCGAAAATTGCGCCGGAAACCGCGAAGCCAGGGTTCCGGCTCAACCAGCAAGCGCAATTCCGGGACGGTAGTCAATTCTTCAGGTTCCTGCAATAGGGCTAGGCCCGGAGCGTCGCGCATTCTTCTATGTTAGATGGGAGAAGGCGGTTTGGGAAAGCCATGTGGGCATTATGAGAGGCGAACATTTTCAGGATGGTACGATTGATTTGCCGTGAGTCCTCTCAACGTCAGACGAATCAGGGCCAGTCTTAGCTCAGGGCAGGCTTACCGGGAAATGAGAATCATTATGAAGCAGTGGCGGACTATCTTCACGCTGTGGTTGGCTTTTCTGGTTGCGACCCTTTCGTCGATGGCGCTGCCTCAGGATTCCAAGCCGGCGGCTCCGCAATCGGGTGAGCCTTCAGCTTCCGATGCGAAAGATAGCAGAGCGGGATCCGATTACTCGGGAATGTACAGTTTTCTCAAAGAGGGCGAGTTTGTGCAGGTGACTGTCGAAGATGCCGGGCGGGTGACGGGATTTATCTCGCGCTACGGCCAAGGAGAAAGCGATAGCGGAGCGTTTCTCGATCATTTTTTCAAGATGGGTAAGCTCGATGGCGACAAGCTGAGTTTTGCCACACAGACCGTGCACGCGGTGTGGTTCGAGTTCAAAGGGACGGTGGAGCGCGGCGAAGGCAAGAATCCCGGGGACGAGGCGTATTACGTGATCAAAGGAATTCTGACCGAGAATACCAGCGACGCGAACAAGAAGGTTTCTTCGCATGTGCAGCAAGTCGTGTTCAGGATGTTTCCGCAGGATGCGGCGCCGGCGCCGGCGGCGAGGGATTAGTACGGCTCCACGGGATGAGGCAGGTTCCCAATCCATGGGTCCTACAAGTGCAAAAGGAACGCCGCATGAATAGGAGGAGTTCACAGCCGGTGTTGAGCGGCTTCGACTCAAAATGCTTCGCCAGGGAGATGCGCAAGTCTTCAAGAACTATTCGCAGATGAAATTGCAGATGAAGCGCGCAGCTCGGGAAAAGCTCAACCGCCGGGCCAGTGAGATGGCGTCGTCGACTGGTGAACGAACGGGCACGGTCATGGCGCAGTGAGCGGATAATGGCGCGGTATTGGCACGGTCGAGGCCAGAAATCGTCAAGCGGGATGGAAACAAAGTTGGCAAGTGCTTTAGAATCAATCTTGCTGATTATGTCGGGGCGTAGCGCAGCCTGGTAGCGCACCTGCCTTGGGCGCAGAATGATTTACTCCAACCGTTCCATTCTTTTTTTTGATTTCTATTGTTTCCAACAATTTGGGGAATCTGCTTTTCGTTCAAAGTTAACCCAAATGGTTTGAATCTCGCTCATATTGGCACGGTTTGTGCACGGTCGCTTTCCCAGTCGAGGGGCACATGCAACAGGGCCGATGAAAAAGCAGAGAGCGCCGAGTCAGTTCAAGACGAAGGTTTCCAAGGACCTCTAGGGCGCCGAGACGTTCGCGGAGTTTCTTGTTCGCTTCCTGCCAGTCCTCGGTGAAGGTTGATCCCCGGATGCGCTTCCCGCTTTGATCGAAGTAGCACATCCACAGAATTCTTGTATTGGGTCGCTGGTAGACAACACTGTCGTGCTCTCTAGGTCTTGCCTTCTCCCACCTCTTTCTTGAAGCTTGCGCTGAAGGGGGA